>Ga0207695_10004314_pt1 | contig 19489 bp, 13 predicted proteins | sample KBSC54metaG_FD_184354 | JGI IMG/M metagenome (GOLD analysis project Ga0207695, IMG submission 184354) | Corn rhizosphere microbial communities from Kellogg Biological Station, Michigan, USA - KBS C5-4 metaG (SPAdes) (version 2) | ecosystem: Host-associated > Plants > Roots > Rhizosphere > Soil... | reverse complement strand
TCACGCCCGCGCAGCAGATCAGCGCGCTGAGGCTCGCCGAGGAACTCGGCTACTGGAAGGTAAAGGCGCCAGAGCACTTTGTCATACCTGAGCGCCAGATCGAGTTGTCAGGCGACCGATATCCCCACGCCGTCACTGCCTTGGGCTTCGTCGCGGGAGCCACGGAGCGCCTGAGGCTCGCGTCCAGCATCACTATCCTGCCGCTCGTGCATCCTATCGCCCAGGCCAAGATGTGGGCGACCCTCGACTGGGTCTCGGGCGGTCGCGCCGAGATGAACGTGGGCGTCGGCTGGCTGAAGGACGAATTCGACCTGATGGGGGTGGACTTCCATCAGCGGGGCGCGATCTGCGATGAACAGATCCAGGCGATCCTTGCGCTGTGGACACAGGATCTCGCCACGTTCGAGGGGAAGTACTTCAGGTTCCGCGACGTTGGTGCGTCGCCCAAGCCGGTGCAAAGCCCGCACATTCCGATCTGGTTCGGCGGAGATGCGGACGCGGTGCTGAGGCGGGTTGCGCGTTACGGCGCCGGTTGGCAGGCCTTCCAGACGCCGGCCGAAGCGCTGCCGGAACGCCTCGACTTCATCCGCTCGCAGAAGGACTATCACGGCCGGCCGATCGAGCTCGGCTATTCGATGTCGGTGTTGAAGCTGGGGCCGGGTCACACGATCAGGGAGGCCCCAGAGGCGGATGGCAGCTGGGACGCCAGCCGGATGATCGACGTCGTGTCGCGCCTCAAAGAACTCGGCGTGACGCAGACCGCGCTGCAGCCGCCCAGGCTGTCGAGTTTCGAGGCCTATCTCGACTGGCTGCGCTGGGCTGCCGACGCGATCATGCCCAAGTTCGCGCCCGCTGAAGCCGGCGCGTGACCGACCGCCTCGGCAATGCGTCGAACCCCCTAGATGCCTGGAATCCTATCGTTTGCCGCCATGGCCGGCTCGCTATCGTGCGTTCAGCCGACCGAGTGGCCGCCAGATCGCGCGCCCTTCGCGAACGGCGTCAGCGGCTTGGGTAATGCGATACAGTTTCAGCGACGAACAGGTGTTGTTGCGGGAGACTGTCTCCCGCTACCTGTCCGCCAACTATACCCGTGAGGCGCGTCGGAAAGCCATTGGGGGCGGTGGCGATCGGGCGATCTGGGCGGGCATGGCCGAGCTCGGACTGCTGGGGCTTCCCTTTGCCGAAGCGCATGGGGGTATCGGCGGCGGCCCGCTAGAGGCCGCCATTGTCATGGAGGAGTTCGGCCGCGCGCTGGTGGCGGAGCCTTACCTGCCAGTCGTCATCTTGGCGGGCGCTGTTCTCAAGCACGGCGCGAGCCAAGAACAGTCGATGCGGTTGATTCCGCCGCTCGCCAAAGGCGAGCGCGTCTGCGTCCTGGCTCATTCGGAGCCGAGGTCCCGGTACAGCATCAGTGATGTCCAGTCCGTCGCCCTGCGCGACGGCCGATTCTACGTCCTGAACGGGCGCAAGAGTGTGGTGCTTGGCGCGCCCGACGCGGACACTCTCCTCGTCAGCGCGAGGACTAGCGGGAGTCGTTACGACCAAGACGGCATCTCCATCTTCGCGATCGATGCGCAGGCCCCCGGCGTTCGCCGGCGTGATTACCGGACGATCGACGGTCTGGCCGCCAGCGAGATCGAGCTGGCGGATGTCAGGGTCGGCGAGGAAGACCTGCTGGGGCGGGAAGGAGAGGCGTTCGGACCCTTGAAGCGCGCCATCGCCGAGGCGACCTGCGCCGCCTGCGCTGAGGCGGTGGGCATCATGGAGGCGCTCAACGAAAGAACGCTTGAGCACACGCGCACTCGCGTGGCCTTCGGCCAGCCGCTGTCGAAGTTCCAGGTCATCCAGCATCGCCTCGTCGACATGCATGTCGCCTACGAATACGCGGCTGCGGCGGCGCTGAGGGCCGCGATCGCGATAGGTGAGGGGCTGGGCCCGGCCACGGATCTGGCGGTTGCGGCCGCGGGCTACCAGGTCGGGCGCGACGCCGACTTCGTCGGCAAGCAGGCCGTGCAACTGCACGGAGCCATCGGCATCACCGACGAACTCGACGTCTCGCATTACTTTCGGCGCCTAACCGGGCTTCGAGCCCTGTTTGGACCGCCGGATCACCACCTGCGGCAGTACGTCGAGCTGCGCCAGGCCGGCATAAGGGAACCGGAAGACGAACTCGATCTCGGCGAGGCAGATCGGAGTTTCCAGGCGGAGGTCCGGGAGTTCATCGCCGAGCATCTGACCGAGCCGATGCGCGAGGCTGCCCGCAACACCGTCTGGGCGCTCGCCGAGTTCGACTATGGCCGCCAGTGGCAGCAGGCGTTGCACGCGAAGGGCTGGGGCGCGCCGGACTGGCCGGTCGAGTACGGCGGGTGCGACTGGACGCCGACCCAGCGGATGGTTTGGGAACTTGAGAACGCCCGGGCCGGCGCGCCGGAAACGATGCGCATGGGCCGCAATCTTTGCGCCCCATGCATCATGAAGTTCGGCACGGATGCTCAGCGGGCCGAGTTCTTGCCGGCGATTCTCTCGGGCGATGACTGGTGGGCGCAGGGTTATTCCGAGCCTGGCGCGGGCTCGGATCTGGCGTCGCTGAGGCTCTCGGCCATACCCGACGGCGACGACTATGTGCTCAACGGCTCCAAAATCTGGACCACCTTCGCCCACCACGGCAACCGCATTTTCTGCCTGGTCCGGACGAGTTCAAACGGGAAGAAGCAGGCGGGCATCACCTTCCTGCTGATCGACATGGACACGCCCGGCATCGAAGTCAGACCCATCATCAACATGGCCGGCGACCATGAGTTCAATGAAGTGTTCTTCACCGACGTGCGGGTGCCGAAATCGCGGCGGCTGGGGGAGGAAAACCGGGGCTGGGACGTCGCGCGGCACCTGCTCCGCTTCGAGCATGGCGCGGGCCTGGTGCGCGCCAACGCCCAGATCCGGCAACGGCTGGAGTGGGTTCGTTCGCTTGCGGCCCAGGAGCCGGACGGTCGTGGCGGCGCGATGCTCGACGATCTCGATTTCGGCCGCCGGCTGGCAAAGGCCGAGATCACGTGCCTCGCCCTGCAGTTCGCCGCCAGTCAGGCGCTGGCTGGGCATCACGCGGCCGTGGCGCCGCCAGCCGTGGCCGAGCTGCTGAATATCCGAAGTCGCGAAGTGGGCCAGGACCTGACGCAACTCGCCGTCGATGCGATTGGCCGTTATGCGGCGCCATTTCAGCCCGACGCGCGCCGCGTCGGATCGGGGATAGAGCCAGTTGGGCCGCGCCACGCGGTGCTGCCGACGCCGCTCTTCCTGTCGCAGCGGGCGGCGACGATCGCGGGCGGCACGCCCGAGGTCCACCGCAACAATCTGGCCCGCAACTATCTGAACATCTGAAATGCAGGGTCTGTTCGAATGAGCGAAGAGCTGCTGGTGGAAAAGGACGGCGGAGTGACAATCATCACTCTGAACCGTCCCGAATCGCTGAACGCCCTCTATCCGAAGCTGCAGACGATGCTGTCGGAGGCGCTGCTTGCCGCGGCCGAGGATTCTGACGTTCGCTGCGTGGTGTTGACCGGCGCCGGGAGAGGATTTTGCGCCGGCGGTGATACCCGGGCGATCCGCAAGCGCGATGCGGCGGCTCCGCCGCCGAACCCAGGCGCAGCATTGGCCACACGGATCGATCGGCTGCGGCGCAGCGTCAACATCCCGCGGCTCCTGCACGACATGGGGAAGCCGACGATCGCGATGATCAATGGCCCCTGCGCGGGGCTGGGCATGAGTCTCGCCGGCTCATGTGACTTGCGCTTCGCGGCCGCGTCGGTGGTCATGACCTGGGCCTACGTCAAGATCGGACTGTCAGGGGACGGGGGTGGCTCCTGGTACTGGACGCAGATTCTAGGCACGGCGAAGGCGCGGCGCTTGTTCCTGATGAACGAGCGGTTCGAGGGACGCGCCGCGCTCGATTTCGGGCTCGTGCACGAAGTGTGGGACGATGCTGAACTGAGACCTCGCACGCTCGAGATCGCGCATCGCCTGAGCGAATTTCCTGCCGGCGCCATGCGATATGCCAAGGAGGCGTTGAACGCCGCCGAAGACGGCAGCTACGCGCGCACGTTGGCCTTCGAGGCCGTGACCCACGCCCTGGCCGGCGTCTCGCGGTGAATTTCGCGGTCCGACCTCGGGCGCGATGGGGGAAGCGCGAGCGGTCCGCCGCTCGCAGATTCAGAGGAGCTGGGTCTTGACCATACCCGAACAGGCCGATTGGCTGGCCGTAACGGAAGAGGATTGGCTGCTGAAGGTCGTCATTCAGAGACCGAACAAGCTGAATGCGATGACGGTCGACATGGTGGAACGGATGGTTGACGCCGTCCGGCGTTTCGAGGCCGAGCCGAAGCTCCGCGTCTTCCTGCTCACTGCAAGGGGGCCTTACTTCTCGGCGGGCATGGACATCAGCGGCGGGCGGCCAACCTACGACGGCAGCTCGCTGGAGGCGCGCCGCGACTACCGCAACATTCCGATCCAGCGCCTTGGAGACCTCATCGAGACCGTGGAGAAGCCGGTTGTGGTGGCCCACCAGGGCCCCTGCCTGGGGGGCTCGCTCGAAATCTCACTTTGCTGCGATTTCCGGCTGGCCTCGAGCGCGGCCACCTATGGACTGCCGGAGATTCGCATCGGGGTCTTGCCAGGCTCCGGCGGCACGAGCCGTCTGACCCGCATGGCCGGGCCTCACTGGACGCGATGGCTCGCCCTGGCGGGCGAAACGGTGGACGCCGAGCGTGCGCGCGCGATCGGGTTCGTGCATGACGTCTATCCGGCGGAGGAGTTCGACGCGCGCGTCCAGGCCTTCTGCGAGAAGCTGAATGCTTTGCCGCCGGAGGCCGTGGCGGTCTCCAAGCTGGCGATCGAACTGGCCACCGATCTCGAGCGCGGTCAGGCCCGCAACGTGGAGCGCTTGGCCAACAGCATCCTCTTCGTCGGGAAGGAGCGGCAGGAACGCGTTGCCGCCTTCCTGAACAGGAAGAAGCCGTCGGAAGAGAAGAGCTAGGCCGGCGATGCCCTGGCGTCGGCCGATGCTGCGGCTGGTTTCGCTATCGCCAGGCGCCGCTTCCGGTGATGCGTCGGAGGTAAGGCCGAGGCATCCCGCGGCGCGGGCCGAAGCTTCCTGGAGGGACAACAGGACGGTCGACACCGGCGGTGCGGGCTCATGGCAGAGATCGATTGCAGAGAACATGGCCCGGTTCGTCGACGAGCTTTGCGGATAACGCGAGCGCCAGCCCGTCATCGCGCGTGATCTGGAGCAGGATTGCATGGCCAAACCGCTCGCGGGCATCAACGAGTTGGTGGACCGCGCCCACGCGGCGACCGGCGTCGGCGGCTTCGACAGCGACAGCTATCGTGAGGGCCTGGAAATCTTCCTCAAGGACTCGGCGGCCCACGGCCGGCTCACCGAGGACGGGCAGGCCGCTCTCGAGGCCAGCATCATCGAACACCTGACGCGACGCTTGCAGGTCGAGCAATTCGCGCGCGATCATCCCGAGGTCACCAGAAGCGCGATCGCCGCTCCGGTGGTGGTCATGGGCATGCCACGCACCGGCACCACCCTGCTCAGCAACCTGCTGGCCTGCGATCCGGCGCGGCGCTCGCTGCTGCAGTGGGAAACCCAGGACCCCATCCCCCCGGCTGGGCCGGGCAAGCTGCACACCGACCCGCGGGCCCTGGCGAAGCTCCAGATGGAAGCGGAGATGAAGCGCGTGAATCCCGCGGCCGCCCGCTTCTACCGGGCCTCAGCGGTCTATCCCACCGAGTGCATCTACGTGCAATCTAACGACTTCAAGTCGCTGTTCTGGGAGTCGAAGGGCCCGCTGCCGAACTACGCGGAGTACATGCTGGACGTCGACATGACCGTGCCTTACGCCTACCAGCGGCTGTTCCTCCAGGTGTTGCAGAAAAACAATCCCGGCGTCTGGAACCTCAAGATGCCGTCCCACAGCCTACATGTCCGATACCTGTTGCAGGAATTCCCTGACGCGAGGATGGTCTGGACTCACCGCGACCCCTACACCGCGATGTCCTCCCTCTGCAGCCTCATCGCGAACGCCCATCGCCGGGTAATCGCCGAGGCCGATAAGGCCTGGATCGGCCGCAACTACCCCCGCCAGATCGCCGCCCACTGGCAGCGCGTCCACGCGATGAGGGCCCAGATCGGCGCCGATCGCATCTACGATTCCCACTACGCCGACACGATACGTGATCCGATCGGCCAGATGCGACGTCTCTACGCCTGGCTGGGCGACGACTTCACCCCCGAAGCCGAAGCCGCCATGAGCGCCTGGCTGGCCGAAAACCCACAGGGCAAATTTGGTCAGCACGAGTATCAACTGGGCGAATACGGTCTCTCTGTGGACAAGCTGAAGCCCCTCTTCGAAGACTACTCCCTCACCTACGAGATCGAGAGAGAAGGCAAGGGGCAGTAGCCCCACCCCGCCACACCAACAGTGTGGTCCACGCCAGAGCCTGCGCAGTGGCTGAGCCCCGGCATTGCTTCCGGGGCTATCCGTTCCCAGACAACGGCTTCGCCGTTTTTCGGCCTGACAATCGATAGGGGCAGACGTTCGGCCCACGCCGCTCGCCGCGCCTGCCTGGGCAACCTAGGGCAGCGTGGACATGCAGCGGCGGCTTTCCCGCTCATCCCGACGCGGAGCCGGGATGAGCGGGATGGGAGCTTCGGCCATGGGCCTGACCTAGGCTCCCAGTTCAGTCGTGGCGCCGACCGCGTGTTCGCCCACGGCGGCGAACATGCGCTTGACGTCGCGAGAGGTCACGCGCGCGTTCGGATCGCCGATCGGCTTTGCCCCGCCGAGACCAACCAACGGCGCTGTGTCGACGTGCGCCGCCTTTGACCGCAAGGCGCCGACGGTGCAGTTCTCGCGCCCAAGCGTATTGAACGGATCAAACGAGAACTCGCGCATCACATTGAGGTGGGTGATCTTATCGATTGTCGCCTTCGGCAGGTGCTCTACGGTCCGCCAAAGATATTCCGGCGCCAGCGGCCAGACGCAGTCGGAGTGCGGATAGTCCGCTTCCCAGGTCACCATGTCCTCCCCGATGCTGTCGAGGTTTCTGAGCCCGAACTCGTCGTCGATGAAGCAGGTGATGATATGTTCCTTGAACACCTCGCTCGGCTTCTTTCCTCCGAGGCGCGTGCGGGTCCAGGCGCTGTGGTGTTCGGTGGTGAAATCGGCTCGTTCCAGCAGATAGGGTATCCAGCCGATCCCCCCTTCGGAGAGCGCCATGCGCAGGCCGGGGAATTTCTGGAAGGCGGGCGCATAGATCCAGTCGGCCGCCGAGTTGGCGATCGAGATCGGCATGGCCGTGATCCAGGCGTCGATCGGCGAGTCGTCGGAGGGGTGGGCGGCCGACGCGCCGGTGCCGATATGGCAGTTCAGCACGACCTGGTTGTCCGCGCAGACCTTGAACAGCGGGTCCCACGCATCGCTATGCAGGCTCGGTAACCCCTTGAGCGCCGGGTTGTCGGGGAACCCGACCGCATGGACGCCCTGCGCGACGACCCTTTTCACCTCCTCGACCGCTAGCTGGACATCCCAGAGGGGCAGCATGCAGAGCGGAACGAACCGGCCCGGATAGGCGCCGCACCAGTCGAGGATGTGCCAGTCGTTGTAGGCGCGTAGCGCCGCCAGGGAGAGTTGCTTGTCCTCGGCGTCGTGGAAGAAGGAGCCTGCGAACTTGACTAGGCTGGGGAAGCAGATCGACGCGAGAACGCCGTCGACGTTCATGTCGTCGATGCGCTTGTGAATGTCGTAACAGCCCGGCCGCATCTCATCGTACGACGTGGGCTCCATGCCGAATTCTTCCTTCGGACGGCCGGCCACGGAGTTCAGCCCACCAGTCTTGAAGGTGCGTCCCTCGAACAGCCAGGCGTCCTTGCCGTTCACGCGCGTCACCCGCGGCGCGCGGTCCTTGAAGCGGGCGGATATGTGCCTGAAGGTGTCGGGCGGCTCGATCAGGTGATCGTCCACGCTGATCAGGATCATGTCTTCGAGCTGCATCGCGATCTCCGGTGATGCCTGAGGATTGGATCGCCCCACGACGCCCATCCCGCAGACGCCGCGCGTCGAACTGGACTTGGCCGATGGCGCAAGCGCGACCAGTGCGCGGCGTATACTCTGGCGCGCAGGCCCGCCGCGCCACCGGGGCTAGCGCCGCCATCATGCGAGCGTCCACCTAGATCGCTCCGCGCATATCCGCGTGCCGACGCCGCGTTTGATTGAGGCCTAACGGCAGATAATCCGTGGCCTTATCGGCTGGGCGGGACGAACGCCTGCCCTAAAAGGCGGACTCGACGCCAAGGCCAGGCGAGGCAGAGTCTTCCGGCAGGAGATTTCGCCCGTAAAGGTCGAGAGGGAGTTCCATGGGCTTTTTTGACCCGAACGCGCTTATCGCGCGTGCAAGACAACAAACCGGCCTCGAGGACTTCGGAGAAGAGCCGTTTCAGGACGGGCTCGAGGTCATATGCGCCGCGCTTGAATCGGAGGCTGGGCTCAACGAGGCCGGCCGCGCATCGGCTCACGAATCCCTTCTCGGAACGCTGTCCGAAAGGTTGAGGATCGAGGATTGTCTGCGGCGTCATCCTGAGATTCTGCAGCAGACGCTGCTTCCCCAGGTGTTCGTTGCGGGCCTGCCGCGCACCGGCACAACGGCATTGTCCCAGTTTCTGTCGGAGGACCCAGCGGGGCGCTCGGTCCGGCGGTGGGAGCTGTTCAAGCCAACGCCTCCCCCGGATCGCGCGATTGGCCACGACCCCCGCGTGGACGCGACCCGCGCAACGTTCGCGGCGCGCGATGCCGCGATGCCCCAGTTCAAGACGATGTTGCCGGTCGAGGCCGAGGATCCGTCAGAGCACGCGCCGCTGCTGGCCTTCACCCTCCGCAACTTCCACTTCCCGAGCATGTACAACACGCCGACCTACAAGGACTGGATCTTTCAGGCCAACATGTCGCCCGCCTATGGCTACATGGCCAAGGTGCTTAAGATCCTGCAGTGGAAGACGCCCGGCCGGTTCTGGAACCTGAAGAACCCGCCGGATGTGGCCTCTTTCGAGGCAATCAGGTCCGCGTTTCCGAATTGCGTCTTCGTGTGGACACACCGCGATCCGGCCAATTCGATGCCGTCGCTGGCCAGCCTGATCACACTGCTGCGCAGCCAGACCACAGACCATGTCGATAAGCCGGCCCTGATGCGGTCGCTTCTGGCGTTTCAGTCGCAGTGCATCGAGCGCGGCCTCGCTGCCCGCGAACGGCTGGGAGAGTCCCACTTTTTGGACGTCTCCCAGTCGGAGCTCGGCCGTGACACCATCGGCGTTATCCGCAATCTCTATGAACGGATCGGGCTGCCCTTCACGCCGGACTACGAAGCGCATCTGCGGCGCCGCACCGAGGACCGGCCGCGCGGTCAGCACGGCAAGCACGAATACGACATTGCCGAGTTCGGCTTGACGCCCGACGAAATTCGCGCCGCGTTTCGACCCTACCTGGAGCGGTTCGAGCGCCAGCTCGGCGGCGCTGCTCGCGCTCGAGACTGACAGGGAGCACCGGGTGATGGCGAAGATGCTCCGGGTCGGGTTCGTCGGCGTGGGCGACATGGGGGGGCCGATGGCTCGCCACATCATCCAGAGCGGCTTTCCCACGACCCTCTGGGCCCGCCGTCCCGAAGCGTTAGGGCAATTCGCAGACCTGTCGTTCGAGACCGCCCGAGACCTCCCCGACCTCGGCCGAAAAAGCGATATTTGCGGGGTCTGCGTCTTCTCGGACGAGGATACACTGGAGGTTTGCCTGGGCGAGGCTGGGCTCATGTCGGCCATGGCTCCCGGCGCCATCGTGCTGCTGCATCCGACGATCGCTCCGCAGACCGCTGTTCGGATCGCCGAGGCGGGCGAGCGGGGCGGCGTTAAGGTGTTGGACGCGCCGGTCGCCGGCGCCCGCGTTCGAGCCGAGGAGGGCGCGCTGAGTGTCGTTGTCGGGGGCGACGCCGGCGCTTTCCAGAGGGCGATGCCGGTGATGCAGGCCTATGGCCGAAGTATTCGACGCATGGGACCAGTTGGCAGTGGTCTGCAGATGAAGATGCTCAACAACCTGCTTTCTCGCGTCAACCTGGCCATGGCTCACGAGGCGGTGCAGCTTGGGGCGAACCTCGGCATGGATGGGAACGTCGTCCTGGACGTTCTGCGCTCCGCGAGCGCCGATAGCTTCATGCTCAACTTCCTGGCGGACCGCATCCTGCCGCATCCGGAATACGCCCGGCACGTCGCCGCGATGGCCGAGAAGGACATGGATCTTTTCGAAAGAATGCGCACTGAGGCAGGCTTGGCGCCGTCGGCGCTCGAAAGGGCCGCGCGCGAAGGCGTCAGGGCTTTTCAGAAGCTGGGCCGCAACTCTCTCGCTGATCAGAACTAGTTTAGGCGCCGGCAGTCACGCCCATGTCATGAGTTGCCGCGCCTGTCTGCTGCTGCAAAAGGAACCCTGGCAACCGATTATACCACAGAGCACCTTAGCTCAATCGCTGCGAAAGGTTGGTTCTATCCATAGTTGGATTCAATAATTGCGACATTACAGTCACGCTCGCGCTCATCGGAAGAGACGGATGGTTTCGTGCCGGAAGATCCTGATTACAGCGCCGATTGGGCCGACTTCGCCGGTGCTCGCTCTGGCCGCAGGGACGTCTGGAGCCTCGTCCGACGTTACGGGTCGGAGTCGCGCGGGCGCTTGCAGGGCATCGACGTGACTGTGTGGAGGGCGACTTCGCCGCCCCCTCGTACGCGATTGTCGATACTCGTCGCGGCGAGGGCATCGCGATGACTTGGTCGATCCCGTGGCGCCAAGCCACGCGATGGATGGTTCAGGCGCGCCAGCAGGCAGCGAAATTTGGGAACCTTTGAGGAGAACGTCTCATGCAGCAACGAAAGCGGCGGGTTATCGCCTGGGGCCTGGGTGGACTGGGAAAGCCAGGTCTAAGAATGATCCTCGAACATCCGGATCTCGAACTGGTGGGCGCCTACACGCACTCGGCTGACAAGGTCGGACGCGACGCTGGCGAATTGGCGGGTGTCGCAGAGCGGACTGGCGTTCTCGCCACCGCCGATGTCGCGCAGCTGCTGTCCGTTGAAGCCGATTGCATCGCTTATTTCGCAAACAGCGCGAATAGGGATGCCGGGATGGTTGCCGAGACCGTTCCGTTCCTCGAACGCGGCGTGAACGTCAGCAGCATCTCGCACTTCGACATTCAATACCCGCTGTATGGACGCCCGGAGTTTGTGCGGCCGTTGGAGGAGGCGTGCAACAAGGGCAACTCGTCCATCTATCTCACTGGCGATGATCCTGGCTGGGCATTTGGCCACGTCTTGTTTTCGCTTCTGTCCGTGGTCGGGACTATCGAGCGGATCGACGTCGGCGCGCTGACCAGCGTGAAGGATTACGCGGCCATCGAGTCGCTGAGGATGTACGGCTTCAACGAGGACCTCGCCTACCGGCCGCCGATGTTCACGTCGGAAGTCGGCGCGATGTGGCACATCAATACGCTTCGCGGTATCGCGGATTTCCTAGGCGTCGAGGTCGATGAGTATCAACAGGAATGGCATACCGCGGCCGTCGATTTCGATTTCGAGAGCGCCGCCTACGGCGTGGTCAAGGCAGGGAAGACGGCGGGAACCTACTGGACAGTCTCGGCGATCGTGGGCGGAAGACCGTTTCTGGTCTACCACAAGCTGCTGCGCCTTCATGAGGCGGCAGGCCCGGATTGGCCCAAGTCAGCGAAGGGAACGGGCCGCGAAAACGCTAAGCTGATCCGGATCACCGGAGACCCGAACCTCGAGATGGAGATCGTGCGCGAGAGCCGCAGCAGAAGCCTGACGCCCGTCTCCGCGGTGACGGCGATTCCCTGGGTCTGCGATGCTCGGCCGGGCATCCTGACACAGGTTGACGTGCCCTTGTTCCCGGCACGCGCCCTGATCTTGGGGAAGTGAGGAACGCTCCGTCACCAGCGACGCAGGGTTCGCACCGGGGTCAGAAGAAGTGGCTCCAAGGCGAGTACGGCCGTGCGATATTAACTGCGGCGCCATGCACGCGTCATCATCTCGGCGCCGCGCCGCGCCAGCCCGGGGGGAGGGGAGGGAAGCACGACAGGGCCGTTGTCCCGCGATGGAAGGAGGACCGTGGCCTTGCCGGTGATAGTCACCTCGCCTCGCTGGTTGGCGCCGCGCAGGTCCAGGTTTGCAACGCAGTGATCGCCCTCCCTCGAGAGGCTCGCGACCTCGCCAGTGCAGACGTGCGTATCGTTCATGAAGTTGAAACGCCTGACCTGGGTCTCGAGCTTCCATAGCCAGGCGTCATCGCCCATCCAATTTGTGATGAGGTGGGCCAACCAAGCCGTTCGCATTGCCCCGTAGTCGTACGAGGCAGGCAGACCGAGATCCTTCGCGCGATCGGAATCCCAGTGAACGCGCTGCTGGACTTGGGGAATGCCGTATTCGTCGATGGTGTAGTAGGCGGGCATCTTTCGCCGCGTCTTATGCGCGTAGCGCAGGGGCCCATGGTGGAACATCAAGGCTATGCCGGTGGCCACGTGGTTGCCGATGATGTCGACCATCGTGAGCGGCCCTTTGACTACTGGTATGAGCACATCGCCGGTCGAGACGTCTTCCCAATAGCGGGGAGATGGGCCGCGTCGCTCTTCCGCCGCGTATTGCTCCTCGATCCGCTCCAGATCGGCCTTGGTGTAGCTCTGGCGTTGCAGGTTCGCGTACTGCCCGGTTCGCTTGGAGCCGGACCGTTCGGCGTTCACATAGGTGTCGCGCGTCACCGCATACGGCGCCCCTGACGCGTCGACGTAGAGCGAGCGGAAGCTCTCGATCACGGAGCGACCTCCGCTGAAGCGGGAGATTTCCTTCACCTCTACTGTCTCCGTCGTGTACTCCTTGTAGAGGCGGGTGCCCGAGTAGATCGGGCGGTAGAATTCGATCTTCTGGCCTGCGTGGTATTTTCCGACGCCGCGGAACAGGCCCCGGAACAGGGACTTGTGCTCCGGATCATATGGCGGCGTCTCGTTGATCCCCATCGTTGCCAAGAAAAGTGGATGGGCGATCAGGTCCCGCCACCGCGTTTGAGATGCATACGCCGGGTCGTGCCAGAGCGGATTGTCATCGCCAACCCGTCCGAAGGCGAAGGCGCTCATCCCGTCCGGGTAGGCGACAGGGTGGAACGGCGCTGAATGCGCTACCTGGGGTATGCCGATTTGCCGCCGGGCCCGCTCAATGTCCTCGGAGGTGATCGCCGCGTCTACGTCTCGCGGCGCGGGCTCCTGCGTCCGATCCTGACCAGAGGTGGAAGTCATCTCGGTTGCCTCTGCGCGACGTCACACCGCATCCTGGTCAAGCGAATGTTCAGCTGCTGGCGAGTTGTGGAGGTTTATTTTGCCAGAGGAGGCCCAACGCAGAGCCGCCCACCGCCAGCGCCGTCAATATCCAGAACGCGCCCACATAGGAGCCCGTCAGTTCCTGGCTGCGCGCGACGAAGGGCGCGATCAACGATCCGATCGACGCGAACGCGCATATCACCCCGAAGACGCGACCGAAGCCGTGCGGTCCGAATTCGGCCGCGGTCGCGGAGGCGAGTAAGGTCCAGGCACCGCCAGTAACGCCAAGCAGCATCATTCCCAAGAATAGCAACGGCAGATGGCCAGCACCGACGGACAGTATGCCAACGGCGACCGCGGTCAGCAGGGGCGTCAAAACCAGTGGGATCTTGTTGCCCACTCGGTCGACCAGCATGCCTACGGCCAGCTTCGCCATCAGCGCGCATATGCTCATGGCCGAGACGAGCGCCCCCGCGATGCCGATGGCAAATCCGTGGCTCTCCACCAGCGGGGCGAGGTTGATACCGACGCCCTGAAAGCAGATCTGGCAGGGCGTGAAGGACCCCAGGATGACCCAGAAGTTCCGGTTGCGGAAGATGTCCCGAAGTTTGATGGGTTGTCGCCGCGCGTCCAAATCGCCAGCGCCGACGTAGTCGCGCCCCTCTTCCCGCGTCGGGCGATCGCGCATGACCCAGACGACGACCGGAAGCGCGACGAAAGCGATGAAGCCGGCATAGAGCCACCAGACGCCCCGCCAGCCAAGAATCGGCAGCAGCCGAACGACGAGCAGCGGCAGGACGACCCCTGCGGCCGCTAGGCCGAAGGCCGTCAGGCCCATTGCCAGGCCAGCCCTCCGGACGAACCAGCGCGACACCACCGCCTGCGCCGGGATGGTTGCGCCGTATCCGATCGCGATGGGGAGTGGCAGGGCGTATAGCAGGATGACCTGCCATGCCGAGCCGGCGAAGCCGATTGCCGTGTGGATCGCTGCCAAGGCGGCCAGCGCAATGCAGAACACCCAGCGGGCTGGCACGCGCTCGAGGATCAGCCCGACAGTCGGGTTGACGAAGATGCAGCCTATCGAAAAGATGGCGGTCGCAAGGGTCAACACGCTGATCTGCGTATGAAATTCTTGCTTCCAGGCGGGCAGATAGAGCGAGAAGCAGTTCAGGGTGACCCCGACGGCGGCTACCTGCGAGAGGATGGAGACGGCGACGATGTTCCAGCCGTGGTACCATCCGCGGCGACCTGGCCGCGCGGATTCAGCGAGCCTCATCGCGGCGTGATGTCGCCGTGTCGGCCACGAGGCGTGCAATCGTGTTCGTTCATGCGCTGAGCCATCGGCCAACTCCGGGGCCGTAACCTACAAGGGCTTGTCGCGGCAGGCCGCGCCTTTCCGAAGACGCTCCAGGGGATTACCCGGATAATGCGGGTTGCACGCAGAATTGCGGCGTCATTCGTTGCGGCTAAGCAGTTGCAGTGGCAGCTGGCGAAGAATGCTTCTGCTAAGCTAGGTGTTTCCTTAAATGCAGATTGAGAGGAACCTCGTGAGTATCGAACGCTTGATCTTACTGGAAGGGGAACGCGAGCCTAGCGAGACGGACCTACAGGCGCTCTATCCTCGCTTCAGGACGCTCATCGGAGCGATCGAGGGAGTCGAGAGCGTGAGGATCGGCCGCAATTTCCGCGCCGATTCCCAGCGCTACACACTGGGCGTCGCCATCCGCTTTTCGTCTAGGGCAGCGTTAGACGCCTACGGGCCCCATCCCAACCATGTCGCGGCCACCGAGCTCATGCGTCCCTACATGAAGAACTTCGTGGTGGTGGATTTCGAGAGCGCTGACTAGGCAGCGGCGCGTTTGCGTCGCCGGAGGACGCTTCTCCGGGGGCGACGGTCGTAAGTCCGCCCTTGGCGTACATCCTGGGCCAATGCCCCCAGCCGGTTAGGGTTAGGAAGATAGCAGCGGCTGGAACCGTTGAGTATAGCCACGGAACTCGCGCCGGATCTCTTCCAGGCTGAGGCCGAAGTCCGCCAGCTCGTAGTGATGCGCCTTCCCCGCCAGCTGCTCGCTACGCACGCTCACCCGGTTGGTCAGTCGCTCGCGGTAAGCCTCGGAATACGGCAAGCCGAGCTTGGCGTAGAGACGTTCGATTGCCCCTGGCGTATCTCTCACTAGCTCGCGTTGGTAGACATCGGCGAAGCGGTCGTCGCCGATCCGGTCGCGAGCGGCCATTGCTCGGCGGATGCCTGCGGCGAACACGGCGATCTTCATCCGGCCGAGTTCAATCTTGTCGACATCTTCGCCGGCGTTGGAGCGCAGCATGGTGAGTAGACTGCAGTTCGAAGGGATGCTGCTGGCCGGGTCGCGATGGCACCAGACCAAGCGTGCATCTGGGAAAGCCCTGACCAACGCATCCAAGCCAAAGATATCCAGGGGATTCTTCAGGTTCCAATGGGCCGCGCCGGTCTTCGACTGCAGGACTTGCAACACCCGGCGCATGTACCGGTAGGCGGGCTCCAGGTCGGCCTGCAGCAGCCAGTCCTGGTAGGCTGGCGCATGGTGCATCAGCGGCAGGTGGAAGCTGAGAAACGTCAGTCCCAATAGGCCGCCGTGCTCGCTCGGATCTTCCGCCCCAACAGGTAGCAGGATGCTGATCTCGGGCATGGCGGCGTCGCGCGCTGCGAACGCTTTCCTCGTGGCCTCGATTCGTAGATCGCCTGTCGGGTCGCGTTCGGCCGGTGGTATCGCATTCAGTGATTCCCATCTGCGGATCGAGCGGGCGTCGGGGTCTTCTGAGAGGAACTGCGACAAGGCGGTCGTGCCGCTGCGCGGCAGGCCGGTCACGAACACCGGCCGTTGGACCTGCTGGTCCATCACCTCCTGATGTCGCGCGATCCAATCTTCTAGCCGCAGCCGCTCGGATAGCAGGCCAAGGATGGTGCGTTCGGCGGCGGCAAGGGCGCGCGGCTCATGCTCGCTGTCATTCAATGAGGCCACGAATAGCCCTAGGCCCTCATCGAGAGGGGCATCGCCAAAGTCGGCAAGGCCTGTGGCCTGACGGGCCTGCGATTTGAGCGCTTCAGCAACCAAGACCATCGTTGGTGATCCCCTAGCTCTTCTTTCAGGTGGCCGCCTTCCGGGCATCATCGCTCGCGTCCAGACCCCGACGAGGCCTTCAACGACGGGCGCGCACACGGCGAAGGCGCCTTCTGCGCGGGGGTAGCCGGGAGCCCAGCATCACCTTCTTGGAGCGGGGGCCTGCCGTCGCCGCGATGCGGGCGTCTTCCCGGTACATCCGAACCCGGCGGCAGATACCCTTCCTCTGGCAGCCCGTGACCCGGTATTCGCCTTCGAAGCGGTGGTCAGGGAATGCCGCTGGAGGCGGGGCGGCAGGCACGCGCTGAACAGGTCCGCAGGGTCCATAGGATGACTGTCGGCGCTGAACTTGAACGGCTTCATCCAGATTCTCGAGGCGGCTTTGCCAAGTGTTTCGGATGTTCACGCCTAGCGCGTTCGGAGAGCCACACCCGGCGACGAGCATCCTGCAACATCACCAGGATGGACTTCCGCGCCTCGCGCGTCATCTCGGATACCCGGTCGATTATCAGGCCGCTCGCCTGAATGCCCCGCCGGTTCGGATTGACCGGGAGGGCGTTGTCAGACCAGATCGATGAGCCGCGCGTCGCCCTTCTGCATTCTCGTCTTCCGGGAACGGGTCGCGTCTCGCGTAAGCAGCAGGTGCAGGGGGCGACCGGCGAGATGAGGATCCGACGATCCTCAAGAATGGTAACGAAGATTCTATCCGAGTCCTTAAGAGTTCGCGTGTCTATTTCGTTGTCGTTGAAAAAATATATTCAAAAACGAATGAAACATTGCCTGATAACCAGGGTGCAAAGGCGAACAGGCGAATAATTAAATCTATAGAACGCGTAAGTAAATATAAATATAGTTATTGATGAATATCTTCAAAACATGGCTTAAAAATTTCTAATAATTCTCGATTCTGAAAGCCATGGGAAGGGCTGGGGAGGTGGATTTGTCTCGGGCATCGGCGGCAGCAGAATGGCGCAGGCACTGGCCTTTGGCTGCCACCACATTGGTCGCGTCAACCGTCACCGGCCAGCAGTTGCAGTCAGTTGGGGTTGCGATGAAGCCTCTTAGTGAGGCCTTTGGGTGGTCGCGCGGCCAGATTTCGTTGACTGTGACATTTTCCGGCATCGCAACTGTATTGCTTTCGCCGTTTGTTGGCGCACTCATTCAGAATTTCGGCCCGCGGAGGGTGGCGCTATGGGCGGTTCCGACCGCGGCTCTGCTGTTCGGGGCCGTCGGTCTGACGGGACCATCGATTGCATCATTTTGGGGCGTGTTTTTGCTGTATTCGATCGCACAGGTGGCGATCGGACCGGTGGTCTGGGCTTCAGCTATTACGTCCACCTTTAATTCGACGCGGGGGCTTGCGCTGGGGGTCGGACTATGCGGCAGCGGATTTTCGCCAATCGTCTATCCCAAGCTGTCCTTGTGGTTTCTGGAGCATTTTGGCTGGCGGGGCGTGTATTTCGGCCTCGCCGTGGCCGGAGCGATCAGTTTGCTCCCGCTTCTGTTGTTTGCATTTCGACCCGGGAACGCCACTGTCGAGGGGGTGACAAGGCCGACGTGGGGACTAAGCGAGAAGGAGGTTGTCCGGACACGGCTATATTGGAAGTTGGTGTTCGTGATCATCGCAATGGGTACTCTGATGGCCACGCTGTCGGTTCATCTGGTGCCCTTGCTCCTAGATCGGGGACTGAAGCCGCCGGAGGCAACTTCAATTGCCGCGGCCATGGGAGCCTCGGCCCTGGTGGGGCGCTGGATGGGCGGCTTTCTCCTGGATAGGCTCATTGCTCGTTGGGTTGTCATACCGGCGCTCGCATTGCCCGCTGCTGGATGCGTGCTTCTTGCCGAAGCCTCCACCTCCATGTTGTCTGTCGAGATCGGAGTGGTGCTCACGGGACTAGCCTTCGGCGTCGAGTACAGCATGCTGCCGTTCTTGTTATCCCGGTACTTTGGCCCACGCGCCTTCCCAAAAAATCTTGGTCTGACGATGAGTTTTTTCGGCGCGTCCTTCGCGATTTGTCCTCCAGTCGCGGGATTCATTTATGACGCTGTGCGCTCGTATGAGCCGGCGCTGCTGGCATTGTCAGGCATGCTTATCGTTGGCGCCCTATTCGCCGCCACACTTCCAAATTACCCCGAAGAGCCTTCATCTTCTGGAGTGGATGCCTAAGCTTTTGATGACGATAGACAGTAATCCCTTCGGTGCCTGAAGCGCCGAGGCTGGGCGGCATTTCCTCTTGCTACGCCACGCGCGGGGGAGTTGTTCAACGCGATCGAAAGGATGATGGCAAGGCGGACACAGGCGCCTGCAAGACCGCGAGCTGAACGCGGCGCCTCCTGTCGGGTGCAGGAGGGAAGAACTCAGCCCCGCCCGATGACGTTGCGCGCCGCCAAGTCGGCGAGTTGCTCCTCAGAGTACCCGAACTCCTTCAGCACCAAATCGGTGTGCTCGCCGATCAGGGCGCCGCGGCCGGCCTGTGTGCCTGAACGTGAGAAGCTGATCACCGACTTCAGCCGCGGATGCTCGCCAAACATCGGGTGCTCGACGTTGACGGTCATGTCCAGCTGGTGGGCGAGCCCGCCCGGCAGCATCAGGGTGTCGAACGAGGGGCCCAGGTCGCACTCGACGCAGGCGACGTCGACCGGCGTCAGCAGCGCCTCCCAATCGGCCGCGCTACGTTCCTTGAAAGCCGCCCCCAGTGTTTCGATCAGGGCTTCGGCGTGCTCGGCGCGCGCCTCCGCTGTGGCGTAGCGGGGATCGGACAGGCCCGCCGACGCCGGCATGGTCGCCACCAGCGTCTGCCACTCGTCCGCCTGCGGCGCGGCCAGGAACACCCAGCTCCCCAGCGCGGCCGGATAGAGGCGGTAGAGCGGCCCGAAGCCGTGCAGCTCCGTGTCCGCCTGCTGCGGATCGGGCCGGCCCTCGTACTCGATCATGTTCTCCGACAGGATCTGGCCCAGCGTGGTCATCATCGTGGTGATCACCCCCT
>Ga0207695_10004312_pt1 | contig 19494 bp, 19 predicted proteins | sample KBSC54metaG_FD_184354 | JGI IMG/M metagenome (GOLD analysis project Ga0207695, IMG submission 184354) | Corn rhizosphere microbial communities from Kellogg Biological Station, Michigan, USA - KBS C5-4 metaG (SPAdes) (version 2) | ecosystem: Host-associated > Plants > Roots > Rhizosphere > Soil... | reverse complement strand
GTCAGCTCGCTCGAAAAGTACGGCTAGCTCGCCAATGGTATCGAGCAGGAGAACTCCCGGCAAGGACAGCGGCGCGAGCGCAGTGCGGCGGGTGAAACTCACACCGGCGCGCGCCAGTTTTTCGGCGACGATGTCGAAGCGCTCGGGTTTGCGCGGGGCGAGGATTAGAAGCAATCCAGGGTCGTTCGCGGAAAGCTCGCGAAAACCTTGAATCACGGCATCGTCTTCATCCACGTCGCCCGCCGCGGCCGGGGGCATGGTGCTGGCCGCGATCCATACTTTTTCAGCTCTGGTATCGTCCAAAAAGGCCGCGAGATCGGAGGTGATGCCGGAGGCCGGCGGCGTGAAATCGTACTTCAAGTTTCCGGCGGCCTTGACACGCTCCGGCGGGGCTCCCGCGATCGCGTAACGGCGGGCATCCTCTTCGGTCTGCACCAGCATCTCATCGGGCTGCGAGAGCGCATGGCGGAAGAACCAGTTCCAGCGCCGGTAGCGCGGCAAAGCGCGGTCCGAGATGCGTCCGTTGATCACCAGCAGGGACGCGCCCGACCGTTTCGCTTCGCGGTACAGGTTGGGCCAGATCTCGGTCTCGAGGACCACCACCAGTGATGGCCGCAGCTGCCGCAATACACGGCGCACGGTGGAGCGGTAATCCAGCGGTGCGAAGAACACGCCATCGGCCAGATCGGCTAGTTTCTGCTCGGCCGTGGCGCGTCCGGCAAGCGTGGTGGTGGAGACGAATAGCTGTACGGAGGGGCGCTCGGCGCGCAGGCTGCGCAGGAGTTCTACGAGCGATAGCACTTCGCCGACCGAAACTGCGTGGAACCAGATGGCTCCGCTGCCCGTCGTTTGAAGGGAGTGCGGCAAAAGCCCCAAACGTTCGCCGATGCGCCCGAAATACCTGCGGTCGCGCAATCCCCGGTAAAGTAGATACAGGGCGATCGCCGGCGTGAGGGCGATCTGCAGAAGTTGATATAGGAAATATATGAGACGCGTGACGGTAATCGTTCTTTTGAGTATAGCGACGGCGGCCGCCGCCGACAAGGACAAACCGCGCTTCGCGCCGGGGCCGGCGGCATCTTACGCTTCGCACCAAACGCTGGACAAAATCACTATCGCAGCCGTTCCTTACCTTACCGATACCGAGACCGCTACGGCCTTCGGCAAGCTGAACCCCAATAAATACGGCATCCTGCCAGTGCTGGTGATTCTCGAAAACCAGACCGGGAAAACGCTGCGGCTGGATTTAACGGCCGAATTCGTGACCGCCGACAACCGGCATGTGGGCGCCCTCTCGGTCGACGATGTGCAGCACCTGGGTGGGTTCAAAAAACCGCCGCGGATTGGTGGCAGTAGTCCGCTGCCGTTGCCGTTTCCCACCAAATCCAAGAAAGGCCCGCTCAACGTGTGGGAGATCGAAGGCCGCGCGTTCGCGGCAAAGATGCTGCCGGTGGGCGAGCGCGTGTTCGGTTTTTTCTATTTCAATGCCGAACATGAGCCCGGTTCGCGTTTGTATCTGACAGGCATCCGGGATGCAAGCACCGGGCAGGATTACTTCTACTATGAACTGCCGCTGTTGCCGCAGTGAATTAATAGTTGACGATGGCGGCGAAGGAAGTGGGGTCCAGGCTCGCGCCGCCGACCAACGCGCCATCGATTTCTTCCTGAGCCATTAAGGCTTTTACGTTTTCCGGCTTGACACTGCCTCCGTAAAGAATACGACAGGCCGCGGCGGCGGCTTCGCCGAACTTACCCGCAACTTCCGTGCGTAAGACCCGGTGGGCGGCGGCGGCGATATCGGGAGTTGCAGTTTTGCCGGTGCCAATTGCCCACACCGGTTCGTAGGCCAGGACGATGCGTGTAAATTCCTCGGGAGCCAGACCAAAGATACCGCCGGCACATTGCGTGCGCAAGACGCTCTCGGTGGAGCCCGCTTCCCGCTCTTCCAGGCGCTCGCCGACGCAAACAATGGGCGTGAGGCCGGCCCCCAGCGCAGCTTGAGCTTTTTTCAAAACGGTTTCGTCGGTTTCGTGAAAATAATGACGGCGCTCGCTGTGTCCGACGATTACCCAGCGGCAGCCGACTGCTGCCAGCATGGGTGCGGAAATTTCGCCGGTGTAGGCGCCTTCGCGCAGCCAAAATAGGTCCTGGCCGCCGACTTCAATGGCGGTGCCGCGCGCGGATTCCACCGCGGCCGGAAGATTCACGAAAGGCGGGCAAATGACGATATCCGCGTGAGATACGTGCTCGACGAGCGGAGCGAACGATTCAAAGAACGCGGCGGTCTCGGCCGCCGTTTTGTACATCTTCCAGTTGCCGGCTAGAACGGGTTTGCGCATGCTGATTTCAGAATACACTTCGGCTGTACGGGTTTGAATTTTCGAAATCGTCTCGCGGAGTGGTAAAGGAAACGGGTCGCGTGAACGACGAAGAAACTTACGCCAGCCGGAGCTGGCTGTATTCCTTGATCAACTGAAAGTTGGTGCGAAGGCCGGCGATGGCTTCGCCGCGTTGTTCGATGCGCGACTCTTCCGTCACGCCCAGGCGATCGGAAGCCTTCTGGAGGTATTCGACGCGACCCGGATCGATGCCCATGATGCGGCAGCAGGTGGCGTCGACCGCCGCGAGATCCGAGCCCATCACCAGTACGCCGGCCTTTTTGGGAGTGCCTTGTATGGGGCCGTTGCCTTCCATGCCCACGATGCCGTCGACCAGGGCAAAGCTTTTTGGTCCGAAGATACGGGTCAGCTCGAGAATGGAATTATGGATGCCGATGTAATGCAATTCGTTTTTGGGCCAGCCGTAGATCGAACCCGGAACCAGGCCGAAGAAATTCTTCATGGAGAGCGTCGCGCCGGCCCAGTGGTGGGTCTTCATCTTGGCGAGCGACACGATCAGGTCGGCGGACAATACAGAGTTCGGAAAATAGAAGGTCTTACGATCAGCGAAGTTTTCGATGGGACTCACGTCGTCGCGGTTGAGGTCGACAAATACCTCGTCAAACTGAGGGATTTCGGAGCGATAGCGGGTCAGCTCGGCAATCGCGAACGTATCGCGCCGGTGCCCGGGCCCCTCGCCGATTTTCACTTCGGCTGCACCCAGTGAGCGGAATACTTCGAGCGCGGTGGCCACCACGGCGACGTCGGTGTTGATGCAGGTATGGGGATCGAACTCGACGAAGTTAGGCTTGAGCAGCACCTTAAGTCCGGAAACATCCAGCCCGCATTCGAGAATGCCGCGCATCATAACGTCCGCCAAGTCGACGGAATAGGAGGCGGCTTTGACGACGGCAACGGGCGAGGTTTGCGCCGCCAGCGGGAGTTTTGTTTTATGGTCAGGTTGCATCTGGCGGCCTCCGCGAAATCCAGCAAATCCGGCCAAGCTGGCGGCGCCAGCGATAGCCAGGAATTCTCGTCGATCGTTGGTCACGCGGTGGCTCCGGCCAGTGGCGTCTGCATCGCTTTATGGTGGCCCGCCGGATCGGCCAGCGCTTCTAGGGCGGTGATCATCAGATCGGCGGGAGGATCGCCGACAAGCGCCGGAGGCTTGATCCCGTGCAAACGCATGGCGATAGTCAACCAGGCGCGAGCCAGGGGTGAAGGCGTCTCACGAATCTGCCTCGCCGCCAGGTCGAAGGCTTTGCCTAAATCGTTGCGACCTTGCAAAGCTACCAGCGCCAGCGCCGTGGTTTCCGGGTAAGACGGTAGGTCCACGCCCAACGCCGCGGGACTTCCATAATTCCATCCGCCATCGCGCGAACGCACGTCCATCAACTGCGCTTCGCCCATCTGGACGCGATCGCGCAGCTCACGCCTTGCAAGCCGGGCCGAGGCCTGTTTCAGGGCCACCAGGGCGTGGACCGTAGGTTCCACCCATCCGGAATTGCCGGGCTTCCAGGGCCACGCTTTAAGGCTGATGTCGCGTTCCTGCTTCACCAAGCGGAGGCGACCAGCAATAATATTGATCCAGTTCGATTCCATCCCGGCGCTTCCCACCAGCCAATTCACTCCGCTTCGCAGCGGCTGGCCCCACTCGTTGCGGGCCATGGCAATGCTGGCGCAGAGAGACGTTCCCCAACTGGAGACGCCCACCTCCCCCGCCGGCTGCCAACTTCCGTCAGGCAGCTGCCAGGAGGACAAAAGTTTCCAGGCACGGTCCGCGGCAGGGTCGCCGGCGAGAGCGAGCGCGGCGTAGGCGGTGGGTTCGAGCCAAGAAGCTTTGCCGGGAAAATATCCCCAACCGCCATCGGAATTCTGGTTATTCCGCAGCGCGTTCAGCCGCACGCCGAGATACGTAGCGCTTTCCGAACCGAGACCTGGCACGCAGGTACCATCGGCGGAAACCTTTGATTCCCTTAGGTTCATTTGGTCCTAGTCCACGGAACTGTGTCGAAAGTACTATTTACTCGCTAAGGCGTTCTCTCTAGACTTGATAAGGTCACTTGCTGAGGGCTTATTCGTGAATCAACTGCTTATACAGTATTCCTACCTGCAGATGTTGGACTTGCTGACCACCTGTGCTTTCTTGCTGCACGGAATCCAAGAAGGCAATCCGCTGGTGCGGTTGGCGTTGCGGTCCTCGTCGCATCCATGGGGAGGCCTGCTGGCGGTGAAACTTCTGGCGCTGGGGTTGGGAATTTACTGCTGGCGCTGTGGGCGCCACCGGCTATTGACGCGAATCAATATCCTGTTTGCGATTGTGGTGGCCTGGAATCTGTTGGCGCTGATTGTGGGTGGGTTGGGAACCGTCTAACGCGCGGCCAGCGGGTATTGAAGGGTCTCGAGCAGCCAGTCTTTATTCGCTCTCACGTCCTCCGTCAGGCGGCGCACCAGTTCTTCGCGCTGGTCAAAGAGACGATAGCCAGCGCGGGGACGCAGGTAGCCGCGGGCTTCAGGCGTCTGTTGAAACAACTTTTCTTCGCCGATTTCCGCGGCTTGTTCGGCGTAGCGTTTGCGATTGTCGAGCAACGCCTTGACCAGAAACGGCATCAGCATCGAATAATCGGCCTGCATGCTTTCGGTGGCTTGCAGGTAGGTGTCTTTGTCGACCTTGCCCCAGGTAACGGCTTCGCCCGGGGGGCAGGAGGAGAGCGACCCATCGGTCACCGGCGCGGTGACGATCTGTACGTCGAAATTGTAGCCACGAACGTTGGGAATCCCCAAGACCTGGCCTAGCGCCGGTTCCGGCTGCAGGTTGTAATTCTTGGGGACGCCGCCGCCGAGGATCAGCGTCGCCAGCGCGTTGGGCGGATTGTCAAACAGGCCCCATCGATGATAGGCGCAGGCTTCATAAACTTCGGCATGGAGATCGATGTCGAACTTGTAAGAATCGATCAGACCCGCCTTCTTCATGGCCCATAGCTTCATCGAATTGAGGAAAATGCTGCCGTCGCCGGGGGCGCCGACAAACACTGGAATCGCCAGGCGGTGACAGGTCGAGAGCAGGCCGTGCACGACACGATTGGCGCGTTCCTGCTGTGTGTAGAACGCGCCCAGGCGGTGGCGCAGTTCGGTGCCGGTCATCGAAACCTGGAATTCGGGACGCTGGAGGACGGCGGTGAGGAAGCGGTCCTGATCAAGCAGGACGTCCTCGTCGAAAGCCATATCGGTGACGCGAATCGTGCGCTCCTCACGCAGAGCGCCGTCGTCGCCCCAGATGGGGACCTCGAAGATGGGGCCGTCGCGATGGGCGTCGAGCGAGCGGTGGCCGTCGTGATAGCACACCGCGTCCGTGGTCGAAAGATAAGCCACCCATCCCGTCTCAAGCAGCGGGATCAGCCAGGCCTGATGCTGGCCGGAGACGGTGACGGGTCCAGCGACGGCCAGCGTGAGCGGGCACCCTTGGCCGATGGCGTGATCGAGGATGGTGTAGATGCGCCGCAGGAAGGCGCCTCCGAACGCGGGAAAACAGTGAGTGATCAGTTCGCTGAGCGACTCGCACTCATCGACGCGCTTTACTTTGACCGGAGGCCGGTGGTGCTGCGGGCTATGCGGCATTCACTTCGATCTTACTCGAACTGGCGGCGGAAGCTTGCGAAGGTTTGTTTCAATTCGGCGACTTCGCGTTCGAGGGCCGCCAAACGCGCCTCAAAGCCGCTAGCAGGCGCTTCCGATTCGGGAGCTTCGAGCGTGGGATCCGGCACGCCACCCAGAAGATGACACCAGCGGCCCCGAGGCATGGATGCGACCAGCGGCTCCGGCGTGCGTGCGGCCAGCGCCTCCAGGCAATGTTCGACGTCGGCGAGTTCCGTGAATTCGTACATGCGCTCGGTGCGTCCGCGCAGTTCACCGACGGTCTGTGGTCCGCGCAGCATAAGCACGCATAAGACAGCGGATTCCCTGCGGCCGAGGTTCAGCTTTTCGCCAAGCAAGTGCCCATACTTTTCGACGCGATGCCCTGCCCCGCTGATGCGCACCGCGAGGCCTTTATGGCGAAGAAGCGCTAGCGCCTGTTGGACCACCTCTTCCTCGTAGTTCACCACCGGCTCACGATTGGATTTCTGGTTGCAGGCGTTCACTAACGCGTTAAGGGTGAGCGGATAATATTCCGGCGTAGTGATTTCTTTTTCAAGCAGCGCTCCGAGCACGCGTACTTCGGCCGGGTGCAGCGGCTCTGCCGTGACCGATGACATTAGCTTAAAATCGCCTCCATATAGCGCTGGCCGGGAACCGCTTCACCGTAGTAGGCCGCGATGTCATGGAAGCCCAAAGATTCGTAGAGGCGTTGCGCGGCCTGCATTTCGGGCGACGTGTCCAGACGAATGCGCCCATAGCCCAAGCGGCGCGCTGCCTCGAAGGCGGCTTGGGCCAGCAAGCGTCCGAGTCCCCGGCCGCGATAGCCGGAGCGAACGTACAACCGTTTGAGCTCGCAAACCGTGGCATCGAGAGGCCGCAGGGCGACACAGGCGGCAGGCAGGCCTTCGATTTCCGCGAGGAGAAGCCCTCCACGGGGCGGCCCGTACATTTGCGAGAGGGCTTCCAATTCCTGGGCGAACCCTTGAAAGCAGAGGTCGATCGAGAGGCTGGCGGCGTACTCCTCAAACAGGGCACGGGCCTGGATGAAATCGGCGTCACTGGTGGCAGCGCGAATGATTTCCCATGATAGCGCGGGCGCTACTCTTTTCTGGAGTCGGGGGCCGGCGCGGGAGCGGCCGGGGTTGCAGTCGCGCCCGCAGTCGCCGGCGCGGTCGCGGCGGGCGAAGCATGCTGATTAATGGGCTGCGGGTTCGTGCGTGAGTTCACATCCAGGAAGTCGAACATCAGAAATATGCCCAGGAAGATGAAGCCCGCCGCGGCGATGACCGCGTTCACTGGCTTGTCATGCAGCAGATGCATGAAAATCAGTGCGACGATGGTCGCCTTCACGGTGGCGATGGAGAGGGCGATCACGATATTGCCCGGACCAAAATTAATGTACGATGCGCCTACCGTTATCGCGGTGAGGATGAGCAGCGCAATCAGCGTGACCAGGTATTTTCTTGCTTCTGCTTGCGGATTAACCGCGTGTTCGGTGTGCGTGCTCATGTGATTAAGTAGTACAGCGGGAACAAATAGATCCAGATCATGTCCACCAGGTGCCAGAACAGCGCCACCAGATCGACCGGCGTGTAATATTTGTCGGAGAAGTCGCCGCGCTTGGCGCGTATCGCCAGCCAGCCCATCAGACACATGCCGATCAGAACGTGCAGGCCGTGCAGCCCGGTCATCATGAAATAGAAGCTGAAGAAAGTGGCGTAGCCGTGGCTGCCGACGATCAGATCGCCGTGATGGCTGTAATACTTCGCTGGAAACAGACCTTCTTGAAAATCGCTCATGTACTCATACGCCTTGATGCACATGAAGACGGCGCCGAAGCCCACTGTAATCCACAAATACATCGCGGTTTTTTTAGCCTGATTGGTGCGCGCCGAGAGCACCGCCATTACCGCTGTGAAGCTTGAGATCAGCAGGACCACGGTGTTCGTGGAGCCGGCCCACCGCTTCAATTCTTGGTGGGCTTCCACGAACTCTTGCGGATATTTGTTCTGCATCAAACCGAAACCGGCGAACAGGCCGCCGAAGGTCAGGACTTCAGTAACCAGGAACAGCCACATACCAATCTTGCTGGTATCGAACTGCTGCTCCATGGTGGTGAAGTGGTGTTGATGATGGGGATCATGTTCGCCACCGTGCCCGTGAGGGTCCTGATGAAGATCCACGGTCGTTGTACTCATACGTGGGTTACCGTCCTATGGCGGTAGTCATACGGTTCGTGTTCGAGTATGGGCTGTTCGTCAAAATTGTGAACCACCGGGGGCGAGGACGATTCCCATTCGAGGGTAGTGCCGCCCCACGGATTGTCCGGCGCAAGTTTGCCCACCTTGAGCGATGCCAGCAGATAGATCGCGGTGAGGAACAGACCCGAGCCCAGTACCCAGCTTCCGTACGTGGAAAACGCATGGATCGGCTGGAACTGATCGAGGTAATTAAAATAGCGGCGCGGCATGCCGCGGCTACCCATAATGAATTGAGAGCCGAAGGTCATGTTAAAGCCGACGAAGACCAGGGCGCAGGCGATGCGTCCCCACTTTTCCGAATACATGCGGCCGGTCATCTTGGGCCACCAGTAATGCAGGCCGCCGAGGAACGCGATGACCGTGCCTCCCATCATCACGTAATGGAAGTGGGCCACCACGAAGTAGGTGTCGGTGAGGTGGATATCCACCGCCAGGGTGGCGAAAAAGATGCCGGTCAAACCCCCGATGGCGAACAGGAATAGAAACGCCATGGCATAAAGCATGGGCGTTTCAAAGCTGATGTTGCCTTTATACATGGTGGTGAGCCAGTTGAACATCTTGACGCCGGAAGGAATAGCCACCAGAAAAGTCAGAGCCGAGAAAATCACGTTCGCCAGATCGCTTTCGCCGGCCACGAACAGATGATGGCCCCACACCAGGAAGCTCAAGAGAGCCAGCGAAACGCTGGAGTAGGCGATGGCGCGATAACCGAAAATAGTCTTGCGGCAGAAGGTAGGGATAATTTCGCTGATGATCGCCATGCCGGGCAGAATCATAATGTACACAGCCGGGTGCGAATAAAACCAGAAGAAGTGCTGGAACAGTACCGGATCGCCGCCGATCCGCGAATCGAAGATGCCGATCTGGAAGACTCGCTCGATCAGCAGCAGCACCATCGTAATAGCCAAAACCGGGGTTGCCAAAATTTGGATGATGGCGGTGGAGTAAATGCCCCAGATGAACAGCGGCATATCGAACCAGCCCATGCCGGGCGCCCGCAGCTTATGGGTGGTGGCGATGAAGTTCAGCCCGGTGAAGATCGAGGAGAAGCCTAGAATGAACACCGCCATGGTCATCAGGCCCACCGTGCCGTCGGTAGTGGTGGAGTAAGGAGTATAGAAGGTCCAGCCGGTATCTACCGCTCCCAGAACCATGGAACTGATGGCTAGCGTGGCGCCCGCACACCATAAGTAAAAACTCGCCAGATTCAAGCGGGGGAAAGCTACGTCCTTGGCTCCCAACATCATCGGCAGCACGAAATTACCCAGCGACGCTGGGATCGAGGGGATGATGAACAGGAACACCATGATGGCCCCGTGCAGCGTGAAAAAGCGGTTATACATCTCCGCGGTCACCCAGTGCTTGCCGAACAGGGTGTGCTGGGGATTGAGCAGCGACAGGCGGACTAACAATGCAAATATGCCGCCGAGCAGGAACGCGAAAGAGACCGCCGCCAGGTACATGATGCCGATGCGCTTGTGGTCGACGGTCGACAGCCAACTCCAGACGCCCTTGGTCTCGTTGAGATAATTCTTGGCCGGCCGCGGCCGGTCCGCTAAGATGGCTCCCGATGTGAGTGTATGTTCCATATGATTACCCTTACTGCAGCGACTTTATGTAGGCCACTAATCCACGAATTTCATTTTCCCGCAAAAGGCCCTGGAAAGTGGGCATGATGCCCTCGTAGCCGTCGACGATCTTGGCCTGCGGCTGCATCATGGATTCGCGGACATAAGCTTCATCCACCATCACGCTGGTCCCATTGTTCAGTTTGACCGGCTTGCCCCAAATACCTTTCCAACTGGGGCCTTTGCTTCTGGTCCCATCGACGTTATGGCAGGTCTGGCAACCTTTTTGTTCGTACTGGATCCGGCCCCACTCTTCCGGCGTATGATGCATCCATTCGTCCCCGCCGGTTTCCATCCACTTGGCGAAGTCCGCCGGCGTATCGACAAACACTTTAGCCTTCATGTCGGAGTGGCCCTTGCCGCAGTATTCGGCACAGGTGGAAACATGCTCGCCCACCGAGGTGGGCGTAAACCAATATTCGGTGTAGCGGCCCGGGACGATATCGCGCTTCACCCGCATATCGGGGATGAAGAAATCGTGCAGCACGTCCTCACTGGTCATCACCAAGTGGATCGACTTATTCACCGGGACGTGCAGTTCGTTGACGGCGCGGGTACCATCCGGAAATTCAAACTGCCACAGCCACTGTTTGGCGGTAACTTGAATTTCCAGGGAGTCGCCGGGGCCAACGGCGAACTGCATATAGCCGATGATCCCCCAGAAAAACAAGCCCACGCACAGCAGCAGCGGAATCACAGTCCAGGCGATTTCCATGGCGGTACTGTGGGTCTGGTGCGGCGTTCTGCGGCCCGGCTTGAAGCGGTAGCGCCAGGAGAAATACGCCATGGGAATCATCAGTCCCAAAAACATAACGACGCACAACCAAAAGATCGACATGTACATGAAGTCGATATGCTTGGCGAAGTCCGAGCCTTGATTAACCGGTAATAGCAGCCTGCGAAGCCACTCCATTATGCAAAACCTTCCTTGAGCCGGGCCTGGGATCGTTTACGCTCCGAGCGGAACATCCGCCAAGCGAAAAGCCCTAAAATTAAGATGGTCAGACCACCCCCGGCGCGCATCAGGTTGAGAGCAAACCAAACGTACGCACCGGCCTTGGGATCGTAGTGATAGCAGAACAACAGGATCTTTTGCAGCGCCAGGGTGCTGCGCCCCTCGGAGGCTTCCGCCAGAGCAAAGCGCAGGTCGCGCGGGCTGAAGTGGATTCCGTACAAATAGCGCGCCATGTGGCCTTCCGGAGTCAGCACCATGATGGCCGCCGGATGGGCGTACTGCTCGATGCGGGGATCGTACCGGTAGTTGAATCCTGCTTGCTTAGCCAGGCGCTGCGCGTTGCCGTCGCGGTCCGTCAGAAAATGCCAGCCGGGCGCCGGCCGGTCGAAACTCCCCATATAGATGGCTTTTTTCTTCTGCGCCACGTCGAAGGACTCGCGCGGGTCTATGCTGATGGTGACCACTTCGTATTCTTTGCCGGGAGTCCACGAAATATTGCGCATCGCTTCGGTCTGCGCGTTCAGGACCAGCGTGCATAGCATCGGGCAGTTGTAATACACCAGATCGAGGATTACCGGCCGGCCCTGGTGAAAATATTCGGCGAGCTTCACCGGATAGCCGTTTTCTCCGGTGAACGTCAGATTCAAATCGACCGGCGAGCCCAGATGTTCATCGATGCCCACGCCTTCGAGCTGCGGCGGACGCACGTTGGCGGGAAGACTGGCTTCGCCGATTTTATTTAAATGATATTGCGCCGGGAGCGGCAGCGCCGCCAGCGCCAGCAGACTCAATATCGAAATACGTCTCAAATTCATTGCGTGCCTTTACTTCTTCGCGGGCGCCTTTGCGTTTGCTGGAGGCGCGGCGGCCGGAGCTGCAGCACCCGGAACTGCAGCGCCTGGGGCTGTCGCCGCCGGGGTTGCACCGGCAGGAGCGGCCGCCGTTGCCGGCTCGTCCTTCTTAATGGCGGTATCCTTGGCCGGATAGAACAGCTTGCCAGCGGCGGCTTCCGCCGCGAACGTTTGCATGGCTTGGTCAATGGGGATGCGCACCCGATTGGTGGATTTGTCCAGATTGCCGTACATATAATGCGTCAGGTTCCAGGCATCCCGGTTGCGCACCTCCTGCAACAGCTCACTGGGCGCAGTGAGTACCCGCTCATATACCGCCTGCTTGTACATCTCATTGAAATAGCCCTGCACGGCTACGATCACCAGCACCAGACCAATGATGCTGCCGATGGTAAAGAGCCAGATGAGCGTCGTGTCCGGCTCGGTCGAGTCGAAACCTTCCCGGGGATCGTGATGCACGATCGGGTGGTCGTATTCTTGATCCGAATGGCTCATCGTGATCCTCCTTTAAGCATTCTCGAAATTCAGGCTCTGCTTGAACCGCAGATCGCCCACCGGTACCATCTTATGTTTGCGGAAGCGGCTCCAGAACACCAGACCGCAGATACTGGCGGTGGTCAGCATGGTTGCCAGATCCAGCCAATGAAGCTGAGGTCCGGTCTTGTAATACGTAGGCATGACGATCCAGTAGAGATCGATATATTCCACCACCAAACTCCACACCGCAATAAAGCCGATAACTTTCAGGCTGCGTTTGGCGGGGCGGCACAGCAGTATCGAAAACGGAATAATAAAGCGCAGGAACGGCATCGCCAAACTGATCGGCAGCCAGGCTCCCACCATGCGGTGGCGATACCAGATGGTCTCCTCGGGAATATTGGAGTACCAGATCAGGAAGTATTGCGCAAAGGCAACGTAAGTGTAAAAGGCCGTCATGCAGAGCAGCCACTTACCTAAATCGTGGTAATGCTCGATCGTAATGGAGTTCTTGAGTATCCCGGCGCGGCGGAATGCCAGGCACACCAGCGTCACCACCGAGAAGAAAGAGAGGCCGCCGCCGGAAAGCATGACCAATCCGAAGATGGTCGAATACCAGCGGGGTTCGAGCGACATCAGCCAGTCATAGGAAGCCAGGGTTCCGACAGCGATTACCAGAAACAGACCGGGCGCGCTCCAGCGGGAAGCGATATACATCTGCTTCACCGATCGCTGCGAGTCCTGTTTGGTCGACTGATGATAAATCGATCCGGCCCACAACGACCACAGGAGGAAATATACGACTGTCCGCAGCAGGAAGAAATTCTGCGAAAGATACGTGCCCTTGGTCCCCAGCATGGCGCCGGAAACGACCGCCGGCTTATTCATCCACGGGTAGATTTCATGCAATCCCATGGCGACTGGAATGAACAGAATCAAACCAACCGGCAGCGTGATCATGACATTTTCCATGATGCGCCGCATGGTGACGCTCCAGGCAGAGCCGGTCAGAAACTGCACCATAACAAAGAAAAGGGCGCCCAGGCCGAGCAGCGAAGTGTAGGCAAAGGCCACCGTATAGGACTGGTACAGCCGCGCCGGATTAGTAATGTAGCCGACGATACATCCGATGATACCGAGCAGCGCGGCAAACACCAGGACGTTGCGGCCGGTATTCCAGCGGCTGATTTCAAGCTGGTAGTTATCGGCGGCGACTGCGTGACTTGAGTGGGATTGGCTCATGGTTTATCTCAGCGCGGCGATGGTGGTCCCCGCCGGAACTTCCTCAGGCTTGGCATGGGCGGCCCGCTGCAGGGCGCGCACGTACGCTACGATGGCCCAGCGGTCTGCGATCACTACCTGGTATTGGTACGCCGGCATGGTGCGGCGGCCATTGGTGATCACGTTGAAGATGTCACCATCGGCGAATTGCACCACGCGGTCCTCGGTCAAATTGGAAGGCTGCCAGGTGGGCACGTGAGCCGGCACGATGCCGTGGCCCATCCCCGTCAGATCATGGCACGGCGAGCAGTAGATGTTGAATTTAGTCTGCCCCTGCTGGATCAATTCGAGCGTGATCGGGACCGGGTTCTTACCCACGTACATTCCGTTTTCAAGACCGGTGTTATAAGGTGAATCGTCCCGGTAGCCGGTGCGCGATACCGTGTCTTCGGGAAGCAGGCGATTCGAGCGTCCGTCGGCGAAGATGCCCACCACCGGCGCCTGCGCCTTGAACTTCTGCTGATGCTTCATGTCGTCCCACACCTGTATCGGCGTATCGCGCTGGACGCTGGAGCATCCCGCAACCAGCAGCAGCGCGGGGGCGGCAATCCATACCTTCAAGCGTCTCATCCCTCCACTACCTCCACGTCGCCGGCACCGACGCTACGCAAGTGTTCGGCGGTAGTCTCGGCGTCAAATTTCGGATCGTTGGCCTCGATCACCAGCAGGAACAGGTCGTCGGAGGCGCGGTGCGCCTGCGAATAATTGAAGGTGGGGTGATACAACCGCGGAAGTCCATTGAAGACCCACAGACCGTAGAAACTGGCGAACGCGGAGAATAATACCGTCAATTCGAAGGCAATCGGAATGGTATAAGAAAAATCGAAATACGGCTTGCCGCCGATCACCAGGCGATAATCGATGGCGCCCACATACCAGATCAGCGTGATCGCAGTGGCACACCCCAGCGCGGAAAACCATACCACCAGCCAACCCAATTTCGACGGCGGCACGCCGATGGCTTCGTCGATGCCGTGTACTGGGAAAGGCGTCATGGCGTCGAGCTTGGTGTAGCCCATTTCGCGGATCTTGCGGCCGCCTTCGACCAGATCCTCGGGTGCGGTAAACGCCCCCATCACAGCGTAGACCTTGTCCTCGCCAATACCAATTTTATCTTTTAACTCGTCGAGGTTCATTTCGCCATGACCTCCTCATCGCTGAACTGGTGTTTCTGTACCGCCAGCACGCCTTTCACTTCCGAGATGGCGATCATCGGCAAGAATCGTGCAAATACCAGGAACAACGTTAAGAACAGGCCGATGGTGCCGAGGAAGGTGCACATATCCACCCAGGTGGGGTGGAAGTAACCCCAGGAGGTGGGCAGGAAGTCGCGAGTCAAGCTGGTGGCGATGATCACGAAACGCTCAAACCACATTCCAATGTTGGTCGTGATGCTGATCGCGAACATCACCCACAAGTTGGTACGCATACGCTTGAACCAGTACAACTGCGGGATGAAGACATTGCACGAATACATGGACCACGCCGCCCACCAGTACGGGCCAAAGGCGCGATTCAAGAAAGTGAAGCGCTCATAGATGTCGCCGCTATACCAGGCGATGAAAAACTCGCAGGCATACGAATAACCTACAATCGAGCCGGTCACCAGGATGATCTTGTTCATGTTTTCCAGATGCTTCATGGTGATCAGGTTTTGCAGGTTGAGCGTCCAGCGGGCGATCAACAGCAGCGTCATCACGCAGGCGAATCCGGAGAAGATGGCGCCGGCGACGAAGTACGGCGGGAAGATGGTGGTGTGCCAGCCGGGAATCACGGACGTCGCGAAGTCGAAACTAACGATACTGTGTACGCTGAGCACCAGCGGCGTCGAAATCGCCGCCAGAATCAGGTAAGCCTTTTCATAATGGCTCCAGTGCCGAGCCGATCCGCGCCAGCCCAGGCTCAGGAGACCGAAGATCACTTGCTTGACCTTATTGGTGGTCCGATCGCGCAGCGTGGCCAGATCCGGCACCAGGCCGGTGAACCAGAACAGCAGAGAAACCGTAAAGTAAGTAGAAACCGCGAACACGTCCCAGATCAGCGGGCTGCGGAAGTTCTGCCACAGATTGAGATCGGTATTAGGAATCGGGAACAGCCAGTAGGCGCGCCACGGGCGGCCGGTATGGAATAGCGGGAAGATGCCGGCGCACATGACGGCAAATAGCGTCATGGCTTCGGCCGAGCGGTTGATGGAGGTTCTCCACTTCTGCCGGAACAGGAACAGAATAGCCGAAATCAGGGTGCCCGCGTGGCCGATACCGATCCAGAAAACGAAGTTGGTGATGTCCCAGGCCCAGCCGATTGGACGGTTGTTGCCCCACACGCCGATACCGGTCGATAGCAGGTAAGCCAGCATCGCCCCCAGCAGCCCGGTGATTGACGCCGTAACCGCCAGCGTGATCCAGTACTTGGTGGGCGTCTTGATGACGTCGCCTTCGACGATCCCGCTGATCTGTTCGGTGAGGTCGTGATAATCTTCGCTCCGCACCAAGGGCGGATTGACTTCCATCAACTGCGGATCTTGAAGGACCGCGCTCATGCAGTTAACTCCGGGTTGGGATTGCGCAACTTGGCCAGGTACGTCGTGCGCGGCTTGATGCCGAGCTCGGCCAGCATGGCGTAGTTGCGTTCCTGCTTCTTCAGTTTCGAAACCCTGCTATTGGGGTCGTTGATATTGCCGAATACGATGGCTTCCGCCGGGCAGGTCTGCTGGCAGGCGGTCTTGATCTCGCCGTCCCTGATTTCACGGCGCCCGTCCTGCTTGGCTTTAATCTTGGTTTCCTCGATGCGCTGCACGCAGTAAGTGCACTTTTCCATCACGCCGCGCATACGCACGCTGACGTCGGGGTTGTAAACCAGGCCGACAATTTCGGGCTCATGCTTGTGGAAGTTGAGGAAGTTGAAATGGCGCACCTTGAAGGGACAGTTGTTGGCGCAATAGCGGGTGCCGACGCAGCGGTTGTAAGCCATGTCGTTGAGCCCTTCAGGGCTGTGGCTGGTGGCCTGCACCGGGCAAACGTTTTCGCAGGGCGCGTTCTCGCACTGCATGCAGGGGATGGGCTGCTCGATCACCTCGGGGTCATTTTCGTCGCCCGAATAATAGCGATCCATGCGGATCCAGTGCATTTCGCGTCCGCGCATCACTTGATCCTTGCCTACCACCGGCATGTTATTTTCCGCCGCGCAAGCGACCACGCAGGCATTGCAGCCGGTGCAGGACGTCAAATCGATGGCCATGCCCCATTGGTTGCCCTTGTCGTAGACAAATTCGGAGTAGATGGAGTGGACTTCGGGAACCTCCGCCATCTCTTCCACGAATTTGGCGTTTTTCTTATACTCTTCGACGGAACCTTCGCGCGCGAGCGGACGGCCCTCCTGATTGTCACCGGTGCCACGTTCCTGGGTGGTCGCCAAATCCTCGCGTTTTCCAGTGGCGGCGAGAGTAAAGCCCGGCGCAAAATAGAAGCCGTCGGTGGTGCGGATCAGGTTAGCGTTGGAGCCAACACCTTTACCGACGCGTCCACACCGCTGGCGCCCAAAACCGAGAGCAATCGAAACCGCGTCATCGGAATGACCCGGCTGGATCATTACCGTGGCTTCCATTTTGAAGTTGCCGCGGGTGAGCGAAACCACGTCGCCATCGGTCAGCTTATGATCCCGCGCCATCTTGGGGCTGATCATGGCGGCGTTGCCCCAGACCAGCTTGGAGATGGGGTCCGGCGCCTCCTGCAGCCAGCCGTTGTTGGCATAGCGGCCGTCCCAGGCGGACGAACTCGGATAGAAGCCGACTTCGATGCCCGCTGCCGCAACTTGCGGCTCAGCGGCGAGCGCACTTGCCAGCTTCTTGGCGTCGACAGTGACCTTGATCGGCTCAACCGTCTTCGAAGCGGCTACCACGCCGTCATGCAGCGCCTTGCGCCAAATCTGTTCCTTGTCGCCCTGCTCTTTGCTGGCGGCGAATTGCGGGAGCCAATAGTTCTTGACGATATCGTGGCTCTTGGTGAACTTGCCAGTGGTCACCCAGGACACGATTTCGGCGGCGGTCTTGCCGCCATACATCGGCTCGATCATGGGCTGCTGAATCGCGGCCATGCCTTCCGAACTCGCCTCATCGCCCCAGGATTCAAGCACGTGCGCTTCGGGAATGTGCCAGGTGGCGGCGGCGGCGGTCTCATCGTCTTCCGCGCCCAAGTGGATCGACGTGGCAACCTTTGAAAGCGCCACGGCAAACTGCAGATCCGCCGGAGCGGAATAAACCGGATTGCCGCCGAGCATCACCAGCGTCGACACCTGACCCGCTGACATCTCGCCGGCCAGAGCCTTCAGCGCCGCGACACCGGAACTGGATTTGTCAATCACCGGCTTGGTGTAAGTGACGCACTCACTGCCCAGTTTTTCATTGATCAGCGCGGCCAGCGCCTGCACGCTGGCAGGCTGCCGCGGACCGGCGACCACCAGAGCTTCTGGACCGGCAGCCTTCAGATCCTTCGCTAACGCCGCAAGGAACCGGGCGCGTTTGTCCGCGCTGCCGCCGTTGTTGACGACATTCAACCCCGGCATGGCGCCGAGCGCAGCCGCCAGGTCGATGGCGAACTGCCGCACCTCGGAACCCTTCAAGCGCAAGCGGTGGTCGGCGTTGGCGCCGGTGAGCGAGAACTGGCTTTCGACGGCATAGAGCCGGTTCATCTTATCGAGATCTTCGTCCGATCCTACCCGGCGGCGCTTCGAAAAGGCCAGCGTGAAGAATGGGGTGGGCGCGTCGAGGTTCAGGAAATCGTGATCCAGCGCCACGATGACCTTGGCCTTATCCCACTTGGGATGCGCATAGAGGGGCTGTCCGAAGGCCATATTGGCGCCCGCGAGCTCGTTATCGCGCGCCAGGGCCTCGTATTCAACCCACTTGGCTTTCGGGAACTTCTTCAATACACCCGCGCGCAGCGAATCGAGCGTGGGCGAGGAAACAAACCCGCTCAGGAACCGCAACCCGGCGCCGTCGCCGAGCGCCAGCTTTTGGACTGCCGATTCGAGCGCAGGCCACGTCGATTCCCTGCCCCCCTGCAAAACTTTGGACGAACGGTCGGGATCGTACATGCCCAAAACGATCGCCTGCTGGATTGCGGTAGCCGCACCCAAGCTATGCGGATGATCCGGATTGCCTTCGATCTTGGTGGGCCGGCCGTCGTGAGTTTCTACCAGCAATCCGGTTACATGACCGGCGATACTCATCACGGTCGCGTAATGGAACGGCTCGCCCGGCAGGTAATTATCGGCTTCGGTACCGGCTGAGTTAGGAAAGATATGCTCGACCGGACGGCTGCAAGCAGCCAGGCCCGCGAGACCGAAGGAGGCCGCCATCAGCTTAAGCACCGTGCGCCGCGAGTTGCCGTCCAGCATCTCGGTCGCGTTAGCCGGAAATTCGTGGTGGACCCATTCGCGGAATTCCGTCGTATTGGCGAGCTGGTTCAAGCTCCGCCAATATTTCTTGCCGGTCACGTTGGGGGTCTGGATAGAAATCAAACTCATCGGTGGCACCCCGAACAATTGGTGGGGGGATCTAAATGCTTCTGGGCGACAATCTCGGCGCCGATCTCTCTGGGGTCGCGGTCCGGCACCCAATCGAGCTTGGTGACCAGATTAGCGGGCCGCACGTTGGGCGCGGGGTCGCGGTGGCACTCGAGGCACATAGCCATATTGAGCGGCTTCTCCTGATGGACTTCGATCATCTGGTCTATGCGGCCGTGACAGCTGACGCAACTCACACCGGCTGCCAGGTGCGCCGAGTGATTAAAATATACGTAGTCGGGAAGGCGATGAATCTGTACCCACGGGACCGGCTGGCCGGTAGCATAACTCTGCCGAATTGGCTCCAGGCGCATGCTGTCTTTCTTGACCTGGGTGTGGCAGTTCATGCAAGTGGCGGTGGCCGGCACCGCGGCAAAGGCCGCCTTGTATACGGTGGAATGACAGTAGTAGCAGTCCAGGCCCAACTGGCCCGCATGCAGCTTGTGGCTGTAGGGGACCGGCTGC
>Ga0207695_10004309_pt1 | contig 19499 bp, 47 predicted proteins | sample KBSC54metaG_FD_184354 | JGI IMG/M metagenome (GOLD analysis project Ga0207695, IMG submission 184354) | Corn rhizosphere microbial communities from Kellogg Biological Station, Michigan, USA - KBS C5-4 metaG (SPAdes) (version 2) | ecosystem: Host-associated > Plants > Roots > Rhizosphere > Soil... | reverse complement strand
GAGGTTCCATGGCTGTTTTGTTCGCTCCGCCGTTCTATCGCGCGACGGATAATACCAACGCACCCATTCCCGGCGCGTTCATCGGCTTTTACGCCACCCAGACTAGCACGCTGCAGCCCATCTATGCTGATGCGGGATTGACGGTCGCTTTACAGAATCCAGTTCAAGCCGATGGGGACGGTAATTTCCCGGCGGTGTGGCTCGATGACAAGCTAGCGGCCTACAAATATGTCATCTACGCCCCGAGCGTTATCGATCCCGGTATTCCTGGCGATGTTATTCGATCGGGTGATCCGTACAACTTCAGTATCGTTCCCTTTCCGCAGGTAGCGATTGAAGTTTCAGCCGGCGTCACGCCTACGAATACGGGCTATCCAATCTATGACGTACGCCGTTACGGAGCTTCTCAGGCCAACACCAGCGCACTGAATCTCAATGCGTTGAATACTGCCATTCAGGTAGCCTCCCACGCAGCCGGGGCATCCCAGCTGTCGGGCGTCACCATTACGATTCCTGCTGATTGCCACTACGGCTACAACTTCCTGGATCAATCGACGTGGCCGCAGATCAACTCCGGAACCGTGCCAATTTTAGTTATCGACTATTCCCAAGGCGATACCTACGACACCTATCCCACTCGCTACGATGGAACTCAGGTTCGCGAGTTCATCTACACGCCGCAGACGACCAGCTCCGGCCAACACAATGGGAATGGAAAGATCCTGTACGGAAACTGGCATCCGTACCTGATGATTACCAACACGGAGGTCAACGCCAATCCAACGGTAAATGCCTCAGACAATCTGAGAGCCAGCCTCTTGTTCGGCTACGGGACCAACTATGGAACGTGGCGCTTGGGGCAGGGTACCTTTTCCGGTTCCGGTTGCGTGCCCTCGCAACTGCTGAACTTCAATATCGCAATGTCCCCCGCTACTCAGGTGGTAAACGTCGCGGTGGGGTATTCGAGTGGCGCCACCAGTGCAGTCTTGGCTGCTCCATGGGGAGGGCAAACACAGCGCATGGCCGCGCAGTTCACCAATGCACCGGATAATAATATCCGTGGGGTCCTATTCACCAATGGATCCACCTCGGTTACTTGGAATACCCCGCTAACCGCCAATTCGAGCGGCGATGGGCATTTGACGATTGGTGTCGTGGCTGGAGGTGGCGGAAATCCGCTCATTGTGGACTTCGCAGCGGCGGGAAATTGCTACTTCAATACGGGCGCCAATACCTCGACTGCGAGCTATCACTTCAAGCAGCCTGTCACGGATTTCAACGTCGCGATGTGGGAGTCGCTCACGGTCGTTTGCGATCACGTGCTGCGCAATTCTACCGGATCCGCCGCTGATTGGATCATACGGAACAACAACGGCACGTATGAACTCGTTTTCCCGGCGATCTCCGCAACCCCGCTCATGGCTATCAATGGGGCGGCCAAGACCACCCAGATGTCAGGTGCATTCTATCCGGCCACTCCGGTGGGAGGACCCCAAACAAACAGTGCGCAATATGCAGGCACGGGAGCGCCCAACAATGCCAACGGCAACAACGGAGACTATTACTTTAGAAGTGATACACCCTCAACCGTAAACCAGCGTATCTATGTGAAATCAGCAGGATCCTGGGTGGGCATCGTTTAGATGACTGACGATGACCACGCCACAACACGCGTTCTCAAGCGTGTATCACCGTTTTGGGGCTGGGTGCGCGCAAATCCCAGTCTCGTCATTAGCGGTCTGGTAATCATCGTCAGCGGAGCGGTAGGGTGGCACGATCTGAAATCCCGCACGGGGACCATCGAGACCAAGGTGGATGAGATTGCCAAGAGGCCTGCGTGTGTGACGAATGAGCAATTCTTAGCACTCAAGAGTGATTTTGCGCAGTTGCGCAGTGAAATGGATCAACAAAAAGGGCGGTGGCAGCAGGTTGATTCGGTACCTCAATTGACTGGGGGGAGCCATCGAGCTCGCAAGTGATATGCGATGGAAAGAATCTGGGTTTGGTTGAAATGCAAAACCATCACGAAGGCCATCGAGGCGCTTTTAAAGGCCGGAGATGATGAGCATGAGAAAGCGCGTCACTCCTCGGGCGCTCTGGCCAATGAACACCGAGCCGAAGCAGAGGAGTTTCACGCAGCCAAAGCGGATCTGTGGGCGGCTCAGCACAAGCAGGAGCAGCCCATGAAGAACTGCTCGAACGATTCGGTTTATGACAACAAAGCGCCCGTACAAATCACACGACTCAACCTTACAAAAGAGGCTCAGAGTTACATTCTTGCCACAGTTACAGCTCTAGCCCTAGGTACTGTCGTGTACCTCGATCTCGAATTGAGGGAAGCGCATAGTAAACTGGATGAAGCATACAAGGACATCAAGACGCAGGTCTGGGTGAAACAGGATAAGGAGGAAGAGAAGTTTCAAAAGTTTGTCGCTGGCCCCTATGCTCAGTTGGCTGGTGAGTTGAAAGCGAATGAAATCCTATTTTCCAAATGTAAGGAGTCTCGAAAATGAGTGGCGGTGGAATCATCATTCAACGTCTTGCAGTTCTGAAGCCCGCAGCAACGGATTCGAGCATCTATGACACTCTGCCGCAGCCGTGCAAGCTGACGGTGGACACGATCTGCGCAAAGGCGCCGGCTTCGGTCACGGAGCAGGATATTCAGTCTCTGGCCGCTATGATCTTGTTGGCTACGCACTGCTGAGATGACCGAACCGCATGTCAGCTTACGGGAGTATGTTGATGTGCGGTTCGAGTCGCAGGAACGGGCCACCACGACGGCGTTGGCTGCTCAAGAAAAAGCGGTCGCCGCTGCGCTGGCGGCAGCAGATCGGGCGGTAGCGAAAGCGGAATCTGCATCGGAGCGCAGGTTCGAATCCGTGAATGAATTCAGAGGAACGTTGCTTGATCAGGCGAGAACCTTCATGCCGAGACTGGAATATGAGACGTCACACAAGGCACTCGTGGAGAAAGTCGAAGCCGTTCAGAAGTTCCTATGGATGGGGCTGGGAGCGATGGTAGCAGTGCAATTGTTCATCGGCTTTGTGTTCGTCTTTCTGAAGAAGACCCCATGAGCTGGCGCGACTGGTGGGAAGTTGTGAAAGAGCTGTTCGAGAAGCCCAAAGAGCATCAAGAAGAACCCAAAAAACGCTTCCTCCCGCCGCATTCGTTGCCTGAGAGTGAGTTGCCACCGGAGTGGCCTAAAAAAGAGGATCGGCAGTGAATCTCAGTCCGAATTTCACGTTGGAGGAACTCGTCTTCTCCGAAGTCGCATTACGCAAAGGGATCGACAACGTGCCCTCGATGACGCAGGCGGCCTGCCTGGCGACTCTCTGTCATACCTTGCTCGAGCCGGCCCGTGAGCTTCTGGGTGCGCCGCTGCGGATACACAGTGGTTACCGATCCCCTGCGGTCAATGAAGCGGTGGGAGGATCGGTGACGAGCGCTCACATGGATGGCCGGGCCGCGGACTTCGTGCCTGTGGATCTGCCGCTACTGAACGCCTTTCACGCTTTGCGCACATCCCAACTGCCTTACTCGCAAATCATCCAGGAATGCGGGCCCAGCGGATGGATCCACATTGCTATTGAAGTGCCTGGCGCAGCACCGCGGCGAGAAGCATTGACAGCAACCGGCCGGCCGGGTAACTGGCGTTACGAGAGAGTTTTATGACCATTGGCGAGAAAGCACTTCAGATCCTGCGAACGGTGGCTCCGACGGTGGCTCTTGCGGTCGGAGGACCTTTCGGACCTCTTGCCAGCGCGGCGATCTCCGCGGCCCTCGGGACGCCCAAAGGCGACGACAAAGCGGCTGAAGCGGCGTTGCTCACCGCGACCCCAGACCAGTTGCTCGCACTCACGAAAGCGAACAACGACTTCCAGGTCCAGATGAAGCGGCTGGGGATCGATGAAGAAAAACTGGTCTATGACGACATCGCGAATGCCCGAGCTCGGGAAGTTGCGGTCCGGGATACCACCCCTCAAATACTGGCCTACGGGATCACTGTCGGCTTCTTTGGGGTCCTAGGGTATCTCGTAGCCTATGGGAAGCCTCAAGTCGGCGGAGACGTCGTCCTGGTGCTTCTGGGATCACTCGGAACGGCCTTCACGGGAATCATCGCGTACTATTTTGGCAGTAGTGCCGGCTCAGCCCAGAAAACCGCCATCTTGGCCGACGTGTCATCGGCCGCAGCTGCCAAAGTCAAATGAGGTGACAAAATGATCGTAACTCTGCTGGTCTTCTTTATCGTCCTATGCATCATTGGATTGGTGCTGTGGGGGATCAATCAAATCCCCGGAATCCCGCAAATCGTCAAGGTCGTCATCTACGTCGTGATTGGTGTTATTTGTTTGCTGTGGCTGCTGCAATACGTGCAAGGCTCCCACATCTCCATTCACTGAGTCATCCAAACTCCACGCAGTCGCGGGTCGCAAGTGAGGCCCCGTGTCCGAGAACGACAGACAAGGGCCTTTGTGACCTTTCGGTTTGAAGCATCGACCAAACCCCGGTTTTTTGTTGCCACAGTCCATTTTCGTCAGGGTCGTCCCCGCTGCAACTCCTCATCCGCCTCTTCCTCAGTCGCCGGCCTCACGATGATCCACGTCGTTTTCGAGTCATCCAGCGGAAAGCTGAATCCCGCTAGGGGTAGGCCGCCGAAGCCGAGCAGCTCCTTGGCTGCTTTGCGGATGGTGTCCTGAAGTATCTGGCGACGCTTGTTTGCGATTTCGTCAGTCATCGAAAGAGCTTATACACAAAGAAGCCCAGAGCGCACAGCGAGACGCCCATGAGGACACCGGCCCAGATCTGGAGTTCGTGGAAATCGAGGCACATCATGATGTCATTGTCCGCTATGTTGAAGTCGAGCCGGTCTGAGGTAGGCCGGTGAACTCGAATGCCCATTCCTTCGCTCGGGAGAAGTCGAACACCCCTTGCCGATAGCCGCCAGTAATGCAGCGGCACATGTGGTCGTAGCGGCGGACGATGAAGTCGAGCTCCGCTGCCAGTTCACTGAGCTTCGCGGCGTCACTGTCATTGCCAGCCTCGGCTTCTTCCTCAGCATCCTCGAGCGCGGCCTCGGTCATCTTCAGAATTCGCTGCAATTCACTCACGACTATTTCCTCGACGCAGACCATACATTGGTGGGGCCGTCGTATTCTCTACGCTTTCGACATGCTGGGCCGGCAGATGGGCGCGGTGATGATCCGCGCTTACGCTGCGCAAGTGCGTCCCTCGCGGAAGCATCGGTCTACACCAGCATGAATACTTCCTCACCCGTAGACTGAGAGAGGCAGGCCCCGTAAACATAGTCAGGTTACTCGACTCTTCGATTTGCGCGTTTTTCGCCACTCACGAAAGCTATTCAGCCAAGGGAATCCAATCTGGATTAGGACTCGACGCCGACCCTTCCAGGCCCCCACGAGTGCGAACATCCTATTGTCCTGACAGGCAGCCCATGCAAGTCCGTAGCGCATTTCTGAATATCTAGCCATAGAGCTTCTCAGGTTCTCTGTTCAGGTAGGACGGGGATAACCGTCGGTTCGGTCGTCGGGTTGCACCCTCGGTGATCAGCCGTACCTGGTCGCGGCCAGGCCCGTATCCCCATCACAAACTTCATAACGATTTCATACTGCGCCCAATAGGACAATCAGGGCCGTGCTGCACTGGGCGTCCGATACAATCGCATGTAGGGACCCCGAATTCGTTGTATTGCGTTGCCTGCCTGCGCGGTTGTGGAGCGGCTAGTGCCTGAGCGCGCCTGATCAGTTCCGTGGTCAGTTGACTACCTCCCGGTTCGTGTGCGTTCACCTCAGCGTTGAGCGACTTCATTAGCCGCTCGTTGTCGTGCTTCAGCGCAGCGATCTCTGCGCGCAGCTCCACGTTTGTATTCGCGTAGCCATTGATACGCACCTGCAGCCGCTGCATCTCTCTATCGGCTTCCTCCAGCAGTGGACGGCTATCACAGCCAGCGTCCCAGCGCTCGACATACTTCTTTGTCATGACCGCTTCCTCATGGAGACCCGTAGTCCGTGGTCTTCTGCCATCAGAGTGCGCAAGAAGATTCCCGGCGATATACACTTCCATCCGGCCATATCTGGCTCCAGGTCGGCATCCGCATGCAGCATGCAGGGCTCTCCAGCCGTGGTGTCGGACGGGATGAAAAAGAACTCCTCGCCCTGCGCCAACGTGATCCAGAGAATCCTACTGATTGCTGCCATGGGATGCTCCTGAGTTATCAGGTAACTCAGGCACGCCAACAGCCAGATCGTAGGCTGTAACAGCAGCGTCCGCCGCTTCTTTGGCTGCGACCGGCGCATAGTTGCTGCCAGGCCAACCTGCCAATGCCTTGACGAAAGCATCAGCGTAGAGTTGGGCGCGAATGATTTTCAGCTTGTCGTCTAGAAATATCATTGCTTACCTTCTAGTCGATCTCGATGCAGGCATTGCCGAAGCGTTTCCCGCACTTGCGACAGGCTCCGATCTTCCCATCGAAGAAATGTCCCTTGCCACGCCAGAAACACAGGCTCGTAATTCGCTTGAGAAAGGCGTTCATAGTTGGGGTTGGCCTCTAAACGGTGTGCGTGCCTTCGACGCCGCGAGCCATTCTAGCCTTCGTACGACGCTGCAGGGCAGTCTGTGCCGTGCGCATGGCGTCGAGTGCCTCCTGATTGTCAGGCGATGCATAGGGGCCGTTCTGAAAGCCCTCCATGCGATCGATGAGGATGGCCAGCAGTGCCTCGTGCGTGAGGCCGTTGACGCCCACTTCGTTGATTGGCCCATTCTGGAAGAGGATGGTGCTGTGCTTTGCCGACTCACCATGACGCGCGGTCCACGGATCGCTGGGATTGCTGGCACTGTCGAACCCTGTGATGTGATAGAGGTGATTCGCACCACCCGATCCAGCCGAGTCGAGCACTTCAACCTTCAGCAAATCGTTGGCGGGATTGACCTTGTGGCCGGTGAGTTCTCTTGTCATTTCGATTCTCCTGTTGATGTAGATGAAAACTGTGGTAGATGGCCTCTAACGGCTTTCACGGCTTCCAACAATTCAGTCAGCGACTTCTCCTGCCGCTCAAACTCCTTCGCAACCGCCTGCAGCCCGTCACCGTAGGACATCTCCGCAATGGTTTTGCAGAGCGGACCCACGTTGCCCAAGCGCCAGTCGTCGAGCTTGAGGCCCGATTCCTTCTCGAATTTAGCCAGCCGCTCCTCAGCCTCCGTAGCGCGTTTGGCGTTGCGTTCAGTCGCCCACCGCACTCGCTGCTCAATCTCCGCTTCGTTTTTGGCGCGCATTTCCTTCAGGATGTTCGCCACTTCCGGACTTGAAGTCAGATCGCCCTGCATCTTGCGGAACAGACCGATAGCGAACATTCGATTGATCGCGCCATTATCTGGCTGCGGAAGTCGCTGAGCGGGCCGCTGAACCCGGAGACCGCCTTTCGTGACGGCCATCCAGCCCCAGCAAGCAGGGATCTCCTCGAGATTTGCTATCGATGTGTCCGCGGTCACGAGCCACCAACGGTCGCAGCGCTCGATGAAGGGATCGGCTTTGGTCACACTCTGGACCTCTCGCAACCAGTCTGAGCGCGATACCTTGAGCTCAAAGCCGTCGATCAGATGGCCGACGGAATTCCAGCAACCAATGGCAATTGCGTCCGCGCGCCGTCGCTGATTCGTTCCGACATTGTCAGGCACGTCGAAGAAGAGGGCGTAGCGGTCGCGCGGGTACTTCTGCGCCAACAGTTCCTGCAACTGCGCGGTCGTGACCTTGCCCTCCGGTTTCTGCTCCGGCGCGTCGTCAATGTCGATTTGTACTGCCTGAGTCATCAGACTTCATTCCACGGTTGGACGGGGTATACGCACCGGACAGGCGTCTAACAGCTCGAAGTACCGAGCGCACCCGCATTTGTATCTGGGACCGTGGTCCCGGTAAAAGTATGTCGAGCCAGGAGGAGAATCGTCTGGGAAGCCGAACTCCCGACACCATTGCCTGCGGATCGATTCCACTACTTCATGCATCACGGCTTCCTCCTGCGCTGTGAGCGTGTATCGGGCACCTATCGCTGTCGCCCTCGTAGGCGTAGCAACAACAGCCCTTGAAGTTGGATGTGCCCCGAAAGACGCGGTCCCAGTCGATGTTGCCAGAAAGTGCCTCAACGACAGTTTCGACCCTAGAGCGCATCGCATCTTTGTCGTCATCATCGTCGGCGTAGCGCAGATCGAGAGCCAGCCCGGGCCATAGCATTTCCAGCGCAGCCCTCAGGCGCTCATAGTCCTGCCAGCGGACGTACATGCCCGTAGGATTTAGGCGGACCTGTGCCGCCTCGCCACCCGGCACGCAATACGGTCGGAACCTCTGGACCTTCTCGAGCTGCTCATCCATTGTCAGTAACTCCCTTCGCATCGACGCTTCCATCGATTAAGCGTGTAAAGATCCGCCGCATTCAGTCGGCAATCCTGGCGCTTTGAGCAGTCATCCACAACGGACTGTTGGATGTGATATTCATTGCATACACTTACGGAGCCGTCACACCCAGCCAGCAGAAGCGCAGCCACCAGTATCCACTTCATCGACTTCCTCCGGATGTATTTCGAGCTCGACGTGCCTGGTCGATCTCGGCCGACAGGTAGCCGTGGGGATAGCCGCAGGCAAACCCAACCAGTACCCCGATGAATGCCCATATCATGATCACGACTTCATCCCCCGTTCTGAGTTGTCGGCCACGGCATCACATCCGATGAGCCGCATTTTCGGCATACGAGCTGCTCGCTTGGAGGCGGAACTGTTTCCGGAGGAAGTCTATGCGCCAGCATCGCGTTGAACGCAGCGACCATTGCTTCTAAAAGCTTTGTGCCGTGAATGTCTGGATGGCCGTCAGACTTTTGGTTGTAGGCGTAGATCAGCTCTCGGTACTGACCCTTGATGCCAACTCGTCTGTACGAATTGCTCGTATAAACTTCCAGCGGTTCCTTGATTCCACACGCATCAAGCGCAGCATGGAATTCAGCGTCTAGACCTGTTCCCGTCTCGTCAGCGAGTCGCTCAGCCAAATCGAGCAGCTCCGACGGATGCACTTCAATGCGCGTGGATGGCGTTACACTGCTCGGAATCCGCTGTATGAGACGCTGGAGCAAGTGTTTTGAGGTGAGATTACTTTCCATTGAGCACTGACTCCCGGATCTGGGCATATAGTCGGTTAGCCCCATCGACGGCGACCTTCACGTCGTCTTCTGTCATGAAATGGGTATCAATGGGAGTAGGGCCCGTGATATGCCAGGACTCCCCACGACCGCAGGAGGGACAGCCGGTGGAGGCGAGTTCATAGGTATAGGGTGGTGCAGTATCGTTTGTCACAACGCTCTCCAATGCGCTCTGGCACGACCTCCGCGCCGGCTTATCTCGCGAAGCTTCTCAACCGGCATCGTCGCAAATCCTCTCAGAGGCTGGATGCGCCCGATGGGCTGCGGAGGTACCGGATGAGTCTTCCAGGTACGTCCGGTCCGGGCATGGTGAATGCTCTGCCGATTGGTCATGAAACGCTTGGCCCACACGCTATCTGCAAGATTGCTTTGTCGGATCTGCCCGACAATCGCAGCAGTCAGTTTGAATCGCTCACCCATGGGTAACATCCTCCGATGAGACTGTCTCCGTCATTTCGTCACCTCGAGGAGCTTCAGACTTTGCGTGATCGGGCCTTCGTAAACATAGTGCTTGCACTTCTTACAGACACGGTGCTCTCGCCTCACGCTGGGCTTGCCCCAGACCGGCGATGACTCGATCTCTCCAAGATCATGGTCACAAAACTCAATCTTGTTGAGCACGTCTCGAAGCCATCGCAGATCGTCCATGGTCGGACACAAGGAACGTCCGCCGTATTCATGTTCTGTCAGGTATATCGATCCGTTCGTGCTCCACTCTAGGGATAAAGAGCGGCTGTGCTCACACCCCTGAGATGACCGGGACGCACGGAAATGCACGCCTACGGGCACGACCTCAACATCTTCGGTGAGCGTGCTCATGTGTTCTCCACGCGCGTCAGGACATCTGCGAATTTCACCTCTGTAAACGGTTGAGCCATTGCAACCAGCCATGCCGCGATCACAAGCGCTTCGTCCGGAGTCCACCGCGTTGCGCGAGTAGGCGGGTTAACCATCAGGAAGTGAATCGGACTTCCCTGCGCGGCGACCATGCAGCGGTTTCCGATATCCAACTCATCTGCAGTGTTGAGGTCAGCCATTGGTAGCCTCCCGGAAGTAGCGATCCGCATATTGCCGAAGCGCATAAGCGGCTTCTTTAGAACTGGACCTCCAATCCTCGGAAAAGCCGCTCATCCTGTTATAGAACTCGCTGTCTGAGATGCCAAACAGCACTCCGGCGTCGATCGTGTCGCGCGCCTTCCCAATCCCTTGGATATGCGAGAAGGTGTGAATCCACCCCAGCGCACACCCGGACGTTCCGCATTCCGGTGTCGCTGGGATATCAACAGAACCGAAGTCGTAGCTGCGCGGCTTCTTCTCGATGTGATCAGCCGCGGCGAGGATCGCGTTGCGCATGCTGAGCTGCTCAGTGGAAGTGACCATCTATCGACCCTCCGCCTTGGCCAGGGCAACCGACAACCGTTGAGTCATGTCGTCGGTAACGCAGCGACCCGGTCGTTTGCCGTGAACCCAGTCGAGCAACTCACGACAGATCTGGTACATATCCGGCGCCGCGGCGATCAGGCGGGCATTGGCGTTGGCTTCCTCAAGAGAAAGATGCGGCAATGGATCGTCGAAATCGTAGGCAACGCTTGCAAGCAGGTTGGGAGATCCCTTGCCAGGTCGATCGGGCCCGCAAATATCGTGCGGATCATTCCCAACCACACATTCCGCGGTCCACGGCCCCGGCGTGTGCTTTACCTGATCCTCAGTAGTTTCCATCTCAGCCCTCCCTCACGCGCTCAGGGCGCATTGACGGAGCTGGCGTCAGCTTCTCCTGCAGTCGATCGATGTGATGCGAAAGTCGGTCAATCAGCTCGTCCTGCGTCCGTACGTCGTAGAAGCGCATGAGCTGACTGTGGTCCGCTGGTTCGACCACACGCTTGAGGTGCTTCACCCAGTCGGCTTCTACGCGCTCGTCTTTGCCGTTGATGCGAAGGCAGATATCCACGTGATGAGCCGCGCCGCAGCGGGCAATCAACCGGTCAATGGATGCGGTCTGCAAGTCATTAATGTTCTTATCGGTCAGAACCCAAACGTTGCTGTCGGTCGTCATCTTGTTCCCCTATGTGAGGTCATGGCTCAGCGACTTGATGTAGTGGCCTTCTGGGCCGCTTTGATGCGAGCCTCAGCGCACTTCTTGCAGTACGTCCCCATGGACTGATTCTGGTTCCCGCGTAGAGTGCCGGTTGCAGGCTTTCCACAACGGCAGGTCCCCAAGGCGTCGAACCACGTTGCTGGATCTGTCACGTCACGACTCCCTCTTCGGCCAACACTGGCTCATTCCTCGTCACGCTCATCGTCGTTCCAGTTGAAGCCAGCAGCAGTAGCGATCCAGAAAGTTGCCAGCACGACTCCACCCACAATCACGAGCGCCCACTGCCACCAGGTCATGACTTCAAACTCAACGTTGGACGGCGTAGCGGTTGAACGCGCGGTGTTGTGTTGACAGCGGGCTCGGGCTCTCTCGGATGATTGCGGATCTCCTCCAGCAGCCATGTGCAGTTGCGCTTGAGAGCGCGCCGTAGGTTCGTGAGATGCCGCCGGCGCGGAGCGGTGTCACGGCGATAGGCGCGCATGTAAGCGGTTCGCGTCATGGCGTCAGCCCCACCTTCGGCAGATAGGCTTCGAGTGCCTCGAGAGCAGCCGGAATGGATTGGCCCACGGCGTTATGGCTGCTCTGGGTGGTGCCCAGCCAGACCCGGGCGAGGAACTCACCCTTTACCGATTTGGTGACCTGGAGTTCCATACCCTGGTCGAGGACGTACTCGATGTTCGGCGTATTCATCGGATACACCATCGGTTCGCGGCGTCACTCGGCGGGCAGTGATTGACCGGCGGGACTGGAGGATGACGCGCGAGATGGAGTGCCGAGGCACCGATGATGGTCAGGGCAATGAAGATGCCGAGCCAGACCAGCAGGGGAACGCGCTCTGGAGGTGGTACGCGACTGGTACGCGGATGCTCGTAACCTGATGATTTTGGTTGGCGCATATGACTACTTGCGCCCACGTAAGAGCTTGATATCGCTAGGTAAGCGAGCCGCTTTTAAGGTATTGGTCCTGGGTTCGAGCCCCAGCCGACCCACATCTATGTTTTCAGGCATTTCCTCACCTTTTGCGGACTCGGGTCCGTCTGTTTTTGGTACGCAACTGGTACGCAGATCGAAGGTCAAGAGCGGCTGCAGCTCCGCGCAGTAGGCATCGATCGCCCGGGCCGCCGCTCCCAGATAGTCGGGTTCGTAGATGGCGTAATCCTCGGTCTGTGCGAACTCGTCCTCGGAGTGGCCCAGGAAGCCGGCGATCTCCCACGCATCCACCCCGCGCCGGCGCAGTTCGGTCGCCATGGTCCGCCGGTAGGTGTAGGGGGTGATCCGATCCGTGATCCCCGCGCGCGCCCGGGCCCGCTCAAAGCCCATGCGGATGCTGGCCAAGGGACGATCGTTGTAGGTGATCCAGTAGCCGGTCCAATTGCCGTCCAGCCATTCATAGGCCACCCGGGTCATGGGGATGACGGAGCGGCCCTTGTGGGTCGGAGCCTGGCCCGGCGGGAGTAGGTCGATCCTACGGTCCTGGAAGTTCAGCTGAACGCGGCTGAGCTTCAGGACGGCATCCGGCCGGGCCAGGGTGACCAACGCACCAATGATCCACTGACGTACCCACGGAAGACCCTCGCAGGCGTTCAGGTGGGCGGCGATCTCCTCCTGAGAGGCGCGGTAGTAGTGGGTGCGGCCGACCTTCGCCATGATGATGAAAGGTCCGGAAGCCAATTCTCGCTTGCGCACCGCTCGACGGATCGCGGCCCGACCCACCCCCAGAATCCGGTTCACGGTCCGGGGTGCCAGTTCGCGCTTGGAGCCCTGCGAAGGAAGGGCATCCACGAACTCCTCCAGGCGCTCTTCGGTCATGTCGCTGATGGACTGCTGGCGCCAGAAGGTCTTCCAATGCTCGATCGCGTAGGCGGCGAACTTCGCGCTGACGACCTTCTTGCCGCGGTTCTCGTAGTAGCGCATCAGCACGTGCTCAATGGGCGCGTCCGGTTCTTTGTCCCGGTGGCCTTTGGCGATGTAGTGCTCGGCAAGTCGCCGCTGGGCGAGCTCAAAATCTGCTGTGCGCGTCGATCGCTGGCGAGTCTGTCGTTTGTCGAACCAGGTGATATACCAGTTGTCCGAAGCCCCATCCGATCGTTTGGCGAGCCAGAATTCCCCGAGCTGGAATCGTTGTTCTTTTTGCATTGCACTTCCCGGTCGGCAATGAATTGGTCCAGGTGATCCTGGCGGAAGCGGATCTTACGAGGCGACGGGCGGATGTAGGAAATGCTTCCGGCTGCCCGAAATCGTCGCAGCGTCGAGAGTGAAAAGCCCAGATACGCTGCAGCCTGGCGCTCATCGAGCAATTGCGGCAGGGGTGTAATCATCGTTTCGCCTTCTCAATCTCGCGGATCGCCCGACGCATGGAGTGTTTGGGCAGGATGTACACCTCCACGAACACCCACTGCATCACAAACCAAGTCGCAATCGCTTCCCAGTAATGGCCGTCTCTCCAGAGAATGCAGATGGGAACCATCCAACTGTTGTGGCGCATTACGTTCTCCTCGGAATCCGTCGAGGGACAATCTTGGGCAAGCGGATAACTCGCGATGGGCTCTCCGGTTGGAACAGCAGAATCCCTTGCTCCATGAGCCAAATCTGCGTGCGCACCATGCCTTCGAGCAGCATCAACCGCCGCTCGGAATAGCTGTACTCGCTTTTCTGCTGCCCATCGCACACGGCATGGCAGGCGGAACAGCCGAACGTGGCAAACACGTCCGGTGCTTTGATCCCAGTACCAGAAAGCTCGATCATGCGTATATGACATAGGACAGTGGTGTCGGGGTTGCCATTGCATACGATGGGTACGCGAATCAGACACGGCTGGCCCTGAGCTAACTGGCGCAGATCTGGCATTCATGCAGCCTCTCCGTAATGCTCTGAGGCGTATCTGGAAACCTCCGCGGCCAACTCAGGCTTACTCGTTTGCAGGATGTTTGCGCAAACGGTCATCATGTCGGACATAATCTTCCCGAAATCAACATCGTCCGGCACTTCGTCGTAGCTGATGCTCCGGGGAATGGTCAGGATCTGACCCTGTAGCGTTACGAACGCTTCCGCATGGCCCGCTTCGAGTGCAACCGCATAGCGGAACATGTCGAATGTCGGGTAGCTGTGTGCGTACTTCTCCGGCAGGTTCTCATAGGTCAGATTCAGCAGGGCCATGCATTTCTTGTGGTGTTTATAGCTCCTCGGTTTCACCACATCAGCGCGATATGCATGGCCCTGCTTGAATCGCTTGCTCTGAGCTGCGCTCGCCTCGTCTGCAGGCATGAAGCCGGAAAGGGTTCGCTTTAGGTAGATACGCGCCACGGTTAGATGCTCGGAGGTGCCCAGTTGAGGCGTGGCAGCACGCCGTAATGTCGAATCGACGGTTGATCAGCGGGGACTTCGATGGGCGGTGGAGGCTGCAGCTTGTGATGATGAGCCCTGCAGCGCGCCCGATTACATTCGAGGCACAAGCGCCGCACGCCCACGACTACGCCGGCCTTCTTGCGCTGGTAGTTACTCCACTGCGGAGGCGCGTCCGGATGCCATCGATCACAGTGTGGGGAACGGTCGCTCATGCCGCGGCCTTCATGCGCTCGATAATGACGTTGATCTGATCGCGTTCCTCTTTGTGCAGAAGCTTCCACGCGGCGGTGTAGGTCGCCTTATCCGCACGTGCTTCGTTCCAGATGTCGAATACGGCGTCATCGATGCCTACCTTGAGGGCTTCAACGAAGCGCTTTCCGAGAGCCTGGGCCGGCGTCAGCACGTCATGTATATCCGCGTCCGGGTCCTTTACTGCCTCAGTTGGAATGCAAAACGCTTGGAAGCAGGCGTACTTGTAGGCAATCGCCATCGCTTTGTTGGCGCTCTTGTCGGCTGAGTCCATGGCTTCCCCGATCATCGGGCCCACTACGTGCTTGGAACCATCCTCGGTGCCGATGAAGTCGTACTCCACCTCGAGGATGGTATAGAACAACGGATTACCCTTGGCGCTAACACGCTCGACGCTGGAGTATTTGGTGACGCGCGGAAGGATCAACAAGCCGTGCTTAGGCAATAGGGCTGACAGCTCGTTCATGACGTCATCGACGCCGCGGTACTTGAACCCTTGTTGCTGGTTGGTCTTGTCCTTGCTGATGCCGATTTTCGATAGCGCGGACATGACAGACTCAATTGCTCTATAGACTTTCATGAGCGTCTCCAGTAATCGCGTGAAGCTTTCTGCTTCAAATACAACCTGTCGTACGGCTGCCGCTCTTTCGCATTCGGCTCCAGCGGTCCCATCCCCAACTCGCCGACACGCTTCACTACCTCCGCTTCATGCTCGCTCAAGGGCTGCAGAGATATCGGTGAGTCGTGTTTGTAGCGAGATATCCTCACGACTTCACTTCGTCCCACTCGCCGGCATACGCGCCCGCGGGGCTGTGAGATACCGGAATCCTTTGGGGGCTTTCCAACTGATGCGCTTCTTGAGATACCGCACTGCTTCCCGTTTCGTGCGTGCATCCACACGGGGCTGCACACGAATGCACACGCACGGATTGGACAGGGAATTCCTGGTTTTCATAGCTTCTCCGCAATTCCTCCACCTGGGTCTCGAGCAGCTGGGCGTAGTGCGGCCAGTGCTCCTTCAGGCACGGGATGGTGAGATCAAACATCCCGAGCATGCTGATGCGCTGACTTTCGAGTTGCATGATCCGCAACCGCTGCTCGTGCAGGCGCAGGCGGGAGGCTGCGTTGCGGTTGCACTCATCCTTCCACATGGAGTGCCAAACATCCGTTTCGCTCATGGCTGCACCTTCTCGTTCTGTGCCTGTAACCATCGATGCGCGACTTCGGCATCCCGACGCACCTGCTCGAGATACAGCGCGTTGGCGGGATCGGCCTCATAAGCTTCAGCCAGTTGGCGATAGACCTTGGCGCGGGCGGCGAGGTCGTTATTGACGGTCACAGGACTCTCCTGGTGGTAAGAACCCCGCCGGCCAATCGCGACGCCGACCCTGACGGAGTTCTCTGGCGTGTTGTGGACCGGCGGGTTCATGGAGAGAGAGCGTAAACCCTATTCTGGGTCCCGTCAACCCTAAATAGGGTTTTTCGTTACGTGAGCTGAGATGGACCTTCGTCTGGGCCCAGTAATATCAGGACGTCGTAATCCGTGAGGGCGAGGGATTCTTCGGGTTTTCTGCGGAGCTTCGCGATTCGCTTACATGAGAGCGAGCGAAGTAGGGCGTGATGAGGTCGCATGGGCTGACCTCGAGGACTGCGGCTAGCTGTTCTAGCATGTCAACACCGCAGGCGAGCTTCTGATCCAGTATCCGCTGGACCTGCGAGAGCGCAGTCCCGGCCTGAACGGCGAGTGCTTTGTTGCGTGCGGTCGCTGTTGTTAGGTGTCCGAACTTCAAGTCTCGCAGCCGCAGCAAATTGTCTGCGAGCACCGCTTGGATGATCGCTGGCGGCCGGTCTTTTTTCGATTTCCTGCCCATGTTCCCGAAGGCTACGGGCAAGCTCGACCCTGTACTGGGTTGCGTAGACCCTAAATAGGGTCTAAAGTCTCTCGGCATGACTGACTCGATTTATCAGTATGTCCTGGGCCAGCTTCAGGACTCCAAGGGGGCTTGGCCATCGGTGGCCCGGGCTACAGGTATTTCGCGTCGGACCATCGAGAAGATTGCGCGACAAGAGGTCAAAGATCCGGGCGTCAGCCTCATCGAGAAACTCGCTAGCCACTTTCGCGCTCAACCGGCGAAGCCTATCGCTCGCCGGCTCTCCGCTTAGTTGTTGTTATGTCGCTCACTGTGCCATACCGCACACAGCCGTTTGGCGTGAAGCAACATAACTCGTCAGTGTTTGCGCTGATCCTCGATGATCGTCATCGGATCACGGCGCAAATCAGGCCGTTTGTACTCGGGATCGTCTTCAGTCACGCAGCTGAAGATCAGGTCAGTAGCCTCGCCGTTGAAGGGCTGATTGGTCTCGGTTCGGCGGATGATCATGAATTTGTGCAGCGTGCCACAGTAGGCATTGGCTTTTTTGGTCGCGGCGATGGATGTCTTTCCGTAAGACAGGCCCCCTGTACCGCCTCCGGAAACCAGATAACTGTCCTTACCTACCGGGACAACATCCGAAGTCGTGACACAACCGCTCAGCAGCAACGCTGCAGCGCACACAAACGTTTTCATCTGTCCGTTCCTTTCGGTGATCACTGGTGGTGTAGCAGCTCCAGTGTAGCCGAGAGGGGCGGGCGCCTCCCTTCGTCATGAGTGGCTGGATCAAGCTCGAGAAGGATCTCCTTACCGATCCTAGGTTCGTCGCGGCAGCAATGGCGCTTGAGGCGCGATTTGATTTAATCGCTGCGAATGTTGCTGATGACAAATCTCCCTTCGTGGAGCGTAACGTTACGCCGTTACCAGCCGTAACGTTATTGATTGGCGGGCTAGCGCGACTTTGGTTCATTGCAGACACGCACATCGGTCAAGATGATGTGCTTGCCCTCAATGCTCACCAAGTAGATAAGCTCATCGGGATCGACGGATTTTGCGAGATCCTCCCAGACGACTGGTTGGAGATTCTCGACGGCGACCGCGTAAAACTTCCCAACTATCATAGGCATAATGGCACCACGGCCAAAGAACGCTCCAATAACGCGGAGCGTCAAGCACGGTTCCGCGCATCCCGTCGTGACAGTAACGTCAAACACAGTAACGCCGTAACGTTACCAGACCTAGACCTAGATAAGACCTATACCAAGACCAAGAAGAAGATAGGAGAGAGAGAGGCTCGCGCTCCGCGCTCACCCAACGCGACTCGCCTACCGGCTGATTTTGGATTGACCCCCGAGAGGCGAGCGATAGCCGAGGCCGAGAGGGCGGACCCAGACCGGGAGTTTGCCAACTTCACCGATCACTGGCGTTCCGCCTCGGGCGCCAAGGCTCGCAAGCACGATTGGGACGCAACGTGGCGCATCTGGTGCCGGCGGGCCGCGGACTTTCGAGTTCCGCGGAACAACGGTAGCGCAGCATCGGAGCCCACACGCACATGGCGTCCCACCGACGATGAGGACGATCATGCAGGCCACTGAATTTGCCGACTTTGAAATCATCATCCGTCGCTTTGAAAAAGTCTTCAACAAAGCGATCGATGACGAGACCATGCGGGCATATTGGGGCGCACTGAAGGATCAGCCACTGCCCTTATTTCGCAAGCTTGCTGACGATCACATACGCACCGGCAAATTTTTCCCCAAACCGGTCGAATTGCGGCCGAAAACCGAGAAGAAGTTTGTTCGCGACGCGGCAGCCGATGCTGCCTTTCGCGAGGCGGAAAATACAACCATCCGGAATCTGGAAGCTCTTCGCCAGGGGAATCCGGAAGCTTGGCTAGCCAAGATGGGAAACAACAATGCTGCGCGTCTGCACCGCCAATTCAACGGCAATATCTGGTACGACCTCGACCAGCGCTGCTGGAGAAACGCTTGACCGAGATGGACGAGATCAGCAAGAAACTGTTGGGTTGGTATGGCACCAAACCGACCGGTGGACGCACGAGTCCGCCTGCGGTCGATACCGGATCGAAGGCTTCATCCCCGGCGATCACGAAGCCATCTTCGATTCCAACCCGCCCACGGTCCGCTACCGCATCCTCAAGCTCACTCCCAACTGGTGGGGCGAAATCTCCGGCAGCGAGACCGATCTTGAGACTTGCCAAGCGATCTGCACGGACAACGCGAGGCTCTGAATGAAACTCGAAATCGATGTTAACTTGTACATTCACGATTCGATCGATGTTCCCAACCCGTTACTCAAACAAATACTGGAGAAGGTAAACACCATGTCAGTTGATCTCACGAAATTGCAGGCGGCCATTGCGGCCGAAGACACGCTGATCGATTCCGCTGTGGCTGCCATCACGGGCTTTCCGGCGGTGGTGGCTCAGGCGGTGAAGGATGCTCTGGCCGCGAACAATGTCGCGGACGCCGCGGCTCAGCAGGCAGCCGATGCCGCGGAAGCGGACGTGCAAGCCAAAGTCGCCTCCTTGACGCAGGCGTTGACGACCAACGTTCCCAACGCGCCGACTCCCTCGTCGTAACCATCGGGGTGCGGGGTTACAGCCCCGCGATCCCTTCACTGAGGGTGTTTCATGGCAAGTGACCTGCGCTCATCCGGCTTCGTGCGCGAGACTCGCGGTCCCAACGGCCAGATGATCTATCGCATCTGGACGACTGAGG
>Ga0207695_10004305_pt1 | contig 19508 bp, 12 predicted proteins | sample KBSC54metaG_FD_184354 | JGI IMG/M metagenome (GOLD analysis project Ga0207695, IMG submission 184354) | Corn rhizosphere microbial communities from Kellogg Biological Station, Michigan, USA - KBS C5-4 metaG (SPAdes) (version 2) | ecosystem: Host-associated > Plants > Roots > Rhizosphere > Soil... | reverse complement strand
CCGTCAAACCATGAGCGACAAGCCGCGTGATTCGTCTCGCCGAAAGATAGTGCAAGCTCTGGGCTGTGCCGGCGCTTCGTTCCTTGCTCCAGACGTGGTACACGCCGCCTCCACGGACTTGCGCATTGCGGGCAAAGACGTGGAGATCAGCCTCACGCTTGTCAGCGCCCATACCCTCCGCCTCGCCATCCAGCTGCTACAGGATGGAAAGCCCGCCGAGATTCCCGATGACGGCACGCTCGTGCAGACGGCTTTCGGCAATCCGGCCGTGCGGCTGCGTGGGCCGGCGCGGGCGCAGACGGTGAAGGCCGGCGATCTGCGGATCGCGTTCACGCCCGATCCCCTGACGTTCACCGTGCAAACCGCGAAAGGCGAAAACGTCCAGCATATTCAGATCGACAGCCAGACGGGCGTCATATCTTTCGATACCGGCGCATCCCCCATTCTGGGCTTGGGGGAAGGCGGCCCCCAGTTCGATCGCCGCGGCAATACGGAGCGCATGATGAGCGGCTCCAGCGGGTACAATCTGCGCAATTTCGGCAGCCGTGTGCCAGTCCCGTGGGTGATTGGCGCGGCGGGCTGGGCCATGTATATCCACCAGCCGTATGGCCGCTGCGATTTCACCGGGGAACGCAGCAAATTCGAACCCGCGCCGGCCTTCGTTCCGCGCGCTGGCCGCGGGGCGCCGCCGCCTCCGACACCGTCCGACATCGCGACGTTCGCCTTGCCAATCGACCTCTTCGTAGTGGTGTCGAAGGACCCCGCGATCGTGATGAGCGAGTGGGCTCGCCTGACCGGCCGCCCTGAAATGCCGCCTCTCTGGAGCCTGGGCTACCAGCAGTCGCACCGCACGCTCGGCGGACGCGAGGCCATCCTGGCGGAAGCTAAGACGTTCCGCGAAAAGAAGCTGCCCTGCGACGCCATGATCTATCTCGGCACCGGATTCTGCCCCGCCGGATGGAACACCAACAACACCGAATTCGCCTTCAACCAGAAGGTAATGCCGGATCCGAAGGTCATGTTCGACCAGCTCCACCAGGATCATTTCAAGGTGGTGCTGCATGTCGCGTATCCCACCGGCATCCGCGAGATGAAGGGCACTGTTCGCGACGCCTGCGATCCCGCCAAACGCGCCGAGCTTCAGGCAAGCTGCTACTGGGATATGCATCGCGCCGTGCTCGCCACCGGCGTCGACGGCTGGTGGCCCGACGAAGGAGATGCGCTCGACCTGCCGTCCCGCCTGGTTCGCAATCGCATGTATTGGGATGCTTATCAGCTCGACCGGCCCGGCGAGCGCCCTTACGCTTTGCATCGGAATGGCGCGGCGGGGATGGCGCGATATGCCGCGTTCCTCTGGTCGGGCGACGTCAGTTCGATGTGGCTGACGTTGAAGAATCAGGTGCCCATCGGCATCAACAGCGGAATCAGCGGAATGCCGTACTGGGGCACGGATATCGGCGGCTTCGTCCCCACTCCCGAGCTCACCGGGGAGCTGTATGTCCGCTGGTTTCAGTTCGGCGCGTTCAGCCCGTTGTTCCGGTCGCACGGCCGCGTCTGGACGCTGCGGCTGCCGTGGGGTTGGAATGAGGGCGCGCCGACCGGCGATATCGCCGCGGAGACGCGCTTCACCATTCCCGACGCCGAGTATCGCAATGCCGGTGTCGAACCGGTCTGCCGCAAGTACCTGGAACTGCGCTACCGGCTGATGCCGTACCTCTATAGCGCCGTACGCCAGACGACGCAATCCGGTCTGCCCGTCATGCGGGCGCTGTGGCTGCACTATCCCGACGATCCGGTCGCGGTGGCGCGCGGCGACGAATACCTATGGGGCCGCGACATTCTGGTCGCGCCGGTGGTGGAGAAAGGCGCGACGGATCGCAAGCTCTACCTGCCGAAGGGCTCCTGGTACGACTTCTGGAGCAACGAAAAACACGAGGGCGGCGGCGAGATCACGCGCAAGGTCGACCTGGAAACGATGCCATTGTATGTCCGCGCCGGCGCCATCGTGCCCATGGGTCCGGTGAAGCAGTACACCGGCGAGAAAGTCGATGGGCCGCTCGATGTCACCGTCTATCCCGGCGCGGACGGTGCCTTCCTGCTGTATGAGGACGACGGCACATCCTTCAATTTCCGCAAAGGCGAATGGATGGGCATTCGGATGGCATGGAATGACGCGCGCAAGACGCTGAGTTTGCGGCTGGAACCGAGGTCGAAAATGCTGCCGCCCGCCAGGCGCGAGATGCGTATCAAAGCAGGCGCGGCGACCAGGGACGTGGTCTTCGAAGGCCGCAACATTGAGGTGCGATTCTAATGGACCGTCGTGAGTTCTTTCAACTAATGGCGGTGGCGCCGGTGGCGGCGCAATCCTCCGGCGCGCCGGCGGTCGAGGGCCACACGCTGCACTGCGAATTCCAATACGGCAACACCGCGTGGAAGGTCTACGAAGATCTCACCAAGCGCGATGGCGCCCTCACGTTTGTGCCCGCCCGCGGCGCTGCCCGCGCGATGACCAAGCGTCCGGAGGCCGTCTTCTCGCAAGCCGCGACCCCGTTCCTGGGCTTCTCGCCGCAGGAGATCGGCGCATCTCTGCCCGATATTCTGGCCGACAAGTTGCTCGCCGGCGGAGGCGATCCCGATGAAATCCAGGTGCGCGACGCGGCCCCGCTGATCGGCGGTCCGGTCGCGCCGAATCCCAACGGCGGACCCGGCGGAGGCAATGTCGCAGGCGGCGGCACCAGTTCGTGGAACACGTTCGTCGGCACGAAAGAATGCTTCGACACCGCGCCGGTTTACGCGCAGGGCAACACCCGCACATACCACCCCAATCAATATTTCACCGAACTCCAGGCGGGCACGCCGGGCGAGAAGGCCAATACTCGCGAGCGCTGGGAGGGACTGCTCGGCGGCTGGATGCCGTGCGTCCACAAAATTTTCCCCATCAGCGGGCAGTCGTATATCGACATGCTGATCTTCGGCGACGTCGAAGCGCACGACAAATTCATCGTGCAGACCTGGCATCGTACCGCGCGCATCGACAACGGCAAGGTCACCAAAGTCGTCTTCGGGTACTCCTATCCCGCGTATCCGCCGTTCAAGGAGGATTTGAAACCCGAAGCCTTCTACCGCGCGCTGCTTCTCTTCGCCGCATATTGGGACAAGCAACTGGCCGACTTCGCGCCCGCCAGCCTGCCGGACCCGTCCTGGGTCGATATGTCGAAACATGCGGTGGCTAAGGAAATCATGGTGCGGCCCGGAGGCGTGTATCCCAAATACGGCGCGGTGGATCGCGACTATTACGGCTCGGAGTACGACGGCTTCCAGGACATTTTCACCGCATCGCTGTACACGAACCTGGAGTTGGGCAGGTTCGAATCGTCCAAGGTGATTCTGGACAACTATCTCACCGAATACACCGACTCGAAGGGCATGATCAACATGCGCGGACCCGAAACCGCGCAGTATGGACTCACTCTCTCGCTACTGGCGAAGTATCTCAACTACACGCACGACACCGCGCTCATCCAAAAGCACCGCGCCAAGATCGAGGCCACCGCGGCCGGCCTGATCGGGATGCACGATACCAGCCTGAAGCTGCCGCCGGACGATCGCGGATACGGCCTGATCGCCGGTTGGAGCGAGTCCGACGCCTGCCTGGCCGCGCATCCGGAAATCTGGTGGAAGCCGTACTACGCCAACAGCGCCTTCGCGGCCCGCGGACTCCGCGATCTCGCCCGCGTGTGGGGTCCGTTCAACGCCAGCATGGCGACGGAGTGGCGCAAACGATCCGACGTGCTGCTCGACGCCACACTGAAGAGCATCGCGAAGTGGACCATGGCGGATAAGACTCCGCCGTACATTCCGCTACTGCCCGGTTCCAAGCTGACGTTCAAGGAAGCCATGCGCACGGAACGGCCCAGCGAGCAGCAGTGGCCGCACCGGCCCTACGCCGAATTGGTGATGGCTGACGTGCTACCGCATGCGCTGGCGAATCAGGTGGTCGATACCATGCGCGCTTACGGCGCGACGACCATGGGCGTCCTGGCAAATGTCGGAGGCGGCGGCAATCGCGCGATTCTCGGCTTCATCGCATATGGGTTCGCCGAGGCGCTGATCCGGCTGGATCGCATCGAGGAATACCTGCTGTTCTGCTACGGCCATCGGTATCACGACCACTCGCCGGGAAGTTGGACGGCCGGCGAGGTCGCGGGGCTCGGTCCCGGTAAGCCTACCTTTTGTATCCCGGCGCAACAGACGATCCCCTGCGTGGTCCGCTGGATGCTGGCCATCGAGGATCACGATGAGGACCGGCTATACCTCGCGAAGGGTCTGCCGCGCGCCTGGGTGGCATCCGGCAAACCGATCGGCATCGAACAGGCGCCCACTCGTTGGGGCCGAATCAACTTGCGGATGCAGCACCGGCCGCAAACGAAAAACGTAGTCGCGACCGTCGAGCTTGCGCGCACCGGCTCGCCCAAGGAACTCCAAGTGAAAATGCGCATGCCCGCCGCGAATGCCATCAAGACTGCCACCGTGAATGGCCGTCGTGCGACCCTCGGCGGGATCCACGGCGATACGGTGATCGTGTCCACCGGGACCGAGAAGCACTTCGAGATCGTGGGGCTGTATAGCTAGTTCGTTGTTGCCGCTGGCATCTGGGCCACGATCCGTGCGATTCAGCACGGTTTATCTGCTATTTGTACGTTAGTCCGCCAATTCCGACGTCCGTTCTCGCTTCTGGTGGTGGAGGACAACATGACCAAGAGGACGCACGTCACCAGAACGGCGGTACTAATCACGCTCGGGACCGTGCTTGCCGGGTTGAGGCTGAACGGGCAGTCGCTACCCAACCTGTACCCCTTCCCGAATTCCAGCGGCATTCTGCAGACCTATAATTCCGGGGGAGGCCCGATCGATCTGACGGGACCATTCTTCCAGTCCTTGGGCACCAACGGCCGAAGCTGCAACACGTGCCATCGCGCGGCGCAGGGCTGGTCCCTTTCCGCCGATGAAATCAAAACGCGGTTCGATTCGACACAAGGCACGGACCCGCTCTTCCGCACGAACGATGGCTCCAATTGCGATCACAACATCGACACATCGACTGTCGGCGGCAGGCGCAAAGCGTACAGCGTGCTGATCAGCCGCGGCGCGCTGCGGATCACGCTGGCCGTGCCGGGGAACGCCGAATTCGAAGTCGTGAGCGTCGCCAATCCGTATGGCTGCTCGGATACCTCGAATGTCGCGGTATACCGGCGCCCGTTGCCGTCGACCAACCTACGATTCCATAGCGCGGTGATGTGGGAGGGGCGCGAGTCGGCTGTACAGACCGGCACGCAGAAGATCACGTTCGCGACCAACCCGAGCGACCTGTTGGCGGACCTCGCGCATCAATCGCTCGATGCAACCAGCGGACATGCGCAAGGCGCCGTGCCGCTCACACCGCAGCAACAGCAGGCCATCGTGGATTTCGAAATGGCCCTCTCGACTGCTCAGGCATACGACTATCGAGCCGGCGATCTGAACAGCAACGGCGCCCACGGCGGACCATCCATGATCGACGCCTTCACCAGGGGCGCATTCTTTGTCGGCATCAACGATCCCCTGGGCGGCAATCCGCTTGGCACGCCGTTCACTCCGGTGATCTTCAGCCTCTTCGACGCGTGGGCGAACCCGGCATGGCAGAACAACAACGAATCGGCGCAACGCCGCGCCAGCATCCTTCGCGGACAGACGCTGTTCAACTCCAAGCCCATCCAGATCACGGGCGTCGCCGGACTCAATGACGACCTAAACCTCGCCACCATTCCAGGCACGTGCGGAACCTGTCACGATTCCCCGAACATCGGCAACCACTCGGTGGCCGCGCCCCTGAATATCGGCGTCGCCGACCTGACCAGTTCGCTCGACCTCAGCTATCTCCCGGTCTTCACGGTGCGTAACAAAACGACCGGCGAAATCAAGACGACGACCGATCCCGGCCGCGCCCTCATCTCCGGGCTGTGGAAGGATATGGGTCGCATGAAAGGTCCCATCCTCCGCGGGCTCGCAAGCCGCGCGCCGTATTTCCACAACGGCTCGGCAGCAACGCTCGCCGACGCGATCGACTTCTACGAAAACCGCTTCCACATCGGTCTCACGCGGCAGGATAAGGAAGACCTGATCGCTTTCCTCAGCAGCTTGTAGAACGCCTCGATTTCGCGAGCAACAGCAGCACGCACGCGCCGCAGATGGCCAGGGTTGCCGGTTCCGGAACCGAGCCTGGCTGCTGCGGCGCGGCGAAGCCCTGTACTTCGAAGACATCCCAATGTATTCCGTTGTTCTTTACGAAGAAGAAATCATTGGTCAGTGGATCGAAGGTCGCGCCAAGCGGGCCAACATCGAGGGTTACCAGCCGATCGGTGCCGGGAAGCGGCAGGCCATTCGCGTCCAGCGCGAACACTCCCACCAGGGCCGACGCGGGCGACCCGGCCACCAGCATGCTGGGCGACGAAAAGCCGGGCGATCCCGAGGGAACCCAGGCGAAACCCGCAGCGAATCCCCCAATATTCTCCCCGGCAGTGCATGTCGCCACATTGTACGTGCCGAGTCCGTCCGCAGTCATAGTAGGAGAGCAAAACTGGCCGTGCCCATTGGACACAATGAGAGATCCCGCGCCGGCGAAACCTGCTGGCGCAAATCCCACGCCCCCTTCCTCCAGAGCCACTGAAAACGGAAACGTAGCGAGTTTGTCCGGACTCGTGCTGCCCGGCTTGATTTCGCCGATGGCGTGGTCGAACTGATCGGTATAAAACAGGATGCCGCCGGGTCCGTAAACGAGGCTGTCCCCGATGTACGGCGCGGAGGCGAACGTGGTGGCCGAGCCGCTGAATCCGGTGATGTGCCCGCCAGCATCGCGCACCACACCGATGCTATCGATGAGTCCGGAAGAAAATTGGGAATTCGCTGCCACCAACAGCGTGTTTGCATCGCCCGCCAGGAACGTCATGCCTCCAGCCTGGTTGGGTAAGCCGGGAATCGGACCCAAGTCGGTGACCGTGTACCAGGTGGAATAAGCCGGCGAGATAGTGGCCGCCTGGGCACAGCAAATCCCCAGCGCGCAGGCCAAAATTGTTAGTTTCTTCACGAGACCTCCATTCCTACATACGGAATCGGAGCCGAGCTTCGGTCACCTGGCGCGAGATTATTACATCAGTGTTGCGAGATGCTCAGTGTATTGCCGTCAGGATCTTTGAACCAGGCCACCGTGGCGCCTCCGGGTGACGACCAGATTCCGAGTTCATCCTGCTGCATACCCGGGTAGCGTTCAAACCGAACACCGGCCTCGGATAAACCTTGCGCGGCGACCGCGATGTTCGGCACTTGCCAGCCCAACGCGGTATAGCCCGCGATGACCGGCTTGTCGACGATCGTCACTCGCAGCATGGTGCCGTGAGCATCGAAAACCAAAGCGAATGGCATTTCCTCGGATACGAGAGGCAACCCCAGCGTGTCGCGGTAGAACTTCTTTGCCCGGTCCGGGTCGGACGTGGCGACGAAAGCGATAATGCTTTGATCAGACAGTCGGAATTGTTTAGCCATAGACCGATATTCGCGCCGAACCCCGGTGGTCGCAAGACCGGTATTGCGACATAATATATCGGTATTGCGACAAGCCGTTATTACCGAGTATGACCCCGGTCGCGGCACTTCGATTTCGGCGCTGGCCTATGAATATCCTCGCGGCTACCAGGTGCCGGAGCATGCCCATGGTTCCGATCAGCTTGTCTATGCGGTACGCGGAGTGATGGAGCTATCGGCGGGACCGGGCGTGTGGCTGATTCCTCCTCATTTTGGTCTGTGGATCCCTGCCCGGACACTCCACTCGATCAACATGCTGGGTGCGGTCTCGATGCGCACCCTATACATGCGCCGTCGACGTGCTTCGCGGTTGCCGTCGACGTGCACGGTCTTTCACATCACCCCGCTGTTGCGAGAATTGATTGTCGAGACAGTGCGCATCCAAGAGCTTCGAATGCGAAATCGTCTCCATTGCGCGCTCCGAGACCTGCTTCTTGCGCAATTGGAAGCGGCGTCTCCTATGCCGGTATCCCTCACTCTGCCCCAGGATCGGCGCGCGCGGGCGGTAGCGGAGATAGTGATGCGCAAGCCTGGCGAGCGTCAGTCGTTAGCGAAGCTATGCGAATCCGTCAGTGCGAGCGTCAGGACGATTCAGCGAATTTTTCGTCGTGAAGTCGGTTCGGATTTTGAGTTCTGGCGGCGCCAGGTGCGCCTGATGAAGGCCATCGAACTGCTCGTCTCCGGCCATTCCGTAAAGGAGGTTAGCTTCGCGCTGGGATACCTTCAACCAACCGCATTCGTGGCGATGTTCCGAGGAATTCTGGGCACCACGCCCGGAGCATGGATCAAGGCCCTGCAACAGTAGTTCGCAGGCCGCCTACGCTACTTGGAACTGGAGAGCAGCACGGCATCAGGATATTCGCCCACCAGGTTCCCCATCGTCCGAGGAAGTGCTCGGTCGGCACTGCGGCGAATTCCTGAATCGTCCAGAAAGCCTGGTCGTCCACCGGATCGACCACGGTCGCGCTGACGTCGCCCCAGCGATTGCTGCCTTCATCCGCGCCGCGGCCCACGTATGCGGCCTCGCCGGCTTTGAAGATCTCCGGAGCACGCAGGCCATGCGCCGCATCGCCGGCCAGCCGGAAGGAAAACGCCGCGCTGGGGTAATCGGTCGCGGTGAATCGAGAGTATCCGACCACCACGTCGTTGCTCTTGTTGACGGCGATGGTGGGATAAGCGTAGAAGCGCGTGGCCGTCGCGTCGTCCACGCGCCCGATCTGCACGAGGCGCGCCGCGGCAGGATCCAATTGGAACCACTGCACGGCTGCCCGGGTCGGTTTTGCCGCGGGCAGGAAAATCGTCTGCGCGCACCAGATCGAGCCGTTACGCAGCACGCAGTTCTGCAACCTGCTATCGCCGGTGTCGACCTTGAAGTACGAGCCCAACTGCGGCGCAAAATCGGAATCGGTATTGGACGTTTCGCCCCACGCCACGCCCGCGTCGATCGTCGACGTCCCCGGCGTGAAACTCTCCGACCCGGCCGGCCCGCGCAATACGCTCACGCGAAACCGTCCGCCCGCCGCGTCGGCCGTTTCCTGCGCAAAGTACATCGTGTCGCTGAGGCGGTCGAAGTCGATGGCGGGCGTGAACTGGCCGTGCGTGTCGCTGAATACGGCGTAGCCGGTCTTGCCCTTCTCGTAGAGATCGGCCTTATTGAACACGTACAACTCGGTGCGGGCGTAGGCGCCCCGCGGGGGAAGACCCAGCAGATTCGCCGACACCGTAATCCAGGTCTTATTCTGGCCGAGCACCGGATAATCGGCCCACGTGCCGCTCTTTCCCACCGCGATCAGCACCTGCGTCCAGTTGCCCGCGGGATCGCCGCTTTGTGAGACGGCCAGGAGCACTGCCGCCGTCGAACTGCCGGGATCCGCCGCCGCCGCGGCTATCCACCGGTCAGCGGGGGCATCGTACAGAATGCGCGGATCGAAAATCTTCTGAAACTGCCCGAGCCCGCTCCAGAACTGCGCCAGATCCATGGGGAAGTGCGGCCGCATGGCGCCGCTGCGCGACTGTACGGCCAACTGGGTATTCAGCATCGTGAAGACGTCGTGCGGTCCCACCGCGCCTCCGGTATCGGGAGGCGTCGACCCGTAGTTGTCGAGCAGCCCGGCGAACCCGGTGAAGGCTGCGGGACCTGCGGCCGTAGCATGGCCGGGAAGTAGATTCGGGGAACCACCGGCCCGTTTGAGACGCGGCTCGGACGTGCGGCTGGGACGAGGAGTTGAGTTCGTGGAATCGGGCGGTAGAACACTGTAAGGCAGCGAGTTGAGATTCACCACCGCGTAGCGGTCCGCGACGCGGCGCTCTTGCGCATGCGCGGTGAGAATCAAAACAGCCAGTAGCGGGAGGCGGCGTCCCATGCAATCGAACACGGCGGTTCGTCGCTATTGTGACCGAAATAGCCCAGTTTGGAATGTGGTATTTCTCTACGATTTCGCGCGCTAAGGACGATGCCTCACTTGGGTCCGAACGCAGGGGGCGCATCGGCACGCCCGGATCCCCAGGTCTTCTCCGGCTCCTTGCCGAGCTTAAACTCGAGCCGCCCGCCCTTGGCCACAAACGACTCCGGCAGCCAAGCCTGGCTCGACGCCTTCCCGTTGACCTTCAGCGACTGCACATAAAAGACGTCCGACGCGGCCTCCGGCGCTTTGATCGTGATCGACGCGCGCGGCCGGTGAATCGAGACCTCCGGAAATAGCGGGCTGCCGATCACCAGTTCGGCGCGGCCGGGGATCTCAGGATACAGTCCCATGGCCGACCAGACGTACCAGCTCGACATCGCTCCCAGGTCGTCATTGCCCGGAATGCCCTTCGGCTCGTTGGTCCACAGAGTGTTCAGCACTTCGCGCACGATTTGCTGTGTCATGTACGGACGGCCCGCGAAATTGTACAGCCACGGCGCCGCAATCGAGGGCTCGTTATCCAACTCGGCATGCAGCGGACCCTTCTTCGTGACGGCCAGGCTGCCATCCGCATTATGGAAGAACGCATCGAGCCGCGCGACCGCCTTGTCGGTGCCGCCCATCGCATCGAAGAGTCCCTGCGCGTTGAAGGGCACCATCCAGAGATAAACGGCGGCGCTGCCTTCCACGAAACCCTGTCCAGTGTTGGGCTGAAACGCCGGCCAGGACCCGTCTTCGTTGCGATTCTGGATGTATCCGGCATCCGGCGTGGCCTTCGGATTGAACAGATTCTTCCAGTACTGCGCGCGTTCCAAAAAGAGCTGCTGATTGGCGGTATCGCCGGCCCGGCGTGCCAGTTCGGACATGGCGAAATCGGCGGCGACATCTTCCAGCGTCTCTGCGGCACCGCCCCACGCATTCGATTTCGCCGCGATGTAGTGCAGCTTCAGCCATTGATCCAGCGACGGCCGCTGTCCCACGCAGGCCACGGCGCATCCGGCGTTGCTGAGGTCGTGCGGCGTCGGGACGGTGGCGGCTTTCAGCAGCGAGGCATACGCCCCCTTCATGTCGAACCGCTCGCCGCCGAACGCCGCGATATCCGCCACGGCGATGGGCGCCGGGTCGCCGCTCATGACGTGAGTCTCGCCCGAGTTGTGCGTCCAGCGATCCCATTCGCCGTCGGCCTGCGACGCCTGATTAAGCAGAGACTGCGCCATGTCGCTGGCGATGTCGGGATCGATCAGCGCCACCAGTTGCAACTGCGAACGGTAGACGTCCCAGCCGGAGAAATTCGCATACTGAGCACGCTGGTGCACGCGGTCGATCTTGTGGACCTTCTGGTCCATCCCGCGATAATCGCCGTTCACGTCGCTCGCCAGGTTCATATGGTGCAGCGAATGGTAGAGCGCGGTGTAGAAGGCAGTCTGTTGGTCGCGCGTTCCGCCGGCGATTGTGATGCGCCGGAGTTGGTCGGCCCACGCCTCGTGCGCATCGTGGCCGATGTCCTCGAATTTCGCCTTCTCCTTGCTCTCGGCGCGCAGGTTGGCCTCGGCATTCTCCACGCTGACATACGACACGCCAACGCGCACGATGACCTGCGACGACTTCGCCGGATCGAAGCCCACCCACACGCCCGAGCCCTTGCCTTTCGGCGGGTACCCGGCCGTGCCGTAGCTCGTGCCGCCGCTCGATGCCGTATCGCCGGCTTTGACGGCGTCGTCGTGCCAGGCGCCCGTGGACGCGAAAGGCTGGTCGAAGTGCGCTGTGAAGTAGAGCGTGTAATAGCTGCGCCGATCTACATTTTCGCCGCGTCCGATATAACCGCAGAAATTGCCGCTGGTCACGGAGCCAGTGACGACGCGCTTGGCCTTATCGATGGTCGCCGATGCTTCCGTGCTGCCCGTTTCGCTGTCCGATGCGCGAATCAGCAGCGCCGCCGGATGATCGGAGGGGAAGGTGAAGCGGCCGTATCCGCTCCGGGGCGTGGCGGTCAACTCCACGGCGACGCCGTTGTCGAGCTTCACGGTGTACACGCCCGCCGACGCCGTTTCGTTGTCGTGCGAAAAGGTCGAGTTGTACTTCGCATCGGCGGAGGGCGAAGCGGTGACTTCCTGGGTCACCGGCATGAACGGAATATCGCCGCTCGCGCCTGCGCATCCCGTGCCCGAAAGATGCGTGAGCGAGAAACCGCGGATCGTCTTCGCATCATATTGATAGCCGCCCGGCGCGGCGATCCGGTCGGCGCGCTGCGGATTGGGCGAGACCTCTTCGGGACTCCAGGCCACCATCCCGAACGGCAGCACCGCGCCGGGGAACGTATTTCCGCCGTTGGCTGTCCCGATCAGCGGGTTCACCAGCGCGGCGGGATCGCTCACGGCAGGCGGGGTCGATGACGTTTGGGCCAGCGCGCACACGGCCAGTGCGCAGGGTAGGGCGAGTTTCATGACGCTTTGATAGTAACTCCTGGCGCGCGCGAAAAATAGGCTTGCAGAAAGGCGAACAAAAAGCGAAGATAAACGTATGGCACTCGTGGGTATTGCCCGTCTGGCGTCCCAGAGCGAACTGCTGGAAGCCAAGCGAACTGTCCAGTATTTCGAGATCCCGGCGCGCAGCATTTTGAACCGCACCAAGCCGACCATGCCGTTCCAGTGGACCATCAATCCGTACCGCGGCTGCGAGTTCGGCTGTAAGTACTGCTATGCGCGGTACACCCACGAATTTATGGAGATGGACGCCTATGAGTTCGAGGACAAAATCTATGCCAAGTCGGCCGCGGCCCAACTGCTGCGGCAGGAACTCGGCCGCGTCGACCGCGAGGATCGGATCGCACTCGGCACGGCCACCGATCCGTACCAGCCGGCCGAGCGGCGCTACGGGCGGACGCGGTCGATCCTCGAAGTCTTCGCCCGGGATCGCGGCCGTTTCCTGGGGATCACCACGAAATCCGACCTGATCGTGCGCGACATCGACGTGCTGCAGGAGATCGCGCGGGCGAATGTCCTGGGCATTCACATCACGATCACGACGCTCAACGAGAAACTCGCGCGCATGCTGGAACCGCGGGCGCCGCGTCCCGGCCTCCGCCTGGAAGCCGTTCGCAAACTGAGCGAGGCCGGCCTGCGAGTGAGTGTCTTCCCCAACCCCATCATGCCGGGGATTACCGATGGCGAGCGCCAGTTGGACCGGCTCGCCAAGGCCGCGAAAGATGCCGGCGCGCAGGGTTTCGGCGGGGGGCCGCTGTTCCTGATGCCGTCGGCGCAAAAGGTGTTTCTGCCGTTCCTGGAGAAGGAGTTCCCGCATCTCGCCGGGCGCTACCGCGAGACCTTCGCCAAGAGCGCCTACCTCGACCGCCAGTACAAAGACATTCTGCGCGACCGCGTGCAGCGTGTCCGCGACCGCTGGGGCCTGCTGTCCGGACCCATGGAGTATCGTCCCGAGATCTGGGTCGAAGAGCAGGGCGAACTATTTCCACTACAATAATGGACCTCATGCGATTTGCCGGATTGTTTTTGGTCGCGGTGCTGGTCTGGGGCGCGGCGCCGGACGACGCCACACGACAGCTCGGCCGCGACATCCTGAAGGAACTGATCGACATCAACACCACGGATTCGGTCGGGAACACGACGCGCGCCGCCGAGGCCATGGCGAAACGGCTGAAGGACGCCGGTTTTCCGGCCGCCGACATCCAGGTGCTCGGTCCCAACGAGCGCAAGGGCAACATGGTTGCGCGCCTGCGTGGCACTGGCGCGAACAAGCCGATCCTGATCATCGGCCATCTCGACGTTGTCGAAGCGCGGCGCGAGGATTGGACCACCGACCCCTTCCAGTTCGTCGAGAAGGACGGGTATTTCTACGGCCGCGGCACGCAGGACATGAAGGGCAGCGATGCCATCCTCGTGGCGGCTTTCATCCGATTTCACAAGGAGGGCTACCGTCCCGATCGCGACCTGATTCTGGCCCTGACCGCCGACGAGGAAGGCGGCCGCTTCAACGGCGTGGAGTGGCTGCTGAAGAACCATCGCGATCTGGTTGACGCGGAGTTCGTCCTGAATTCGGATGCGGGCGGATTGACCACCGTGAACGGCAAGCCCGTGAACCTCGACGTGGAGGCCACCGAGAAGCAGTATGCCGACTTCGAACTGACCGCGCGCAACCCTGGCGGACACAGTTCGCTCCCCACGGCCGATAACGCGATCTATCACATCTCAGACGCGCTCTCGCGCCTGGAGCATTCACCGTTTCCCGTGGAGTTGAATCCGATCACGCGCACATACTTCGAGCGTCGCGCGCCGCTCGAAAATGCGCAGACCCGGGCTGATATGAACGGCGTTTTGCATACGCCTCCCGATCCCGCGGCCGTAGCCCGGCTGTCGAGGGATCCGCGGTTCAACTCGACGATGCGAACCACCTGCGTGGCCACGCGGCTGAGCGCCGGACATGCCAACAACGCGCTGCCGCAGACGGCCCAGGCCATCGTGAATTGCCGCATCCTGCCGGGCCATTCGCCCGCCGAAACAGAGCAGGCACTCATCCGCGTTTTTGCCGATCCCAAGGTGACGGTCCAGTACATCGACGGGACGGGAGTCGCGGGCAAAGCGCCCGATTCGAAGGGCTTCCCCACCGTGCTGCCTCCAGCCGGCGTGCTGCGCCCGCTCGAAAAGATCACGGCGGAAATGTGGCCCGGAGCCCCCGTCATCCCCGAGATGGAAACCGGCGCGTCCGACAGTATCCACACGATGGCCGCCGGCCTTCCCAGCTACGGCATCAACGGGATCGGCATCGACCAGGACGACATCCGCGCCCACGGAAAGGACGAGCGCATCCGCGTTACGTCCTTCTACGACGGCATGGAGTTCTACTACCGCTTCTTGAAAGCACTCACGCAGTAACACCGGCGGTCTTTGCCGCCGGTCGCCGAGCGCTAGCTCGGCCCTGGACTTCAGACAGTTCGTATCCGCTCCATTCGAAGCGGAGCCGCGCGCGTCAGCAAGCGTGAATACGATCGGAGCGCGCAAACAGCAGCGCGCCGATGGCGCGTTCGCAGGCCTACGCTACTGCAACCTGTAGCTGTGGACCAGCTTGAACGACCGATTCCAGCGCGTCTTGCTGAAGAAGTGCAAGACCATGTCGCTGATATGGTCGATGCCGACATTCGGATTGATCAGATCCGCGGTCGGCGCGTCGAAGGACCAGAAGATCACGAGCGGCGTCCCGTTGATATAGTCGCGCGGCACGAGGCCCCAGAAACGCGAATCATCCGACACATCGCGATTGTCACCCATGGCGAAGACATACCCCGGCGGCACCACCAGTTCCCCGTTCACGACGTTGCCGGCCAGCATAGCCAGCGCGCGCGGACGCAGCGCGGCCGAAGCATACGCCGGGAAATTGTCGCGATACGGGTCGCTGCCCGGCTCGTGAACCGTGTACGGCTCGGCTACCGCCTTTCCATTGAGAATGAGCTGCTTGTTCTCCAGCCGGATGCGATCGCCGGGCAGTCCGATGGCGCGCTTCACGTAATGCTCTTTGATGTCCAGCGGATAGTTGAAAACGATGATGTCGCCGCGTCGGATGTCGTGGTAGGGCAGGACGTGGTGTGCTGTCGAATCGGGCGGCGAGTAAGTCAGCTTGTCCACTAAAACATGGTCGCCGATGAGCAGCGTGTTCTCCATCGAACTCGTCGGGATGACGAACGCCTGCAACAGGTTCGTCGTGCCGAACAGCAGAAATACGAACGTCACCACCCACTCGCCCACAAATCCGCGGCGGATGTCGGTCAGCTTCGCAAGTCGGGATAGCATAATGTCTCCGAGGCCATTATAGGGAGCCGCCCCCGTTTCCAGGCCCGTTTTTGCCAGAAAAATCGTAGGCACGATTCGGCGCGCGGCGTCGTCTTATAGTCATCGTCATGTGGAAAGAACTGGCATTCTCGGTGCGCACCCTGCGGCGCAGTCCGCTCTTCACGGCAGCGGCTATCCTGTCACTGGCATTGGGGATCGGGGCGAATACCGCTATCTTTTCGCTCCTCGATCAGGTGGTCCTGAAATCGCTTCCGGTGCGCGATCCCCAGCGTTTAGTCCTGCTGCATACCGAATACAGTGCGCCCGGCAACAGTTCCAGCGACAACCACGAGTCGGTCTTCTCCGCGCCCATGTACCGCGACCTGCGCGATAACAGTCCGGCCTTCACCGGCGTCATCGCCCGCATGAGCGCGTCATCCCGCCTGTCCGCGAACGGCGGCGTCACCTCCGCCGCAACCGAGCTGGTTTCCGGCAACTTCTTCCAGGTGCTCGGCGTCGGCACTGTCATGGGACGTGTTTTCACCCCGCAGGACGATGCGGCGGCCGGTGCATCGCCTGTAGTCGTTCTGAGCCACGCCTACTGGTCCAGCCAGTTTGGCAATAACCCAGGCATCCTGAATCGGAACATCGCGCTCAACGGCCTGCCGTTCCAGGTGATCGGTGTGGCCGCTCCGAACTTTCGCGGCATCACTCCCGGCAAGACGCCGGATCTCTACGTGCCGATCTCGATGCAGCGCACCATACTGCCGACCATGAATGCGCTCGACGACCGCACCACCCGCTGGCTGAATCTGTTCGCGCGACTCAAGCCCGGTATGAGCGTGCGCCAGGCGCAGGCCGCCACCGATGTCGCCTACCGCGCCATTCTGGAGCGCGAACTGGCGCAGCTTCCGCCTATGCGCGTCGAGAAGGATCGCCGCCAGTTTCTCGAAAGCCGCGCGGAGTTGCGACCCGCTGCACAGGGCATCAGTGGTATGCGCGAGCGGTGGGAAAAGCCGCTGGGCGCATTGATGACGCTGGTCGCGCTAGTACTGCTGATTGCCTGCGCCAACGTGGCCAGCCTGTTGCTCGCGCGCGCCACCGGCCGCCAAAAAGAAATCGCCATCCGGCTGGCGATGGGAGCGGGTCGCGCAGTGCTGGTGCGCCAACTCTTGCTGGAAGGCCTTCTGCTGGCGCTGGCCGGCGGCGCGCTCGGGCTTGCGTTCGCGTATTGGAGCGTCCTCACACTCGTCCATGTCCTGCCGAAGAGCTATGCGGGTTCGCTGAGCGCATCGCTGGACCCGCAACTGCTCCTGTTCACGGCGGCTGTATCGATGATAAGCGGCCTGCTGTTCGCCATCGTCCCGGCGTTGCAGGCCACCCGCCCGAATCTGTCCGGAACGCTCAAGCAGCAGGCCACCAATGTGGCGGGCGGATCCGCGCGATTCCGCCGCGGCCTGGTGATCTCGCAACTCGCGCTCTCACTGCTCCTGGTCGCTGGCGCAGGAGTCTTCAACGGCAGCCTGACGAATCTGCTGCGCGTGAATCTCGGCTTCCACTCGCAGCGTCTCCTCGTCTTCAACGTCAACGCGACCCTGGCCCGGCCGAAGCTGGCCGATTCGCTCGCTTTCTATAAGGACCTGCAGGATCGCCTGGCAGGACTCCCTGGTGTCACCGCCGTCGGTGCCGCGGCCAGCGGACCGTTCGGCGATGGCAATCGCGGCAACAACATTACCGTGCAAGGCTACTCGGCCGGCGCGGACGAGTACACCGGGGCTTCGGTTGTGGCCGTGAATGCAGGCTTCCTCCAGGCGTTGCAGATTCCGCTGCGGGCGGGCCGCGACTTCACCGAACGCGACGACCGCGCCGCGCCGAAGACCGTGATCGTCAACGACACTTTCGTCCACCACTATTTCGCCGGACAGAATCCCATCGGTCGCCGGCTGATGTTCGGGGCCAGCAACAAACCCGTGTTCGATCGCGAGATCGTAGGCGTGATCCCGGACGTCAAGCAGGAGGTGCGCGGCGAACCCAAAGAGATCGTCTACATGCCGTACGAGCAGTGGGACCGGCCGGAGCGCCTTGTGTATTATGTGCGCTCCGCGAGTGACGAAAGCCAACTGATCGCCGGCATCCGCCGCGCCGTCCGCGAGGCCGACCCGAATATCCCGGTGATGACGATTCAGCCGCTCGACACGAAGATCCGCGACACGCTGTACACCGAGCGACTGATCGCTCTCTTAAGCCAAACGTTCGGCGTTCTGGCAACCCTGCTCGCGGCCATTGGACTTTACGGAGTCGTCGCCTACGCGGTGGCCCGCCGCACCGGCGAGATCGGCATTCGACTCGCTCTGGGCGCCGTGCCCGCGAACGTCCTCGGCATCATACTTCGCGACGCCGCGTCCATGGCCGTCGCCGGCATCGCCATCGGCCTCGGTGGCGCGCTCCTGCTCGGTAAACTCGTGGACTCGCAACTCTTCGGCATCAAAGCCGCCGACCCGCTGGTCCTCGGAGGCTCCGCCGCTGTCCTCGCGGCCGTGACCCTTCTGGCCGCATTTATCCCCGGCTGGCGCGCGTCGCGCATCGACCCGGTGCGCGCCCTGAAATACGAGTAGCGCTACAGCACTCCCAATTCGCGCAGAATGGTGTCGGCGTGCTGCACGTCGCGCAGGAGCCAGAGGAACAATCGGATAGGCCCACCAGTTCTCCGCGGCCGTTGATCGCCGCTCTTCCCGAGTTGCCTCCCGTGGTATCGGCATCCGCCAGGAAGTCCAGCGGCACTTGCTCGAGCCTGATCTTGCTCGTGGCGTCCAGGCGCGGAACGTCGAACGAATCCTCGCCGGCGTGCTTCTCCAGCATGCCTGCCGGCGTGGTCTGGGGCGTATAGAGGACGCCGTCGCGCGGCGCGTAACCTTTGATGTGCGCGATGCTCACCCGCAGCGTGCTATTGGCGTCCGGCGCAACCGGCTTGCCGGCATGCGCGATCACGGCCCGGCGCCACTCCGGCCGCAGTCGCCATCGTAGGCCTGCGTATCCTTACTGCCAGTGGCGTAGCTCCGGTTCGAGCGCGAACGCGAGGTCCAGCATCGGATCCATACCTGGACGCCACGTCGCGTGGCGGCTTCCCGTCAAGCGCGGCGATCCGTTCGACCGCCGTCAGTTTCGCCGCGCGCGTGATCCAGTACGCGAGCATCGCCTCGTCGGACGGCCGGTAGCAGCTCTGTTGCTCGCGTTCCATGGCGTTGCGCAGCGACTTCCACTGGCGGTCCATATACTCGGGATCGCGCTCGGCCGCCAGCCTCACCAGTGTGGTGGCCGCGGGGAGCGTGACCGGGCCCGGCCGTATCGCCTGGAAGAGGAAATCGCGCGTGGCTACGGCGCGGCGGTCGAGCGCCAGACGGTCCAATTCCTTCTTGGCATGCAGCGCCTTGGCGTAGGCGGACTGCTTCGCGGCCCACGCGACCTTTGCTTGTCGATGATGTGGCCGCGCGCGAGTCCCGCCAACTGGCCCTGTGCGTTGGTGCGCTCCCGAAGCAACTCGGACTGATGCTGGAACCATGCCTTTCCCCAACCCCCAATTCCCAACCCCGGTTTTTGACGTTGAGGATGCCCGGAATTTAGTTGAAACGTGCGACTCTCGCCGGAGCCGTGATAGGCTCCGGCAAATGTGTTTTGCAAGGAGAGTCGCAGATGAAGAAACAATACC
>Ga0207695_10004304_pt1 | contig 19514 bp, 16 predicted proteins | sample KBSC54metaG_FD_184354 | JGI IMG/M metagenome (GOLD analysis project Ga0207695, IMG submission 184354) | Corn rhizosphere microbial communities from Kellogg Biological Station, Michigan, USA - KBS C5-4 metaG (SPAdes) (version 2) | ecosystem: Host-associated > Plants > Roots > Rhizosphere > Soil... | reverse complement strand
TGCGCTGGCGGCTGGCGCTGGCCGCACAACGGCTGCGTTCGGGCAATGAGGCGATCGCGCGCATCGCCGAACACAGCGGCTACGAATCCGAAGCGGCGTTCAACCGCGCGTTCAAGCGCGAATTCGGCGTGCCGCCGGCCGGATGGCGCAAGTCGGAAATCGGATCTGAGCGCCTTCCGAAAGTCGAAGGGTGACAGGCCGGGCGTTCCATCGCTCGCACGATGGAACGCGCCAACCACAACTCCTTGTCAGCCGCCCTTCGACTGCATCGACGTCTTCTGCACTTTCCATTTGCCGTTTTCCTTGACCATCTGCGCGGTGCCGGTCGATTTGCCGCCGCCCTGTTCGACGCCTACGAGCGTCAACTCGGCGTGGTCGCCGAAGTCCTGGCCGCCGGTGACGATGAGGCTCTTCGGTGCGAACGCCTTCATCATTTCGAGCATCGCCGGAAATTGCGGATCCTTGCGCTGCGATTGCATCTGGTCGGCCTGTTGTTTCGACACGGTCGCGAGCATCGCGTCGATGTCGCCCTTCTGCATCGCCGCGAGATTTGCCTGCAACACCTTGCCGGCTTCGCCGCCGCCGGCGGGGACAGTCTTGCCGCCCTGCGCGGCCGCAGCGGCGGGTGCCGCTGACGATGCCGCCGCGGCACCGGGCTTGGCGTAGGCGAGATCGAAACCGAAATCGCAGGACAGATCGTCGCTGGCCTTGCCCTTCAGGGTGTAGTGGCCGGCCACACCCTTGGCGTCGTTGCGCGAGAGTTTGAGATCGCCGAACGCGGTGCCCGATTGCGAGATGTTGGCGCCGGGCGGCAGGTAGGCGTAGATCGCGGTCACCCCGCTTTCGCCGAGTGTGATGCGCACCTGGCCGCCGTCGTCGACCTTCCAGACCTGCTCGCGCACGGCATCTTCTGGATCCGTTGCCGCGGCGATCTTGCCGGCGTCGAGCTTGAGCGAGGCAAGCGCGACCGTGGTTTCTTTCTTGCTGGGCTCGAAGTGATCGGGGCGCTGATAGACCACGCCGTCGACGAGAGTCAGTTTCTTGTCCTTGTAGGTGCAGGTGCCGGTGCCAGTAGCGAAGGCGGCGATCGGCAGCAGGCAGATCAAAGCAACGGCGGAGAGCGTGAACCTGGACATGACGGAATCCTCAGGATGATGGATCAGACAGAAACAGGAACGCCCGGTGATGCTACTCCCGGATACCCACCTACGCGCGAATATCCATCCGGACTCGCCTTGTTCATACGGAAAATCCCGCCCCGCCAGCTCACGCACGAAACTTTTACGGATTCCCAAGGTAAAGTAGCTGTATGTATCTGGAGTTCTACGGCCTCAAAGAGGCCCCGTTTTCGATCACCCCCGATCCGCGCTACGTCTTTTTGTCGGAGCGCCACCGGGACGCGCTCGCGCATCTGCTGTACGGCATCGGCAAAGGCGGCAGCGGCGGTTTCGTGCAGTTGACCGGTGAGGTCGGCACGGGCAAGACGACGCTGTGCCGGCTGCTGCTCGAACAACTGCCCGAGAACACGCGCGTCGCACTCGTGCTCAATCCGAAGCTGTCGCCGGTCGAGCTGCTCGAATCGATCTGCGATGAGTTGAAGCTCGACGTCAGCGACAAGAAGGGCAGCCTCAAGGGCCTGGTCGACACGCTCAACACGTATCTGCTCGACGCCTACGCCCAAGGCCTGCGCGTGGTGCTGATCGTCGACGAGGCGCAGAACCTATCGACCGAATCGCTCGAGCAAGTGCGTCTGCTGACCAACCTCGAGACGCCAACGCAGAAATTGCTGCAAATTATACTTTTGGGCCAGCCCGAGCTGCGCGACAAGCTCAACGATCCCGAACTGCGCCAGCTCGCCCAGCGCATCACCGCGCGCTATCACCTGACACCGCTCGACCGCGACGAGACCGAGGCCTACGTGCGCCATCGCCTCGCCGTCGCCGGCGCGTTGCGCTCGCCGTTTTCGCGTCTCGGTCTGCGCGCGCTGTACAAGCGCTCCGGGGGCGTGCCGCGCCTGATCAACATCATCGGCGACCGCGCACTGATGGCCGGCTACGCGCGCGAGCAGACCTCGATCGGCGAACGCCTGGTCGACCGCGCCGCGGACGAAACCTTGCCGGGTACGGTGCGCTATCGCCTGCGCCACTACGGCCCGTGGGCGGTGGCGGCATGCGCGGTGATCGCGTTCGGTGCCGGCGCGTATTTCCTGCAGCAGCCCAAGCCGCAGCCGGCGGCCACGGCCGCGCCGCAGCCGGCCGCCGCGGCCGGCACGTCAACGACACCGGCGGCCACGCCGGCCCCGGCAACGCCCGCACCCGCCAAGCCGCAGAACGACACGGCGGAGAAGAAACTCGCCGCGCTCGCCGAAAGCGCCACCGACACCGAGCTGACCGCGTGGACGCAGTTGCTCGCGCGTTGGCAGGTCACCTCGGCCGAAACCACCGTGCGCGACGCCGCGCGCTGTCGCAACATCCTCTTTCCCGGCATGAATTGCTTGCGCGGGCGCGGCTCGATCAGCCAGCTCGTGCGCTTCGACCGTCCGCTGATCCTGCCTCTGAAATGGCAGAACGCGAGCGCCTTCGCGCTCCTGCAAGGCGTCAACGGCGATCAGGTGCAGTTGAATCTCGCCGGGGAAAGTTTCCACGTCAGCAAGGACGATCTCGCCAGCCTCTGGGACGGCGAATTCATCGCCCTATGGCGCTTGCCCGAAGAAGTGCCGGCCAAGCTGCACAACGGCGATGCGGGGTCGGGCGTGGCCTGGGTCAAGGCACAGCTTGCACGCATGGACGGCGGCGCGGGTGACGCGGGGCCGGCGTTCTTCGACGACGCGCTCGCCGAACGCGTGCGGAAGCTGCAGAACGCCTACGGCATCAAGCCCGACGGCATCGTCGGACCGGAGACGCTGTTCGCGCTGTCCGCACTGGACCCGTCCGGCCCGCATCTCACGCGCAGCCTGCAATAAGCGCGGCCGTGTGCGAAAAATGACAAAAGTATACGAATGACGTCCCCATGTCGCTGATACTCGAAGCCCTGAAGAAATCCGAAGAGCAGCGCCGGCTCGGCGAGATGCCCAATCTCGGCACGCCGATCACGGCGACGAGACGGCGGCGCAGCCTGATGCCGTGGATCGCCACGGCCGTCGTGATCGCGATCGCGGCCGTCGGCGGCTGGCGTTTTCTGCAGCGCGGTACGGCACCCGCGCCGACGCCAGCGGCGAAGGACACGCAGCCGATCCGGGCGATCACCAAACCCGAAACCAATCAGGCACCCGCACCAACCGCCCCGCGCTCGCTGCCGAAGCCGGTCGCGCCGCCGCCACCCGTGCAAACCGCGGCAACACCGCCTGCCGCCGCGGCGCCCGCACCGAGGAAAGACACACCGCCGCCCGCTCCCGCGGCAGCGCCGCCGCCCGCCCCCGCGGTCGCAGCGCCCGCGCCGGCTCCTGCCCCGCCCGCGAATGACGTGCCGAGCCTCGACGATCTGCCGCCCGAAGTGCGCGGCGCGTTGCCGCAACTACCGATCACCATGCAGGTGTATTCGCCCGATCCCAAGCGCCGCTTCGTCATCATCGACGGCACGCGCGTGGTCGAAGGTGAGAGCCTGCGCGGCGTGACCGTGCAAGAGATCCGCCCAAACGGATTGGTGATCGACTTCCAGGGCCGGCGCCTGTTGCTGCCGCGGCCCGGCTCCTAATCCGAGTCTGCCGTGTTCGTCCACGTCGACAGGCAGCCCAAGCCGTTCCTGCCCTGGATCACGCTGACGATTGTCGTCGCCTGCATCGCGCTGTTTCTCTGGCTCGTCATCGCGCCGGACGCGGAGCGCTGGCAGTTCGTGCGCCAATGGGGCACGGTGCCAATGCGGCTGTTCGACGCGAACGTGCCCGTGCTGCAGCAAGTCGTCGAACTGCGTTGGCTGCGCCTGTTCACCGGCTTGTTCATTCATGCCGGTTGGCTGCATCTAGTCGGCAACGTGCTGTTCTTGATGATCTTTGGCGTGCCCGCCGAACGCGCGCTCGGGCCATGGCGCTTCCTGCCCCTGTTCCTGATCGGCGGTGCGCTCGCCAATCTCGCCGAAGCGGTGATTCTTTCGAACACGAACGTGCCCATCGTCGGCTCCAGCGGCGCGGTGTCGGCGGTTATCGGCGCGTATCTCGGTTTGTTCCCGCGCGCACGCCTCGGGCTGGTGCTGCCGCTCGGCATGTTCCTCGAATTCGTGCGCGTCCCGGCGCCGCTGCTGATCGGCTTCTGGGCGCTGCTGCAGATCGCTTTCACCTTCGTCGGCCCCGCGTTCGGGGCGGTGGCGTGGTGGGCGCACGTCGCCGGCTTCGCCGCGGGCCTGCTGTTTGCCCTCGTGTCCAAGCCGGCGATCGCGCGGCGGCTGCGCTCGTGACGTGCAGCGCCCCGCCCATGCGACAATAGCCGCATGAAAGGCAAGAAGCTGTTTAAGGTCACTTTCCTCAGCGAGGGCAAAACGCTCGAGCTCTACGCGCGCCATGTCGCCTCGAGTTCGCTGTGGGGCTTCACCGAAGTCGGCGAGATCGTGTTCGATCAGCAGGCCGAAAGCGTGGTGATCGATCCGACCGAGGAACGCCTGCGCGAGGCGTTCGGCAACACGAGCGTGCTGCATCTGCCGATCCAGTGCATCGTGCGCGTCGAGGAAGTGCAGAAACGCGAACCACTCGTGATCCGCGATGCGACGAGCGGGGAGAGGGTGGTGACGCCGTTTCCGATCGCGCCGCCGCTGCGCAAGCCTTGAACTCCGCAGCTACCCACCGTCATTCCCGCGAACGCGGAAATGACGAGCGATGGGATCAGCCGGTCATCCCTTTTTTTCCGCCGGCCTGTAGCGTACCGCCAACCCCTTGAGCACGTTCATCGCCTCGCTGAGCGCGTAGTCGTCGGTGTTGCCGCGTTGGCTGGGCTTGTCGTCCGCGCCGTCCTTCTCGTTCGCGCCCTTCAAATGATTGGGCAGGTCGCGCTCGCCGGTGATAAAGCTCGGCGGCGTGTCGCGGGCGACGAGCTTGAGATCGCCGAGTTCGATGTCGGGTTCGATGCCGGCGGCCTGGATCGAGGTTCCACTCGGTGTGTAGTAGCGCGCCGTGGTCAGCTTGATCGCGTGGGTTTCATCGAGCGGCAGCACGGTCTGCACGGAACCCTTGCCGAACGTGCGCCGACCCATGATCAACGCGCGGTGATTATCCTTGAGTGCGCCGGCGACGATTTCGGCCGCCGACGCAGTGCCGTTGTCGGCGAGTACGACGATCGGCGCGCCGCTGATCAGATCGCCCGGCGTAGCGTTGAAGCTCAGGTCGGACTGCTTGAGCCGGCCCTTCGTCGTGACGATCACGCCCGAGTCGAGGAAATCGTCGCTCACTTCCACGGCCGCGGTGAGCAGGCCGCCCGGATTGCTGCGCAGGTCGAGGACGAGGCCCTTGATCGGCTGGTTCTTGTCGCGCAGCTTGGCGAGCTTGCGCTTGACCTCGCTGCCGGTGTCCTCCTGGAACTGGGCGACGCGCAAGTAAACGTAACCCGGCTCGATCCAGCGCGCCCGGACGCTGGCGACGCGAATCGGCTGGCGGGTCAGTTTGATCTCAACCGGCGCGCTCGCACCTTCATGCACGACGCTGAGCGTGACTTCCGTGCCGGACTTGCCGCGCAGCATGTTCGACGCCTCGCTCGCATTCTCCGAGGTGATCGGTTTGCCGTCGATGCGCACGATGATGTCGCCGGCCTTGATGCCGCCGCGCTCGGCCGGCGAGTCGTCGATCGGGGCGACTACGCGCAGGGTGCCGTCGACGGTGAGCACTTCGATGCCGAGGCCGTTGTAGCTGCCGGTGGTGTCCTCGGACAGCTCGGTCATCGCCTTCTCGTCGAGATACTCGCTGTGCGGGTCGAGATTGGCGAGCAGGCCTTTAACCGCGGACTGCATCAGCGTCTTGTCGTCGACCGGCTCGACATAGGCCTGCTTGACCAGGCTGAACACCGCGGCGAAGGCGCGCACGTCGTTGATGTCGACCGTCGTCTTCTTCGTCGCGTCGACCGGCAAGGCGGGTGGGACATCAGGCTTGGCGTCGTCGGCGCGGGCAACGGAAACGCCAGCAGCGACGGTGAGGACGACAGCGAGGATTTTGGCCGACATGGGAAATACCTGAACCATCAACGTGAACAATGAACCATAAACGCGCGAAGCTGAACCGCGCGGACACCGTCGACTCTACTCCGGTTTACCGTCGATCCGTGGCGGCTCTTTGTCCTCAATGCGGCCGCGCGCCGCGCAATCAAGGCTTGAACCAGCCGCGCGGGTCGACCGGCTTGCCCTGCGCGCGCAGTTCGAAATACGCGCCTGGCGTTTTCTGTCCGCCCGTAGAACCGCTGGTCGCGATCGCTTCGTTGGCGTTGACCCAGTCGCCGACATCCTTGAGCAGGGTTTCGTTGTAACCGTACAGACTCAGATAGCCGTCGCCGTGATCGACGATCAGCAGCAGGCCGAAACCGCGCATCCAGTCGGCGAAGACGACGCGGCCATGCGAGACCGCGTGCACTTCCGCGCCGTCCGCCGCGCCGATCACGATGCCGCTGCTGACGTGCTCACCCGACTTCGCGCCAAATCCCGACACGAGCCGGCCGCGCACCGGCCAGTTCAATCGACCACGCAGCGAGGCGAACGGTTCCGCGCCGACGAGCTGCTTGGGAATATCGGCGAACACGTCGCGCAGCTTGGCGAGCAGGTCGCTCAGTTCCTTCTCGTCCTGACCGAGCGCAGCGAGCCGCGCCTGATCGTCTTTAAGCTGTTTGTCGAGATCGATGAGCAGCTGTGCGCGCTCGGCGCGCTCCGCGTCGAGCTGCTTGGCCTCGTCCGCACGCTGCGTACGTGTCGCCGCGAGCTGCGCGGTTTCCTCGTCGATGGCTTTGTGCACTTGGGCCAGCGCGTCGAGATCCTTGAGCAAGGTTTGAATCTGCGCGACGCGCGCGCGCTCGAAATAGTGGAAATATTCGAGCATGCGGCCGATCTTCGCGACGTCTTCCTGCGCGAGCAGCAGCTTCAACTCTTCACCGCGGCCGACGATGTAGGCCGAGCGCAACAGCGCGGCGAGGGTTTCGCGCTGCGCGGCGAGCTTGACGTCGAGGGCATCGCGCTGGGTTTCCAGTTCTTGCAGTTTTTCCTGCTGGCCGGCGAGTTTCTGTTCGATCGTACGCAGGTCCTTTGCCGCGGCGGCGACTTTCAGATCCTGATCGCGCAGCGCGGCGACGGCTGCGTCTTTCTTCGTCGTGGTTTCTTTTTGCGCGTCGACGATTTTTTTTATTTCGGCGCGGACGTTGTCGAGTTTTTGTTTGGTTTGCGCTTCTTGCGCAGTGTGTTGGGTTTCGTCGTTTTGCGCGTGCGCGCGGTTCGCGCTGAACAGGCTGGCGACCGCTAGCGCAACCGCCACCGCCGCCGCTTTGCTCGTCATTCCTGCGAAGGCGGGAATCCAGTTCTTGCTTAGCTTTAGCTCGTCATTCCGGCGAAAGCCGGAATCCAGTGTCCTTGCTCTTGATCTTGCTGGAGGGCGCATCCTTTCGTTTTTCCGCTCGCATCCCTGCGAGCGGGTCACTTTCTCTTGCTTGTGCAAGAGAAAGTGACCAAAGAGAACACACCCCGGGAGCCGCGCCCTCCGCGCTGCGCGCTGCGGGTCCGCAAGGTCAGGCCGGGGTTCGCTCGATGGGCATCCTGCCCATTCGCGAACTCGCGCGCATCCCTGCGCGCGACCCTGTCGGGCGAATCCGGCCTGCCCTTGCCGCGGCTGACGGGGCCTAGAATCAAGAGCAACAGCAAAGCTGCTTCGCTTCTGCCTTTCGCTTTTCGCTTCTGCGCGCAGGACGCGCGCGCTTTGCTCTTCCGGGAGCCCCATGGCCTTGCGGCGGCAGCGGACGATTAGGCCCCGCAGGGGGGCGCGCGAGGGATCGCGCGCATTCCGCTGTTGCACAGGATGTGCAGTCAGCGGAACCCGGCCGATGACGCGGACCCTTTGGGCAGGATGCCCAATGGGCGCAAGGCGCTGGGGCGTGTTTCTTTGGTTCCTTTCTTTGCACGAGCAAAGAAAGGAACCCGCTCGGCCGTAAGGACGAGTGGAAGCCTTTGCTCTTAAAAACCAAAACAAGCAAAAGCTGGATTCCAGCTTTCGCTGGAATGACGAGCGGGAGAGCAAAGGCGCTGGATTCCCGCCAAGAGCACGCGGGAATGACGAGCTAAAAGAAAAGCTGGATTCCGGCTTGCGCCGGAATGACGAGCAAAAGGCAAACAGCCAACGCAAAATCAAGCGAAATGGACGAGTGAATGACCCGTCATCTCCGCCGGCTGCGCCATCCCCATCAGCGCAAGCGCCGTCGGCGCCAAGTCGCGCAATGCGCCGTGCTCGAGCGTCGCCTTGCGCCCGACGTAGACTAGCGGTACCGGGCCGACCGTGTGCTGCGTGTGCGGCACGCCGTTCTCGTCGAGCATCTGCTCGAAGTTGCCGTGGTCGGCGCTGATCAGCATTTCGCCGCCGGCGTCGAGAATTGCGGCGAGAATCTTGGTAAGCGCCGCGTCGACCGCCTCGGCCGCTTGGATCGCCGCGTCGAGTTTGCCGGTGTGGCCGACCATATCAGCGTTGGCGATGTTGCAAACGATGAAGTCGTACTTCTTGCCGCGGATCGCCGCGGCGAGTTTGTCGGCGAGTTCGGGCACGCTCATTTCCGGCTGCAGATCGTATGTCGCGACCTTCGGGCTCGGCACGAGGATGCGGTCTTCGTGTGCGTAGGGTTCCTCGCGGCCGCCGGAGAAGAAAAAGGTGACATGCGCGTATTTCTCGGTCTCGGCGATGCGCAGCTGGCTGAGCCCTTGCGCGGCGAGATATTCGCCGAGCGAATTCGACAGCGACTGCGGTGGATAGGCGACCGCGGTCACCGGCAGGTCGGCGCTGTATTCGCTCAGCGTGACGAAGGCAGCGAGCTTCGGCTTGCGCGTCGCGTCGAATCCGGAAAATTTCGGGTCGACGAACACCTGCGTGAGCTGGCGCGCGCGGTCGGCGCGGAAGTTCATATAGATCACCGCGTCGCCGTCGGCCACTTTTGCGCCGTCGCCGATCACGGTCGGCTTGACGAACTCGTCGGTCTCACCGCGCGCGTACGCCGCCGCCAACGCGGCAAGCGCATCGCCCGCGTGGAATTCGGAATGGGCGTCGACGATCGCGTCCCAGGCCAGCTTGACGCGATCCCAGCGTTTGTCGCGGTCCATGGCGTAGTAGCGGCCGCTGATCGTGGCGATGCGCGCGTTGCCGAGCGCCGTGCATTTCGCCTGCAACTTCTCGATCGACGCGCGCGCGCTTTGCGGTGGCGTGTCGCGGCCGTCGAGGAAGGCGTGCACGGCGACATGCGCGACGCCCTGGCGCTTGGCCAGGTCGAGCAGCGCGAAGATGTGTTCCTCCTGGCTGTGCACGCCGCCGGGCGAAAGCAGGCCGAACACATGCAGGGTCGAATTCTGCGCCGCGGCGCAGGCGCCAACCAGCGCGGGATTGGTGTAAAAGCTGCCGTCCTCGATCGCCGCGTCGATGCGGGTAAGATCCTGATAGACGATGCGCCCGGCGCCGATGTTCATGTGCCCGACTTCGGAATTGCCCATCTGCCCGTCAGGCAGGCCGACGAAGCGGCCGTGCGTTTCCACCAGCGTGTGCGGATAAGTCGCGATCAAGTGTTGCCAGGTCGGCAGATTGGCCTGGGCGAGCGCATTGTTGGCGGGATCGTCGCGATGGCCCCAGCCATCGAGAATGAGAAGCAGGACCGGCTTCGGAGCAGACACTACACAATTCCTTCGGGTTTCGTCGGTATCCTGGCAATGGTAGCGGAATTCCATCGCGCGCCGATGCCGGCGTAAACCGTTTTCGCCCCGGCCGCATCTGAAGACTGGCAGACTCGAATCCAATCACCACGGGAGATTTCCATGATTCGCACCAAGCTCGCCCTATTGCTCGCCCTCGGCTTCGTCGCGCCGGCATTCGCCGACGACCAGGGCGACGTCGACAAGGTCAACGGCAGCATCACCATCGCCGACGGCGGCAGCGCGGGCAAACTCAGCACGGTCAACGGCGGCATCCGCATCGGCGCGAACGTGCACGCGAGCAGCGCGGGCACGGTGAACGGCGGCATCGACGTCGGCTCCGGCTCGACGCTCAACACGGTCGAGTCGGTCAACGGCGGCATCAAACTCGGCGACGGCGCGAAAGTCGCCAAGTCGGTCAGCGTGGTCAACGGTTCGATCTCGCTCGCCCAGGGCGCCGACGTCGCCGGCAAGACTTCGAACGTCAACGGCGGCATCAAGCTCGACGCGGCGCACGTCGGCGGCGGCATCGAGACCGTCAACGGCGACATCATGATCGGCGCGAACTCGCGCGTCGAGGGCGGCATCCTCGTCGAAGAGAACCACAGCTGGTTCAACACCAACTCGCGCAAGCCGCGCGTCGTGATCGGCCCGCATGCGGTCGTGCAGGGCACGCTGAAGTTCAAGCGCGACGTCGATCTCTGGGTCAGCGACAGCGCGACGATCGGCACGGTCGACGGCGCGACGGCGCAGAAGTTCAGCGGCGACCAGCCGCCGCAGTAAATGGCGGCCACGGATCGATTTGCCAATGTGACGTTTTACCGTTCGCACTGAGCGTAGCCGCGAAGCGGCGGAGTCGAAGTGGGGGCTTCGACTTCGCGTCTACGGCGCTACGCTCAGCCCGAACGGATTTGTAATTCAGATTGCCGGATCAAGTAAGGCCTGCTGGCAGCGCCCACACGCGCTGCCTACAATCGGAACTCGTTTGTCCTCGGAGTTCCGCCATGCGTCGTTTCGCGTTTCTGCCCTTCGCCCTGCTGATCGCGGCGTGCCAGCCCTCGGCACCGCCCACGAGCGAGGCGAAACCCGCCGCCGCGAAACCCGCGCCGATCGTGCCGACCGCCAACAATGCCTTCTCGCCCGGGATCAAGGCCGAAGATCTCGCCGCGCATCTCCAGCGCCTGTCTTCCGACGAATTCGCCGGGCGTAAACCGGGCACGGATGGCGAACGCCTGACCACGTCCTACCTCGTCGAGCAATTCAAACGCATGGGGCTCAAGCCCGGCAATGGCGACAGCTATCTGCAGTCGGTACCGATGGCGTCGACCACGCTGCGCGACCCCGACTCGCTCGCGCTGTCGGTGGCCGAAGGCGGCGGCGTCGAAAAATTCGCCTATCGCACCGACGCGATCTTCGCCACATTCAAGGCGCAGCCGAAGACCGAGATCCGCGACGCCGATCTCGTCTTCGCCGGCTACGGCGTGGTGGCGCCCGAATACCAGTGGAACGATTACGCCGGTCTCGACGTGAAGGGCAAAATTGTCGTCGTCCTCGTCAACGATCCGGGCTGGGGCAACGGCGACGAAAGCCTGTTCAAGGGCAAAGCGATGACCTACTACGGCCGCTGGACTTATAAATACGAAGAAGCCGCGCGCCAGGGCGCGGCCGGCTGCCTGATCGTGCACGACACGGCTGCGGCGGCGTATCCATGGACGGTCGTTGTCAACAGCTGGGGCGGACCGCGCTTGTCGCTGCCGACGAGCGAAAACGCCGAACCGCAGCTGGGCCTCGCGGGCTGGATCACCACCGACGCCGCGCGCCGTCTGTTCGCCAAAGCCGGTGCCGATTTCGACGTGTTGAAAAAGAGCGCCGATCTGCGCGGCTTCAAGTCCTCGCCGCTTGCGGCGAAGTTGTCGGCACAGTTCGAGAGCGAGATCGGCAGCGCGACATCGAACAACGTGCTCGCCTTGCTGCCGGGCAGCCAGCGCCCCGATGAAGCGGTTGTCGTCAGCGCGCATTGGGATCATCTCGGCAGCAAAGGTGCGGGCAGCGATCACATCCACAGCGGCGCAGTCGACAACGCCAGCGGCGTTGCCGCGCTGCTGGAAATCGCCGAAGCGTTTGCCCACCAGACACCGCCGCCGCAGCGCTCGGTGCTGTTCTTCGTGCCGACGCTCGAGGAGTCGGGCCTGCTCGGCTCGCAATACTTCGCAGCCCACCCCACCGTGCCGCTGGACAAGACCGTCGCCGACATCAATATGGACATGCTGCGGCCCATCGGCCGCACGCACGACCTGGCCATCGTCGGCTACGGCCAGTCGCAAATGGACGGCTACCTGCGCGACGCGCTCGCCGCGCAGCAACGCGTCGCGGTCGCCGAGCAGGAGCCGGAAAAAGGCCTGTTCTATCGCTCCGACCAGCTCAACTTCGCCCATCGCGGCGTGCCCGTGCTGTTCACCCAGACCGGGCAGGACAAACTCGACGGCGGCAAGGCCGCGGGCAAGGCGGCTTCCGACGATTACTATGCGCACCACTACCACACGCCGGCGGACAAGTACGATCCGGCCTGGGATTTCTCCGGCGCCATCGAGGACGTGCAGGCCCTGTACGCCGTCGGCAAGCGCCTCGCCGACGAAACGACCTGGCCGCAATGGGCCGCGGACAGCGAATTCCGCGCCGCGCGCGACGCGAGCAAACCGGCGGAAAAACACTGAGGGGAGCGTATGCCGATACTCGTTCTATTTTCACTAGCCCTGCAGATCGCCTGTGCCGTGCACGTGGTGCGCACGCGCCGCGAGCTGTACTGGATCTGGATCATCCTGATCGGTTCTTATCTCGGCGTCATCATCTATGTGATCGCCAACGTGCTGCCGGATCTGCGTCACGACCCGCGTGCGCGCAAGACCGCGAGCAAGGTGCTCGACACGGTCGCGCCCGAGCGCCGGCGCAAGCAGATCGAGCAACGCCTCGAACTGGCCAACACGGTCGACAACCGCCGCGCGCTCGCCGAGGAATGCCTCGCCCTCGGCGACTTCACGAACGCGGCCGATCTGTACCGCTCGATCCTGACCGGGATCCACGCGAACGATGTCGGTTTCTCGATCGGACTGGCACAGGCGCAAGTCGGCCTTGGCGATCACGCGGGTGCGAGAGAGACGCTCGACAAGCTCTACGCAGCGAATCCACAACTGCGCTCGAACGATGTCGATCTGCTGCGCGCGCGCATCGACGAGGCGCTCGGCGATCCCACCGCTGCGCTCGCGCGCTATCGCGAACTCGCGACGAGTTATCCGGGCGAGGAAGCACGCTATCGCTATGCTGCGTTGCTCGTGCAGCACTCGCGCTTCCGTGAGGCGCGCGAGGTGTTCAACGATATGCTCAAGCGCGCGAAACTGTCGCCGAGCTATTACCGGCGCAAGGAAGCGCGCTGGCTCGACGCCGCCAAGCGCGATCTCGCCAGCCTCGGTCCGGACTGAACGCGCGCGGCCGTCGTCACGCGCATTGGGTTTCAGTGGGCGAGCGCGTATCCTCGCCGCTCGCATTGATCGGGCAGGAGCCATGAGCTGGAGATTCCGAATGCCGCCGCGCGCGGCGTTACTGTTTTTGACGACTACTTTCTTATTTCGTCTCGGCATCGCCGCCGAGACAACACCGGCGACCGACACCGCGCCGCCGTTCCAGATCGAGCGCAGCCATGTGCACACTTTGGCCTCGCGCACGCTCGGCCGCACCTACGATATCTACGTCAAGCTGCCGCCCGGCTACGACAAGCCGGAGAACGCGCAGCGCAAATACCCGGCGATCTATCTCACCGACGGGCCGTACACGTTCCAGGTCGCGTCGGGCGTCACCCGCGTGCCGTTCAGTCAGGGCACGTTCGACGAGTTCATTCTGGTCGGGCTTTCCTACGCACAAGGCGAAGACTCCGCGCAAAGCAGAGAGCGCGATCTGACGCCCTTCGCCGACGTGCGCAACAAACCCTATCCGACCGGAGGCGCCACCGCGTATCTCGACTTCCTCGAGCACGAAGCGATGCCGCTCGCCGAAACGGCTTACCGCATCGATCCCGCCCAGCGCACGCTGGCCGGGCAATCCTACGGCGGCCTGTTCGGCTTGTGGGTGCTGTTCACCGAGCCACACCTGTTCCGCAACTATGTGCTGACCAGCACCTCGCTCTGGTACAACCGCCGCGCGATGTTTCCGCTGGAAACGAAGTTCGCCGCGCAACACCGGGACTTGAATGCGAACGTCTACTTCGCGATCGGCGCGAACGAACATCCCGCGCCGTGCGGGCGGCTCGCGAGCGAATGCTCGAACGACGACATGGTCGGCGACCAGGCAGCAATGGTGAAGGCGCTGCGCTCGCGCCGCTACCGTAACTTGAAGGTGCACGCGAAGATCGTCGAAGGCGCGTATCACACGACGACGTTTCCCGTCGGCCTGCTGTGGGCGATGCAGGATCTGTTTCTGACTCATCCGCTGGAAACGAAATGAGCGACGGATCGGCCGCGGCCGCGCTACCGCAGGAAAACCCGCTGGCGACATCGCGTACCGACGCGCGCGTGTCAGCGGCGTCGGATCGCAATCGCGGTCTCGACGCGCTGCGTGGCGTATCGATCCTGTTCGTCGTCATTCACCATGTCGCGATCCGCATCCCGTTGGGGAAGACGGCGCTGGCGGCGTTCCTGCCGGTCTGGTTTCTCAACGGTCTGAGCTATAACGGCGGTGAGTCGGTGGTCATCTTCTTCGTCGTCTCCGGATTTCTGATCACGCGCCGCTCACTGCAGCGCTGGGGAAACTTGGGCGATATCCCGCTGCGCGACTTCTATCTTTTCCGCGCTTCGCGCATCGTGCCGACCCTGTTGCTGGTCGTGGCGCTGCTGAGCCTGCTCCACCTGATCGGCATGCCTTACTACGTGATCGACAAGCCGAATCAGTCGCTCGGCGGCGCGATCGCCTCCGCGCTGGGCCTCTATCTCAATTGGTACGAAGGCCAAACCGGCTACCTGCCGGGCGGCTGGGACGTGATCTGGTCGCTGTCGGTCGAGGAAGTGTTCTATCTCGCCTTCCCGCTCGTCTGCCTCACTCTCGGCCGCGTGCGCTGGATGTTTGTCGCGGTGCTGATCGCCCTCGTGCTGTCGATGCCGTTCGTGCGCGACGCGCTGGCCGCGCAGAGGAACGAAATCTGGTTCGAGAAGGCGTATCTGCCGGGCATGTCGGCGATTGCGCTCGGCGTGCTCGCCGCGATGCTCGCCGCGCGGATGAAACGACCTGCGTCGTGGCTCGCACCGCTGCTGTGCCTGCTCGGCATCGCCGGACTCTGCGCGATCTTCTTCGCCGGCAGCGGCGTTTGGAAGCTTCTGCACCGCGGCTACGAAATGCTACTGATCGGCAGCGCCGCAAGTCTGGTGCTCGGTTTGCATTGGCAGGCAAAATCCAAGCGTCCGTGGCAACTGCGCGGACTGGGTTGGTTGTGTTCCTGCGGCCGCCTCAGTTACGAGATCTACTTGTTCCACATGTTCTGCGTATTCGCGATTGTCTCGATCGCCAAACAGGCCGGGTTCGGTCTGGAGTGGGGCTGGCTGTGGTACCCGCCGGCGCTCGCCTTGTCATGGCTGCTCGGCCTGGCGATCGCCCGCAGCTTCTCGCAGCCGTGCGAGCGTTGGCTGCGCAGCCGATGGGGACGCGTCAGGCTGTGGAATTGCCGCCGGCCGGCGGCTGAGCGCTGAAGCGCTTGTAGTGCCACTGATACTGCGTCGGCGCGACGCGAATGCAGTTTTCGACACCGCGATTGAGCGCCGCGACCGCGGTGGCCAGATCGGGATCGGCGATGCCCTCAGGTGCTGGCAGGAAGTGCAGCACGTAGCCGTCACCACGCGGCAGGCGTTCGGCGAAGGCGAACAGCACAGTCGCGCCCGTGCGTTGGGCAAGACGCGAAAGCAGCACCATAGTCAACGCAGGACGGCCGAAGAACGGCGCGAATTCGCCTTCGCCCTGCTTCGGCTCCTGATCGGGCAGGATGCCGACGACACCGCCGCCGGCGAGGCGCTTGAACAAGGTGCGCACGCCGGCGCTACCTTCGGCGCGCACCTGTTCCGCAGAGAGGCCGCCGCGGGCGCGGATCAGCAGCGGTTCGAGTTCGGGTTGGCGCGGCGGCCGATAGGCGATCGCGATCTTCGTGCGGCTGCACAGCCAGTAGTTGAGCAGTTCCCAGCAGCCCAGATGCGGCGCGGCGATGATCAGGGGTTTGCCGAGAGCCGCGTCGAACAGCTCGCCGCCGCGGACCTCGCGCACCAACGCCAGCGTGCGCTGCGGATCCGCGGTCCAGATTTTCGCGATTTCGAGGAACGACTTGCCCGCCTCGACGAGCGCCGCGCGCAGCAAATGACGCTTTTCCTCGCCAAATCCCGTATTGATTCGTGACAGGGTGTGCTCGGCCTTGCGCCGCATCGGATTGTCGGTGCGTCCGAGCAGCCAGCCGAAGCCCGCGCCGAGCGCCTGCAGCAGGCGCAGCGGCAGCAGGCCGAGCAGGCGCAGCACGCCGTAGATGATCCAGATATACCAGCGCATTCCGACCGAAACCGTGGAAATCGAGCATTGTAACGGCATGCATCGCAGCGGATTGACCCCGGAGCCGCCAGCCGCGAGTATCGCGGCATCGCCCCTGTTTGCGGCGGCGGCCGCATCGGAACTCCATGATCGCCTTGATACAACGCGTCGCCGAGGCGCGCGTGGACGTCGACAACGACACCGTCGGCCGCATTGGGCCGGGCCTGCTCGCCCTCGTCGCCGTGCAACCCGGCGATGGCGAAGCGCAGGTGCAGCGCCTGCTCGAGCGCCTGCTCGGCTACCGCGTGTTCGGCGACGCGGACGGGAAAATGAACTTGTCGCTCGCGCAAACCGGCGGCGGCCTGCTCCTCGTATCGCAATTCACCCTCGCCGCGGACACCCGCTCGGGCATGCGCCCGGGCTTTTCGACCGCGGCCACACCGGCCGACGGGGAACATTGGTTCAAGCGTCTGGTCGAATTGGCAAAAATCCGCCATTCCCCCGTAGAAATCGGCCGGTTCGGCGCCCATATGAGAGTAAGTCTCGTCAACGACGGACCGGTGACGTTCTGGTTGGAGGCGCGCTAGGTGCGCCCGGCATCGGAATTGGAAGAATACCGGAGATCGATCGACACGCGCCGAGGCGCGGGTTTTCCGCCCTCGCGCAACGATTCCCGGCTCCCGGTTCCGCATCCCAGGCTCGTCCTTGACACCCCTCCTATACTTCCCAGTCTTTAGATTTTCGACCCCGATTCCATGAACGCAGAAACCCGCAGCCAGCAACAATCCGAAATCAAGACCCTGATCATCAAGGGCAAGGAACAAGGGTTCCTGACCTACGCCGAAGTCAACGACCACCTGCCCGACGACATCGTCGATCCGGAGCAGATCGAAGACATCATCGGCATGATCAACGATATGGGCATCGAGGTGCACGAAGTGGCACCCGAGGGCGATTCGATCCTGCCCGAGACGCCCGTGGCCACGGACGACGAAACCGCGACCGAGGAAGCCGTCGCCGTGCTCTCGGCCGTCGACGCCGAAGTCGGCCGCACGACCGACCCGGTGCGCATGTACATGCGCGAGATGGGCACGGTCGAGCTGCTCACGCGCGAAGGCGAAATCGCCATCGCCAAGCGCATCGAGGAGGGCCTGGGCCAGGTTCAGTCCTCGCTCGCCAGCTTCCCCTGGTCGATCCAGCTGCTGCTCGAGGAATACGACCAGCACGTCGAAGGCCGCAAGCGCCTGTCCGAGGTGCTGACCGGCTTCGCCGACCTCGAAGTGCCCGAACTCGCCGTCAACGACGAAATGCTCGAAACCGAGGAATCGGGTGCGGCGTCGAAGGACGACGAAGAAGAAGAGAACGAAAACGGCGAGGAAGCCGGCCCCGGCGAGACCGGCCCCGATCCGGCCGAAGTGACGCGCCGCATGGAAGAACTGCGCACGCTATACACGAAGTTCCAGAAGAGCGCGGCCAAGGTCGGCACCGAGGACAAGAAGACGCAGAAAATCCGCGAGCAGATGGCCGAGGCCTTCCTCAAGCTCAAGCTGCCGTCGATCATGATCGACGCTTTCGTGCGCAAGCTGCGCGAAGTCGTGGCCACGATCCGCCAGCACGAGCGCGTGATCATGGACATCTGCATCAAGCAGTCGCACATGCCGCGCAAGGATTTCATCAAGGCGTTCCCGTCGAACGAGACGAATCCGAAGTTCGCCGACGACATCATCCGCAAGAAGCAGAAGTGGGCGTCGTCGATCAAGGCGCACAAGGAAGAGATCCTCGCCGAGCAGGAAAAGCTCGTCGCGCTCGAAAAGACGCTGTATCTCTCGCTCGCCGACGTCAAGGAAATCAACCGCGCGATGTCGATCGGCGAGGCCAAGGCCCGCCGCGCGAAGAAGGAAATGGTCGAGGCTAACCTGCGTCTGGTCATCTCGATCGCGAAGAAGTACACCAATCGCGGCCTGCAGTTCCTCGACCTGATCCAGGAAGGCAACATCGGCCTGATGAAGGCGGTCGACAAGTTCGAATATCGCCGCGGCTACAAGTTCAGTACCTATGCGACGTGGTGGATCCGCCAGGCGATCACGCGCTCGATCGCCGACCAGGCGCGCACGATCCGCATCCCGGTGCACATGATCGAGACAATCAACAAGCTCAACCGCATCAGCCGCCAGATGCTGCAGGAAATGGGCCGCGAGCCGACGCCGGAAGAGCTGGCCGTGAAGATGGAGATGCCCGAGGACAAGATCCGCAAGGTGCTCAAGATCGCCAAGGAACCGATCTCGATGGAAACGCCGATCGGCGACGACGAGGATTCGCATCTCGGCGATTTCATCGAGGACACCAGCATCGAATCACCGGTCGACGCGGCAACGGGCACCGGCCTGCACGAGACCGTGCGCGACGTGCTCGGCGGCCTCACGCCGCGCGAGGCGAAGGTGCTGCGCATGCGCTTCGGCATCGACATGAACACCGACCACACGCTGGAAGAGGTTGGTAAGCAGTTCGATGTCACGCGCGAGCGCATCCGTCAGATCGAAGCGAAGGCGCTGCGCAAGTTGCGCCATCCGAGTCGTTCCGAACAGTTGCGTTCGTTCCTCGATCTCGAATAACACGTTCGTGTAGTTTGATGAGAAAAGGCCGCAATGCGGCCTTTTCTTTTGCTCATCATTCCCGCGCGCTTCTAGCGGGGCTTTCAACAGCCGGATGGCTGGTCATCCAGTGTCTTTGCTGTTAGCTCGTCATTCCGGCGGAAGCCGGAATCCAGTGTCTTTGCTCTTGATCTTGCTGGAGGGCGCATCCCTTCGTTTTTCCGCTCGCATCCGTGCGAGCGGGTCACTTTCTCTTGCTTGTGCAAGAGAAAGTAACCAAAGAGAACACCCCCCGGGAGCCGCGCCGCCTACGGCGGTGCGCAAGGTCAGGCCGGGGTTCGCTCGATGGGCATCCTGCCCATTCGCGAACTCGCGCGCGTCCCTGCGCGCGACCCTGTCGGGCGATTCCGGCCTGACCTCGCCGCGGCTGACGGGGCCCAGCATCAAGAGCAACGGCAAGAGCGAAAGCGGCTTTGCTTCTTGCTTCTGCGCGCAGGACGCGCGCGCTTTGCTCTTCCCGGGGACCCATGGCCTTGCGGCGGC
>Ga0207695_10004301_pt1 | contig 19518 bp, 20 predicted proteins | sample KBSC54metaG_FD_184354 | JGI IMG/M metagenome (GOLD analysis project Ga0207695, IMG submission 184354) | Corn rhizosphere microbial communities from Kellogg Biological Station, Michigan, USA - KBS C5-4 metaG (SPAdes) (version 2) | ecosystem: Host-associated > Plants > Roots > Rhizosphere > Soil... | reverse complement strand
CTCGTTCCTGGCCGTAAGCGACGCGCTGCTCGCTGCCGCCTCGACCAAGGCGGAGACCACGATGTCGACCGCCGACCTCCAGGCGCTCGTCACCAAGGCCGGTGTCACCGACACCGCCGTGCCGGGCTGCATCAGCGGCTTCAAGTACGCGAGTTGGGTGACCGCCGCCACACACCGCGCGACCCACGGCGGCCTGCTCAATGCCGACAAGAAGTCGCTGACGACGACCCCGCTCGTCGTGGTCGACAAGAAGGCGTACACGGGCAAGCTCACCGACAACGCCGCACTGACCAAGTTCGTCAGCGAGACCTTCGCGGCCAGCCAGGGCACCGGCAACGGGTCGACGGCGACGCCCACTCCGACTCCGACCCCGACCCCGTAGCCGACTGCCCAGCCGGCGCGCCAGCCGGATCTACTTCATCGCGGGCGCGGGCGGCTCGTCGTCGTCGGCCTTCACGGCCTTCTGCCCGGGAGGCAGGTTCGAGAGGTCGGGCGCGATGATCGGTGCCTGGTATCCGGAATCCGGAAGGCCGAATGCGGCGACCCGCGCGCCCTCTGCGGCCAGCACGAGGTCGGCCGACTGCCGGGGCAAGGTGCGCCCGCGGAAGAAGTCCGGCTTGATCGCCCACCAGATGAACATCAGCACCAGGCCGACCAGGATGCCTCCGACGCCGATCGCGGCATCCGCACCCAGGTGCCATCCGAACAGGTTCAACGCGAGGTTGTGGCCCTTGGAGTCCTGCTCGTAGTCGGCCGCGCCATAGACGATCAGCCCGTAGATGAAGGCGAGGGCGAGCATCACCCCGCCCAGCAGCGGGAAGAGGAACTGCTGGATGAAGTTCTTACCGCTGCGGTAGAAGGTCCGTCGGAAGAACCAGACGCACGCGAAGCCGGTGAGCCCGTAGTAGAACGCGATCATCAGGCCGATCGAGTCGACCAGCGGCGTCAGCAAGTCGGTGCTGATGAAGCTCACGATCCCGTAGAACGCGATCGAGACGACGCCCATCGCGATCGTCGACCAGGTCGGGGTGAGGAACTTCGGATGGATGCGTGCGAACCGCTCCGGGATCGCCTTGTAGACGGCCATCGACAGCGAGGTGCGCGCGGTCGGCAGGATCGTGGTCTGCGTCGAGGCCGACGCCGAGGTCAGGATCGAGATCGTCAGCAACGTGAGCAGGATGTGCCCGATCACGCTATCGCCGAACAATGATGGCCCGAGCGACAGGAACACGTTGTCGGAGTTGGCACTGTTGGCCAGACCCGGTCCCTTGTCGCCGACGCCCGCGTACGCCACCGTGGCGGTCGTGACCACCGAATAGGTCAGCAGCAGAAGGACGGTGCTGATGATGGCCGCGCGACCCGGAGTCTTGCCGGGATCCGCCGTCTCCTCGTTGACCGACACGGCCGTGTCCCAGCCCCAGTAGATGAAGATGGCCGCCAACAGACCCGGTGCGAGCACGCTGCCGAAGTTCAGGGTGAAGGGGTTGAACCAGTCCAGTTGGGGCAGGATCGACGTCGGCTCCCCGTTCCCCGTGTAGACCTTCACGAGCGCGAATACCGCGAAGATCACGATGATGATGACCTCGATCGACAGCAGCACCTGCTGCAGCCGTGCCGAGATCTCGATGCCGCGGTAGCAGATCCAGGTCATCAGGGCGATCCAGACCACTCCGGCGCCCAGCTGCCACCAGTAGTTGCCCGACACGTCCGTGAACAAGACGTCCATGTCTTTGTAGCCGATCAGGCGGCCGAGGTTGGCCAGGAGGCCGAACGTCGTCTGGCCGGCGATCTGCGCCAGATTCGCCATGACGATCACGTCGGCGACGATGATCCCCCAGCCGCCGAGCCAGCCCATCACCGGACCGAAGGTGCGCGACGCCCAGGTGAAGGTGGTGCCGCAATCCGGTTCGGCGCGATTGAGCTGCTGGTAGGCGACGGCGATGAAGTACATCGGCACGAAGGCGAGAAGGACGACGCCGGGCGCGTGCGTGCCGACGACCGAGCCTCCGGCGCCACTGATGACGATGAAGCCGAGGGCCGCCGCCAGGCTGTACGCCGGAGCCGTGGATGCAACGCCGACGACGACGCTCGACGCCAAGCCGAGCGCGCCCGACTTCAGTCCCTTCCCCTCTGCTGTTCCCATGGAGCCGGTCGTGGGGGCAGGTGCAGTCATGAGCGTCCTCTGTGACGTGGGTCGCGCGGGGGCCGACCGGTGGCAAGAAACTACACCCCCGCGTTTTGCCCCGGATAGTGTCGCGGCATGGCAATTTTCCACGTCACGACGCGGGCCGAATGGGAGGCTGTGGAAGCCGCAGGAAGCTACCGGATGTCGACGAAGGGCGCCACGCTCGACGAGGTCGGCTTCATCCACGCCTCGTCTGCCGAGCAGTTGCCGGTGGTCGCGTCGTTCCTGTACAGCGACTCACCCGAGCCGCTGGTCGTGCTCGAACTCGACGACGACGGAATCCGCGACTCGGGCATCCGGATTCCGTGGGAAGACGGCGGGGCGGGCGAGCTGTTCCCGCACATCTACGGGGCGGTCGACACCGCGTTCGTGACCGCGGTGCGGCCGGCGTCGTTCGGTGAGGACGGCGTGCTGCGGTACTGAGAGTCGGGTCGCTAGAGCTTGCCGTTGACTCCCCCGACGGTGCCGTGCTGTCTCACCCACCGCGCGTGTGCGGCCTGCGTCGCCGCCCTGAGTGTCGTGTAGTAGCCGACCAGCTCGCGATCCTCACGCTTCTCGTTCGCCGTCACCACGCGATAGCCCCGCTCTTTGGCGATCTCGATGAGCCGGATGATCGCGTAGGGCTCCCCGAACTGAGCGACCATGAGCCACACCCCGGGCTCGGTCTCGACCGCCGCCAACAACGGATGCCACTTGCGCGAGTAGGTCAGCCGGGCGCGCGCGAGTGCGTCCAGGTGGTCTTGAACGCCGTCGTGGTGATCCATGCTCTCGAATACCTTCGAACATGTGTTCGAATGTGTCAAACTCCGAGTCTCGCAGGCCAGTTCCGAGTCGGCGTGAACACTCAGGCGCCTTCCCAGACGACTGCGCGTGACCGCCTATCCCGCACCCTGCGAACGATCAATGGCGCGACGAGCTGCGGCACGCACCCAAGCCCGCCTATCCGAGAGCTTTTCCTGGAAGACCTGAGGCGGTGCCGTTACGCCGCGACTACTCAGCGCCTTGACGGCGTGTCCGTCAACGTCGGGGTCGTCCAGCAAGGTGATGAGCGCCTCGATCGCCTCTGGGGTCTTGACACTCCCGAGCTCCAATACGATCATTTCCCGCGCACGTCCGAACTTGGGATTGAGTGCTAGCTCGATCATCTCTGGAGCCGCCGCCCTGTCGTCGACGCAGTAGATGGCATCGCCGATCCTCCATCGGATCCCGAGCCCTGTCGCGTCGATCTCAACGGGGAGATGGGCGAATTGCCGGAATAGCGGTGCTGTGGCTTCAGGCTTCGCCCACGGAAAGGAGAGGGCGAGAGCAATCTGCTCCTTCGCACGCACTGTCGACGTGGTCTCGAGCCAATCGGCGAGCATGGGGACGGCATTCTTGTACTTAATGCCCGATTTCTGAAGCTCCGCGAGGCTCGCGACGTCTTATCCAAGATCACGAAGCTGGCTCACAACTTGCAGCAGTTCGATTTCCCACTCGTGCGGACGCTCGTCCATGAGGCATCAGCCTAAGGTCGCGTGGAGGTCGATGATTCTCGAATGGTAGGGCGGGCGGGACTTGAACCCGCGACCCAGGGATTATGAGTCCCTTGCTCTAACCAGCTGAGCTACCGCCCCGCACCCGCATCGGTGCGAGCAGGCTGTCAGCCGGCGGGCTTCGACGTGGGGTCAGCGGCCAGCTCGGCCACCGGGTCCCCACGATACAGCGCCTCGAACACGTCGAGGGTGTGGCCCATCGCGTGGTGGCTGACCACCTCGAGCGAGGCCTTCTTCATCTTGTCGAGGCGGGCGGGAGTCGCGGTCAGCACATCGGTGAGCGCCGCCGCCAGGGCGTCGATATCGCCCGGCTCGTAGAGGTGGCCGTTCACGCCCTCCTTCACCAAGTGCGGCAGCGCCATCGCGTTGGCGGCCACGACGGGCAGCGCGGTGGCCATCGCCTCCATCGCCGCGATGCACTGCAACTCGGCGCGCGACGGCATGGCGAACACGGTGCCGCGGGTGAGGGTGGCGCGCAGGTCCTCGTCGCTGAGCTTGCCCCAGATGTGGATGCGGTCGCTGACTCCCAGCGACGCCGCCAGGTCGCGCAGCTTCTGCTTCATCTCGCCGCCGCCCACGATGTCGACCTGCACGTCGAGTGCCGGGTCCATGCGCGCGGCGGCCTTGATCAGCTCGTCGATGTGCTTCTCTTCGTCCAGACGGCCGACGTAGACGATGCGGTTGTCGGCGTGCTTGCCGAAGTTGGGGGTGTACTCGCTGGTGTCGATCCCGTTCGAGATGGCGACCACGCCATCCAGTCCGGTCATCTTCTCGAAGTAGTCGGCCGAGTTCTGCGTCGGGCTGGTGATGACGTCGGCCATGCGGAAGATCCGCGCCGCCGCCTTCCATTGCACCCTAGCCAGCCAGTCGAGCATCGGCTTGGGCAGGATCGTGACGTGCTGCAGCACGTTCTCGGGCATGGTGTGGTTCGTGCCCACGAGCCGGATGCCGCGCTCCTTGGCGATCGGGGCCAGCCCGCTACCGGCGATGATGTGCGACTGGAAGTGCACGGCATCGGGATGGATGCGGTCGATGATCTTGCGCGAGTTCGCCTTCACCCGCCATGGCAGCATGAAGCGCAGCCAGGGATGCGGCAGCCACCGCCAGCTGTAGACGCGGTGCACAGTGAGGGTCTGGCCGTCGTACTTCTCGGCGAAGGTGCCCACCTGGTGCTTCTGGGCTGGTGCCATCACGTGCACATCGTGGCCGCGGGCCGCGAGGCCGGTACCGAGGCGTTTGGCGAACGTAGCGGACCCGTTCAAGTCGGGGGCGAAGGTGTCGCCGCCGATCAGAATCCGCATCGGCTGCCGCGCTGGAGGCGCGTCGGTCACTCGGTGTCCTTCGGTTCGGGGCGGGGAGTTCGTCGTGCGCGCGGGAAGGCGGCGTGGACCACGCTACCTCAGGCCCGGCCCAACCGGGCAGCCTCCGCCAGCTCGGCGGCGACTTGGGCGGCTCGGGTCTTGGCCAGTTGGAACACGCCGTAGACAGCGATCACGGCAGCGGCGATCCAGACGAACACCGTCCAAAGCGGGGCGCCGGCCGCCTCGCCGAGCACGATGATCCCGATCGAGACCGCGACCAGCGGGTCAACGACGGTGAGGCCGGCGATCACCAGATCCGGCGATCCCACCGAATACGCGGTCTGCACGAAATAGGCGCCGAGGGCGGCCGCGGCCAGCAGCGCGACAACGCACCCCACGGTCAACCACTCGAAGGTGCCGCTGAGCAGTCGGCTGATGACCACCTTGGCCAGGGTCGCGACGAAGCCGTAGAGCAGGCCCGCCGACAGGATGTAGAAGATCGCCGTGAACCGCTTGCGCAGCAGCCCGAATGCCACCCCCAGCAACGTCACCACGACGCCCATGATGATCAGGATGATGATGAGCTGCTTCTCTTCGATCGCGTGCTCTTGCGCGACGAATGCGGCCACCGTCACGAAGACCGCGATCCCCGCCACGCAGAAGCTGATCGCGCGAATCGCATCGCGAGTCAGCTTGGTGCGCGACGCGCGCGCGTTCACCACCGAGGTGACCACGAGGGCCACGACGCCGAGCGGCTGCACGACGATGATCGGCGCGAAACCGAGGCTGGTGAGCTGGCACAGGATGGCCAGCCCGAGCAGCAGGGTGCCCAGCGCCCACCACGGGCTGCGCACCAGGCGCCAGAGCTGCGGGATGCTGAGGCCGGCCTTGTGACCGGATCCGTGCCGCTCTTCGACGACCACCACACCCCGGTGCTGGAACTGCGCGCCGAGCGCCAGGAAGAATCCGCCGAGCAGCGCGATCGCGATCCCGAGCGGGGTGCTGCCGTGGAAGAACTGAGTCGTGTCGATCACACTCAGGTCGGAAGGCACCCGTCGAATCTAGCCGCTGTTGCCTCGATATCCTTGGCGAATGGCCGTTCTCCCCATCCGCATCACCGGAGATCCGGTCCTCCATTCCCCCGCGTCCCCGGTCGTGAAATTCGACAAGAAGCTGGCAACACTGGTCCGCGACATGGAGGACACCATGGCGGCGGCTCCCGGCGTCGGTCTCGCGGCCCCGCAGGTGGGCGTTCCGCTGCGCGTCTTCGTGTTCAACTGGCGCGACGACGAGGGTGTGCTGCACCGCGGGACGGCGATCAATCCCGAGCTCTGGATCAGCCCCCCGACGGTCGAGGAGCTCGATGAGGAGAACGAGTCGGAGGGATGCCTCTCCATTCCCGGGGAGCGCTTCGCCCTGCGCCGCTCGGCCCGCGCGATCCTGCGATCGACCGACCTCGACGGCACCGAGTCCGAAGTGGTCGCCGAGGGCTGGCTCGCCCGCATCTTCCAGCACGAGTTCGACCACCTCGACGGCCTTCTCTATGCCGACCGCCTCGCCCATGCCGAGAACCGCCTGATGGCGAAGGCCATCCGCAAGCGCAGCTGGGGCTCGCCCGGCCTCTCATGGACTCCCGGAATCGACCACCTCGAGGACTGAGCTCGCCCTACGACATCCAGCCGAGAAGTCGAAGCAGCGCCGCCACCGCCGCCGCGGCGATCACCACGACGATGAACGGCGCGCGCAGGATCAGGAGCACAGCGGCCACACCCACCGCCGGCACCCGCGCGTCGATGGCGATGCCGCTGCCGTGCTGTAGCGTCTGCGTCGCGACGAGAGCCGCGAGCAGAGCGACGGTGAGCAGGGTGGCCACCCGTGACGGAGTGGGCCGCTCGATGATCGACGGCGGCACCAGGTACCCCAGCAGCTTGAGCGCCAGAACGGCGGCCGAGCCGAGCAGCACGATGTTCCACACGGTCATGCCGGGTCACCCTTCGCCGGCCGGCGGCCGAGCCAGTTCGTGAGGCCGACGATCACCGCGACCAGCGCCGCGATCAGCACAGGCAGGCCCGCGGGCAACCACGGGATGAGCACGGCAGCCACCACCGCGGCTCCGGCGGCGACCGCGATCGGCTGCCGGGAGGTCAGCCGCGGCCAGAGCAGGCCGAGGAACGCGGCGGCTGCGGCGGCGTCGAGTCCGAACATCCTGACGTCGCCGATCAGGTTGCCCAGCAGGGAGCCCAGTAGCGTCGTCAGGTTCCAGCCGACGTAGATGACGGCGGCCGTCATCCAGAACCCGATGCGCTGGCCGCGCAAGGTCGGCTGCGCGGTCGACACGGCCGTCGATTCGTCGATGGTCCAGTGGCCCGCGAGCAGGCGGCGCGCCCACCCGGCGGGCGTGGATGGCCCGCCGACGATGGGTGCCATCCGCATGGAGTAGAGCGAGTTGCGCACCCCGAGCAGAGCGGCCCCGGCGATGGCGGCCGGCCCGGCCGCGACACCGCCGCTCGCCAGCACTCCGATCACCGCGAACTGCGATCCGCCCGAGAACATGAACAGGCTGAGCACCTGGGTCTGCCAGATGTCGAGGCCGGATGCCACGGCCAACGCCCCGAACGACAGCCCGTATGCCGAGACCGCGAGCCCGACCGCGAGGCTCGCGCGCACCGCCGCCGACCGCTCAGGATCCGCGCCGCGGCGCCCGCTACTGCTCGCCACGGTAGGCCGCGGCTTCGTTCAGGGTCTCGAAGAGCGCCTCGGGGTCGACGTCTTTGTAGAGCACGGCGTAGGCACCGGCCAGCGCCGCCGCTGGGACGTGATCGTCGAGGTCGATCGCCGTCACCAGCACGATCCGAGGCGTCGGTCCGAGGGTGCGCACCTGCGCGTCGCCGCGGATCCGCTCGGCGGCGACCAGCCCGTTGACGCGTGGCATCTGGATGTCCATGAGGACCACGTCGAGCGGCTCACGTCGCGCGAGGGCGAGCGCCTGCGCGCCATCGCCCGCCTGGCCCACGACCTCGAATCCCGGCTGCGATCCGAGCAGGATGGCCCAGCCCTCGCGCTGGCTGCGCGAGTCGTCGACGATCGCGACACGTACCGGCGCGGCCGTTCTCGCGGCGGCCGTCGCGGCTCGCGGACTCACGATCCGCCCAGTTTCACCCCGTGCACACCGTTGTGGTACTTCAGGGCCGGGAAGATCGCCGAGACCGAGAAGCCGACGCCGGGAACGGTACCGGCGGTGAACACGCCGCCGAACAGCTCGGTGCGCTCGCGCATCTCGGTGATGCCGCGACCGCTAGGCGACTGCGTCAGCGCCGCCAGATCGTCGTCGGCAGAGTAGCTGCGCTGCTGCGCCTCCACATTCGGGTCGAGACCGTTGCGCACCGCCTCGGCACGGATGCCGTCGTCGTCGACCAGCACCTCGAGGCCCTGCTCGGTCCACTTGAAGCTCACCCGGGCCTTGGTGCCCTCGCCCCCGTGGGTGAGGGCGTTCTCGAGAGCCTCCTGCAGGATGCGGTAGACCGCGAGCTCGGCGCCCTGCTTGAGGTCGAGTCGGGCGCCGGTCTCCTGGAACTCCACCTCGAGCCCGGCGTCGCGCATCACCTTGAACAGCTCGCGGGCCGACGACAGGCTCGGCTGCGGGGCGGCATCCGCTTCTCCTGCCTTCACCACCGTCATGACGCGGCGCAGGTCGGCCAGGGTCGCGCGGGCCGCCTCGGCGATCGCGGCCGCGCTGCGGGTGGCGACATCCGGATCTGCGGTCGCGGCGTAGCGCGCGCCGTCGGCCTGGCTGATGATCACCGACACCGAGTGCACGGCGAGCTCGTGCAGCTCGCGGATGATGCGCAACCGGCTGGTCTGCTCGGCCAACGAGAGCTCGAGATCGATGCGGTCGCGCTCGAGCTCGACGCGCTCGGCCGTGGCCGCGCGCTCTGAGCGGCGGGCGCGGCGCCACAGCCCCAGCAGCACGAGACCGACCACGAGCAGCAGAACAGCCACGATGCCCAGTGCGATGACCAGGACGATCGAGTTCTCCTGAATCCAGGCGTTCACGCGAAAAAGTCTCTCCTCCGGGCCTGGTTCAGCCCGAAGGAGAGACTACCGTTCTGCGAGGGGTTACTTCTGGGGGCCCATCGGGCCGGCGGGCGGCTGCGGGGCGTTGGCCCGCAGGACCTCGAGCCGGGCGCGGTATTCCTTCTCGTCGATGTCACCCTGAGCGAAGCGCTCCGCGAGGGTGGTCTCGGCCGCGCGGGCAGCCTGCTGGCCGCCCCAGTAGCCGTGGCCGTAGCCCCACGGGCCCATGCCGTTCGCCCAGGCGCGACGACGCCAGCGCGAGCCGCGCACGATGGCGATGATGATCGCCACGATGATCAGGAACCAGATCACGTGGCCCAAGATGAACAGCAGCCCGAAGCCGAACCCGAGCGCGGGATGCGCGAACGGGGCGGCGAGAGCAAGCGATGTGAACACGATGCGTTCCTTCGAGTGTCGTGGAGCTCCGGCGGAACTCCGATGACTCCACTCTCGCCATCGCGGGTCGCCCGCGAATCTGCCCGGCGGATGCTCGTGACTACTCCCCCGGGCGCAGTCCGGCGGGCCGGCCTACTACTCCGCAGCGCCCGCGGTCACCAACCCGGTCTCGTAGGCGATGACCACGAGCTGCACGCGGTCGCGCGCCAGCAGCTTCGACATGATCCGCGAGACGTGGGTCTTCGCGGTGAGCGGGCTCAGGTACAGCTCGCGCCCGATCTCCTCGTTGTTCAACCCCTGGCCGACCAGGGCGAGCACTTCGCGTTCCCGATCGGTGAGCGCCGACAGCCGGGAGGTGTCCGGCGGCTGGTGGAAGGTGCCCGCCACCCGCTCGAGCAGGCGTTTGGTCACCCGCGGGCTCAGCAGCGCGTCGCCGCCGGCGACCACGTGCACGGCTCGGATCAGCTCCACCGGCTCGGTGTCTTTGACCAGGAATCCGCTCGCGCCGGCGCGGATGGCCTGCGCCACGTACTCGTCGAGCTCGAAGGTGGTGACCACCACGACGCGGGTGCCTGCCAGCTGCGGGTTGGCGACGATCTGCTCGGTGGCCCACAGGCCGTCGCCGTCGGGCATCCGGATGTCCATGAGCACGACGTCGGGGCGCTCGCGCGTCACCAGGGCGACCGCCTCGCGGCCGGTTGCGGCCTCGCCGACGACCTCGAGGTCCGGCTCGGCTTCGAGCAGGCTGCGGAAGCCGGCGCGGATCAGCTGCTGATCGTCGGCGAGGGCGACGCGGATGGTCACGGGGTCTCCTGATGGTCGGGGGATGCGGGCAGCTCGGCGACGACGGCGAAGCCGCCGCCGTCGGCCGGCCCGGCGCTCAGGTGGCCTCCCAGCAGCTCGGCGCGTTCGCGCATGCCGAGCAGGCCACGTCCGCCGGATTCGGATGCCGTCCCCGCCGGCGCAGCCCTTCCGTCGTCACGCACCTCCAAGCGGTAGAGGCCGTCTCGGCGCTCGAGCGTGATCGTCGCGTGCCTGGCACCCTCGGCGTGCCGCGTGATGTTCGTCAGCGACTCCTGCGCGATGCGGTAGAGCGCGAGCTGCACCGGCTTGGGCACCTGGTCGGCGTCCAGCCGGTCGTCGAGACGCACCTCGATCCCCTGAGCCGTCACGGATGCCGCGAGGCCGGGCAGTCTGCTCAGATCGGGCTCGGGCACGAGGGGCGCGTTCGGGTCGGTCCCCTCGGCGCGCAGCACCCCGAGGACGGTCCGCACCTCGTCCAGCGCCGTCTTGCTGGTCTCTTTGATGCTGGCCAGCGCCTCTTTCGCCTTCTCGGGCTGCTTGTCCATGAGGTGCAGCCCGACGCCCGCCTGCACGTTGATCTGGCTGAGCGAATGGGCGAGCACGTCGTGCAGTTCGCGGGCGATCCTGACCCGCTCTGCCTGCACCTCGGTCTGCCGGCGCTGGCTGACCCGACGGCGGAACTCGGCGGTGCGCTCGCGACGGCCGCGGATCCCTTCGCCGATCCCGACGACGATCAGGATGCCGAGCGTGGTGCCCGCGATTCGGCCGGCGGTGAAGCGGTCGTCGCCCAGCGCCAGGGCGACCGCGATCGTCGCCACCCACGCGACCGCGATCGAGACCCATGCCCACACCCGGGCGTTGCGCACGATGGCGCTGACGATGCCGAAGGCGAGCGCGATATAGGGCGGCCCCACGTGCTCGTTGACGATCAGGTCGAGCGACGCACCGATCGCCGTGAGCGCCACCACCGGCCCGGGAAACCGCCGGGCTCCGATCAACGCGAGCGGCCCGAGGAGCGCGATGCCGACCGAGATCAGCCCCTGCGTCTGGGTCAGATGGAAGAGGCGCACGAAGACGATCGCCACCGGCACCTGCACCAGGAACGACGCGATGACCGGGATCCACAGGCTGGCCCAGCGCGGCATGCGCCACTCGGGCGGAGCCTGGCCGCCGTGCCAGGCCGACCACTGCTCGTGGCGCTGCATCCACATCGCCTCGCCCAGCTGCCGCCGCTGCTCGCGCGTCAACTGCTGCGGGCGTGCGGGCTCTGACATGGGTCGATGCTACGCGGGCGGCGATGCGCGGCCATCCGCTCCCGGGCGCGCCGAAAATACTCCGGTGGGAGTATGGCGGCTCCGGGCCTCCGTGGAGTCGGGCGAGCTACTTGCGGGCCGAGATGCTCTTCTCGATCGCGAGGATGCGGTCGAGCAACGCGCTCGTCGCGGCATCCTGGGCCGCCAGGTGCATCTGGATCTGCTTGGCCTCCTCGAGGATCGCGCCGGCATCCTTGTAGGTGGCCGCGGCGCGGTCGTCCGAGGCGGCCGCCTGGATGTTCTGGCCCACGATGATCACCGGCAGCAGCACCAGCTGCAGGAAGGTCTGCGCGATCCACCCGACGATGATGATCGGGCTGCCGCTCATGATGGCGGCCGGCAGGCTCACCAGCGCGAGCGCCGCAAACACGTAGGCACACCACATCGTTCCGACCGACCGGGTGATGCCGAGCGCTGCCTTGCTGTTGAAGCGGGTCACCGGTGAGACCGCCAGCCGACGTGCGGTCTTGCGGACGGTGGGCGGGCCGTCCTTGGCGCGTTCGGAGGCGCGAGGGTGGGGGTGGTATTCGAAATGGGTCGCGGTCATAGGGACCATGATCGCCCAGGAAATGAAAAGCTCCCCCACTTGGACTCGAACCAAGAACCTATCGGTTAACAGCCGATTGCTCTGCCAATTGAGCTATGGAGGATCGCTGCGAACAGCCCCGCTAGCTTAGCAAAGGATGCGAGGCGCTCCGCGCTCACGCCTGCAGGGCCGCGAGCCGGTCGACGTAGGGATGCAGGGGGTGGCTCAGGACCTCATCCACCTGCCCGTAGCCCACCAGCAGACCCGCGTGCATGACCGCGATCTGCTCGGTCATGGTGCGGAGTTCACGCAGATCGTGGCCGACCACCAGCGCCGAGAAGGCCCGCTCGCGCTGCAGGTCGGCGATGACCGTGAGGATGCGACCGCGCACCAGAACGTCGACACCCATGGTCGGATCGTCGGCGACCAGCAGCGCCGGCTCGAGGATGAGCGCCCGCGCCAGCGCGATGCGCTGCCGCTGGCCGCGGCTGAGTTCGTGCGGGTACTTGTTCATCACCGCGAGCGGGAGGCGCACCGCGTCGATCAGCGTCGCCACCGCTGCTCCGGCTTCGAGCCGGTCGAACTTGCGATCGCGCCGGTAGATCGGGTCGGCGACGTTCTCGCCGATGGTCAGGTGCGGTTCGAGGGTGGAACCGCCGTCCTGGGGCAGGTAGCCGACCTTGAGCGAGAGGCGATCGAGGCGACGAGGGGTGGTGCTGCGCAGTTCTTCGCCGAGGACCTCGAGCAGTCCGCCCGAGATGTGCGGAGCCTCGCCCTCGCCGGGCAAGGTCTGAGCGGCCACCGCTCGAGCCAGCGTGCTCTTGCCGGAGCCCGCCTCGCCGACCACACCGAGGATGCCGCCGACCGGGATCTCGAAGGTCGCCCCGCTGACCGCGGCCCGGCCGTCGTCATAGGCCAGGGAGAGATCGGCTGCCCTGACCGCGATCCCGGCCTGCATCGCGGAGTGGCTCACGGCTCGACCCTACCTGCCCGCCTGCATGGCAGCCATCCGCGCCGATCGTCGCGCTGCTTGCTCGACCGGGTCGGGCACCGGCAACGAGGCGAGCAGGCGCTTGGTGTAGTCGTCCACCGGGTTTCCGAGCACCTGAGCCGTCGGCCCCTGTTCGGCGATCTCGCCGTGATGCAACACGACGACACGGTGGGCGAGCTGATCGACCACGGCGAGGTCGTGGGTGATGAAGAGCGTGGCGAACCCGAACTCCTTCTGCAGCTCGGCGAACAACTCGAGCACCTTCGCCTGCACCGAGACGTCGAGGGCGCTGGTGGGCTCGTCGGCGATCAGGAGCGGCGGGTTCAGGGCGAGCGAGCGGGCGAGGGACGCGCGCTGACGCTGCCCACCGCTGAGCTCGTGCGGGTAGCGGTCGCCGAACGCCTTGGGCAGCTGCACGGCCTCGAGCAGCTCGTCCACCCGCGGGCGTGCGGCCGCCGGATTCTCGGAGAGGCCGTGCACGATCAGCGGCTCGGCCACGCACTGCGCGATGGTGAGGAGGGGGTTGAAGCTGGTGCCGGGATCCTGGAACACGAAGCCCAACTGCTTGCGGAGGGGACGGAAGGTGCGCTCGCGCACCCCGTTCATCTCGGCGCCCAGGACGCGCAGCGAGCCGCCGGACACGCGGGTGAGGCCGGCGATCGCGCGGCCGATGGTGGTCTTGCCCGATCCGCTCTCGCCCACGAGCCCGAGCACTTCGCCGGCGTGGATCTCGAAGTCGACGTTCTTGACGGCGCGGAATCCGGCTCGGCCGAATCGGCCCGGGTACTCGATGTCGAGGCCCTTCGCCAGGACCACCGGCGGCACGTCCGTCTTGGCGATCAGCGGGCGGTCGACGATCTCGAGCCGGGGCACCGCGGCCAGCAGTCGCGTGGTGTACTCGTGCTGCGGGGCGGCGAACAGTTCGCGCGAGGGGGCGGTCTCGACGATGCGGCCGTTGAGCATGACGGCGACGCGATCCGAGAGGTCGGCCACCACGCCCATGTTGTGGGTGATCAGCACAATCGCGGTGCCGGTCTCATCGCGCAGCTGCCGCAGCAGGTCGAGGATCTCGGCCTGCACCGTCACATCGAGCGCGGTCGTCGGTTCGTCGGCCACGATCACCGAGGGGGCGAGCGCGAGCGCCATCGCGATGATGACGCGCTGCTTCTGCCCGCCCGAGAACTGGTGCGGGTAGTCATCCACCCGACGGGAGGGGTTGGGGATGCCGACGCGCGCCAGCATCTCGATCGCCCGGGCGCGGGCGGCACGCCGCGTGACGTTGCCGTGCGCGCGGAGCCCCTCGGCGAGCTGCCAGCCCACCGTGTAGACGGGGTTCAGCGCCGACGACGGCTCCTGGAAGATCATCGCGACCTCGGTGCCGCGCACCTCGCGCAAACGCGCCTCGTCGACGGTGACGATGTCGTCCTTGCCCAACAGGACGACGCCGTCGACCCGGGCGGTCTCGGGAAGCAAGCCGAGGATCGAGCGAGCGGTGACGGTCTTGCCGCTGCCCGACTCCCCCACGATCGCCAGAACTTCGCCGGCGCGCACGTCGAGGCTGACGTCTTTGACCGCTGCGACGTCTCCGCCGTCGGTGGCGAAGGTGACGTCGAGGTGCTCGATGCGCACAGCGAGGTCGCCGTCGGCGGCGTGGCGGATGGGCTTGTCGGGGCTCACAGCACCTGCTCCGCACCCTCGGAGAACGGCTCGCTGATCGCCGCGGCATCGGCAGGCGTCTGCGCTGACGCGCGACGGCGGGTGCGCAGCCGCGGATCGGCCAGGTCGTTCAGACTCTCGCCCACCAGCGTCACCCCGAGCACGACGAGCACGATCGCGAGTCCCGGGAAGATCGACGTCCACCAGATGCCGCTCGTGACATCCGACACCGCCTTGTTCAGGTCGTACCCCCACTCGGCCGCCGAGGTCGGCTCGATGCCGAAGCCGAGGAAGCCGAGGCCGGCGAGGGTCAGGATCGCCTCCGAGCTGTTCAGCGTCAGAATCAGCGGCAGCGTGCGGGTCGAGTTGCGCAGCACATGGCGGAACATGATGCGCGGCGCGCTGGCGCCGATCACCTTGGCCGACTCGACGAAGGCTTCCGATTTGATGCGCACCGTCTCGGCGCGGATCACCCGGAAGTACTGCGGGATGAACACGGCCGTGATCGAGATCGCCGCGGCCAGAACACCGCCCCACAGGCTCGACTGGCCTCCGCTGATCACGATGGCGGCGACGATGGCGAGCAGCAGGCTGGGGAAGGCGTAGACGGCATCCGCGATCACCACGAGGATGCGGTCGAGCCACCCGCCGATGTAGCCCGAGACCAGCCCGAGAAAGACGCCCAGGAAGAACGACAGGGCGATCGCGACGATGATCACCAGGAACGCGGTCTGGGTTCCCCAGATGACGCGCGAGAGCACGTCGTAGCCGCCCGATGTGGTCCCCAGCAGGTGCGCGGCACTGGGTGGGGTCTGCGCACCGAACAGCCCGTGCTCGTCGCGCAGCTGGTTGAACTTGTAGGGCGAGATCAGCGGGGCGAGGGCGGCGACAAGCAGGAAGAATCCGGTGATCACCAGACCCGTCACGAGCATGCCGCGCTGCAGCCCGATCGACTGCTTGAACTGGTGGACGACCGGCAGCCGGTTCCACAGGGTGCGTGCGCGGCTCATCAGTACCTCACCCGCGGATCGATCAGCGCGGCGATGATGTCGACGATGAAGTTGGTCAGCGCGACGATCACGGCCAGCAGGGCCACGATGCCCTGCACGGCCACGAAGTCGCGCTTGCTCAGGTAGTAGGCGAGCTCGAAGCCGAGGCCCTTCCACTCGAAGGTGGTCTCGGTCAGCACGGCGCCGCCCAACAGCACCGCGATCTGCAGGCCGATCACCGTGATGATCGGGATCAGCGCGGGCTTCAGCGCGTGCTTGCGTACCAGCCGGATCTCGCGCACCCCGCGCGAGCGCGCCGCATCCACGTAGTCGCGCGACAGCGTGCCGATCACGTTGGTGCGCACCAGCCGCAGGAAGATGCCCGCGGTGAGCAGGCCGAGCGCGAGCCCGGGCAGCACCGCGTGACTCAGCACGTCGCCGATCACGTCCGGATCACCGGTGCTGAAGGCGTCGATCAGGTAGATGCCGGTGCGATGAGGCATGGTCGAGAACTGGATCTCGGTGCGCGTGGATGCCCGCCCGGCCACCGGCAGGACGTCCAGCCACACCGCGAAGACCAGCTTGAGCAGCAGGCCGGCGAAGAAGACCGGCGTCGCATAGGCGAGGATCGCGAAGATGCGCAGCACGGCATCCGGCCAGCGATCGCGGTAGTAGGCCGCGACCTGCCCGAGCGGGATGCCCACGATGAACGCCACGATCAGCGCGTAGAACGCGAGCTCGAGGGTGGCGCCGCCATGCGTGAGCAGAATCTGGGTGATCGGCTGGCCATCGGTGATCGAGGTGCCGAAGTTCCCGGTGAAGATCTGGCCCAGGTACTCGAAGTACTGGACGATGATCGGCCGGTCGAATCCCGCGTGATGGATGCGCTCGGCGAGCTGATCGGGCGGCAGCTTGCCACCGAGCGCGATGGTGATCGGGTCGCCGGTGATCCGCATCAGGACGAAGACCATCGTCACCAGGATGAAGACGGTCGGGAAGATCAGCAGGAACCGGATGACCAGGTAGCGCCAGAGCGTGCTGCCCCCGCGCCCTCGTTGCTTCTGCGCAGCGGGCGCCGTGCCGCCGGGCGCGGCCGGGGAGGGAGCAACGGTGGTCATCTGGTCCTCATGAGCGACGTGGAACGGGGCGATCGGCGTGAACCGATCGCCCCGTTCATGCTAGTCAGTGACTGTTTCAGCCCTTGACGAGCGTGCCGAAGCGGAACTTGAAGGCACCGTCGAGCACGGCGCCCGAGATGTCCGTTCCGGTGATTGCGACCTGAGAACCCTGAAGGAGCGGAAGGATCGGAAGGTCCTTACCGATCAGCTTCTGGACGTCTTCGATCTCGCTCTTACGTGCCGACGCGTCGGTCTCCGTCGCCTGCTTCTGAATCTCCGCCGTGACCGCGTCATTGCTGTAGTGGTTCGCGAGGAAGTTGTTCGGAATGTAGAACGGCGTCAGGTAGTCGTCCGCGTCCGCGTAGTCCGGGAACCAGCCGAGCTGGTACACCGGGTACACATCGGCAGTGCGATCCTTCGAGTACTGCGTCCACTCGGTTGACTGCAGGTTGACCGTGAAGAGGCCTCCCTTTTCGAGCTGGCTCTTCACCAGGGCATACTCGTCGGCCGACGAGGAACCATAGTGGTCCGGGTTGTACTGGAGGTTCAGCGCCACCGGGGTGGTCACGCCCGCATCGCTGAGCGCCTTCTTCGCTTTGTCAGCGTCGGGTCCACCCTTTCCGTCACCGTAGAGGTCCTTGAGGGCCGTCGTGGCTCCCGTCAACCCGTCCGGAACGAAGGAGTAGAGCGGGGTATAGGTGTCCTTGTAGACCTGCTTGGCGAGCTCGGCGCGATCGACCAGATCGGCAGCAGCCTGACGGACCGCCAGGGCCTTCGCGGCATCCGCGTTCGGCTGAGTCGCACCGTAGGGCATCGTGTTGAAGTTGAACACGATGTAGCGCATCTCGCCACCGGGCCCGTGAACGATCTTGACCTTCTTGTCGGTGCTCAATGACTGCACGTCAGTCGCGGTGAGGCTGCGGAAGGCCACATCGATGTTTCCCTGCTGCACATCCAGCTTGAGGTTTGACGGGTCGGTGTAGTACTTCTGCGTGACCTTGCTGGTCTTGGCTGCGCCAAGGACGCCCTGATAGTTCGGGTTCGCCTTGAAGGTGATCAGATTGTTGAAGTCGTAGCTGTCGATGTCGTACTGGCCATCGAAGGCATGCGCCTTCACGATGTCCTTGTCGGAGGTGACCTTGTCGGCCGAGAAGACCTGCTCATCAACGATGTCACCGGCGATGGTGCTCAGCACCTGCGGGAACACCTGGTCGTTGGCCGCCTTGAGGTGGAAATTCACCGTGTAGTCGCCGTCGATCGTGGTGTTGTCGAGGTCTGCCAGCAGATATGACGGCCCGTTTGGGTCGTTGATCTTGAGTTGGCGGTCGAAACTGAACTTGACATCTGAAGCCGTGAGCTTGTGCCCGTTGGCGAACTTCAGGCCCTTCTTCAGGGTGACGGTGTACGTCTTCGGGTCGCTGAACTCAGCCTTGCTCGCCAGATCGGGCTGCACGTCGGCGCTGCCGGGCTTCGAGTTCATCAGGTTCGCGAAGACCTGGATCTGAACCTGCTGCGATCCGTTGTCGAACGAGCCCGCCGGGTCGAGGAACGTGACCTTGTCGGTCGTTCCGATCACGATGCTCTTGCCCGAGCCGCTGTTGCCGCCGTTGCCGCCACCGCTCGCGCAGCCGGCGAGCACGAGGGCGACAGCCGCCACGCTCCCGACGGCGGCGATGCGCCAGCCCTTGTTGGATACGGATGTCATCCGTCCACCTCTTCCTGTTGAGTTGCACTCTGTGCATGGTGCGGGGCGGACACGCAGAAACGGCCCACCCGTACTCCGTCAGTCCTAACACAGCCCCGGGGACCGATCCACCGCGCGGGCGCTGGCGGGACTGATATTTACTCCATCGAAATGTTCACGCGCTCGAAAGGTGCGCAGAAGGGCGATCGAGCGCTCATTCCTTGCGGAGCTGCCGCCGTTCGGTCTCGAGCGCGACCGACTCGCGACTGAGGCGATCCCAGCGCTCCTGGTCGCCCTCCGACTTCGCGCGCTGCATCGCGCCCAGCACCTCGGCCTTCTGCCGCAGGAGATCCCGATCGACCAGCGCCGCCACGACGCCCTCGCAGTATTCGGCGACCGCGTCCTCGCGTTGCGGGATGGGCGCGACGCCGAGCTGGATCACGAGGGACTGGAATCCGGCGGGGACCTGCGCGCCGACCTGCTGCAGCCAGTCGCGCGCGCTCGCCTGGTCGATGCTGGCGGCGATTCCGTCGCGGATCACCGCGAGGGTCGAGTTCGACATGCGCACCTGCATCGCCCGCGACATCAAGTCATGCCCCACCGCCTCCGGATGCTGCAGCATCGCCATCAGCGCATCGCGCTCGCCGCGCGTGATCGGGTCGGTCGGCAGCTCCATCAGGTTGATCTCGCTCGGCCGCGCCTCTCCAGGCGGACCGCCGGCCTGCCCCCCGCCCTGCGGAGTTCCGGGATGGGGCGCGCCCGCCGCCTCGCGCGTCGGCGTGCCACGGGACGGTGTGCGTCCCGCCCCCGCGCGCGCTCCCGATACGGCACGCGCGACCTCATCGGGGTCCATGCCGAGCCAGCCGGCCAGGCTGCGCACGTAACCGACGCTCATCGCGCGATCCCGGATGCCCGCGACGACGGGAGCGGACGCGCGCAGCGCGGCGAC
>Ga0207695_10004300_pt1 | contig 19520 bp, 19 predicted proteins | sample KBSC54metaG_FD_184354 | JGI IMG/M metagenome (GOLD analysis project Ga0207695, IMG submission 184354) | Corn rhizosphere microbial communities from Kellogg Biological Station, Michigan, USA - KBS C5-4 metaG (SPAdes) (version 2) | ecosystem: Host-associated > Plants > Roots > Rhizosphere > Soil... | reverse complement strand
TTGGCGGCGACGGCATTTGCCTCGCTGACCGGCGAGTATCCGCCGCCGGAGGTGCCGCCGCTTCCGTTAGTCCGGCCGGACTGTCCGCAGGCCGTGGCCCGCGTGCTCGACCGGGCGCTGGAGCGCGATCCCGAGCGGCGGTATCACTCGGTGGCGGCGATGCTGCGCGAGCTGGATCGAGCGGTGGGCGGCGGCGCGCGATCGTCGGTGTACATCAGCGGCTCGATGCCGGCGATTCGTCCGTTAGGCGACGCGGAAGAGGAGCGGCTGCGGTGGGCGACGGGCGAGGATTACGAGGTGATCGCGCGGCTCGGTTCCGGTACGTTCGGGTCGGTGTGGCGCGTGCGCGATCTGACGCTGGAGCGCGAGGTCGCGCTCAAGATGCTGCACCCGCAGGTCGCGAACGACGAGATCGCCGTGCGGCGGTTTCGCCGCGAAGCGCAGCTGGCGGCGCAGCTCGCGCATCCGGCGATCGTGCCGATCTACGACTGGGACAGCAACGGCGGCGTGTCGTGGTACACGATGGAGTTGGCCGAGAACGGGTCGCTGGCCGATCTGGTGAAGCGATCGGGGCCGCGGTCGGTGGAGCAGATTGCGTCGCACATCGATCAGGTGCTGGACGGGCTGGCGGCGGCGCACGCGATCGGCATCGTGCACCGGGATCTCAAGCCGGAGAACATCCTGATCGACCGGCACCGCCGGTGGCGGATCGCCGATTTCGGTGTGGCGAAGATTTCCGGCGAAGAGCTGTTGAGCGGGACGACGGGCACGCCGGAGTTCGCGGCGCCGGAGCAGTTGTTAGGCGAGTCGCAGGGAGCGGCCGTCGATTGCTTCGGCTTGACGGCGATCGTGACGTATCTCTTATCCGGCGAGCCGCCGTTCGGCACGGGAGATGGGCGGGCGATTCTGGGGCGGGAACTATCGGGCGACGTCGATCTGCGCGGGTATCCGGAGCCGGTGGCCGAGTGGTTGCGGCGCGGACTGGCGCCGGTGGCGGAGCAGCGATTTGGCGACGCGGCAGAGATGCGTGACGCGTGGCGGAACGCGGTGGACCGGACGTTGGCGCCGGAGTCGCGGCCGCCGTGGTGGCGGCGGTGGTGGAGCGGTGACGACGAAGGGCGGGACGGCGACGACGCCTAACTCAACCGGCGCGCGCAGCCGGGCTTCGATCGAGCGCCTAACGTTCCGCGAGGCGGATGAGGCGCTCGGGCGTCATGCCTTCGGCTTCGCCCTGGAAGTTGAGCACGATGCGGTGGCGGAGCACGACGAGCGCGACGGACCGGACGTCGTCCAGGTCGGGCACGGCGCGGCCGTCCATGGCGGCCCGAGCTTTGGCGCCTAACACGAGATATTGCGAGGCTCGCGGGCCGGCGCCCCAGCTGACGTATTTTCTGACGTCGGGCGAGGCTTCTTTTGCATCCGGTCGTGTGGAGCGCGCGAGGCCGACGGCGTAGCGGACGACCGTGGGCGGCGCCGGGAGGCGGCGCACCAGGTGTTGGAGTGCGATGAGGCGCGTCGCGTCCAGCACCGGCGTGACCGAGGCTTCGGTATCGCTTGTGGTGGTGGCGACGACGTGCTCTTCTTCGTCGGCCGTCGGATAGCCGACGCGCAGCTCGAACATGAATCGATCGAGCTGCGCTTCCGGCAGCGGGTACGTGCCTTCCTGCTCGATCGGGTTCTGCGTGGCGAGCACGAAGAACGGCTCGGGGAGCGGGTGCGTCCGCCCGGCGGCGGTGACGGCGTGCTCCTGCATGGCCTGCAGCAGCGCGGCCTGCGTTTTCGGAGGCGCGCGATTGATCTCGTCGGCGAGCACCGCGTTGGCGAACACCGGTCCCTTCACATACTTGAACACGCGTCTGCCCGTCGCGTGATCTTCTTCGAGCAATTCGGTGCCGGTGATGTCGCTCGGCATCAAGTCGGGGGTGAACTGGATGCGAGAGAAGGAGAGGTCGAGCGCGTCGGCGAGCGTCCTAACGAGCAGGGTCTTGGCGAGACCGGGAACGCCGACGAGTAGTGCGTGACCGCCGCTCAGCAGGGCGGCGACGAGATTCTCGACGACTTCCTTCTGGCCGATGATGCGCCGGCCGATCTGATCGATGAGCGCTTGGCGCGCGGTGGCCAACTCGGTGAGGAGTTGGACGTCGCGCGTGTCATCGTGTGTGGAAGATCGAGCCGGTGTCGCCAAACGCGTCCTCTGATTCTCGCCGCAGGTTTGCGAAAGGTAGCGGCGGGGGCGCGGGGCGTTAAGGGTGGTGCGTGGGCTCGATTAGCGCAGTGTGAAGTCGGTGCGCTGCTGAATGGGGTGATTATTGCTTTCCAGGCGAGCGACGGCGGTGAAGTCGCCGGTACGTCCGTGCGGATTCCATGACTCCTCGTATGTGACGGACTCGTTCGCGCCCAAGAGCGTATTGCGGACTGCTTGGGTGAACATGCGGCCGTCGCTCCAGCGCCAGACTTCATGGCCAGTGGAGTCGAGGATGACGACGTCGTGGGTTTTGCCGGATGGAAAATCGATTTCGACGGCGTGATCGGCGACGTTCGTGACGCGCAGGCTGACTTTGACGTTATGGTCGACGCTGACGTGCGCGGCGGAGGTCAGCGCAGCGGTAGTGACTTTTTTGGGTACGGTATCGGATTGCGAATGCTCGTTCGTCGTGCTGGCGGCGGACTCGTTGTGTTTGGCGTGGGGGCTCCAGGCCACGAACACGGCGCCTGCGCAGAGTAGCCAGATGACGAAACGGGAGGTCATGAGATTGAGACCGGCCGGGGAACGGGGGCGGTCGCACGGGCAAAGGGAGAAGCAGAATCTGAGGGCGAAGTTATCAACACCGGGACGAGCCGTCAAGGGTGTAGTAACGCGTAAGTTATGTGGAGACCGAAACTTGGCGATTAGACGGTTATTATGTCCGGTGGGTTGGAGCGGGTTCTTCTTTAGCTTGCGAAAAATTTCACAAGCTCCTACATTTCCGCGCGCATGAGAGAACCGGAGCGGCGATCTGGAGCGCCCGGTTCCGGGCGCGGTGAACGTGGAATGCCAGCGGGCGGTCCATCTCCGGCCGCATTTGCGGGCTCGGGCATTCAGCTCGTGGTGTCGATTCTGGTGTTCGTGTACCTCGGCCGGTGGTTGGACGGGAAGCTTGGTACGACGCCGTGGCTGTTGGTGTTAGGAGCATTCGTGGGCGCGTTCGCCGGATTCTACTCCATGTATCGCTCGCTCATGGCGCACTCGTCGCAGCAGCGGGGCGGGCGTAGTTCCGAGCACGACGCGCATGGCGATGGAGGCGAGCGATGAAGCGGGTGATGCGTTTCGTCGCCGCTGCCGCAGTCCTGATCGTCGTTGGCGCGTTCTTGCTCGGCCTGTTGTTCCGATTGCCGGGCGATGCGCACGCGATCGAGGTGAGCGCGGTCATCGCGTTTGCGGTGCAGTCGTTTGCGTTTGCGGTCGTGTTGCTCGTTGCGGGCGCGGGCACGAACGTGTTTCCCGCTTGGGGTTTGGGGATGTTGCTGCGGCTCGCGGCGCTGGCCGTGATGGGATTCTGGTTGGTGCGGGCGTTGGGGCTGCGCGCCGAGCCGGCGCTTCTCAGTTTGGCGACGTTCTTCTTCGTGACGACGTTGGTCGAACCACTGCTTCTGAAACGATGACTTTTCGTTCGCTCGTCCTCGCGCTCGCGTGCATGGCGGCGCCCGCGGCGATGTACGCCCAGGGCGCGGCGCCCAACGCCGCTCCGGCGCATCAGATCCACGTGGGACCTCGCGGCGACCGCCTCATGGGCGCGCAGGGATCGGCGGACATCATCATGCCGCACATCACGGACTCGCACACGATCGAGCTGCCGTTCGGGCATGCGTGGGAGATTCCGCGGTGGAAGCCGGTGCGCGTCGGATCGGTCGAAATCGATTTTTCGATCACCAAGCACGTCGTCATGCTGTTCGTCGCGGCGATCCTGTGCATGGTCGTATTGATCCCGGCGGCGATTGCGCACGAGCGGCACACCACGGCGCGCGGATCGCCGAAGGGCTTTGCGACGGGCATCGAAGCCGTGGTGCTCTACATCCGCAACGACGTGGTGCTGGCGAACGTGGGACCGCACGGCAACGCATTCGTGCCATTCGGGCTCACGCTCTTCTTCTTCATTCTGTTCGCGAATCTGCTGGGCCTGGTGCCTTACGGATCGACAGCCACGGGCAACATCTCGGTGACCGGAATGCTGGCGATCATCACGTTCGTGGTGGTCGAAGCAACGGGGATCAAGACGCAGGGGTGGCGATATCTGCGCACGATTTTCTATGTGCCGCCCAAAGAAATTCCGTTCGTGATGAAGCTGTTCATGGTGCCGATCATGACGGTCGTCGAGATCATCGGCAAATTCACGAAGCCGTTCGCGCTGGCCGTTCGATTGTTCGCGAACATGACGGCGGGTCACGTGGTGTTGTTGGCGCTGATCAGCCTCATCTTCACGTTCGCGAGCTACTGGGTGGGCATTCCGTCGGTGCTGATGGGTGTGGGCAGCAGCCTGCTCGAGATATTCGTGGCGTTCCTGCAGGCGTACATTTTCACGATTTTGTCCTGTGTGTTCATCGGGCTCATTCGGTCCGAGGCGCATTAGCGGGGATTGGTGTTTTGACGCCTGCGGCAGTGCTCCAGCCGCAGGTTGGTACCCGGTCGAGCGACCTGGGGAAGCTCGTTGGGGCCCGGGCCTCGGCGACGAGCGGCGGCGGCGCGGTTAGGCCGGCGCGGAGCGAGGGGCAGTCAACGGAACGGAGAACATCGATGATCCACATGTTCGCACTCTTGCAGGCCGCCGGGTCGTTCTCACGCGAGTACGCGGGTGCGTGGGCAATGTTAGGCGCCGGCGTCGGTGCCGGTTTGGCGACGATCGGTGCCGGTATCGGCATCGGGCGCATCGGCGGGCAGGTTGCCGATGGCATCGCACGGCAGCCCGAAGCATCGGGCTCGATTCAGACGGCGGGGTTGATTCTCGCCGCGCTCATCGAGGGCGTGGCCCTGTTCGCGGTCGTCGTCGCGTTCGTGATTCAGAACAAGTTTGCATTCTAGCATTCAACGGCATCGGGAGCCCGGGCTTCCGATGCGGTTTCACTCTTCGGGGATCGTACTCATGCGCACGTCGCTGGCCGCCTGCGTCCTCATGTTAGGCAACGCGCTGCCGCTTGCTGCCCAGGAGCAGCACGCGGAACCGCCGAAGCTGCTGACCGCGAACGGCGGTTTGATGTTCTGGACGCTGATCATCTTCATCGTCGTGCTGATCGTCTTGACGAAGTTTGCGTTCAAGCCGATCACGCGCGCCGTCGAGGCGCGTGAACAGGCGCTGGAAGATGCGATCGAGAACGCGAAGCGGGATCGTGCGGAAGCGGCGAAGCTGCTCGAGGAGCACAAGCGGCTCGTTGCTCAGGCGCACGCCGATGCCCAACGCTTCATCGCCGAGGGTCGTGTCGAAGGCGAGAAGGTGCGCACGGAGATCGTGGAGCAGGCGCATCGCGAGCAGCAGCAGGTGATGGAGCGCGCGCGCCAGGAGATCGAGACCGAGCGTCAGCAGGCGATGGTGGAGCTGCGGCGCGATACGGTGAATCTCGCCGTGCGGAGCGCGAGCAAGGTGATCGAGAAGAACCTGGATGACGAGGCCAACCGTCGAGTGGTCGAGTCGTTCCTGGCGTCGCTGGAACCGGCGAGCCGCTAATGCAAGAGCCGACGATCTCGCGCAATTATGCGGAGACGCTGGTCGAGCTCGCGCGTCGTGCGTCGGACCTGGATGGCTGGGGGGGTCTGATCGACGAGGTCGCCGGCGCCATTCAGGCGGACATCAGGTTGTCGCGATTCCTCGAATCGCCGCGCGTGAGCGCCGAGCGAAAGAACGAGATCGTGGCGGCGGCGTTTGCGGACCGGCTGCCGAGGCCGTTCGTGCGCTTTCTGCAGGCTGTGATCAGGCACCGCCGGCAGCATCTCATTCCGGACATTGCGATCGAGTATCATGCGATTGTGGATGAAATCCAGAATCGCGTGCACGCGTCTGTGACGGTGGCGCGAGAGCCGGATGCCACGCTGGGGCATGACGTGGCCGCGCGGCTGTCGCGCGTGCTGGGCAAGACGGTGGTGCCGCATTTCGTCGTTCGTCCGGAGATTCTTGGCGGCACGATCGTGCGTGTTGGCGATACCATCATGGATGGATCGGTGCGCCGGCGTTTGAGCATGTTGCGTTCGCGCATGCTCGGCACGATTCGGTAAGCGACGCGGCGCACAGCGTCGCGCCGCGTTGCGCGGGCCGCTTGCGCGGCACATGCAGTGCTCTAGAATCCTGACACTTCATCACTCGCGAGCAACGCATGTCCGGACCGGCGGCGGTGACCACGGTGCCCAAGCCGTGGGGACACGAGATCATCTGGGCGCGCACCGACCAATACGTCGGGAAGATTCTGCACATCAAGGCTGGCCACGCGCTGTCCGTCCAGTATCACAATCACAAGGACGAGACGGTGTACCTCTTGTCCGGCAAGCTCATCTATTGGGTGAAGCTCGGCGACGGGGAGCTCGAGGACATGCGGCTCGAGCCCGGGCAGGCATTCCGCATTACGCCGGGCACGGTCCACTACATGGAAGCGGTGACGGACTGCGACGTGCTCGAGGCATCGACGCCGCATCTGGACGACGTCGTGCGGCTCAAGGACCGCTACGGGCGGGAGGGGACGAGCGCGCCATGAAGGTGATCATTCCGCTCGCGGGGAAGGGGACGCGGCTCAGGCCGCACACGCACGTCACGCCGAAGCCGATGCTCCGCGTCGCGGGGAAGCCGGTGATGGCGTACATCCTCGACGATCTGCTGCGGTTAGGCGGCGTCGATCAGATCATCTACATCACCGGGCATCTCAAGGAAAAGGTGGAGGCCTTCGCGAAGCAGGAATACGATTTTCCGTCGGTGTTCATCGAGCAGGAGGTGCAGAACGGAACGGCGAGCGCGATCGAGTTGGCGCGACCGTACGTCGACCAGCCGGTGTTGATCATCTTCGTGGACACGATCTTCGATGCGGACCTGTCGGTGCTCAAGACGACGGATGCGGACGGGATCATCTGGGTGAAGGAAGTCGAGGATTACCAGCGCTTCGGGGTGGTGGTGACTAACGAGGCGGGCGACATGACCCGCATCGTGGAGAAGCCGCGCGAGCCGATTTCGCGGCGGGCGAACATCGGCCTGTACTACATGCGCGACTGGAAGCGCTTGTACGAGGGGATCGACTACGTGATGCGGCAGCCGCCGGTGAACGGCGAGTATTACCTGACGGATGCGTTCCAGTACATGATCGACCACGGATCGCGCATCAAGGTGATCGACGTCGAGGGGTGGTACGACGCGGGCAAGCTCGACACGCTGTTGGAGACGAACCGCGCGATGCTCGAGCGGGGTCGGGCGCGACGGCCGGCGCCGGCGGCGGGTGTGCGTATTTTCGATCCTGTCTACATCGAAGACGGGGTGGTGCTCGAGCGGTCGACCATCGGGCCGAACGTATCGATCGCCGAGGGGACGCGCATCAGCGGTTCGACTATCCGGGACAGCGTGATCGGCGTCAAGAGCTGCATCGAGGCGTCGTTGCTGCACGACTCGATGCTCGGTGACGAGGTCGTGGTGAAGGGCGCGCGCGGGTCGCTGACGTTAGGCAGCCACAGCGAGGTCCGGCTGGAACGCGACTGACGGCCGTGCTCAGCTCGCGTCAGGCGGGTGGAGGCGCGGTGTGGGAGGCGGTGGCGAGACCGGCGGCGCCGATGACGATAGCGAGCGCGCGTGCGAGTCCGGTGTGCCCGTCGGTGTTGTCGAACCACTCGGCGGGCGTATGGGCATCTCCGCCGCGACCACCGGCGCCGATGGCGATCGCAGGAATGCCGCGGCTGATCGGCACATTGGCGTCGGTCGACGCGGTGGCCAACTCGGGCTCGCGGCCGATGAGGCGCGTGGTGTCGACGGCGAGCGCGACCAACGGGTGAGCGGCGTCTGTGTCGCCGCCGGGCCTGTTCCCGATGCGCGCGATCGATTCCGTGAGCGGCGGTGTGCCGCGCGCACGGCGACCATTTTCTTCTTCGGATGCGGCGCGGGCCGCGGCGTGGATTTCGTGCTCGTAGCGATCGAGGACTGCCGCCGACGTCGAGCGGAGGTCGACCTCGAGCCAGCCTTCCTCGGGGATGGCGTTCACGGCAATACCGCCACCGATGCGTCCGACCGAGAGGGTGGTGCGCGGCGACGCGGGCCGGGGGAGTCGTGCGAGCTTGGCGGCGGCGAGCGCGGCGGCGTGGACAGCGTTAGGCACGCCGAACGCCGTCCAGCTGTGGCCACCCGGACCGCGGAAGGTGATCCGGAAGCGGCGCGATCCCAGGGCGCGGTGGACGATGCGCTCATCGCCTGCGCCGTCGAGCGCGATCGCGGCGCGCGCATCGCCGACGCGGTCGAAGAGGTGCTTGGCGCCGCGGAGGTCGCCGGCGCCTTCTTCGCCGACGGTGGCAACGAAGTCCACCGGTGCGTGCGTGCGCATGCGTGTTCCGTCAATGACCTCGGCCAAGGCGAGCATGGCGGCGAGTCCGCGGCCGTTGTCGCCGATCCCGGGGCCAACGAGACGGGCGCCGGAGCGCCTTACGCGAACGGGGGTGCCGGGCGGAAAGACCGTGTCGAGGTGGGCGCAGATGACGACGGGCGCGACATCGGCTGCGCCGTCGCGACGGCCGATCACATTGTCGGCCGCGTCGACGCGAACGTCGCGCAGTCCGATCGCGCGGAATCGCTCGGCGATCCATGCGCCGCGACGGCGTTCGTTGCCGGTGGGCGCTTCGATTTCGGAGATCGCGACCTGCGAGGCGACGATCTCGGTGTCGCGCGCTCGGAGTGCGCCGCGCGCGTGCGCGAGCGGCGCTGACATCCAGAGATCGTAAACCGAGGACTGGCGCGGCATGCCTTCAATTGATCTCGGGATCGGGTCTGCGCAAGGGTATATTGCAACCTAGCGCAGACGGCCTGTTCGGACGGAGGCTTTCACCGGTGACCATGGACGAACGCGAGCTGATCCACGACTGGAATTCGATCGACACGGCCTTCGATTGGCGCGCGTGTCGGGTGGAGCTCGACGACGAGACGCTGCGCGACGGGCTGCAATGTCCGTCGGTGACCGATCCGTCGATCGATGACAAGCGTGCGCTCCTGCGCCTGATGGTCGAACTGGGCATCGACGCTGTGGACATCGGGCTGCCGGGCGCCGGTCCGCGGGCGCGCGCGGACACGTTGGCGTTGGCGCGCGAGATCGTGGATGCGCGACTTCCGTTGTCCCCGAACTGCGCGGCGCGCACGGTGCTGAGCGATGTCGAGCCAGTCGTCGAGATCGCGCATGCGACGGGACTCGCGATCGAGACCGCGACGTTCATCGGGTCGTCGCCGATCCGGCAGTATGCGGAAGACTGGACGCTGGATCGCATGCTGCGGGCGAGTGAAGAGGCGGTGACGTTCGCGGTGCGCGAGGGCATGCCGGTGATGTTCGTGACCGAGGACACGACGCGCGCGGCGCCGGACACGCTCAAGGCGCTCTATGGCAATGCGATTCTGTGGGGGGCCCGGCGGTTGTGTCTGGCGGACACCGTTGGGCACGCAACGCCGGACGGTGTGCGCGCGTTGGTGCGTTTTGTTCGCGACGAGATCATCGCGCCGAGCGGTGAAGCGGTGAAGCTGGACTGGCACGGGCATCGCGACCGCGGGCTCGGGTTGGCCAACTGCTTCGCGGCGATCGAGGCGGGGGTGGATCGCGTGCACGGGACCGCGTTAGGCATTGGGGAGCGCGTGGGCAACACAGAGATGGATCTGTTGTTGATCAATCTGCGGCTGCTCGGCGCGCACCCGCACGAGCTGAGCCGGCTGCCGGAGTACTCGCGACTGGCGTCGCGCGCGTGCGGCGTGCCGATCCCGCCGAGCTATCCTGTGTTAGGCGACGATGCATTCCGCACCGGGACGGGCGTGCATGCGGCGGCGATCATCAAGGCGCGCCGCAAGGGACATGCGTGGCTGGCGGACCGCATCTATTCCGGCGTGCCGGCGGGCGACTTCGGCCTTGCGCAACGGATCGAGATCTCGCACGTGTCGGGGCTGTCGAACGTGAAATACTGGCTCGAGGAGCACGGCCATGACGCGTCGGACGCCGGGCTGTGCCAGCACGTGTTCGAGGCCGCCAAGCGTGTGAGCCGCGTGTTGAGCGACGTCGAGATCGAGACGCTGGTGTCCGCGTATCGGAGCCAGCCGGCGCGGGCGTGACGCCGCCGCTCGCGCAGGTCTTCGAGGGGTATCTCGACCTTCGATTCCGGATCGATCCGGTCGAAGGTACGCGCGCCGGACGGCGTGAGCTGGACGGGATGTACGGCGCGTTCGACGCCGCAGCGGTGCGGGCGCACAGCGCGGCGCTACGCAGCTATACCGGCGCGCTCGAGGAAGCGACGGCCGACACGCTCGATGATGAGATCGACCAAACGGCGGCGCTGCACGACGCGCGGCAACTCCTGTCGTGGTTCGAGCGCGAGCGCCCGTTCGCGCACGATCCGACGTTTCACCTGCGCCACGCCCTGGACGGGTTGCATCGCCTAACGGATGACGAGGGCGACGCGCGCCAGCGCGGCGCCGCTCTGGTCTCGCGCCTGCGTGCCCTGCCGGCGTTTCTCGGCGCGGCGAACGACGCGCTCGTCCAGCCGACGCGGCCACTGTTAGGCATCGCGGCGGCCATGCTGCCGGGCGGATCGGCGCTGCTGCGCGACGAGGTGCGCGAGGCGCTCGGTCCGCTGGGCGAAGATCCCGAGGTGGCGTCGGCGCGCGAGGCGGCCGTCGAGGCGCTGGAACGGTTCGGCGACGCGATGGTCCTCATGGATGAGCGCGCGCGCGACGCTGTGGGTATCGGACGCGAGCCCTTCGAGCGACGGCTGCACACGGCGCACATGATCCAGGACGGCGCGGATCAGCTGCTGCGTTGGGCGGAGCAGGCGTACGAGCAGTCGGAGCGCAGCGTCGAGGCGGCTGCGGCAGTGATCACACCCGGCACGCCGTGGCGCGAGGTGGTCGCGCGGGTGAGTGAGGACGCCGTCGCGACGGCGGCGCCCACGAGCGCATACGCGGATGCGATAGACGCGGCGCGGCGGTACGCATCAGAGCGCGGCCTGCTCGACGTGGTGACGGCGCCGGTGCGCGTGCGGGAGATGCCGGCGTATCTCGAGCCGCTCGTGCCGTTCGCGTGGTACGACGGGCCGGGCGCTTTTTCGGAATCGCAAGCGGGCACGCTGTACCTCGCGGCGTCCAACGCAGCGAGGTCAGCGGTCTCTCGGAGATCGGATATCGCGAGTGCGGTGGTGCATGAGGTGATTCCGGGACATCATCAGCATACGGTGACGGCGAACGCCTCGGAGCGCGCGATGCGTCGTGTCGTGTGGAGCGACGAGGCTCGCGAGGGTTGGGCGTACTACTGCGAAGCGATGATGGCGGAGGCGGGCTTCTTCGCCACCCCGGAAGCGCGGCTTCTGCACGCGCGGGATGTCCTGTGGCGGAACCTTCGGGCGATCATCGATGTGGCGGTGCACACCAAGACGCTGCATTTGGCTGCTGCCGAGCGCCGGCTTCGAGACGCGCTCGGCATGGATGACGCGGCTGCCCGCGCCGAGGTGATGCGGGTGGCGGCGCATCCGACGTTGATGTCGTGTTTCGTCGTTGGGCGGCGCGAGATCGAGCGGCTGCGCGACGATGCGCGCGACGCGTGGGACCGCGATGGCAGCGGGTTCTCGTCGTCGCGATTTCATCGCGAGCTGTTGCGGTACGGCGGATATCCGACGCCGTTAGCAAGGTGGGGAATGGGGCTCGCGTAAGCGATTGCGCGCGCGGGCGGGCGCATGGAGCGCCCGGTACTTCAGCACGAGGAGACTGGCAATGCGTGGAACGTGGCACGGCCTGTTGTTGGGCGGCAGCGTTGTGGCGGGCGTGGTTGCGCTGGCGGCGTGCTCGGGCGGCGAGAAGACGCCTGCCGCCGGCACGGAATCGACGGCGGCGGCACCGGCGTCCGCGGCGGCGAGCGGTCCGTCGTCGCTCGTGTACGTGTCGGACGAGCGCGGCAACAAGGTGACGGTGATCAACGGCGCGACCGACAGCGTCGTGAAGACGATCGACGCGGGACAGCGGCCGCGCGGTGTTCGCCTAACGCCTGACGGCAAGACGCTGGTCGTCGCGGTGAGCGGCTCGCCGATCGGTGGTCCGGGCGTCGACGAGTCCAAGCTGCCGCCGCCGGACCGGTCCAAGGACGGTATTGCGCTGGTGGATCTGGCGACGGACAGCGTGCGCCGCCTGCAGGGTGGTCACGATCCGGAGAACTTCGACATCACGCCCGACGGTAAATTCATCTACGTGTCGAACGAGGACGCCGGAACGGCGACCGTGCTCGACATGTCCGACGGCAAGGCGGTCGCGACGGTGAAAGTCGGTTCGGAACCGGAGGGCGTGAAGATCACGCCGGACGGCAAGGAAGCGTGGGTCACGAGCGAGGGAAAGGGGACGGTGACCGTGATCAATGTGGCCTCGAACAAGCCCGTTGCCACGATCACGGTGGGGAAGCGGCCGCGTTCGGTGATTTTCGCGCCCGATGGATCCAAGGGCTATGTGCCGGCCGAGGTGGGCGGCAACGTGTCGGTGGTAGACGTGAAGACGCACAAGGTGCTCAAGACGCTCGATCTGACGAAGACGACGCCCGGAGCCAAGCCCATGGGTTCGGCGATCTCGCCGGATGGCAAGTTCGTGTACATCACGACTGGTCGCGGGGCCACGCTGGAGGTCATCGCGACGGCGAGCGATTCGGTGGTGGCGACGATTCCGGATCCGAAGCGTCCGTGGGGGGTCGCGGTGACGTCGGACGGATCAAAGATCTACACGGCGAACGGTCCGTCCAACGACGTTGCCATCATCGACGCGGCCACGAACAAAGTGGTCAAGACGGTGCCGGCGGGCGATTCGCCGTGGGGGGTGGCGATCTCGCACTAGGTTAGGCAGGCGCCTGGCGGCGGGCGATTCGGGGGCATGCGCTCGATCGACCGATCGCCGGCGTTGCTGGCTCGCGCCTGCCCGACGCGATCAACAGCAGCGGCCGCCCGGCTTTTCGTAGCGATCGTGCATGCGCATGCGCACGAACTCCTCGCGGGTGAGGGGGCGTCGCGCGGGATGCCGGCGGCGCATGTGGGCGAGGTAGCGCTGGTAGTCGGGCGCGCCGATGATGGTGCGCACGGCCTGTGCGGCGGCGGCGAGCCGTGCGCCTAACATGCGGCCGGTCATCGGGCGCCCGTGGCGACGGGCGGCGCGGCGTGGCCGATGGTCCGTTGGAAGAGCGCGAACACGCGGGTGTATTCGTCGGTCCACGACGACGGTCGCACGAAGCCATGGTTCTCGACCGGATACGGCGCCAGCTGCCAGTTGGTCTTGCCGAGCTCGATGAGGCGCTCCGTTAGGCGAACGATATCCTCGAACTCGACGTTCGTGTCGACCATGCCGTGGCACATGAGCAGCGGCCCCTGGAGTCCCTGCGCGAAATAGATCGGCGATGACTGGTGGTACGCGACCGTGTCTTTGTCGGGCAGATTCAGGATCCGCATCGTGTACCAGTGGTTGTAGTGCGACCAGTCGGTGACCGCGCGGAGCGCGGCGCCGGCGCCGAAGTGCTTGGGTTCGGTGAACATGGCCATGAGGGTCATGAAGCCGCCGTAGCTGCCGCCGTAAATGCCGACGCGCTCAGGCGGAATGCCGAACTTGGCGCCGAGGTAGCGCGAGGCATCGACCTCGTCCTGCAGATCGCGTCCGCCCATGTGGCGATAGATCGCGACGCGCCAATCGCGGCCGTAGCCGGCGGAGCCGCGGTAGTCCTCGTCGAGCACGACGTAGCCTTTGGTGGCGAGGAACTGGTTGAACATGTACTCTCGATAATAGCTGGACCAATAGTCGACGACGTTGTGCAGATAGCCGGCGCCGTGGACGAAGATGACGGCGGCTCCGTTAGGCTGCGCGCCCACATCCTGGGGGCGATAGATGCGCGCCGGGACCATGACGCCATCGGACGCCGGAATCTGGATGATCTGCGGGTCGATCCAGTGATACGCGAGCCACGCTTTCGTGGGCGACACCGTGAGCTGCGCCAGCGAGGCGCCTGCGCGGAACGGGCCGACGAAGAGCTCCGGCGGCCGGTTGGACGTGGAGTAGACGTCGGCCAGGAGCAGGCCGTTAGGCGATACGGTGACGTCGTGGCCGCCCTTGGCGCCGGTGATCCGCTCGCGCGCGCCGCCGGTGACGGCCATGCGGAAGAACTGGCGCTCGTACGGTGACGGTTCGCTCGTGTGCATCCAGAAATACTTCTTGTCGGGCGACAGCACGGCGTCGAGCACTTCCCACTTGCCGTTGGTGAGCTGGGTGCGGCCGCTCCCATCGGCGTTGACGCCGTAGAGATGCGCCCAGCCGTCGGCCTCCGACACGAACCAGACGCGTTTGCCGTTGTCGTACCAGCCGCCGCAGCCGAAGCACGGACCCTCGATCCAGGCCGTGTCGCGGAGGACGTCGACCGTGTCCATGCGGCCGTCCTCGGCGACCGTTTCGATGTAGCGCTCCTTGTAGTCCGAGCGCACCGTGAACAGGAGCGCGCGCGAGCCGTCGTCGTTCCAGCCGAGCATGCGGATGAGGCCGGGGTTGGCGATCGAGTCGCCGGGGATGGCGTGCAGCCAGCGCGCGTTGCCGGTGGGCAGGCTGACGAGGGCGACGCGGCCGCTGTCCTGCGCGTCGCCAACCTTGTCGCGGCCCTTGATGTCCTCGACGTATCCGCTCTTGGTGACCCACTTGGGGACCTCGGTGGGCCGGGAGCGCTCGGACGCGATCCTGGTGATGAGCAGCACGCTCTTTCCGTTAGGCGAGATCGCGAGCTGGCTCACGTGCTCATCTTTCAACAGATAGAGCGGCTTGCCGCGGATGCCTTCGGCGCGCGCCTTCTCGGCGTTGGCGATGCTGTCGGCGCGATACTCGTCGCGAATCACCTGGAAGAGGCGCTTCTGGTCGGCCTCGAGCGCTTTGCGCTGCGGCGAGCTCGCCGAATCTTCTCGTGGCGCCGGTCCCGGGCGGACATCGGTGAGCTGCTGGACGAGTCCAGTGTGCAGGTCGGCGGAAAACACGTTGTCGTCGCGGGTGAAGAACACGCGGCCGTCGCCGACATCGAACTGGGGGTCCGCTTCGCGGGCTTCGGTGTTGGTGAGGCGGCGCGACGTTTCTGTCTTGACGTCGACGACGTAGATGTCGCCCTGGTAGGCGACGGCGCGGAGGCGTCCGTCGTGGGAGAGGCTGCCCGGCTCGACGATGGGGCCGGCGCTGTCCATCTGCGCGTCCGTTAGGCGTTCGGGTCTGGCACCGGGCACGGCGCGGACGCGATAGGGCGCGGGGCGATCCCGCCAGTCGCTGCCGGGCGGGAGCCAGTAGAAGTAGATCCACTTGCTGTCGGGCGACCAACGGATGCGCTCGGGCATGCGTCCAACGACTTCCTCGCCGCGCATGATGTTCGGGATGTCGAGCGCGAAGGTGGACGTATCCTGCGCGGCGAGGGGCATCGCGCCTGCAATCGCCGCGGCGGCGAACAGGGCGAGCGGGAACAGCGGGCGGCGCGTGGCGGGAGCGGGTTGCATCATGAGGCGAGGGCCGTCGGTTCGAAGGGGACTTCGGTGCTGGCAGCGGGTCGATCACCGCGCAGGACGAGGATCCATTCGCGCGCGGACTCGATGAGAATCACGATGACAGCGATCATGAAGAATGCGGCGACCGCGGCATCGAGGCGGTCGTTGAAGATGAGGCGACCGGTGTCGGCGGCGCGCGGTGCTTGCGCGAGCGAGCGCGCGTGCGCGAGAAATCCCAGGCGCGGCGCGGGTGAGAAGATTTTCTGCCAGCCCGCGGTGAGTGTGACCACGGCGAGCCAGACGAGCGGCGTGATCGTGACCCACGCATAGCGCGCCTTGCCGCTCTTGATGATGACGGTGGTGCCGACGCAGAGCGCGACGGCGGCGAGCAGCTGGTTGGAGATCCCGAACAGCGGCCACAACGAGTTGATGCCGCCTAACGGATCGATGACGCCCTGCCAGAGGAAGTGTCCCCACATGGCGACGAAGATCGCGCTGGACAGGACGACGGCCGGATACCACGACACGCGGCCGAACGGTTCCCAGACGTAGCGGCCGAGGTCCTGGAGCATGAAGCGTCCGACGCGGGTGCCGGCGTCGAGGGTGGTGAGGATGAAGAGCGCCTCGAACATGATGGCGAAATGGTACCAGAGCGCCATCGCCTCGGAGCCGCCCAACACGCCGGTGAAGAGCTGCGCCATGCCGACGGCGAGGCTGGGCGCGCCGCCGGTGCGCGAGAGCAGCGTCTTCTCGCCGACTTGCGTTGCCAGGTGCTGCATCGCCGCGGGGTCGAGCGTGAAGCCCCAGCTCGAAATGGCATGCGCGGCCGTCGCCGCCGTGGGTCCCAGCAACCCCGTTGGCGCATTGATCGCGAAGTAGACGCCGGGTGTGAGCACGCACGCGGCGATGAGCGCCATGACGCCGACGAGCGCTTCCATCAGCATGCCACCGTACCCGATGGCGCGCGCGTCGGTCTCGCGCTCGAGCAGTTTGGGCGTAGTGCCGGAGGCGATCAGCGCGTGGAATCCGGAGATCGCGCCGCACGCGATGGTGATGAACGCAAACGGAAAGACCTTGCCGGCGAAGATCGGGCCGGTGCCGTCGACGAAGCGGGTGAGCGACGGCATCCGGAGCGGCGGCAGCACGATGATGATGCCTAACGCAAGCGCGATCACGACGCCGATCTTGACGAAGGCCGAGAGGTAGTCGCGCGGCGCGAGCAGCAGCCACACCGGGACGACCGACGCCGCGAAGCTGTATGCCATGACCAGGATGGCGAGCGTCTTGGCATCGAGGGTGAAGATGGGAGCGAGAATGGGGCTCGCGGCCACCCACTGTCCGGCATAGAGCGCGACGCCGAGGAGCACGAGGCCGAGCAGCGTCGCCTCGAGCACGCGTCCCGGGCGGATCCAGCGCAGGTACACGCCTAACAGAAGCGCGATCGGGATCGTGAGCCCGATCGTCACGGTGCCCCACGGGCTCGCCTTGAGCGCGTTCACCACGACGAGGCCGAGCACGGAGATCAAGATGATCATGATGCCGAGGACGGCCACGAGCGCCGTGAATCCGGCAGTGGGGCCAATCTCATCCTTGGCCATCTGGCCCAACGTGCGGCCGTCCCGGCGCACGGATGCGGCGAGAATCACAAAATCCTGCACGGCGCCGCCGAACACCACGCCGATGATGATCCAGAGCGCGCCGGGAAGGAATCCGAATTGTGCCGCCAGCGTGGGCCCAACGAGCGGCCCCGGACCGGCAATGGCCGCGAAGTGATGACCGAAGACGATCCAGCGATTAGTGGGAACGAAGTCGCGACCATCCTCGAGACGAACGGCCGGCGTGGCGCGGCGTGCGTCGAGGGCGAATACGCGCGCGGCGATGAACTTTGAGTAAAACCGATAACCGACGGCGAACGTGCAGACCGCGGCAGTGACAAGCCACGCCGCGTTGACCGTTTCTCCGTGCGAAAGCGCGAGCCACGCCAACGCGCCGGCACCGACGCAGGCGATCACGACCCATGCGACGCCTGAGAGGACCTTCTGCATGTGCGGGATTCTGCGCGTCGCACCAGCCGCCGACAAGAGTTGAATGCGACGGCCGGAGACCCGGCGGTGCACGGATCGTCTCCCTCTAGGTAAGTTTCTCCCATCTCAGCCCAGGACTCGTGTGAAGCCCTTTCTGGTCGTCGTCGGTGTTCTCGCGATATGCGCGAGCGCGGCGCAGCTGTCAGCGCAAACAATCGCACCGACTGCCGGACGTCCGCTGTCGCCCTATGCGACGCGGCGGGTGCTGGTCATCCCGACACACTATCTGCGGACGGATGACTCGCTCGGTTGGGCGGGACAGATCACCGATCGGAAGGCGTTCCTGGACGATGTCGATGGTGAGATCGCGTTTGCGTTGCGAAATCGCGATCGGATCGGGCGGATGTGGGTGTTCCCGCATCAATTGGCTGAGGTCGCGCGGCGCAATGCGCCGTACGCGCCGGACGTGTACGACCTGGCGGCGGAATGGCTTCGTCCGCCGATGAAGTCTGTTCCGGACATGGTTCCGGAGCCGCTGGCCTCCCAACTTCGCACACTGGTGGCGTTCGAGGATGATTGCCGGTACGTGTTGTTCCCGATCGAAGTGCGATTCGTGGGTGCGGGTCCCGGTGAGGAGCGCGCGGTGGTGCGAATGGTCATCTTCGACGCACGACAAGCGCGCATCATGTGGATGGGCGATGTTTCGAGCGAACCTGCGGCGAAGTTTTCGCGCGGCTTGGCGGCGAGCTTTGCTGAGCACCTGGCCGACCTGGTATCAGCCCCGTGAGCTGGAGCGCATGGGGACTCCGATAGCGCGTGTTTCTGCGTCGGACCTCGCGGCCGCGACTGGCGCGGGGGCGTCGTGACGACGGTTCTCCACGTGTCCGATGTGCACTTCGGGAAGCCGGCCGTCCCCGAGCAGGTCGATGCCATTGAACAACTGATTCAGACAAGGCGCTTCGACGTGGTCGCCGTGTCCGGTGACATGTCGCAGCGAGCGCGACCCGGCGAGTTTCAACGCGCGCGGGCATTCTTGCGTGATGCGGCTCGTGTGAGCGCGACGATCGTCGTCCCCGGGAACCATGACGTGAAGTGGTGGCGGGCGCCCCTGGGTATCGGTATGCGCACGGCGGTGTTCTCGAATTACCGCCGGTATGTGTCGGCCGACCTCGAGCCGGTGCTGCGAGTGCCCGGCGTGACGTTCGTGGGACTCAACACGGCGCACGGCGTCCAGACGCACACGCTGACCTGGAATCCGCGCGATATCGGCGTGGTCGGCAATCTCGAACCCGGCCAGGTCGAGCACGCGCGCCGCGCATTCGAGGCATCGCCGGCCGGTGACCGTCGCGCGATCGTGATGCATCACAATCCGCTCAAAGGCCAGCTGTCCCGCCGTTACGGCCTGGCGCATCGAAAGACTGCGTTAGGCGCGTTCGAGTCGTTGGGCGTGGATCTGGTGATGTGCGGACACGATCATCAGGAAGCTATCCATTTCGTCGAACATCCGGGCGGCGGCACCGTGGTTTCGACGGCCGGCACCGTCTCGGACCGATCGCGCGGGGGCCGGCCGTCGTCGATCAATCTCATCGCCATCGACCCGGGTCGCATCGTCGTGCACACGCTGATCTGGAACGAACGCGACAGCGCGTTCGGCGACGGGCCGACATACACGTTCGAGCGGTGATCACGCGACTGCTGCACGACGCGGCAACGCAGCTGGAGCTGGGGTTCGATGCGCCGCCGGCCGATGGCGATTCGCTGCTGCGGCGATTGCGCTCGCTCGGCCTGCATTCGCGGATCGA
>Ga0207695_10004294_pt1 | contig 19531 bp, 17 predicted proteins | sample KBSC54metaG_FD_184354 | JGI IMG/M metagenome (GOLD analysis project Ga0207695, IMG submission 184354) | Corn rhizosphere microbial communities from Kellogg Biological Station, Michigan, USA - KBS C5-4 metaG (SPAdes) (version 2) | ecosystem: Host-associated > Plants > Roots > Rhizosphere > Soil... | reverse complement strand
TCAACGAGATGGGGCTGCCGGCCGCGACCGAATACCTCGACATGATCAGCCCGCAGTACATCGCCGACCTGATCTCGTGGGGCGCGATCGGCGCGCGCACGACCGAGTCGCAGGTGCACCGCGAGCTCGCGTCGGGGCTGTCGTGCCCGGTCGGTTTCAAGAACGGCACCGACGGCAACGTGAAGATCGCGGTCGACGCGATCAAGGCTGCATCGCAGCCGCACCATTTCCTGTCGGTGACGAAGGGCGGCCACTCGGCGATCGTGTCGACGGCCGGCAACGAGGATTGCCACGTGATCCTGCGCGGCGGCAAGACGCCGAACTACGACGCGGACAGCGTGAACGCCGCCTGCGCGGACATCGGCAAGGCCGGCCTCGCCGCGCGCCTGATGATCGACGCGAGCCACGCGAACAGCTCGAAGAAGCACGAGAACCAGATCCCGGTGTGCGCGGACATCGGCCGCCAGATCGCGGCGGGCGACGAGCGGATCGTCGGCGTGATGATCGAGTCGCATCTCGTCGAAGGCCGTCAGGACCTGAAGGAAGGCTGCCCGCTGACCTACGGCCAGAGCATCACCGATGCATGCATCGCGTGGGACGACAGCGTGAAGGTGCTCGAAGGCCTCGCGGAATCGGTCAAGGCGCGGCGCGTGGCGCGCGGCAGCGGCAACTGACAAGCACGAGCAGGCTGAATCGGCATGGCCGCAGACTGGCCATCTGGCCATCTGGCCAGCCTGCGGCCGGCGTTCGGCTCTGCTAGACTAGCTAACATTGCCTAGCTAATCAGGAGCCGACCATGCCGACCGTCAACATGCACGATGCCAAGTCACGGCTCTCGAGCCTTGTCGAAGCGCTCGAGCTGGGGCGCGAATCCGAAGTCGTTATCGCTCGCAACGGCCATCCGGTCGCGCGAATCGTCCCCTACGTGGCGCCTAAGCGGATCGGGGCAGCCCGCCAGTTGCTGGCCGGACTGAACATCCCGACCACGGTGGAGGCATTCAACGCCGGCGACGAATCGATCGCCAGCGACTTCGACGCCAGCGCGGAACGAGGGCTCGCACCGTGAAGCTGTTGCTCGATACGCATATCGCGCTCTGGGCTGCCGAAGGCGCTCCCCAATTGTCGCCGACTGCGGTCGCGCTGATCGAAGCTCCCGATAACACGTTGTACGTCAGCGCCGCATCCATCTGGGAAATCGCGATCAAGTACCGCAAGGGCAACCTTCCTGTTCATCCGCGCGACGCACGCTCGGCGTTCCGGCTCGCCGGCTTCGCGGAGTTGCCGATCAGCAGCGATCACGTCGAAGCAGTCGCCGCGCTGCCCGATTTCCCGGACCACGCCGACCCGTTCGATCGCGTGATGGTCGCGCAGGCACTCCACGAAGGCATGCCGCTCGTCAGCGCCGATCCGAAGGTGTGGCGCTACCACGCGACCCTGATGTTGCGCGCCTGACGTCATTCGCGCGGCATCACAAGCGATAAAAAAAGCCTGGCTTGCGCCGGGCTTTTTCGTTTGCCGCAGATCATCCTTCAGCGCATCACTCGAGCGCGCCCGAGCCGAAGATTTCGGTATTGATGCGCTCCGGCGCGACGCCGAGCACGACCAGCGCATCGCGTTGCGCCTTCATGAACGCGATCGGGCCGCAGATGTAGTAGTCGGCGTCCGGCACCAGCGCGAATCCCTTCACGCGTTCCGGCGTGAGCCGCCCTTCGAGGTCATGGTCGATCCCTGCCCGATCGTCCGGGCCGACCAGTTCGTACAGCACCGTGCGCTTGACGTTCGCATGCTCGCGCACCGCATCGTTCAGCCAGTCGCGGAACGCGTGCACCGCGCCTGAACGGCATGCATGGATGAAGCGCACCTCGCGCTTGCTGCCTTCTGCAACCAGCGTCGACGCCATCGACACCATCGGCGTCAGGCCGACGCCGCCCGAGATCAGCACGACCGGCGTATCGACACCGCGCTTCAGCGAGAATTCGCCCATCGGCGCGGTCACTTCGACGATCGCGCCCTGCTCCACGCCGTCGTGCATCAGCGTCGACACCTTGCCGGCCGGGATCGCCTCGGGCCGGCCCGACTCGCGCTTCACCGAGATACGCAGCCACTTGCCGTGCGGCGCGTCGGACAGGCTGTACTGGCGCGGCTGGTCGACGCCGAGATCGCCGACGAAGCGCTTCACCGTGACGTACTGTCCCGGCTCGAAGGTCGGCGCCGCGCCGCCGTCGGCCGGGCTCAGGTAGAACGACGTGATCTCGTCGCTCTCGCGCACCTTGCGCGCCACCTTGAACGGACGGAAGCCGCTCCATGCGGCGCCCGCGTACAGGTCGGCCTCGGCGCCGATCAGGATCTGCGCGAGCTGGCCGTACGCGACGCGCCAGGCTTCGAGCGTGTCGGCATCGACCGCGTCGCCGAGCACTTCGACGATCGACGCGAGCAGGTTCTCGCCGACGATCGGGTAATGCTCGGGACGGATGTTCAGGCTCGCGTGCTTGTGCGCGATGTGCGACACCGCACCGCCGAGCGCGCCGAGATTGTCGATGTTCGCCGCATACGCATAGACCGCCTTCGCGAGCGTTTCCGGCTGGCTGCCGGTCTTCTGGTGCGTCTGGTTGAACAGGTTTTTCAGTTCCGGATGGCGCGCGAACATGCGCTGGTAGAAATGCTTCGTGATCGTCGCGCCGTGCACGGCGAGGACAGGGGCAGTGGCCTTCACGCGAGCCATCTGGTCAGCGGTGATCTGGGTCATGTTCGTTCTCCGTTAAACATGCTCATACGATACATGTTTAAAAATCGACTTCACCCAGACAAATTGTCGCAGTGCGCAAAAGCGCCACGGCGCGCTAGCGGACGCGCCCGCGCTCCCACAGCACGTCCGTCCCGCCGTCGGCACGGTTCAGCACGCGCGCCAGCACGAACAGCAGGTCGGACAGCCGGTTCACGTATCGCCGCGGCGCATCGTTGAGCGTTTCGTCGCGGCCGAGCGCGACGATCGAGCGCTCCGCGCGGCGGCACACCGTCCGGCACACGTGCGCGAGCGATGCCGCGCGCGAGCCGGCCGGCAGGATGAATTCCTTCAGCGGCTGCAGCGTCGCGTTGTAGTCGGCGAGCCACTGGTCGAGGCGCGCGAGATGCGTGTCGTCGAGCACCGCATGGCCGGGGATGCACAGCTCGCCGCCGAGATCGAACAGGTCGTGCTGGATCGTGACGAGCGCGGTGCGCACGTCGTCCGGCAGCGTCTCGGCGAGCAGCACGCCGAGATTCGAGTTCAGTTCGTCGACGTCGCCGATCGCCGCGATCCGCACGTCGTCCTTGCCGATGCGCCGTCCGTCGCCGAGGCCGGTGGTGCCGTCGTCGCCCGTGCGCGTCGCGATCTTGCTCAAGCGGTTGCCCATGCGAATGTCCTCTCGTACGCGGCCGCAACGCGGCCCGGTTGGGTTGAAACACGATTATCGCAGCCCGCGGCGGGGCTCGCAGCGGGCGTTACAGCGTAGAATGGACCGAAAGTTCGACAAGCAGTCAGGAGACATTCGTGAATCACCCCGCCCCGCCTGCCGCCACGCGCCGCCCGCTTCCCCCCGCCATGCTCGATGCGCTGCGCGCCGCGTTCGGCGAGCGCGTGTCGACCGCCGACGCGGTCCGCGAGCACCACGGCCGCGACGAATCGCCGTTCGATCCGCAACTGCCCGATGCCGTCGTGTTCGCGCACAGCGCGGACGACGTGCGCGAAGCCGTGTCGCTGTGCTCGCTCTACAGCGTGCCGCTGATTCCGTACGGCGCCGGCTCGTCGCTCGAAGGCCACCTGCTCGCGGTGCGCGGCGGCATATCGCTCGACCTGTCCGAAATGAACCGCGTGCTGTCGATCAACGCCGAAGACCTGACCGTGACGGTCGAACCGGGCATCACGCGCAAGGCGCTCAACGAAGCGCTGCGCGACACCGGCCTGTTCTTCCCGATCGACCCGGGCGCCGACGCCAGCATCGGCGGGATGACCGCGACCCGCGCATCGGGCACCAACGCCGTGCGCTACGGCACGATGCGCGAGAACGTGCTCGGCCTGACCGCCGTGCTCGCCGACGGCCGCGTCGTGAAAACGGGCTCGCGCGCGCGCAAGTCGTCGGCCGGCTATGACCTCACGCGCCTGTTCGTCGGTTCCGAAGGCACGCTCGGCGTGATCACCGAGATCACGCTGCGGCTGCACCCGCTGCCCGAAGCCGTGTCGGCCGCGATCTGCACGTTCCCGACGATGGGCGACGCGGTGCGCACCGTGATCGAGACGATCCAGATCGGCGTGCCGATCGCGCGCGTCGAATTCGTCGATTCGCTCGCCGTGCGCTCGATCAACCGCCACTCGAACCTGACGCTCACCGAAGCGCCGACGCTGTTCTTCGAATTCCACGGCACCGAGGCCGGCGTGAAGGAACAAGCCGAACTCGTGCAGGCGCTCGCCGGCCAGAACAACGGCCAGGGCTTCGAATGGGCGACCCGCCCGGAGGACCGCAGCCGGCTCTGGGCCGCGCGTCACAACGCATATTTCGCGATGCTGCAATTGAAGCCGGGCTGCCGCGCGGTGACAACCGACGTCTGCGTGCCGATCTCGCAGCTCGCCGCGTGCGTCGAGGAAACCGAAGTCGACCTGCGCGCGTCGTCGCTGCCCTGCCCGATCGTCGGCCACGTCGGCGACGGCAATTTCCACGTCGCGATCCTGATCGATCCCGACAAACCCGAGGAACTCGCCGAAGCCGAGCACATCAACGACCGGATCGTCGAGCGCGCGCTGCGCCTCGGCGGCACCTGCACGGGCGAGCACGGCGTCGGGCTGCACAAGATGCGGTTCCTGCCGAAGGAGCACGGCGACAACGCGATCGACACGATGCGCGCGATCAAGCTCGCGCTCGATCCGCGCAACCTGATGAATCCCGGCAAGATTTTCACGTGCTGAGACGGCGGCGCGACGTCGCGCCGCCTGCTGCAGGAGACTCCATGAACGCTCCCGTCGAACTGTCGAGCGCAGCACGCGCGCAGCGCCAGCGCGAGGTCGTGCAGGCCCTGATGGCCGTGCTGCCGACGCACTGCCTGCTGTACCGCGACGAAGACACGGCGCCGTACGAATGCGACGGCCTGTCCGCCTACCGCCGCCTGCCGCTCGCGGTCGCGCTGCCCGAAACGGAATCGCAGGTGCAGCGGATCGTGCAGATCTGCCGCCGCATGGAAGTGCCGATCGTGCCGCGCGGCGCGGGCACGAGCCTGTCCGGCGGCGCGCTGCCGATCGCGCTCGGCGTCGTGCTGTCGCTCGCGCGCTTCACGCGCATCGTCGAAGTCGACCCGTACGCGCGCACCGCGATCGTGCAGCCCGGCGTGCGCAACCTCGCGATCTCGGAAGCCGCCGCGCCGTACGGCCTGTATTACGCACCCGATCCGTCATCGCAGATCGCCTGCACGATCGGCGGCAACGTCGCGGAAAATTCCGGCGGCGTCCATTGCCTGAAATACGGGCTGACCGTGCACAACGTGATGCGCGTGCGCGCGGTGACGATCGACGGCGAGATCGTCGAGTTCGGCTCGCTCGCGCTCGACATGCCGGGCCTCGACCTGCTCGCCGTGATGATCGGCAGCGAAGGGATGTTCGCGATCGTCACCGAAGTCACGGTGCGGCTGATCCCGAAGCCGCAGACCGCACAACTCGTGATGGCGAGCTTCGACGACGTGGTCAAGGGCGGCGAGGCCGTCGCGGCGATCATCGCGTCGGGCATCATCCCGGCCGGGCTCGAGATGATGGACAAGCCGGCCACGCAGGCCGTCGAGGCGTTCACGCACGCGGGCTACGACCTCGACGCGAAGGCGATCCTGCTGTGCGAATCGGACGGCACGCCGGAAGAAGTCGCCGAAGAGATCGTGCGGATGACGGCCGTGCTGCGCGAGCACGGCGCGACGCGCATCCAGGTGTCGCGCAACGAACAGGAGCGGCTGCGCTACTGGTCGGGCCGCAAGAACGCGTTCCCGGCCGCCGGCCGTATTTCCGCCGACTATTACTGCATGGACGGCACCGTGCCGCGCCGCGCGATCGGCCCGCTGCTCGCGCGCATCGAGCAGCTCGAGACGCGCTACGGGCTGCGCTGCATCAACGTGTTCCATGCAGGCGACGGCAACATGCATCCGCTGATCCTGTACAACGCGAACGATCCGGACGAGCTGCGCCGCGCAGAAGAGTTCGGCGCGGAAATCCTCGAATGCTGCGTGGAATTCGGCGGCAGTGTGACGGGCGAGCACGGCGTCGGCATCGAGAAGCTCAATTCGATGTGCGTACAGTTCTCGCCGCAGGAGCGCGACGCGTTCTTCGCGGTCAAGCGCGCATTCGATCCCGCGGGGCTGCTGAACCCCGACAAGGGCATCCCGACCCGCGCGCGCTGTGCCGAATACGGCCGCCAGCACGTGCGCGGCGGGCTGCTTCCGCACCCCGACCTGCCCCGATTCTGAGCGTCGCGCGGGGTGCGGCGCGCGCCGGCGGCACCGCTCGCGCCGTGCTGCCGTGCCCGCGCGGCCCATTCGCGCGGCGGCACGGGCATGCGGTCCGCAATACCGGGCTTAGGGATAGTCGCGATGTGGAATCGCGCCACCCCGGTACAATCGACCGAACAACAAGTCGAGGCAGCAACAGAACATGGAAGAGGACGACATCGTCGCCGGATGGGCCGAGCGCATCCGCGCGGCCAGCGCCGACGGCCGGCCGCTGCGGATTCGCGGCGGCGGCACCAAGGACTGGTACGGCCAGGCGCTCGAGGGCGAAATCCTCGACACGCGCGCGTTTCAGGGCGTCGTGTCGTACGACCCGGCCGAACTCGTCGTCACGGTCCGCGCGGGCACGCCGCTCGCTGAGCTTGAAACCGTCCTCGCCGAGTGCGGCCAGATGCTGCCGTTCGAGCCGCCGCACTTCGGCCGCGCGGCCACTGTCGGCGGCTGCATCGCGGCGGGTCTCGCGGGCCCGCGCCGCGCTACCTGCGGCGCACCGCGCGATTTCGTGCTCGGCGTCACGCTGATGAACGGTCGCGGCGAGGTGCTGCGCTTCGGCGGTCAGGTCGTGAAGAACGTCGCCGGCTACGACGTGTCGCGGCTGATGGCCGGTTCGCTCGGCACGCTCGGGCTGATGCTCGACCTGTCGATCAAGGTGCTGCCGATGCCCGTCGCCGAAGTCACGCTGAAGTTCGAGATGACCGCGACCGACGCGGTGCGCAAGCTCAACGAATGGGGCGGCCATCCGCTGCCCGTCAGCGCGAGCGCGTGGCGCAACGGCACGCTCGTGCTGCGCCTGTCGGGCGCCGAAGCGGCCGTGAAATCCGCGAAGACGCTGCTCGGCGGCGAAGTCGTCGACGCGGTCGAAGCCGAGCGCTTCTGGGCCGGCCTGCGCGAGCATACCGATCCGTTCTTCAACGGCATTCCGCCCGGCTATGCGCTGTGGCGCCTTGCACTGCCGTCGATCACCGAGCCGATGCACTTGCCCGGCACCCAGCTGATGGAATGGGGCGGCGCGCAGCGCTGGTGGATCACCGACGCCGATGCGCAGACCGTGCGCATGAGCGCGAAGCAGGCCGGCGGCCACGCGACGCTGTTTCGCGCGGGCGACACGTACGACCGCAGCGCGGGCGTGTTCACGCCGCTGCCCGCCCCGATGATGAAAATCCACCGCGGGCTGAAGGCCGCGTTCGATCCCGCGCGCATCTTCAACCGCGGCCGGCTCTACCCTGATCTCTGAGGGCTCGATGCAAACGAACCTCGCCGATTTCATCCGCAACACGCCCGACGGCGACGAGGCCGACGCGATCCTGCGCAAGTGCGTGCATTGCGGGTTCTGCACCGCGACCTGCCCGACCTATCAACTGCTCGGCGACGAACTCGACGGCCCGCGCGGGCGCATCTACCTGATCAAGCAGATGGTCGAAGGCGCGACCGTCACGCGCAGCACGCAGCAGCATCTCGACCGCTGCCTGACGTGCCGAAGCTGCGAGACGACCTGCCCGTCCGGCGTCCAGTACGGCCGGCTCGTCGAGATTGGCCGCAAGCACGTCGAGGCGCAGGTGCGGCGCCCCGTGCAGCAGCGGATCGTGCGCCGCGTGCTCGCGAGCCTCGTGCCGAACGCCGCGCTGTTCTCGCCGGTGATGCGGCTCGGCCAGCACGTGCGGCCGCTGCTGCCGAAGCGGCTGCGCGACAAGGTGCCGCCGCGCACGCGGCTGCTCGAATGGCCGCACCGCACGCATACGCGCAAGATGCTGATGCTCGGCGGCTGCGTGCAGCCGTCGATGCTGCCGAACATCAACATCGCGACCGCGCGCGTGCTCGACGCGCTCGGCATCGAGACGGTCGTCGCGCCCGACGCGGGCTGCTGCGGCGCGATCCGCCTGCACCTGAACTATCACGACGAGGCGCTCGACGACGCGCGCCGCAACATCGACGCATGGTGGCCCCATGTCGAACAAGGCGCCGAGGCAATCGTGATGAACGCGTCCGGCTGCGGCGCGACGGTGCTCGAATATGCGCACCTGCTGCGCGACGACCCGGCCTACGCGGAGAGGGCGCAGCGCATCGTCTCGCTGACGCGCGACATCTCCGACGTGCTGCTCGCATTCGAGGCCGAGCTCGCGACGCTCGCACGGCGCCGCGCGATCCACACAGTCGCGTACCACCCGCCGTGCACGCTGCAGCATGGGCAGCAGTCGCGCGGCAAGGTCGAACGCCTGCTCGAGACGCTCGGCATCGACGTGCGGCTGCCGGCCGACAGCCATCTGTGCTGCGGCTCGGCCGGCACCTATTCGCTGACGCAGCCGTCGCTGTCGTACCGGTTGCGCAAGCAGAAACTGCTGAAGCTGCAGGCGCTCGAACCGCAGATGATCGTGTCCGGCAACATCGGCTGCATCGCGCACCTGCAGAGCGGCACGCAGATTCCGGTCGTGCACTGGATCCAGCTCGTCGAGCATTTGCTGTACGGCTGAGGCGGGCTGCGCGCGCGGCGTCCGTATAATGGGCGGATCGATGCGCCGCGTGCCGCGGCGCATCGGCTTCATGCCCGCTTCCGTGCCTGTCTTCGCGCCCGTCATGTCCGATCTCGCCGCCCGTCTCGAATCCGTTCATCGCCGCATCGCCGACGCCGCCCGCGCGGCCGGCCGCGATCCCGCCACCGTGTCGCTGCTCGCCGTCTCGAAGACGTTTCCCGCCGACGACGTACGCGCCGCGCACGCGGCCGGGCAACACGCATTCGGCGAAAACTACGTGCAGGAATCGATCGACAAGATCGACGCGCTCGCCGATCTGCGCGCGTCGCTCGAATGGCATTTCATCGGGCCGCTGCAATCGAACAAGACGCGCCCGGTCGCCGAGCGCTTCGACTGGGTCCATTCGGTCGACCGGCTGAAGATCGCGCAGCGCCTGTCGGAACAACGCCCCGCGCACCTGCCGCCGCTCAACGTATGCGTGCAGGTCAACATCAGCGGCGAGGCGTCGAAGAGCGGCGTCGCGCCGGCCGACGTGGCCGACGTCGCGCGCGCGGTCGCCGCGCTGCCGTCGCTGCGGCTGCGCGGCCTGATGGCGATCCCCGAACCGGCCGGCGATATCGAGGCGCAACGCGCACCGCATCGCGCGCTGCGCGACCTGTTCGACGCATTGCGTGCCGGCGGCCTGCCGCTCGACACGTTGTCGATGGGCATGTCCGCCGATCTCGACGCGGCCGTGCTCGAAGGCGCGACGATCGTGCGCGTCGGCACCGCGATCTTCGGCGCGCGCGATTATTCGCGCTGAGCGCGGCGCCCTTTCCGCCTTTCCGTTCACTCACTCGCTCAATCGGACATCATGAAAATCGCATTCATCGGCGGCGGCAACATGGCCGCGGCCCTGATCGGCGGCCTGATCAAGCGCGGCGTCGCCGCTGAAGGCCTGTATGCCATCGACATCAACGAGGACGTGCGCGCGCGCGCCGCGCAGCAATTCGGCGTGCGTACCGGCGCGGCCGTCGATGCGACGCTCGCCGATTACGACGCGGTCGTGCTCGCGGTGAAACCGCAGGTACTGAAGGACGTCGCGCAGGCGCTCGCGCCGCACCTGAAGTCGCAGCTCGTGATCAGCATCGCGGCCGGCATTCGCGGCACGGACCTCGCGCGCTGGCTCGGCGACTATGCCCGCGTCGTGCGCACGATGCCGAACACACCCGCGCTCGTCGGCATGGGCGTGACAGGCCTCGCCGCACTGCCGGGCGTCGACGCGGCAGGCCGCGAACTCGCATCGAACGTGCTTGGCGCGGTCGGCGAGATCGTATGGTTCGACGACGAATCGCAGCTCGACGCCGTCACGGCCATTTCGGGCAGCGGCCCCGCATACGTGTTCTATTTCATCGAAGCGCTGCAGGAAGCCGCGCGCCGCCTCGGCATGAACGACGAACAGGGTCGCGCGCTCGCAGTCGCGACGTTCGCGGGCGCCGCGCAGCTCGCCGCTCAATCGGGCGAACCGGCGAGCGTGCTGCGCGAGCGCGTGACGTCGAAGGGCGGCACGACGGCCGCCGCGCTCGCGTCGTTCGACGCGCAGGGCGTGAAGGAAGCGATCGTGCGCGGCGCGCTCGCGGCCGAGGCACGCGCGAAGGAAATGGGCGACGAGCTCGGCCGCGCGTAAGCGCGCCCGTCGTGCCGGCTGCCCTGGCACCGGACGTAAAAAAAGCGGCCATCGGGCCGCTTTTTTATTGGCAATGCGCGCCGGCGCACGGCTTCGTTCAGTTGCCGGCCAGCAGGTAATGCACGGCAATCCCCGCGAACAGCACGCCGCCGAGCCAGTTGTTGTGCCGGAACGCCGCGAAGCACGGCATCCGTTCGCGGTCCTTGATCAGCGTGTAGTGATACAGCGCGCAGCCGACCGCCACCGCCCAGCCGGCCCAGTACGCCAGGCCGAAGCCGAGCGTCACGCCGATCCACACGTAGATGCCGAGCGTCGCCGCATAGCACGCCATCACCGCCGCGACGTCGAAGCGGCCGAACGTCAGCGCGGACGTGCGGATGCCGATCTTGATGTCGTCGTCGCGATCGACCATCGCGTATTCGGTGTCGTACGCGACCGACCAGAAAATGTTCGCGACCAGCATCACCCACGCGATCGTCGGCACCGTGTCCTGCACGGCCGCGAACGCCATCGGAATGCCGAAACCGAACGCGATGCCGAGATACGCCTGCGGAATCGCGAAGAAGCGCTTCATGAACGGGTACGAGCCCGCGACGAACAGCGCGACGACGGACAGTTCCTTCGTCAGCGTGTTCAGCGGCAGGATCAGCAGGAACGCGATGAACGACAGCGCGACCGCGATCGCAACGGCTTCCCATGCGCGGATCTTGCCCGACGTCAGCGGCCGGTCGGCCGTGCGCTTCACGTGACGGTCGAAATCGCGGTCGGCGTAGTCGTTCATCGCGCAGCCGGCCGAGCGCATCAGCAGCGTGCCGAGCGTGAAGATCACGAGCAGCGGCCAGCGCGGGTGGCCGTCCGACGCAATCCACAGCGCATTGAGCGTCGGCCAGAGCAGCAGCAGGCTGCCGATCGGCTTGTCCATCCGGACGAGCCGCAGATACAGGGGAAAGCGGGCAAGCATGGCGAAGCACCGGGAAGAGAATCCCGGCATTTTAGAGCCGAGCGGCGCTTCCCGTCATGTCGCAGCGGGCCGCAGCCGGCCGCAGCCGTGCGCGGACCGGCCGCCGCGGCCCGCTGCACATGGTCGCGCCGCGATGCACATATATCAAGGGACAGATTCGAAGCGAGCGCGGATCGAGCCGTTCGGCACACCGGCCGCGGTTTGGCCCGATACGGGCGGATCGGCCCGGGTCCGTGCCCGCGTCGGGCGGGCTCTACGCACCGGCATCGCAGGTCGGCCGCTGAGTCGAGTGCGTGTGCTCGTGCAACGCCCCCGGAATGAACGTCTGTTCGAGGCCACCATCGCCGAGCCACGCGCGGGTCCGTTCGGCCGCGAGGTCGATCAAGTCCTTGCACCGGGTGTAATCGTACGGCGAGACGTCGAGCGGACATAACGGCGGCACCACGCAAATCGTGGCGCGACTTTGGTAGAACTCGAGATCGCGCACGAGCTGGCGTGCGATCACGAGCGTCAGCGCATGCATTGCCTGCGCGATTGCGCTTCCCGGTGGCTTGCGCAACGCGCACGCGAAGCCGGCCGGCAGCACGACGATGCGCGTCGCGCCCCGCGCGACGGCAATCGAGATCGGCGTATTGTTCGCGACGCCGCCATCGACCATCAGTCGATCGTCGATCCGTACCGGCGGGAACACGCCCGGGATCGCCGCACTGGCGAGCACGGCATCGACGACGAGGCCTGACGAAAGCACGATTTCGTTGCCGCTGAGCATGTCGGTTGCGACGACGTGCAGCGGCAGCGACGCGCGCTCCACGTACCGATATCGCAGATGCCTTTCCAGCAGCATTCGCAGCGCGGTCGCCTCGACGAGGTGTGCGCGGTTCTGCAGAACCGTCCTTAACAGGCCGAGCATCGAAAACGGCATGATGTCGCGCCGGCGGATGTTGCACCACAGCGCTTCGAGCTTTGCGACGCCGTCTCCGTCGGGCTGCCCGGCGAAATACGCGGCGTTGATCGCGCCGGCGGAAGCGCCGACCACGAAGTCGGGCCGTTCACCGTGATTGAGCAGTTCGCGCAGCATGCCCACCTCGATCGCACCGAGGCTGCCCCCGCCTGCAAACACGAACGCGGTCCGTTCCGGACGCGCGCTTCGATCGAGAGCCATGGTTGTCTCCCGTACCGGGCCGGTAGAGAAGGATGAACGCCGAAGTCTGCGATACAGATTCGCACAAATCAGCTGGCTGCTCAATGAAGATCATGCCGGCTCCGGTCAACGGCACGCGAAGCCGCCGAGACACGACGCTCGTACCGACGAGCAGCCGGATGACGCAATTCCGCTCCCCGAATCTCGCGTGTATGGCATCGACGACGGAGCCGGTTTGACCGCGCAGGAATACGAGCTGGAAACGGCGATGTGGAAACTCGAACGTTGCGATGGTCTTGATCGACCAGAACTGTCGCCCGAACAGGCAACGCCCCATCTCGGCAGTATCGAGATACGGTGCCGTCTTGTGCGCAGATCGTCAGAATAGCCCCCCGGCACCGCAAACTTGCGGCCTGAACGTTGGTTTGCAGCGCTCATCGGTAGCGCAATCGTGCGTACCACAAGGGCCTTCAGGTATGGCGAGGACGTATCGGCCAGCAGGCGAGACGACCGTGCGCGATTTTCCCGTGGTCCTTGTCGCTAATGCCGATCCTGATCTGCGTGGCATTACCTTTCCCGGCCATCTTCAGGATTCCTCACCCATCACGTTGAACCGGCGGACATGTATCGGGCAATCCGCGTGCCGCCCGCTTGCGGCATCCGTATGCGACTCGCCCCGTGCAGTGTCGTGCGAAAAACCGCGCGATCAGTAGCCCGCAACCGGCGCAAGCGCGTGCAGTGCCTGCGCGACCAGCACGGCAGCACCGCCGCCAACGATCGCAAAACCGACGAAGCGCCGCACCATCGCGGTCGGCGCCCGTGTCACCGGCGCCGCGAACGCGGCGCGCATGTCCAGCATCATTTGCGTCATGGTCGTCACTCCTTCGACGAGACATCGATATTCGAGAAAAAACGGCCGGTCGTTCGACCGGCCGTTCCGCGTTACTGCGTTGCTGCGTTACCGCACTGCCGCATTACGCGGCGGCCAGGCTCATGCGAGATCGAAGCGGTCGAGGTTCATCACCTTGTTCCAGGCCGCGACGAAGTCGCGTGCGAACTTCTCCTTCGCATCCGCGCTGCCGTACACCTCGGCCAGCGCGCGCAGTTGCGCGTGCGAGCCGAAGATCAGATCGACGCGCGTGCCCGTCCACTTGACCTTGCCCGTCGCACGATCGCGCCCTTCGAACACGTCGTTCGCGGCCGACACCGGCTTCCACTCCGTGCCCATGTCGAGCAGGTTCACGAAGAAGTCGTTCGTCAGCGTTTCCGGACGGTCGGTGAACACGCCGTGCTTCGCATCGCCGACGTTCGTGCCGAGCACGCGCAGGCCACCGACGAGCACCGTCATCTCGGGCGCGCTCAGCGTCAGCAGTTGCGCCTTGTCGACCAGCAGCGCCTCGGCCGGCGTCTTGTATGCATGCTTCAGGAAGTTGCGGAAACCATCCGCCACCGGCTCGAGCACGGCCATCGCGTCGATGTCGGTCTGCTCCTGCGACGCATCCGCGCGGCCCGGTGCGAACGGCACCGTCACCGCCACGCCCGCATTCTTCGCGGCCTGCTCGACGCCGGCCGCACCGGCCAGCACGATCAGGTCGGCAAGCGACACCTTCTTGCCGCCCGTCTGCGCGTCGTTGAACGCCTTCTGCACGCCTTCGAGCGTCGCGAGCACCTTCGCGAGTTCAGCCGGCTGGTTCACTTCCCAGTCCTTCTGCGGCGCGAGGCGGATGCGCGCACCGTTCGCGCCGCCGCGCTTGTCCGAACCGCGGAACGTCGCAGCCGACGCCCATGCGGTCGACACGAGCTGCGACACCGACAGGCCCGATGCGAGCACCTTCGCCTTCAGCGCCGCGACGTCGGCGTCGTCGATCAGCTTGTGGTCGACGGCCGGGATCGGGTCCTGCCACAGCAGATGTTCCGCCGGCACGTCCGGGCCGAGATAACGCGCGCGCGGCCCCATGTCGCGGTGCGTGAGCTTGAACCACGCGCGTGCGAACGCGTCGGCGAACTCGGCCGGGTTCTCGTAGAAGCGGCGCGAGATCTTTTCGTATGCCGGGTCGAAGCGCAGCGACAGGTCGGTCGTCAGCATCGTCGGGCGATGCTTCTTCGACGCGTCGTACGCATCCGGAATCACTTCGCCGGCGTCCTTCGCGACCCACTGGTGCGCGCCGGCCGGGCTCTTCGTGAGCTCCCACTCATAGCTGAACAGGTGCTTGAAGAAGTCGTTGCTCCACTTGGTCGGCGTCGACGTCCACGTGACTTCGAGGCCGCTCGTGATCGCGTCCGCGCCCTTGCCCGTGCCGAACGAACTCTTCCAGCCGAGACCCTGCTGCTCGAGGCCCGCGGCTTCCGGCTCGGGGCCGACGTTCGATGCCGGGCCGGCGCCGTGCGTCTTGCCGAACGTGTGACCGCCGGCGATCAGCGCGACCGTCTCTTCGTCGTTCATCGCCATCCGCGCGAACGTCTCGCGGATGTCGTGCGCGGCGGCGACCGGATCGGGGTTGCCGTCCGGGCCTTCCGGGTTCACGTAGATGAGGCCCATCTGCACCGCGGCGAGCGGGCTTTCCAGGTCGCGCTTGCCCGAGTAGCGGCTGTTCGGGCCGCCGCTCAGTTCCAGCCAGATCTTTTCCGAGCCCCAGTAGACGTCGTCCGGTTCCCACGTGTCGACGCGGCCGCCGGCAAAGCCGAAGGTCTTGAAGCCCATCGATTCGAGCGCGACGTTGCCGGTCAGGATCAGCAGGTCGGCCCACGAGATGTTGCGGCCGTATTTCTGCTTGATCGGCCACAGCAGCCGGCGCGCCTTGTCGAGGCTCACGTTGTCCGGCCAGCTGTTGAGCGGCGCGAAGCGTTGCTGCCCGCCGCCCGCGCCGCCGCGGCCGTCGGCCGTGCGGTACGTGCCGGCGCTGTGCCAGGCCATGCGGATGAACAGGCCGCCGTAGTGGCCGAAGTCGGCCGGCCACCAGTCCTGCGACGTCGTCATCAGTGCGTGCAGGTCCTTCTTCACCGCCGCGAGGTCAAGCTTCTTGAACGCCTCGGCGTAGTCGAAATCCTTGTCCATCGGATCGGACAGCGCCGAGTGCCGATGCAGGATGTTCAGGTTCAGCTGATTCGGCCACCAGTCCTTGTTCGTCGTGCCGCTGCCTGCGGTGTGGTTGAACGGGCACTTCGTTTCGGTCGACATGCGTTTTCTCCTTGGCTTGCTCGTATGCCTCCACCTGCTCGCGCCGGCGGCATGCCGGGCGCTGTCTGTGGAGTGTCATTGCGGGGATGGGAAACGGAACAGGTAGGGTCCCTCCTGTCGTACTACGGAATGTCGTGCGTGGCCTTCGCCGCGCGCTCCCGCTGCGACGCGCCGCAGGCGGGGCGCTCGGGGAACCGGCCCCCGGCAGGCGTCGTGCCGGTGATGCGCGTGGTGTTCCAGCTTTCGGACATGCGGTGCTCTCTCATGGCTTGACGGCGGGTGACGCGGGGGCACGCAGGACCGGCATGCGGCAACGTTCATCCGCCATACACACGGTCCGCCAGGTACGCGAACGCAATCGGACGCAGGCTGCGAACCGCGACCCTGGCGCGATGTACGACCCCGTCGCGCGACGGGATGTTCCGCTGCGCGTGCTGCAATACCGACCGCATCATGACATCCTCCTTTGGCGCTTGCATTCAGCATGCAAATCGAACGTCGACATGACGCCGATCCATGTAAAACATTCTATTTTCATCTATCGATTATTTGAATTTAATTAATTTCATCTATGCGATAGAGAAAAATAAACGGAGTCGCAAGACCCCGTTCATCGTGTTGCCACGCACGCATGCCGTGGCTCGGTCAGTTCATCGTCGCCGGCATGTCGAGCTTCGCGACGCCCGGCAGTTCGCATGCGGAAATCGCATCGCTGATCGCGTCGATCGCGGGCATCCGCGTGAAGCTCTTGCGCCATACGAGCACCACGCGGCGGTCGGGCACCGGCTCGTGGAACGGCACGTACGACAGCAACTCGGCATCGGGGCCGTTCGCGCGCGGGCCGACCTCGGTGACCGACATCCGCGGCAGCACGGTGATGCCGACGCCGCTCGCGACCATGTGGCGGATCGTCTCCAGCGACGAGCCCTCGAAGGTCTTCTGGATGCCGTCGGCCGTCTGCGAGAAGCGCATCAGCTCCGGGCACACGCCGAGCACGTGATCGCGGAAGCAGTGGCCGTTGCCGAGCAGCAGCATGGTTTCCTGCTTCAGGTCCTCGGCATCGATTTCCTCGCGCTTCTCCCACGGATGGCCGGCCGGCAGCGCGACGACGAACGGCTCGTCGTACAGCGGGCGCACCATCAGGCCGGTTTCCGGGAACGGCAGCGCCATGATCGCGGCGTCGATCTCGCCCTGCTTCAGCAGTTCGAGCAGCTTCAGCGTGTAGTTCTCCTGCAGCATCAGCGGCATCTGCGGGACACGCTGGATCATCTGCTTGACGAGCGTCGGCAGCAGGTACGGCCCGATCGTGTAGATCACGCCGAGACGGAACGGGCCGACGAGCGGATCCTTGCCCTGCTTCGCGATCTCCTTGATCGCGAAGGTCTGCTCGAGCACGCGCTGCGCCTGCGTGACGATCTGGTCGCCGATCGGCGTCACGCTCACTTCGCTCGCGCCGCGCTCGAAAATCTGCACGTTGAGCTCGTCTTCGAGCTTCTTGATCGCCACCGACAGCGTCGGCTGGCTCACGAAGCATGCTTCGGCCGCGCGGCCGAAATGCCGCTCGCGCGCGACCGCGACGATGTATTTCAATTCAGTCAGCGTCATTGTGGGTCAATCAGAGATATACATGCGATAGGTTTAATTTATACACCCTCCGGCACCGGTTCGCCAAGTTTCTCTGCATCGCGATGCGTCGATTGACGGTTTTGGCGGCTCAGGATCCGGCCCCAAACCGGTGGATCAGGCCTTCAGGTACTGCTCGCGCGCGCCGAGCCAGCGCGCGAGATGCTGCGTGACGACGTCGGGGTACGCGGCGATCAGTCGCGTTGCGGCCTCGCGGGCCGGATCGATCAGCCAGCCGTCGGTCTCGAGGTTCGCGAAGCGCAGCATCGCCGCCCCGGACTGGCGCGCGCCGAGGAATTCGCCGGGACCGCGGATTTCGAGGTCGCGCCGCGCGATCTCGAAGCCGTCGGTCGTCTCGCGCATCGTCTTGAGCCGCTCGCGACCGGTGATCGACAGCGGCCCCGTGTACAGCAGCACGCACACCGACGCCGCGGTGCCGCGCCCGACGCGGCCGCGCAACTGGTGCAGCTGCGCGAGGCCGAAGCGCTCCGCGTGCTCGATCACCATCAGCGACGCGTTCGGCACGTCGACGCCGACTTCGATCACGGTCGTCGCGACCAGCAGCTGCACGTCGTTGCGCGTGAACGCTTCCATCACGGCCGCCTTGTCGGCCGGCGACAGCCGGCCGTGCACGAGCCCGACCTTCAGCTCGGGAAGCGCCGCGGCGAGCGTCTCGTAGGTCTCGACGGCCGTCTGCAGCTGCAGCGTCTCGCTCTCCTCGATCAGCGGGCACACCCAGTACACCTGGCGCCCCGTCAGCGCGGCCTCGCGCACCCGGGCGATCACCTCCTCGCGCCGCGCGTCGCCGACGAGGCGCGTCAGCACGGGCGTGCGGCCCGGCGGCAGCTCGTCGATCGTCGAGACTTCGAGATCGGCGTAATACGTCATCGCGAGCGTGCGCGGAATCGGCGTGGCCGACATCATCAACTGGTGCGGCTGGAAATCGCGCGCGCCGTTGGCCGCGTTCGCGGCCTTCGCGCGCAGCGCGAGACGCTGCTCGACGCCGAAGCGGTGCTGCTCGTCGACGATCACGAGGCCGAGCCGCGCGAATTCGACCGTGTCCTGGATGATCGCGTGCGTGCCGATCACGAGCTGCGCGGTGCCGAGCGCGGCCGCCTCGATCGCCGCGCGCTTCTCCTTCGCCTTCAGGCTGCCCGCCAGCCACGCGACCGTGACGCCGAGCGGCTCGAGCCATGCGCGCAGCTTGCGCGCGTGCTGTTCCGCGAGGATTTCGGTGGGCGCCATCAGCGCGGCCTGGTAGCCGGCGTCGATCGCCTGCGTGGCGGCCAGCGCCGCGACGACCGTCTTGCCGCTGCCGACGTCGCCCTGCAGCAGGCGCTGCATCGGGTGCGCGAGCGTGAGGTCGTGCGCGATCTCGTCGACGACGCGCGACTGCGCGCCGGTCAGCGTGAACGGCAGCGCCGCGTAGAGCCGTGTGGTCAGCGCGTCGGCATCGCTCGCGGCGCGGCGCGGCATCGCGGGCGCCGCGCGCGTGCGGCGCTCCTCGTGCGCGCGCTTGAGCGACAGCTGCTGCGCGAGCAGCTCCTCGAACTTGATGCGCGTCCACGCCGGATGCGAGCCGTCCATCAGCGCGGCTTCGTCGGAATCGACGCCCGGGTGATGCAGGATGCGCACGGCCTGCTCGAGCGACGGCACGCCGAGCGGCCGCAGGTACGCGCGATCGATCTCGGGCGGCAGCAGCTCGGGCAGCGGCGTGCGCTCGACCGCGTTCTCGATCGCCTTGCGCAGATAGGCCTGCGACACGCCGGCCGTACTCGGATAGACGGGCGTCAGCACCTGCGGCAGCGGCGTATCCGCGTCGACGACGCGCACCGCCGGATGCACCATCTCCATCCCGAAGAAGCCGCCGCGCACGTCGCCGCGCACGCGCAGCCGCTGGCCGACGGCCATCTGCTTGACCTGCGAGCCGTAGAAATTCAGGAAGCGCAGCACGAGCCGCTCGCCGTCGTCGTCCTGGATC
>Ga0207695_10004289_pt1 | contig 19552 bp, 20 predicted proteins | sample KBSC54metaG_FD_184354 | JGI IMG/M metagenome (GOLD analysis project Ga0207695, IMG submission 184354) | Corn rhizosphere microbial communities from Kellogg Biological Station, Michigan, USA - KBS C5-4 metaG (SPAdes) (version 2) | ecosystem: Host-associated > Plants > Roots > Rhizosphere > Soil... | reverse complement strand
GCTGCACCCGGTGCGAAGGAAGCGGATACTTCTTCCTTGAACGCCCGAAGGCAGGGGCCAACTCTGCCTCTCCGGTCCGCGAGGCCGGGGTACAGCTGGACCGGATGTCGAGTGCTGGGCTGGTCTCCGCGGCCTGCTTCTGATCTCGGGTGCCTTTTCGAACGGCCGCGCGCAGGCAGCGAGCGGCCGTCATCGAGACCTGAGCCGCGTTTTTCCTGAGCCGTGTGGTGTCGGCGTCAGGCGAAGCGGGATCGTCCCGCGAGATATGGCGCTGCTGTCGCACCGCCTCCCGGCCGTCGGTCTTCGTTCCGCATTCCGGCCGAGCGTCAGCTGTTCCGCGGGGTCAGCTCGCGGCGGACTGCTCCCCCGTCCCCAGCGGCAGGCCGTCCTGGAACGGAAGCCCCAGAAGCTGCGCCACGACTCCGAGGTACACCTCGGCTTCGCGCGCGAGCTCCGCGGCCTCGGCGTCGGTGACCGCGTTCGGCAGCCCGGCCTGCGCGGCGGCGCGGCGGGTCGCCCCGGAGGCGAAGTACGCCGCCCAGTCCGCCAGCTCCGGCGCCTCCCGGTAGAGCAGGTCCCAGACGCTGCGCGGCCGCCGCCGGGTCGGCGCCGCCGGCACCGCGCGCGCCGTCACCACGGCGGCCGAGGCGTGCAGCGCGGCCATGTGTGCACCGCAGTAGCGGTCGTAGGGGTGCGACGAGGTGACCGCCTCGGCGAGCTCGTGCACGGCCTGCTCGAACAGGTCGCGGGCGGAGCGAGAGGCGGGGCCGCGCCGGTGGCCGCCGGAGCCCATCGGGGGCAGCGGCGGCGGGTGGGCCCGGGAGCCTGCTATCGGTCCCGTGTCCGGGCTTGTGAGAGCGGCGGGCATAGTTCCCTCCCTGTACCAGTCAGGGTCCACTGATGACATGTCGGACACTCGCAGCATGTCTCTTCCACAGTGACAGGCCCCACTGACAAAAACAGGTGTTCAGGCCGGGAAATTTCCGTGAACGGCTGGAAGGGTGCGCGGATCGGTGACTGGGTGGAGAATCCGCGCACCCTGGTCATGGGACGGCGATCAGTTCTCCGGGAACTTCAGCACCCGGCCGATGTGCTCCGGCAGGCAGCTCAGCGATTCGGCGACGAGCAGCCAGCCGCCGGAGGGCACGTCGTGGCAGAGCTGGAAGACCTCCACGTCACCGTCCCGGCCGACGCTGGCGCGCACGCTCCACAGTTCCCGCTCTATCTCCCGGTCGCGGCCGAACACGAGCGTCTCCACCGTGCCCAGTCGGTAGTCGGTGCGCAGCAGCACCGACGGGAGCTCGCCGGAGTCCGCGCCGACCTGGATCCAGTGCGAAAGGACCTGGCGCACGCGGTAGAGCTTGCCGCGCCAGATGAAATGCGCCGGCTCGCCGTGGCGGCGCAGTACGTCGATCAGTTCGTCCTCGGTGCTCACTGCGGCACCCGTCCCATTCGCACTCATCGCAGCCTCCATAGCCGCCACCTCACTCGTCCGCACGCCCGGACCGGCCAACGAGCGGCCACAGGCTTCCCCTCCTGCGACCGCCCGGCGGGGAGGCCGTTCCGGGCGCCGGACCCATCATCGAATCTTTGTTCGACTCGAACCAGGCTACCCCCGAGGGCCACCCGGCCTCAACGGAATCCGGTCAAGACTCGCTCAAATGAGTGAACGGAGAAGCCGGAAGTCCCTTGTCACGAGGCCGTCGACGCCGCATCGGCCCTGCGTCAGCCCGGCGCGAGCCGTGCCGGGCACGGTCCGCGCGAAGACGGCGGCGGAGGGAAACCCTCAACGCCGCCGCGTTCTCTGTGCCGGCCGCTCACCCCGCCGACCGCCTTACCGCGCCCGATCCGGTCCCGTTTCACGAAGCTCTGGCGCCCCGTGTCGCCAGTGCCTCATCAAACGGGACCGGGTCTTCCCCCATGACGACACGCGGCCGGCCTGTGCCTCCCCGACACTCCCCACCGTGGCGCGGCCATCGCGTGCCGTGAGTAAGTGTGACGCATGGCACCGACAGTCCTCATGGGTATTAGTACTCAGGTCGGCCCTGAGTACCTGCGCATACGTCCGACGACGCCGCCTGCGGACTCTGTTACTAAATCGCAACATACAGAACGCTGTGATACTGCAACCCAAGCCGTGCGTCGAACGTCTTTATGGGTGATCGGACGTGCTGGTTCCATGCAGCCGTCCGACGCACCCGGTGGGGGTGCTTAGTGGGGGTAATGAAGGCCACACGGCCTTGGCAGGATCCGCGTCTGTGGGGGCGCGGGTCCTGCCCTCATCAAGCACCACGCATCCGGAGCGTTTAGTTCCCGCGCAGTCACCCTCACGGCCCACGTTGTGTTCCGTCACACTGCGATCAAGGCGCTCGGTGGGGATGCTTTAGCGCGTGGGACGAATTCGACACCCGGCAAGCGCACCGTGCGCACTGCCCGCCGCGCCGTCTGTTCCGTCCGCGCTGTCAGCCGACCCGCCCCCGGCGACCGAGACCGTGTCCGTCCTCGTCCCGCTCCTGAACGACGAGCGCCGCGTGCTGCGGTGTGTGCGGGCACTGCTGGCCCAGACCCGGGTGCCGAAGCTGGACGTGGTCTTCCTGGACGCCGGCTCCACAGATCTCACCCGCCGCCTGGTGCTCCAGGCCGCGATGGACGACCCGCGGCTGCGCCTGCTGATGGGTGCCCCGACGCCGCAGGGCTGGTGCGCGCACGCCCACGCCTGCGAGCAGTTGGCAGTCGCCGCGCGCGGGAAGGCGATGGTGTTCGCGGATCCGGGGCTGGCGCTGGCACCGGGAGCGATCGCGGCCGCGGTGGCGGCCCTGCGCGGGCCGCGACGGATGGACTTGGTCGTCGCCGAGGCGAGGCGGCGGACTCCGGTGGAACCGACGCTGACGCGGACCACGGGACCCCGGCCCTCGACCTCGGCGCGCCTGCTGGCGGTCGACAGCGAGACGTACTGGCGCGTCGGCGGGCATTGCAACGCAGCTCACGACGCACACGGCGAGATGGGCCTGCTGAGCGCCGTCCGCCGCGCCGGCGGCCGCGTGGCGACGCTGGACGGACGCCACGCCATAGAGTTCCTCGACGGTTCGCTGTGGCCGCGCGAGCGCGCCGGCACCACGACTGCGGCGAGCAGCGGCGGACGTCTTCCGCTGAGCGACACGGAGAACTCGATCCTGCACTCGTTCACGGACACCGCGCGGCGACTGCTGGCGGCGATCACGACGGCGACCGCACCGACGCAGGTGCGGCCCGCGATCGGGCGGCCCGCGCAGGTGCGGCGGACGCCGGATCCGGTGCGGCCCGCGCCGGTCTCCGCGGGGCCGATCGCGGACGCGGCAGCGAACCGCGCTGCCGGGTATGCCGCTCAGGCGATGGCGGAAGCGGTCGCGGCGGCCAAGTCGGGGAGCTGATGCGGCGCGTAGGGCTCCGCCTGCTCTAGCGCGCCCCCGCCAATGCCACCGGCACGGGCACTGCCGCACCGGCCGTCGGCAAGTACGTGGCCCCCGAGAAGTCCCACCCCGCGATCGCCTTCCGGTAGTGGATCAGCTCCTGCCCCGCCGCCGGGCTCGTCCGCGTGTACTCGCGATATCCGGCCGCCGCGTACATCCGCTGGTTCTCCCACATCATCGCGTGCGTCAACAGCCTGAGCTCCGGCAGCCACAGCTGCCGCGCGTGCTCCTCGGCGAAGGCGAGGATGCCGCGGCCGATGCCGCGCCCCTGCCGGTCCGGGGCCACCGCGAAGTTGTCCAGGTGCAGCCAGCCGTCCTCGGGGACCAGGGTGACGGTGGCGATCGCCGGGCTGCCGACCACGAACAGGCAGCCCCGGCGCATCAGGTGCGGGTAGTCGGCGTCCATCGGGGCGGGGCGGGCGCCGATGCGGTCGACGTAGTGGCGGTAGGCCGAGTGGGTGACGGCGTGGACCGCCGCGAGATCCACCGGCACCGCGTATCGGACTCCCAGCGGCTGCATATCTTCGTGCCTCTCCTTCTCCGGCCCCCTGGACTGCCGATCGCCCCCTGGACTGTTCCTGGCAGGCTGGCACAGGGAGCGCGGCGCGGTGGGCGGATCAGGCGTCGTTCATCAGACAAGGTGACAGTGCTGGTGAGTGGACGGGGAGGAGGGGAAAGCGGCCGGCGTCAGGCCAAGAGCGGCAGCCCCGCGGCCTGCTCGTGCCGCTGGTCCAGGCCCAGGTTCCGGTAGATCTCCAGCGTCGCCGTCGACATGTTCAGCGTGATGAAGTGCAGCCCCGGCACGCCCTCGGCCAGCAGCCGCTCGCACATCCGCGTCGTCCACTCGACACCGACCGCGCGCACCGCCGCCTTGTCGCCGTCCACCGCCACCAGCGCCCGCTCCAGCTCGGCGGGGAACGCCTGTCCGGTCAGCCCGGTGATCCGCTTGATCTGTGCGACGTTCGTCACCGGCATCACGCCGGGCAGGATCGGCACATCGCACCCCGCCGCGGTGACCCGGTCGCGCAGACGCAGGTAGTCGTCCGTCAGGAAGAACATCTGCGTGATCGCGAAGTCCGCGCCCCGACGGCACTTGTCGACGAAGTGCGCCACCTCGGAATCCCAGTCGGGCGAGCGCGGATGCCGTTCCGGGAACGCCGCGACGCCTACACAGAACTCCCCCGACTCCCTCACCAGATCCACAAGTTCGCTGGCATAGGACAGCCCTTCCGGGTGCGCCTCCCAGTCCCCCAGCGGATCCCCCGGCGGGTCGCCCCGCAGCGCCAGGATGTTGCGCACCCCGGCGTCCGCGTACTGCCCGACGATGTGCCGCAACTCGGCCACAGAGTGGTTCACCGCTGTGAGGTGCCCCACAGGAGTGAGCGTGGTCTCCGCGGCGATCCGCTCGGTGGTCTCCACCGTTTTCATCCGGGTCGTTCCGCCGGCCCCGTACGTCACCGACACGAACGTCGGCGAGTACCCCTCCAGCCGCCGCAAAGCGCGCCAGAGCTGCTGCTCCTGGGCCTCGTCCCGGGGCGGGAAGAACTCGAAGGAGTACGAGCGCTCGCCCCGCGCCAGCAGCTCGCGGACGGTGGCGGCCCGGTCCGGCCGCACGGAGGGGAGTCCCAGTGCCATGAATCCACCGTACTGAGCATGTCGCCCTTTGTGAGGCAGGTACGCCGCACGTCCCGAGACGCGAGACACGGGCTTTCGAGCACCAGCCGTATGGTTGTTCCCGTGAACCCCCTGGACCGCCACTCTTTGCGCACCCGAGTCGACGCCGCTCTGTCGGCGTTCCTGGACCGCCAGGGCGCGGCCCTCATCGCGATGTCGCCCGAGCTGGCGCCGCTGCCGACCGCGCTGCGCGAGTTCCTGGACGGCGGCAAGCTGATGCGCCCGGGGTTCTGTTACTGGGGCTGGCGCGGAGTGCTCGGCGACAGCGCGACGCCGCGGGAGGAGGACGGCATAGTCCACGCCGCCGCTTCCCTGGAGCTGCTCCAGGCCTCGGCGCTGATCCACGACGACTACATGGACGACTCCGACACCCGCCGCGGCATGCCGGCCATCCACCGCCGCTTCGCGGCCGCGCACCGCGAGGCCGCCTGGGAGGGATCGGACGCGCGGTTCGGGGCGGCCGCCGCGATCCTGCTCGGCGACGTGTGCCTGACCTGGTGCGACGAGATGTTCGCGGGCAACGGCCTGCCCGCCGAGCGCACCGCGGCGGCCCGCCGGTACTTCGACGTGATGCGCACCGAGGTTATGGCCGGGCAGTACCTGGACGTGCTGGCGCAGGCGCACGGCCTGGACGAGCCCGAGCGCGCGGCCCAGCGCGCGCAGACGGTCATCCGCTTCAAGTCCGCGAAGTACACCATCGAACGCCCGCTGCACGTCGGCGCGATGCTGGCCGGCGGCGGCCCGGAGGTCATCGCCGCGTACTCCGCCTACGGCCTGCCGCTCGGCGAGGCCTTCCAGCTGCGCGACGACGTGCTCGGCGTGTTCGGCGACCCGGCGGCCACCGGCAAGCCGGCCGGCGACGACCTGCGCGAGGGCAAGCAGACGCTGCTGGTGGCGCTGGCCGCGGCGCGCGCCGACAGCCCGGGCGCGATCAAGACGCTGCGCGGCGAGCTCGGGAACCCGGATCTCGATGCCGCCGGGGTCGCTGAACTGCAGGACATCATCCGCTCCACCGGCGCGCTGGACGACGTCGAGGCGCGGATCGCCGCGCTGACCGACGAGGCCCGGGCGGCCCTGGACGCCGCGCCGATCGACGCGGAGGCCAAGACCGTGCTCGGGGAGCTGGCGGTCATGGCGACCGCGCGGAAGAAGTAGCCGGGCCGCGCTAAGCACCCCGAAGCACTCACTCCTTCGAAGTACTCCGAAGCACCCACTCCTTCGAAGTGCCCCGAAGCACTCACTCCTTCGAAGTACTTCGGCCGTCCTCAGCCCTGCTGGTTGAGTCCGTCCACGACCGGCCGCGCGTGCTCGAACCCGAGCCGCGTCACCGTCGCGGTGTCCAGCCGGAAGAAGCGCCCGCCAGCCGGCGGCAGCCCGAGCCAGCGCGCGCACAGGATCCGCAGCACGTGCCCGTGCGCGACCAGGCACACGTCCTCGCCCTCGCCGTCGGCCAGCATCGGCCGCACCCGCGCCAGCACCCGGTCCACCCGGTCTCCGACCTGGTCGATGCTCTCCCCGGGGTGCTGGTGGTCGCCGGGCACGATGCCGTCGTCCCACAGGTACCAGCCGGGGCGCCGCTCGTGGATCTCGTCGGTCGTGACGCCCTCGTACCCGCCGTAGTCCCACTCCAGCAGGTCGGGGTCCTCGACCGCGCCGGTCAGCCCGGCGAGCTCGGCGGTGCGCACGGCCCGCGTCAGGGGACTGGTGTAGACGGCGCCGAAGGTGCGGCCGGCCAGGAGTTTGGCGGCGGCGCGCGCCTGGTCCTCGCCGACGGTGGTCAGCGGCAGGTCGGTCAGACCGGTGTGGCGCCCGGACCGGCTCCACTCGGTCTCGCCGTGGCGGAGCAAGATCAGCTCAGACATGTCCCCGAGCGTAGCCGGACGCGGCGCGCCGCGCGTGACGGGCACCTCGCGGTCCCATGAGCAGGGCTCGAACCCGCCCGCGCCCCGTGGCGCCCCGGGTGGCGTGTGCGGAGCGGCCATTGACCCGGGCCGGATCTCCCTTTTGACTGAAACCGGCGGCATTGGCGGGTTGTGGCGGATCCCCGCCGCGCCACCCGGACCGCCGCCAGCGAAGGAGGCGCTATGGCGAAGCAGTCATTGTCGGAAGTCCCGCAGACACCGTTGGAAGGCACGCCGCCGATGCCCGCCGACAGCCGGGCCCTGCCGATCGTCGTCCTGGAGCCGGAGGCGGGGAGCTGCAGCTGCGGCGGCGGCTGCAAGTGCGGCTGTCAGAGCGGTGGCACGTGCGCTTGTGGGGGCGCCTGCGGCTGTTGACAGCATCCGCGCAGTGGCGCGGACCCCTCGGGAACGGGCCGTCGGAGATCGTCTCCGGCGGCCCGTTCCCTTGTCGCGGGATTGCTGTTAGGTTCACCAAAACTAGAACCTGTATCAGTTTCGCGGAGGTCCTGGAGCCCTGAGCTTTGAGCCCTGGAGCCCCGGAGCCCCCGAGTCCTCGAACCCCGCAGCCCGGCAGGAGGCCGTCATGTCCGAAGCCGTCATCGTCGAGGCGGTGCGCACCCCGATCGGCAAGCGCAACGGCGACCTGGCGAACCTGCACCCCGCCTACCTGCTCGGCGAGACCTACCGGGAGCTGCTGAAGCGGACCGGCGTCCCGGCCGACGCGGTCGAGCAGATCGTCGGGGGCTGCGTCACCCAGGCCGGCGAGCAGGGGTTCAACGTCGCGCGCACCGCCTGGCTGGCCATGGGCCTGCCGTACTCCACCGCGGCCACCACGATCGACTGCCAATGCGGCTCCTCGCAGCAGGCGAACAACATGATCGCCTCGATGGTCGCCGGCGGCACCGTCGACATCGGCATCGGCTGCGGCGTCGAGGCGATGTCGCGGGTCCCCCTCGGCGCCAACGCCAAGTCCGGCTTCGGCCGCCCGCAGCCCGACGAGTGGAACCTGGACATGCCGAACCAGTTCGAGGCCGCGGAGCGGATCGCGCGCAAGCACGGCATCAGCCGCGACGACGTCGACGGCCTCGGCGTGCTGTCGCAGGCCCGCGCGAAGCAAGCCTGGGCCGAGGGCCGCTTCGACCGCGAGGTGTTCGAGGTCCAGGTACCCACGCGCGAGGAGGAGCGCGACGAGCACGGCATGTGGCGCGCCGTCGGCCGGGACCAAGGACTGCGCGACACCACGCGCGAGGGCCTGGCCGGACTGAAACCCGTTCTCCCCGACGGCATCCACACCGCGGGCACCGCCTCCCAGATCTCCGACGGCGCCGCCGCGGTCCTGTGGGCCTCACGGACCACGGCACGAGCGCTGGGCCTGCGGCCCCGGGCCCGCATCGTCGCGCAGGTGATGGTCGGCTCGGACCCCTACTTCCACCTCGACGGCCCGATCCCGGCCACCACCGCGGTACTGGCCAAGGCCGGGATGACCGCCAACGACATCGACCTGTTCGAGATCAACGAGGCCTTCGCCTCGGTGGTGCTGTCCTGGTCACGCGCGCACCGCATCGACATGGAGAAGGTGAACGTCAACGGCGGGGCGCTGGCGATCGGGCACCCGGTCGGGGCGACCGGCGCGCGGCTGTTCACCACGGCACTGCACGAACTGGAGCGGGCCGACAAGGAGTACGCGCTGCTCACGATGTGCCAGGGCGGGGCGCTGGGGATCGCGACGATCATTCAGCGGGTCTGACGGGCTGCGGCTGGCTTGGGCGCTCGATACCTCGGCTCCGAGGTACATCGGAGCCGAGGTACATCGGAGCCGAGGCATCTCAGTGCGCGTACCCGCAGGCACCCGACCGCGTGTAGTGCCGCGCGTACTCCGGCGCCGCGATCCCGTCGAGCAGGTCCGGGGCGGGCTTCGCCGCGCCGGCGGTGATCGCCAGCGGGATGGCGCCGGCCCAGTACGGCAGGGCCAGATCCCCCTCGTCGTCGGCGACCTGGTCGCCGCGCGTCTTGAGCGAGACCTGCTCCAGGTCGAGCGCCAAGATCGCGGTCTGCGCCAGTTCCTTGCGGGTGGGCTCCCGGGATTCGGCGGTGCGGCCCGGCGCGATGTGGTCGATCAGGGCCCGCATGGCGTCGAGGCGCTCGGTGGGGTCGGCGACCACCCGGGCCGTGCCGTGGACCACGACGCTGCGGAACGCCATCGAGTGGTGCATCCAGCTGCGCGCCAGGACCAGCGCGTCGAAGAGGGTGACGGTCACGCCGACCGGCCGGCCGTCCAGGCTCGCGAAGCGTCCGCCGCTCGAGCCGTGCACATACAGCCGGTCGCCCAGCCGGGCATGGACCGTCGGGAGGGCCACCGGTGCGCCGTCGAGGACGAAGGCCAAGTGGCAGACCAGCGCCTCGTCGAGCACCGCGTGGACGGCGGCCCGGTCGTAGCCGACGCGGCTCTGGTAGCGGGTGGCGGTGGTCCGGGGGGTCTGGTCGTAGGCGCCCTCGGCCGCGTGGCCATGGGCACAGGCTTCGGTCTCGGCGTCCCGTACTTGCGTCATGTTTCGTCCTAGTGCAAACTAGTAACTGTGGTAGTTCAAACACCCTCTTCGGCAGAGTACAAAATCTCCGGCCGCGGCGCCAGCCAGATCGCGGCGTCGATCGAGACCGGGATCGCCGGCGGAGACCTGCCCCCGGGCCAGGCACTGCCGCCGATCCGGGACCTCGCGACCGAGCTCGGGGTGAATCCGAACACCGTCTCTGCCGCCTACCGCCTGCTGCGCGACCGCGGCGCGGTGGAGACCGCCGGGCGGCGCGGCACCCGGGTGCGCGCACAGCCCGCGACCGCCCCGCGCAACCTCAGCTTCCCGATTCCGCCGGGCGCGAAAGACCTGGTCACCGGCGACCCGGACCGCCGCCTGCTGCCGGAGCTGGTCTTCCCGAGCGCCACGTCGCAGCGCCTTTACGCGGGCGACGCGATCCTGCCGGAGCTGCTCGACACGGCGCGGGCCCGGATCGGCGCCGAGGGCGTGCCTACCGACGACCTGCTGCTGACCTTCGGCGCCGGCGACGCCATCGACCGCGCACTGTCCGCCCACCTGCGCACCGGCGACATGGTGGCGGTCGAGGATCCCGGGTGGGGCGCCGTCTACCGGCTGCTGCCCGCGATGAACCTGACCGCCGTCCCGGTGCTGATCGACGGCGAGGGGATGACGGTCTCCGGGCTGGCTGCGGCCTTGAAACGTGGCGTGCGCGCGGTGATCATCACCAGCCGCGCGCAGAACCCGACCGGCGCCGCGGTGTCGGCCTCGCGCGCCGCCGCACTGCGCGCGCTGCTGGCCGGGCACCGCGACGTGCTGCTGATCGAGGACGACCACGGCGCCGACATCACCCGGCACTACCCGCTGAACACGCTGGCCGGCGCGACGGAGCACTGGGCCCACATCCGTTCCCTGTCCAAGGCCTACGGCCCGGACCTGCGCTGCGCCGTCGTCGCCGCCGACGGCACGACCGGGGGGCGGATGGCCGGCCGGCTGCGGCTCGGCGCCGGCTGGGTCAGCCAGCTGATCCAGGGCCAGGTCCACCGGCTGTGGACGGACGAGGCGGTCGAGGCGCAGATCATCGCGGCGGCCCACGCCTACACCGGGCGCCGGGAGACGCTGATCGCCGCCCTGGCCGCTCGCGGCATCGAGGCCCGGGGCACCACCGGTATCAACGTCTGGGTTCCGGTTCCCGAGGAGGCGGTCGTGGTCAGCGGCATGCTGGCCGCCGGATGGGCCGTGGCTCCCGGAGCCTGGTTCCGCATCGACAGCCCGCCCGGCATCCGCATCACCGTCGCCCGGCTGGACCCGGCCGACGTCGAGCCGCTCGCCGACGCCCTCGCGAAGGTCCTGACCGCCTCCGGCTCCAACGGCTCGGTCTAGGAATTTCACCCAACCTGTTCGCCCGTGGCGAACGCCGGCCGCGAGTATCAACGAGCCCTTCTTTCCCCAGCGCCGGAGGCTTACCGTGGCCGGGTGGGCGAATGGTGGTCGATCGAGGTCGCGGACGGCGAGTTCTCCGCGGCCTCTTGGAAGGACACGCACGGCCGTGACCTGATCCGCACCGCGCTGGAGTTCGGCGCGGAGGACTGGGCCTGGGTCGAACGTCCCTGGGGTGTGGTGCTCGAGCTCTGCTTCCCGGAGGACCTCCCCGTCGGCGGCTGGGCCGCCTTCCGGGACGCGACGCTGGTGAAGGCGGCGCTGGACGCCGTGCCCGACCCGGTGAACGGGCTGCTGATGTATCCGGGGCGCGGCGGCTCCTCCGGCGCGCGGGTGCCGCGCAAGCCGAAACCGGCGCCCGCCGCGGCAGCCGCCGCGCTGCCGGAGCCGGACGTCAGCGACGAGGTGGTGCGGATCGCTTCGTCGGCGGTGGTGGAGGAGCTGCCGGTCGGACGTGGACGGTTCGTGTATCCGGCTTCCGCTGCCGGCTGAGCGCTAGCCGCGGGCGCGGCGGAATTTGATCAGCGCTGCCGCCGACAGAGCGAACCCGGCGGCGGCGACGAGTTCGTGCGAGACGAACCGATGCGGCGCTTCGTCCTGGATGCGCCCGTGGAAGCGGTTGACCGCGTCCGGCCAGAGCTTGCGCTTGAAGAAGATGTGCGCGGGCTTGTCCATGTCGGGCAGCGCGGCCCCCGCCATACCGAGGACGACAGACGTCGTGAGCTTGGCCCGGTCCGCTGCCGGCGCCCGTAGCACGGCGCGCGTAATGACCCCCATCGCGGCAAGACCGGTAAGGCCGTCAGCGACGGCGACATAGAGGAAGTGCCGATCGTTGTCCCACTTCCCCCAGTGCGGCAGCGAGTCGAGCACGAAGTGCGAAGCGACGCCGACCGCGAACGCGGGCACCGGACGTCGCACGGCCGCGCCGATGACCGCACCGGACAGGACGTGATTGGTCACCAGCATGCGTTCACGGTAGCCGAGCAGTGATCCGAAGGACGGGGAGGCACGGCGCTAGAAGCGGCAGAGGACGGCGGTGACGTCATCATGCGCCTTGCCGCGGTATGCCCCGGGAGGCGACGCGAGCTCCTCGGCACGGACATCGGCAACGACCTGACCGGCACCGCACTTGTCCATGCGCTCCAGCACGTCCAGCCACGACCGCCCGTAGCGCTCGACGAGCCGCGTGATGCCGTCGGTCATGAGCGCGGCGCGGGTGACCTCGGCGAGCGGGAGGCTGCCGGCGACGGCCTTCTCGGCCGCGTCGGGGCGGTTGGATGCGATCCAGAAGCCTTCCTCGGTGTTGCGCGCGCGGCTGACGCCCGCGAGGGAGTAGTCGACGAGGTGCGCGGTGCGGTCGTCGTGGGCGACGAGCAGCTCGCCGTCGCCGCGCTCGATCACGATGGCTGAGTCGCCGAGGACGATGTAGTCCACGGACTTGGCCTTGGTGTCGGTCTCGGCCTCCACGTCGCAGCGCAGGATTGCGACGGTGCTCGACGGGCTGTCGGGATTCCGCAGATCGCACTCCCCCGCGTGGTCACGCATGGTCGCCGCGATCCCTTCCCGCAGGACGTCGACCAACGCCCCGTGCGGCTGCCGAACGAGCTCGGAGGCGAGGTTCGCAGCGAGGTGCGCGACGAGCCAGGGGACGTCGTGCACGCATCCGGAGTCGACGCCGGCCGGCTCAGTCGCACCGTCGAGCACGATGACGAAGCGGTCGGTTGCGAGGACGTAGTCGTCGTTGGGGCGCTGAGGGGATGCTGCTTGGCAGACGTAACTGGTGTCCAACGCCGCTGTCCCCTCGCTCGACAGACCATAGGGACCCGGAAACGACAGAGGCCTCTCCGAAGCGGAGCCGTCAGCTGCGACGAGGTCAGGGTGGGTGGGCACAGACAGGTTCGAACTGCCGACCGCTCGGGTGTAAGCCGAGTGCTCTTCCGCTGAGCTATGCGCCCTCCAGAAGGCCGCCGTGGCGACCCTCAAGAGGGAAAGAGTACCCGACCCGACCGCTCGTCGCGGCCCGGGATTCTCGCGCGGCTGCGGAGCTCTCGGGCGATGGCTGTGCGGTGGCCGCTGCGAACCCCAGAAGCGCCCTCAGCCCAGCCCCTTCGGCTGCCCGTCCTGCCAGCGCATCCCCCAGCCGTACATGCGGTCCAGTTCCGACTGGTAGCCCGTCGTGAACTGCACTTCGCGCTGCACCACCAGGTCGGGGCCGTGGCGGAGGAGCAGGGCTACGGCGCAGGACTTCGCATGCGCGATCGGGTTCTCCAGCTTGATCTCCAGTGGGTTCCCGACGGCCGGGTGGAGGGTCACTTTCGCGTTGGCTCCGTCGAAGGCTCCCTGGTAGGCGAAGACGAAGATCAGCACTCGGCTCATCTCGTCCGAGTGGTCCAGGTTGATGAACAGGTTCTCGCCTATGGCGCTGCCGCTGCGGTCGTCCTGGTCCAGGCGGATGTACGGCGGGCGTTCGAAGTCGCCTCGGCGGTGGCCCAGGGCCTGGACCACGCCGCGCTGGCCCGCCGTGAACTCGTAGAGGCAGCCGAGGTCGAGGTCCACCAGGCGCCCGTGGCTGATCGGCGGCGGTTCCAGGCGCCTGGAGGAGAGCTTCAGGCCTCCGGTGGGGCGCGGGGTGGGGATCATGGGCAGCTGGTCCCAGATCAGGTTCACGCGGAGCGTGCCGGCCGCGGCGCCGCGGCTGGTGAGCGACTGGACCGGTCTGGCGGCCGTCATCTTCTCGACGCGGTTGCCCCCCTCGCCGTCGTCGGACGCCCTGATGATCATCCGGTTCAGGCGCATCGCGGTACCCCCTGCTGATGAAGTTGTCTGACATTCCTATGCATCTGACTACAGTTTGCTACCCCGTGGTGGCAAGGCGGAACGTTCAGTCCGTTCTCTGGCCGAAATGACGCTCCAGCGCCGCGTGCACGTCCTCGGACAAGGTGGTGATACCGGAGCGGGACTCGGGGGCGGTTTCGGGAGCGCCCGGCTTCTCCGGGGCCACTTGGTCCTCGGCTCCGCAGTCCTTGCATTGCGTGTTGCCCAGTACGCGGACCAGGCGGGCCGAGCCGCAGGAGGCGCAGCGGGCCAGGTCGGCGGTCCAGTCCCGGTCCTTCTGGCACTCCGGGCAGACCAGGACCTGCTCCCCCGCGCGCACGCCCCGCCGCCACGGTGACGCACCGCGGACCGGGTCGGTCTGGCGGGCGCCGCAGCGGTGGCAGGGCATGGCGTGAAGGTTTCCTATACGGGTGAGTCGGGGGGTGGATCGGGAGTGAGCGGATTGCGGATGGCTCGCCGACGTTGGTGCGCCGGCGAGCCGGATGGGCTTCTTACACGCCGGCCTACACGCCGGCCGCTGTCAGGGCGGCCCGGTAGTCGTCCAGCGAGCGGGCGTCCGCCAGGCCGTTGACCACGGTCCAGCGGACGACACCCTCCTGGTCGATCAGGAAGGTCCCTCGGACGGCGCAACCGCGCTCGGCGTCGAAGACCCCGTACGCGCGCGCCGCCCCGCCGTGCGGCCAGTGGTCGGCCAGCAGCGGGAAGCCGAAGCCGGCCTCGTCGGCGTACGCGCGCAGCGAGTAGAGCGCGTCGCACGACGCCGCGAGCACCTGGACCCGCTCGTTCTGGAAGTCGCCGACGCTCTGGTGGATCGCCTGGAGTTCCGAGCCGCAGACCCGGGAGAAGGCGAACGGGTAGAAGACCAGCAGCACGGCCTGCTTGCCCCGGAAGTCCTCCAGGGCGACGCTCTGTCCGTGCTGGTCGGTCAGCGTGAAAGCCGGCGCCCGGTCGCCGACCGCCGGGACCGGCGGCTGCCCGGTCCCGGCCGGTGAGGAACGGGTGCTGGAAGGGCCGCCGCCGGGCGGCCCGTTCGGGGAGGACATCGCCGCTAGTTCCCCGCGCTGTCGGCCTTGGCCCGCACCGTCGACTTGGCCACCTTCGCCCCGACCTTCGGGCTCACCAGCCGCGTGCCGGACCAGTCGGGGCCGGCGCTGATGCTGGAGGTCGCCGACAGCCCGGCGGTCGGTGCCGCCTCGCCGATCTCGCTGGGCTCCACGTGGCCCTCACGCCCCGCCTTGGGCGTCAGGAGCCAGATCGGACCGCCGTCGGCCAGCGAGGTCAGGGCGTCGACCAGGTTGTCCACCAGGTCGCCGTCGTCCGTGCGGTGCCACAGCACCACGGCGTCGACCACGTCTTCGAAGTCCACGTCGACCAGATCCGCGCCGATCGTGTCCATGATGGCCTGACGCAGTTCCTCGTCGCAGTCCTCGTCCCAGCCGAGTTCCTGCACCACTTCGCCCGCCTGGAAGCCCAGGCGAACCGCCAGCGGGTTGGCCTCGGCCGGAACCGTGTCCGCGACCGCGCCCACGGAACTGTCCTCCTTCATGTCGTTCTGCATTCCCCTAGTCCATACGCCGGAAGCCCAAGACGCAACTACCCGTCGGACGGCGAGTCCGGCGTAGTGTCGCCGGGGGCCGCTCCGAAGGGGCCGCATTCGATGACCGCGTCCGGCCCGGGGAACACCAGTCCCTGGTGGCCGTCGGCGAAACGGACCAGGTAGGGAGGGGTGCCGGAGGGTCCCTTGACCTCGATGATCTCGCCGGTCCGGTCCATCTCGCCGACATGGGCGGCGTGGACGTGGAGCCGGTCTCCCACTGTTGCTCGCATGTCTCCAGTCGACACCGCACGGACGGAGAACGCCACCCGTCATGCGCGCATATATCCTGGTTACCTCCGAGTAGATGTGACGTCCACGGCATGCGCGTTAGACGATGGTGGACGATGTGACCGAGAAGATCTACAAGATCTGTGTCTAGGTTGAAGGACGACAGTGGCACCCGGACAAGAGCGTTTCCCCATCATCAGTGACGGCCTGCCCACCCAGCTGCCGGACGTGGATCCGAACGAGACAGCGGAGTGGATCGAGTCCCTGGACTCGGTTGTCAACGAACAAGGCCGCCAGCGCGCGCGGTACCTGATGCTGCGCCTCCTCCAGGAAGCCCGCGCGAAACAGGTCGGCGTTCCGGGCCTGCGCTCCACGGACTACATCAACACGATCCCGCCGGAAGCCGAACCCTGGTTCCCGGGCGATGAGGACATCGAGCGCCGCATCCGGGCGTTCATCCGCTGGAACGCCGCCATCATGGTGTCCCGGGCCAACCGCCCGGGCCTGGGCGTCGGCGGCCACATCGCCACCTACGCCTCGGCCGCGTCGCTGTACGAAGTGGGCTTCAACCACTTCTTCCGCGGCAAGGACCACGGCGAGTCCGGCGACCAGGTCTACTTCCAGGGCCACGCCTCCCCGGGCATCTACGCCCGCGCGTTCCTGGAGGGCCGGCTCACCGAGCAGCACCTGGACGGCTTCCGGCAGGAGACCTCGCAGGCGCCGTTCGGGCTGTCCTCCTACCCGCACCCGCGCCTGATGCCGGACTTCTGGGAGTTCCCGACCGTGTCGATGGGCCTGGGCCCGATCGGCGCGATCTACCAGGCCCGGTTCAACAAGTACATGTACTCCCGGGGCATCGCGGACACCTCGCGCAGCCACGTATGGGCCTTCCTCGGCGACGGCGAGACCGACGAGCCCGAGTCGCTCGGCGCGATCGGCATCGCGGCCCGCGAGGAGCTGGACAACCTCACCTTCGTGATCAACTGCAACCTGCAGCGCCTGGACGGCCCGGTGCGCGGCAACGGCAAGATCATCCAGGAGCTGGAGTCCACCTTCCGCGGCGCCGGCTGGAACGTCATCAAGGTGATCTGGGGCCGCGACTGGGACCCGCTGCTGGCCCAGGACACCGACGGCGCGCTGGTGAACAAGATGAACACCACGCCCGACGGCCAGTTCCAGACGTACTCGGTGGAGACCGGCGACTACATCCGCGAGAACTTCTTCGGGGACGACGCCCGGCTGCGCAAGATGGTCTCGGGCATGTCCGACGACCAGCTGCGCACCCTCTCCCGCGGCGGCCACGACTACCGCAAGGTATACGCGGCGTTCAAGGCGGCCCGCGAGCACACCGGCCAGCCGACCGTGATCCTGGCCCACACCATCAAGGGCTGGACCCTCGGCGAGCACTTCGAGGCGCGCAACGCCACGCACCAGATGAAGAAGCTCACCAAGGCCGAGCTCAAGAGCTTCCGCGACCGGCTGCACCTGCCGATCACGGACGCCCAGCTGGAGGCGGACCTGCCGCCGTACTTCCACCCGGGTGAGAACTCCCCCGAGATCCAGTACATGAAGGAGCGCCGCGCCGCGCTCGGCGGCTACCTGCCGCGCCGCCAGGTGCGCAACAAGCCGCTGATCCTGCCCGGCGACGACGTCTACGGGCAGCTGAAGAAGGGCTCGGGCAAGCAGGAGCTGGCCACCACCATGGCCTTCGTCCGGCTGCTCAAGGACCTGATGCGGGACAAGAACATCGGCGCGCGCTTCGTGCCGATCATCCCGGACGAGGCCCGCACCTTCGGCATGGACTCGCTGTTCCCGACCGCGAAGATCTACTCCCCGCACGGGCAGACCTACGAGGCCGTGGACCGCGACCTGCTGCTGTCCTACAAGGAGTCCACGCAGGGCCAGATCCTGCACGAGGGCATCAGCGAGGCCGGCTCGACCGCGTCCCTGGTGGCCGCGGGCACCTCCTACGCCACGCACGGCGAGGCGGCGATCCCGGTCTACATCTTCTACTCGATGTTCGGCTTCCAGCGGACCGGCGACCAGTTCTGGCAGATGTCCGACCAGCTCGGGCGCGGCTTCGTGCTGGGCGCCACGGCCGGCCGCACCACGCTGACCGGCGAGGGCCTGCAGCACGCCGACGGCCACTCGCACCTGATCGCCTCGACGAACCCGGCCGTGGTGGCCTACGACCCGGCGTTCGCCTTCGAGATCAGCCACATCGTGCAGGACGGTCTGCGCCGCATGTACGGGTCCTCCGAGGAGCACCCGCACGGCGAGGACGTGTTCTACTACGTGACCGTCTACAACGAGCCCTACCAGCACCCCGCTGAGCCGGCCGGCGTGGACACCCAGGGCATCCTCAAGGGCCTGTACCGCTACGCGGCGGCCCCCGAGGGCCCGGCGGACCGTCCGAAGGCACAGATCCTCGCCTCGGGCGTCGGCGTCACCTGGGCTCTGAAGGCGCAGCAGCTGCTGGCCGAGGAGTGGGGCGTGGCCGCGGACGTGTGGTCGGCCACCTCGTGGACCGAGCTGCGCCGCGACGCGCTGGCCGCCGACGAGCGCGCGCTGCTCTACCCCGAGGAGGAGCCGCGCACGCCGTACGTCACGCAGGTCCTGGGCGCCACCGAGGGCCCGATCGTGGCGGTGTCGGACTGGATGCGCGCGGTACCGGACCAGATCGCGCAGTGGGTGCCGGGCGACTCGACCTCGCCGCAGCGGTACACCTCGCTGGGCGCCGACGGCTTCGGCTTCGCGGACACCCGCGGCGCCGCGCGCCGGTTCTTCCACATCGACGCCGAGTCCGTGGTCACCGCGGTCCTGGCCCAGCTCGCCAAGCGCGGCGAGGTCAAGCGGGAGGCCCCGGCCGAGGCGATCCGCAAGTACCAGCTGCACGACGTGCGCGCCGCGGGCGCCGGCCCGACCGGCGGCGAGGCGTGACCGGCGTGACAACACGCTGAAACGCTGAAACGACGAAAGCGCCCCGGCCGGTGGATTCCACCGGCCGGGGCGCTTTTCGCTGTTCCCCGCCTCCCCGTTCGCCTCCCCCGGTCTCGACGGGCCGGACCGGGAGGAGCAAGGGCGAGGAGCATCAAGAGGCGATCCGTTTCGCCGCGCTCTGGCTGCGTCTGCGCGTATCCGTGAACCGCGCATACGACAACCGCGCCTTGCGGAACCCCCCACGAGCCCCGCAAGACGCGGTGAAGCCGGCCGTCGCAACCCCCGATGACAGCCGCCGCAACCCGGGCTCCGCCCCACGCAGCCGGGTTGCCGCCGCACCGTCCACTGCGCGACTCGCAGAACGAGGTTATGCATTGGCGATACCCGGAGGCGAGAATCCCGTACAACTCCGTACACTCGTGCGCAAGCCGCAGACCTGCGGCGTTCCGCGCGGGCGGTGGCACGGAGGGGGTCCTGTGACGGACACGACGGTCTCCGGGGCCCGCACCGCACCCGACCCCGCCGGCGCGGTGGACCTCGCCGACTTCATCGAGCGCCTGCGGCTGCTGCGGGCGCACGCCGGGTCGCCGTCGTTCCGGGTGCTGGCCAGGCGGGTCGGCCCGCTGCTCAAGCCGCCGCAGGAGGTCACCCACTCGACCGTGAGCGACGCGTTCGACCCGGCGCGGCGCCGGCTGAACCTGGAGTTGGTCGCGGCGATCGTGCAGGCGCTCGGAGTGCCCGAGGCGCAGGTGCCCCGCTGGCGGGCGGCGTGCGTGGCGGCGCATGCGATGCGGCGGCCCGCGGAAACGGCCGGGGTGTTCCGGCAGCTGCCGGCGGAGCTGGCGACGTTCACGGGGCGGCGGGACGAGCTGGCCGAGCTGATGGGGCTGGTCGGCGATGGCGATGGCGGTGCTGGCGGCGGGGACGGGAGTGATGGCGGTGCTGGCGGTGCTGGCGGCG
>Ga0207695_10004287_pt1 | contig 19561 bp, 18 predicted proteins | sample KBSC54metaG_FD_184354 | JGI IMG/M metagenome (GOLD analysis project Ga0207695, IMG submission 184354) | Corn rhizosphere microbial communities from Kellogg Biological Station, Michigan, USA - KBS C5-4 metaG (SPAdes) (version 2) | ecosystem: Host-associated > Plants > Roots > Rhizosphere > Soil... | reverse complement strand
GAGCGCGTGCACGCCTTCGACTGGTCGTGGCTCGACCGCCGCACCGTTGGCGCACGGAGCGGATTCAGCATGTACGCCGCGTCCAAGCTCATGAACATCCTGCACGCACGCGAGCTCGCGCGGCGCCTCGAGTCGACGCGCGTCACCACCTACGCGGTGCACCCGGGCGGCGTCGCTTCGAACATCTGGCGATCGCTGCCATGGATCGTCCGGCGCGCGCTGATGTTGTTCCTGATCTCGAACGAGGAAGGAGCGCGCACGCAGGTCTGGTGTGCCACCGCGCCCGAGCTCGCGTCGAGCTCGGGCCGGTATTACTACGACCGCACGGAAGCGCGCGGGTCGTCGCTCTCGCGCGATGCAGCGCTCGCCGCCGAGCTCTACACCCGGACCGAGCGCGCCATCGCGGACGCACTCGACCCAACTGCCTAACCGACTAACGGATCAGCTGGTCGCCTGCACCATCTGGTCGCGGTACAGCGCCGGCAGCTGCTCCCGCAGGCTCGCCACCTTCGGCAGGTCGTTGATCACGATGTACGGCTGATCGGGATGGTGCACCGCGTAGTTCTGGTGATACTTCTCCGCCGGGTAGAAGCCCTTGAGCGGCACCACCTGCGTGACGATCGGACTGTCGAACGTCTTGTCTTTGTCCAGCTGCGCGATGTACGCCGTGGCGATTTGCTGCTGCTCGGGCGTCGCGTAGAAAATCGCCGACCGATATTGCGTGCCGACGTCAGGCCCCTGCCGGTTGAGCTCGGTGGGATCGTGCGCGACCGTGAAGTACACCTGCAGGATCTGCCGATACGTCACCTGCGTGGTGTCGAACACGATGCGCACTGACTCGGCGTGTCCGGTCTGGCCCGTCTCCACCTGCGGGTAGGTGGCCGTGTTCTTGTCGCCGCCCGCGTACCCCGCGGCGACGGCGGTGACGCCCTTCACGTGCTCGAACACGAGCTGCATGCCCCAGAAGCAGCCGCCCGCCAGCACGGCCGTTTCGAGATTGGCCGGGCGCGGCGTCTGCACCACTCGGTTAGGCACCGGGTCGTGGCCGGCGTCCGCGGCCGTCGGCCGGGCGACGAATACGGCCGCGCCCAGCGCCATGCCCAACAGAGATGTCGTGCGAACGAAGGCAGCGTACATAGCGGTGGACCTCAGGTATCGGGCGTCGGATGAGCACGCCGCAGCCGCAACGCGCGCCGTCGACTCCCTTGTCGAACATGATACACCTAACTAATGAACGAGATTCGCGCACGGGAAGTGCCCGCGTCGTTGGCGCTCACAGCCCGCCAGATTCACCCTCCGATCAGGGATCGTCCATGAGGCTTCGACACGTGTTCGGCGCGACGCTCGCGCTCTGCCTTTTTTCTACGGCCGCGGTTGCCGCGCAGCAAGCCGACACCACGAAGAAAACGATCAAGTTCACCGGCAACGTCGGCCTGGTGAACGCTGCGGGCAACTCCAGCGTCACCACGCTGAATACCGACGAGCGCATCGATTGGACCGCCGGTGTCTGGGGCATCACCCAAAGCTTCTCCGTGATCTACGGGAAGAACGATTCGGCGACCACCGCCAGCACGTGGAGCGGATTGCTGCGCGGCGACCGCGCCCTTGGCTCCCGGCTGTCGCTGTATGTGTTGGGCACGTACGACCGAAACACCTTTGCCGGATTCGACCGCCGCTTCGAGGAAGGGCTGGGCCTCGGCGTTCAGGCGCTGAGCACGCCGCGCGATTCGATCAACGCGGAGCTCGGCGTGTCGTACACGGAACAGCACAACACGGACAGCACGTCCAACGATTTCCCGGCCGCGCGCGTGGCGGGCGCCTACACGCACACGTTCAGCAAGACGGCGTACTTCAAGCAGGGCGTCGAGGTCCTGCCGGATCTCAAGGTCGGACGCAATCTGCGCTTCAACACCGAGACTGCGTTAGTCGCATCCCTCTCGGCGAACATCGCGCTCAAAGTCTCGTACGTGGTCCATTTCGACAATTTGCCGGAGCCCGGATTCAAGAAGAGCGACCGGTTGCTGACCACGGGCGTGCAGGTGACCTTCTGACTCGACGCGACGACGGCGCCCGGCATCGCGCCGGGCGCCGTCCGCCGCACATTTACTTCATCGACGACGGCGTCGAGCCCGGCGTGAACGTGTTCGCCGGGATCTTGGGATCTGCTTTGATGTCCGAGTATTCTTCGCGCTGCATCAGCTTCCCGCCCGAATAAGACTCGACGAGGGCCGAGATCCATCCGTGGCCTAACGGACGGTAGTCGTCGAAGCGCGTGTCTTCTTCCTTGGAGGAATCGCGCGGCGACGGCTCGAGCAGGCGCACGAACAGCAGCCGATCCTTGTCCACCCAGAACTGCTTCGACGTCGTATCGCCCTTGGCCGCGCCCACGACGTACACGGGACGTCCCTCCCACGTGTCCTCGTGCACGGGACCGAGGTTGAACCCTTCGTCCTTGAGGACGTCGATGGTTTTCTCGGCCGGCTGCCCGTACACATCGAAGCCCAGTATGAGCAGCGGATTGCGGCCCGGCAGGCGACGCAGCACGCTGTCTTTGTTGGTGACGTAGACGCTGTCGTTGGCGTAGATGTACGACGTGCCGCCGCGCGGTGCGATGTCGATGCGCAGCCGTCCCGGGACTTCCGCCGTCTCGTACCACGTCTGGATTTCCATCGTGTCGGCCGGCGTGCGTCGCGTCGTCTTCTGCTGGAACGTGAGCGTCTTGTACCACTTGCCGGCGTACCGGTCGTGCATTGCGCGAATCACCTGATCGCCCGATGTCGGCGCTTGCGCCCGGGCGGATCCCGCCGCGGTGCCGGCCAATGCCAGCACGGCCGCGGTGGCGGCGGTGGCGGCGACCCATCGGACCTGTCCGGTTCTCATGCGTCCTCCGTTAGTAAAGTGCGCGGATCCATCCGCCGTCGACGGCGATCGACTGCGCCGTGATGTACGCGGCGCGCTCCGATGCCAGGAACGCCGTGAGCGCGGCCAGCTCGTCCGGTTCGCCTAACCGGCGCGCCGGAATCTGCTTTTCCCAGTCGGCGAACGCCGCCTCGCGGCTGATGCCCTCACCCTTGCTGCGCGCCGCCGCCAGCGCTTCCATGCGTTCGGTGCGCGTATAGCCCGGCAGCACGTTGTTCACCGTGATGCCGAACGGCGCCACCTCGGTGGCCAGCGTACGCGCGAATCCCGTCACGGCCGCGCGCAAGCTGTTGGACAGGATCAGATAATCCACCGGCTGCTTCACCGCAATCGACGTCACGTTGATGATGCGTCCCCAGCGGCGCTCTTTCATTCCGGGAAGCACACGGCGCGCCAGCTCGACGGCCGACGCGAGCGTCAAACGGAACGCGTTCTCCCATGCCGCGGCGTCGTGCGCCTCGAAGAGACCCGCGGGCGGACCGCCCGCATTGGTGACCAACACATCCACGCGTCCGAATCGCGCCAGCGTTTCGTCGACGAATCGCACGACATCGTCGGATCGCGACACATCTGCCGTGACTGCGAGTACCGGTCGCCCCGTTTTCGACTCGATGTCGTGTCGAGCGAGATCGAGGGCGGCGGCGTCGCGAGCGCACATGGAAATGGTGGCACCCTCGGCGGCCAGCTCCGTCGCGATCGCGCGTCCCAATCCTCTGCTGGCCGCCGCGACCAGCGCCACCTTCCCGTCGAGACCGAGGTTCATGGGTCAGCGCTTCTCGCGAAGGTATGCGTCGGTTTTGTCGAGCCAGTCCGCGCGGGGCGGTGAAAACACGTCGACGTCGAGCGTGTCGTGCAGGGCTTCAGCTTTATGCGGAAGATTGGACGGGATGTACAGGACTTCCCCGGCTCCGACGATGAGCTCGCGTTCGCCGTTGTCGCCCAGCCAAAATTTGAGCGCGCCCTCGAGGATGTAGGTGAGCTGCTCGTTGTCGTGCGAGTGTTTGGGCACGACCGCGCCCTTCTTGAGGTAGACGTGCGCAAGCATCATGCGCTCGCCGGTCACCAGGCGCCGTTCGAGCGTATCGGACACACGTTCTTTGGGCATTTTGTCCCAGCAGTACCACACGGCCTTGCTCGCGTCGTTCACGGCGATTCTCCGTCAGAGTGTGTTGGTGCGGTGCGTCCGGGAGAGATAGCAAACGGTGCGGCGCGGCGCGAGCGCGCCGCGCCTCCGACGGCAGGGGAGATTCGGCGGCATCACAGAGTTTTTGCCTACTTTGTAGGCAAAAACTCTCTGATGCCGCCGAAAACGACCCGTGGCGCCGGCGGCTCGCCGCCGGCGCCCACACCATTAGATTGAGCGTGTCCGATCGGCTTCCCACAGGCATGGAGGCACAATGGGGTTCGGCGGATTCGGCATCGAAAAACTGCTCCTCGTCTTCGTCGTCGTCCTTCTCTTCTTCGGCGCCAAACGGATTCCGGAGATTGCCGGCTCGATGGGCAAAGGGATTCGCGAATTCAAGAAGAGCGTGAACGAGCTCCAGTCGGGATCCGCGCACGACGAGATTCCCTCTGGAAGCGAGCCCGCCGCGCCTGTTGAACGCAGCGCGGAATCGCCGCGCGAGGTCAGGCGGCTGATGTAGCGTGCTGTACCACCTGCGGCGTCTCTTTTCCGATGACGCGGCCCAAGTGCGCGGCCGCGTCATCGGCATCTACACCCTGCTCGTCGTCTTCAACCTGGCGGCGTGGGCCTGGGCGCTCTCGGCGTTTCACGCGTATCCGCTGCTGCTCGGGACGTCGCTGCTCGCGTACGGGTTCGGGCTTCGTCATGCGATCGACGCCGATCACATTGCGGCCATCGACAACGTCGCGCGCAAGTTGATGCAGGATGGCAAGAAGCCGCTCACGGTCGGCTTCTTCTTCTCGCTCGGCCACTCGACCGTAGTCGTGCTGGCGTCGGTGGCCATTGCGGTCACGGCGATGGCGCTCGAGTCGCGGATGTCGACACTGCACGCAACGGGCAGCTTCATCGGCACGCTCGTGTCGGCGTTGTTCCTGCTCGCGATCGCGGTGATGAACCTGTTCATTCTCGCCGCGGTGTGGCGCGCGTTTCACCGCGTGCGCGCGGGCGGCGCCTTCGGCGACGAAGATTTGAACGTGCTGCTCGCGGGTCGCGGATTGATTGCGCGCATCCTGCGCCCCTTGTTCGGCATGGTGCGCCGCAGCTGGCACATGTATCCGCTCGGCCTGCTCTTCGGACTCGGCTTCGACACGGCCACCGAGATCGGTTTGTTAGGCATCTCGGCCGCCGAGGCGGCGAAGGGAATGCCGATCTGGTCGATACTCGTGTTTCCCGCGCTGTTCACCGCGGGCATGAGCCTCGTCGACACCACCGACAGCATACTCATGATCGGCGCGTACGGGTGGGCGTTCGTCAAGCCGATCCGGAAGTTGTACTACAACCTCACGATCACGTTCGTGTCGGTGGTGGTGGCGTTGCTGGTGGGCGGGATCGAGGCGCTGGGCCTCGTGGGTCGTCGGTTCGCGCTCGACGGCGCGTTCTGGCGCGCCGTCGGAGCGCTCAACGAACACTTCGGGATGCTCGGCTACCTGATCGTGCTCGTGTTCGTGGTCAGCTGGGCCGCGTCGGTGGTCATCTACCGCCTCAAACGCTACGACGAGCTGGAGCCGATCGCCTAACGGTACGCACCACCGTTAGGCGACCGGTTCGTCAGCGGTCCAGGATGAGGAGCGTGAACGAATCGGGCAGCATCGGCGGGCGGCGCCGCGGATTCTGCGCCGTCGACTCGGCCGGCGGCGGCCCGAACTTCGCCGACACCGTGAATACGCGGTGGTTTTGTTCGTCGATTTCCATTGTGCGCGCGCCGCGCATCGTGGTGTCGGTCTCGACCACGCTGAATTTGTCCGGCGAATCCTCGTGGATCACCGTGAGCGTGCCGTCGCCGGTCGAGGCGAACGCGTCTCCCGTTCCCGCGTCGTACCGCGTCGCGTCGACGCCGGCGCCGATCGGCAGCGTGGTGATCAGCTTCCCCTCGGTCGCGTTCGAGATCGCCATGACCTTGGTGCGGCATCCGCTGAACAGAATGTGGTGTGCGCGGTCGATGGCCAGTCCGGTCGCGCCCTTGCAGGAACCCAGCGGCCACTTTCGCGTCACCTTGAGCGTTTTTGCGTCGATCTCTGCGACCTCGCCGTCCTCCTCGAGATTCACGTAGACCTTACCCGCGCCATCGGACACGCCGAATTCCGGCCCGGCGCCGAGGTCGACGGTGCCGATCTTCTTGCCCGACCGGCCGTCGATCACCGATGAGGATTTGGAGTCGCCGTTGAACGTGAAGACGCGGCCCGTCGCCGGATCGAACAGGATCGCATCGGCGTCCGGCGCGGCGGTCGTCCTGCCTAACACGCGCAGCGTCCTGAGATCGAACATGATCACGGAGCTGTCGCCGCCCGACGTCGCGAATCCGTGGCCGGTCTTGTAGTCGAACGCGATGCCGTGCGAGCGGTCGAAACCCGGAATTTCGCCGAGCTGCCGGCCGGTCGCGGGATCCACGACCATCACGCGGTTCTGCCGCGAGATGAACAAGCGGTGACCAACGGAGTCGTAGGCGAGATAGTCCCAGCCGCCGTCGCCGCCTAACGTGTACGTCTTGATGATGTGGTAGCCCGGGCCGGGCGCCGGGACCGCCGCCAGGGTCGCGATCGCCGCCGCGGCCAGTGCGAATCGGTGCAATGTCATGTGGACGAGCCTCGCGCGTGCGTGAGAGGTCGGTGCTCCGGCCGCGCGCCGCTCGACGCGTGGCCGCGCAAGTAATAGTAGAGGCAGCACCTGTCACGCCGATTACACGACGCGCGTGACGGGCGCCCGATGCCGGCCGGGTGTTTTGCGCGAGCCGGATTTGCGTTTTCGTATACACTAAATTATTGATTAGCCATGCGAGAAATACCGCCGTGGCGACCCGGCTGACCGAGCGAGAGCCCGAGGCTCCCGACGTACGGGCGGCCGAGCCCGGCTGGCGTCGCGCGCGCGTCACGCCGAGCCTCGCCGAGGCGTATCGCACGGTCGCGATTCCCGGGGTCAGCCGGTGGCGCAAGGCGCTGGCGTTCGCCGGCCCCGGCTTTCTCGTCGCCGTCGGCTACATGGACCCGGGCAACTGGGCCACCAGCCTCGCCGGCGGCTCCGCTTTCGGCTATTCGCTGCTCAGCGTCATCGTCATCTCGAACCTGTTGGCCATCCTGCTCCAGGCGCTGGCGGCAAAGTTAGGCATCGCCACCGGACGCGACCTCGCTCAGGCGGTCCGCGACAGCTATTCCCGGCCGACGGTCATCGCGCATTGGCTGCTCTGCGAAATCGCCATCGCCGCGTGCGACCTGGCCGAAGTCATCGGATCCGCGATTGCGCTCAATCTGCTGTTCCGGATTCCGATCGTCGTCGGCGTGCTGCTCACGGGCCTCGACGTTCTCATCATCCTCGTGCTGCAGCACCGCGGCTATCGCACGCTCGAAGCGCTCGTCATCGCGCTCATCGGCACGATCGGCGTGTGCTTCGTGTTCGAGATCGTCGTGTCGCGGCCCGATCTCGGCGCGGCCGCGCGCGGCCTGCTGCCGTCGCCGGAGATCATCCGCAACCCGGCCATGCTGTACCTCGCGATCGGCATCCTCGGCGCCACGGTCATGCCGCACAACCTCTACCTGCACTCATCTATAGTGCAGACGAGACGGTACGACGAAACATCGCGCGGCAAACGCGAAGCGATCCGGTACGCCGTGCTCGACTCGACGGCGGCGCTCATGGGCGCCCTGTTCATCAACGCGGCCATTCTCGTCGTCGCGGCGGCGACCTTCCACCGGTTCGGCCACACCGAGGTGGCCGAGATCCAGGACGCGTACAAGCTGCTGACTCCTCTGTTAGGCGTGGGCGGAGCGAGCACCGTGTTTGCGCTCGCGCTGCTCGCGTCGGGGCAGAATTCGACGCTCACCGGCACGCTGGCGGGCCAGATCGCGATGGAAGGCTTCCTCGACATCCGCATGCGGCCGTGGCTGCGCCGCCTGCTCACACGAGGCATTGCCATCGTGCCGGCGGTGATCGCGGCGGCGTACTTCGGTGAGACCGGCACCGCCAAGCTGCTCATCCTGAGCCAGGTGATCCTGAGCATGCAGCTGTCGTTCGCCGTGTTCCCGCTGGTGATCTTCACGTCGAACAAGGCGAAGATGGGCGAATACGTGAATCCGGCGTGGCTCAAGCGGCTCGCGTATGCCGTGGCATTCGTGATCGCGGGGCTCAACGTCTGGCTGCTCGCCCAACTGGTGAGGCGCTGATGGCCGCGCGCGCGAAGGGCCGGAAGACCGGCGGCGGATCGCCGGCCGGCGAGGCCGCGAAGCTTCCGGATCTCACGGCGCCGGTCGAGGACTACCTCAAGGCGATCTACGAGCTCGAGCGCGCCGGCGAGCCCGCGGCGACGACCGACCTCGCGGCGCACCTTGGCCTAACGCCGGCGTCGGTCACCGGCATGGTGCGGCGGCTCGCCGGCCACGGCCTCCTGACGCACGAGCGCTACCGCGGCGTGCGCCTAACGCAAAAGGGAAAGCGCAGCGCCCTCCGCACCATCCGCCGCCACCGGGTCATCGAGGCGTATCTCGTCCAGGCCCTGGGGTACGCCTGGGACGAGGTCCATCCGGAAGCCGAGCGTCTCGAGCATGCGGCGACCGACGCGCTCGTCGACCGCATGGCGCTCGCCATCGGCGAGCCCACGGTGGATCCGCACGGCGCGCCGATTCCGAGCCGCGAAGGCGCCGTCGACGAAGCGAGCTATCACGCGTTGGCCGACCTCGGCGCCGGTACGGCCGCGACGGTCATGCGCGTCGCCGACGAAGACCCGATGCTGCTGCGCTATCTCGCCGATCTCGCGCTCACGCCGGGCTGCACGGTGCGCGTGGTCGAGCGCGCGCCCTACGGCGGCCCGATCACGATCGAAGTCAACCGACGACGCAGGCTCATCGGTCCGGCGCTCGCCGAGCGCGTGCTCGTTCGCGCGGAACGCGTCTAGACGGCCGGGTCCGTCGCATGCCGTTGCGGGACGCGCGGAGCACGCGATATGCTTGCGATGACGCATCACACACGCGGCGGTTCTCTCAGAGACACTACGCATGCGCATCGACATCGACGTGAACGGCCACCGGCACTCGGTGGACGTGGACCCATCGCAAACGCTGCTCGAGGTGCTGCGCGACGAGCTGGGCCTTACGGGAACGAAATACGGGTGCGGGGAAGGGCGGTGCGGCGCCTGCACGGTGCTCGTGGGGTCACACGCCGTGGCGTCGTGCACGATCCCGGCGCAATCCGCGGCCGGCCAGCCGATCACCACGATAGAAGGATTGGAGCGCGACGGTCGCCTGCACCCGGTGCAGCAAGCGTTTCTCGACGAGCAGGCCTTTCAATGTGCGTACTGCACGCCAGGGATGGTCATGGCGAGCGTCGCGCTGCTCCGCGCCAACGCGCAGCCGAGCCGCGAGGACATCGCGCACGCGCTCGAGACGAACGTGTGCCGGTGTGGCACGTATCCGCGGATCGTCGCCGCCGTTAGGCGGGCGGCCGCCTCCGGCGGCGGGGAAACGCCGCGATGAACCCCGCCGATCGACCGGAAGGCGCCTCGCGCCGGGAGTTTTTAAAGATGCTGGGTGGCGGACTGCTGGTGGTGCTCGTCTCGCGCGATGCCCTGGCGAGCCCGGCGCTCGGCGCGCGCCTAACGGAAGGACAAGCGCCCGGCCGGCCGCAGATGCCGGTGAACGTGAGTGCGTGGCTGCACATCGATCAGAACGGCGACGTGACGGTGTTCACCGGGAAGGTCGAGTTCGGCCAGGGCATCCGCACGTCGCTGGCCCAGGAGGTCGCCGAAGAGCTGCGCGTGCCGATGGCGTCGATCCGGCTCGTGATGGGCGACACCCTGCTCACGCCGTTCGACATGGGCACCTTCGGCAGCCGCTCGACGCCCCAGATGGGCACCCAGCTCCGCAAGGTTGCCGCCACGGCGCGCGAGCGCCTCGTGGCCCTCGCCGCCGAGCGGTGGCACGTCGATGCGGGCCGCCTAACGACAGCCGATGGGCGCGTCACCGATCCGCAGACGCACAAGTCCGCGCGGTACGGCGATCTTACCGCGGGCCGCACGATCACCGCCGACGTCAAGGACGATGTCGCGCTCACGCCCGCGGCGCACTGGACGATCGCCGGCACGTCGGCGCCGCGCGTCGGCGCCCGCGACCTCGTCACCGGACGCCATCAGTACACGTCGGACATGCGCGTGCCGGACATGCTGTACGCCAAGATCCTTCGACCGGCGTCCATCGGCGCCACGTTGGCCTCGCTCGATTCGAGCGCCGCGGAGTCGATGCCGGGCGTCGCGGTGACGCGCGATGGCGATTTCGTGGGCGTCACGGCGCCGTCGCCGGTGCTCGCGGCCAAAGCGTTAGGCGCGCTGCGCGCGACCTGGACGCCGGCGCCGGGTCCGGCGCCGTCGTCGCGCGACATCTACGGCTATCTGCGCCGCACGCCGGCGCCGGAGGCCGGTCCGGGACACGAAGGCGGCTCCACGGAACCGTTCGAGCGCGGGAACGCGACCGGCGCGCTGGCGTCGGCGCGGCACCGCCTCACGCAGTCGTACACGGTCGCGTACATCGCGCACGTGCCGCTCGAGCCGCGCGCCGCGCTCGCGCAGGTCACGCATGAACGCGACGGCGACCGGCTGACGGTCTGGACGGGCACGCAACGCCCGTTCGCCGTGCGCGACCAGGTGGCGCAGGCGGTCGGGATGCCTAACGATCGCGTTCGCGTCATCGTCCCCGATACGGGATCGGGCTACGGCGGCAAGCACACCGGTGAAGCGGCCGTCGAAGCCGCGCGGCTCGCCAAGCGGCTCGGCAAACCGGTCAAGCTCGTGTGGACGCGCGAAGAAGAATTCCGTTGGGCGTACTTCCGGCCGGCCGGCGTGATCGACGTCGATGCCGGCGTCGATGCGGACGGCACCATCACCGCCTGGACCTTCGACAACTACAACTCCGGTCCAGCGGCGATCCGTCCGCCGTATCCCATCGCCAATCAACGCGTCACGTTCCACCCGTCGGTGTCACCGCTGCGCCAGGGCTCGTATCGCGCCCTGGCAGCGACGGCCAATCATTTTGCGCGCGAGTCGCACGTCAGCGAGCTCGCCCACATGGTCGATATGGATCCGGTGGCGTTTCGCCTCAAGAACATCGATGATCCGCGGCTCCGCGACGTCGTGCAGAAGGCCGCCGACAAGTTCGGTTGGCCGGGCACGAGTCGTCAGCCGGGACACGGCATCGGTGTGGCCTGCGGATTCGAGAAAGGCGGCTACGTGGCCACGTGCGCCGAAGTGTCGGTCGACCGCGGATCGGGCGACGTGCGGATCGTGCGCGCCGTGACGGCGTTCGATTGCGGCGCGATCGTGAATCCGGATGGCCTGCGCAATCAGATTGCCGGCGCGCTCGTCCAGGGCGTGGGCGGTGCGCTGTTCGAGGCCATCGAGTTCGATCACGGAGTGATTCGCAACGCGCACCTTGCCGACTACCGCGTGCCGCGGTTCAGCGATGCGCCGGCGATCGATGTCGTGCTGGTGGATCGCCCCGATGAACCATCGATGGGTGCGGGTGAGGCGCCGATCATGGCGCTCGCGCCGGCGGTGGCGGCGGCGATCTTCGAGGCGACCGGCGTCAGGCTGCGCAGCCTGCCCATGGCGCCGAGCGGCATCAAGCTGGCCGCTGCATCGGGCGCCGGCTCCAGTTAGGCGAAAGCCTTACGGCCGGCCCCCGGCGCTGTCCGGCCGGAAGCGGCGCCCGCGGCGGTGCTGCCGGAGCGATCGGAACTTGTCGCGCTGCTCCGGGGTCAGCACGCTGTCGATCTGGGCCCGGGTCGCGCCGATGAGCGCGCGAACCTGCGGGCTCGTCGCTTTGCGGATCGAGTCCAGCATCGCCATCCGGCGCATCATGATGGTATCGATGCGCGCCTCCTGATCCGGCGTCAGGCGCAGCTGACGGGCGAGCCCGGCGAGCATGTGCGCCCGGGCGCTGTCCGCGTTCGGCCTAACGGGGTTGCGCATCACCCCGAATGCCCCGAACGGAGGGCGGCGAGGCCGGAAGAAGGCACGGTCGAGGCCGATGCCGACGAGAATGCCGGCAATCAGCGTCACGGCCACGACGACCGCCGCCATTGCGCGCGGCGAGAAGGCGCCGTCGGGCCGATCCCCACGCGGAGCCGTCATTGCGCGAGCACCTCGGCGGCGAACGATTCGGTGGTCGGTTGGCCGACGATGGAGACTGACACGTCCTGGTCGGGCGCGGCGCCGGTGACCGCCTCGATGAGCGTTGGCGCGGCCTCGCTCGATTCGGGCACCGACCGATCGTGCATGATGAGCGCGAACGCCGCGATCGCCGCCGCCACGGCCAGCGGCACTGCCGCCCGCGTCCAGCGTGCCGCGTGCTCCCACCAGCGCCGCGGCCGCGCCACCGCGCGGCTGCCTAACGCAGCGACGTGGATCCGGCGCGCCAGCGCGTCCCAGTCCACCTCGTCGTACGGCGGCTCGCCGGACACGCGCTCGAGCTGCGCCCTCAGCTCCGACTCGAGTCGGCCGTGCTGTTCGTCACTCATCGTTCCGTTCTCCGCGCAGCGGCGCGAGCGCTTTTCGCAACGCGTGCCGCGCCATGTGGAGGTGCCAGCGCACCGTCCCTTGTGAAACGCCTAACATTGCCGCGATCTCGACGCCCGACATGCCGTCGATGTCTGCCAACTCCACGATCAACCGCTGACGTTGCGACAATCCGCCCAACGCGGCCTGGAACCGCTCGCGGATTTCCGTGCGGTCGTACAGGCCGGCCGGCGATGGCTCGGCGGCCTCGAGCGTGTCCAGCGGCATCGCTTCCGTCCGTCGAATCGCTCGCGACTTCCGCGCATTGAGACCGCGATTCACGACGATGCGGAAGAACCACGGTCCGAACGGGCGCGACAGATCGAACGATGCGATCCGCTCGAGGGCCGTGAGAAACGCGTCCTGCACCAGATCTTCGGCGTCCTCGCGATGGCCTAACACACGATAGGCGATCGCGAACGCCCGGCGCATGTAGCGCCGCACCACGAGATCGAACGCCGCCACATCGCCGCGCTGCACGCGCGCGAGCAGCGCCGCTTCTTCCGCGAACACGCGCGCGCGCTCCGACGACTCGGGGACGCTCGATTCCACGACCGCGCTCACGCGGGTCGCAACGCCCCACACGGGCGCGGATTGGACATCCACCGGACACGACACGATCGGCGCATTCCTCTCACGGGATGACGCTCACCGGGCGAACCGGACAGCCAGACCACCCGCTACGAATACCGGCTGGCGAGCCAGACCGTTGGGCGTCAGGGGCCGTTCCCGCCACCCATGCGCGAGCGCATCTGTTGGTCGCGCTTCTCGTCCTCATCGTGAATCTTTTGCACGTTGGCGTCGAACTTGGGCTGCTGATCGGGCGTCAACAGGGCGCGCGCATCGCCGAACTCCTGATCGCGCAGCTGTCGCGCGCCGGTGCGCAGCGACTTGACCGAGTCCGGATCGGCGCTGCCGTCCTGCATCAGCGTCCACAAAGCACGGCCGTAGTCGCCCAACTGGGGCCGGAACGCCTTCTCGAGTTTGTCGAGCGTGTCCTTCTGCGCATTCTCGAGCTTGATGTCTTTGAGCGCGGGTTTGAGCGCGGCCATGTCTTCGAAGCGCTTCTGGGTATCGTCTTCGGACATCTGATGGCGCTGGCCGCCGCGGTTGCCTCCGAATCCGCGCCGTCCCATGCCACCCATTCCGCCCATGCCGCCGCCGCCGGGATATCCTTGTGCGGCGGCAGCCCCGGGTCCGAGCGCAAGCGCGGCTGCCGCGGCGCTCGCGAGTGTCAGCAGGGTCATCCGTCGCATCGATCATCTCCGGCTCGAGGCATGCGAGCGACGCACGCGCGTCGCGGTGAGCATGCATCATACACCGACCGTGCGCGAGTCGTTGGATTCTTTGCGCCGTTGACACCCCTCGGGGGCGGGGTTATGCTGCGCGCCGGCGCACGGCGCAAGCGTGCCGCGCGCCGCCATGCAGCTCGGTAGGCGAGGTTCCCGCGTCACACACAGGCCACTGCCCGGCGGTCTCGAGAGAGGCTTCGACCGTGGTAGAGCAGGCACTCCCGAGCAAGGGTTTGCCTAACGTGGCTGGGATTCCAGATGGAATCTCTCACGGGACGCGGTGCCAAAGCTCAAACGAGTGAGAGCACGGGCTTCCCGACCTCGGGAGCCCGGCTGGCGCCGATCGGCCCCTTCGCTCACTCCCGGGCGATGGGGCCGTTGTGTCGGAACGGGAGGACGCGATCGCGATGCCGATGACGTCGCTGCGCCCGGGGGCGCGCGGGACACAGTGGACGGACCAGGCGCTCGAGCTCCTGCGCCTGCGCCCGGGCGGCCGCACGCCCAACGACCCCGGCGCCGGCGCGGGCGACCCGCGGGCGCAGGCGCTGTTCGTCTATGCGGGCGCAGACTGGACGGCCGCGCTCGAGCGCCTGGCCACCACCCGCCACGGCCTAACGACGGCCGCGGCTGATCAGCGCCGCGACGAGATCGGCCTCAACGAAATCGCGCACGAACGGGCGCCCGCGTGGTACGTGCAGCTCGTCCACGCGTTCATCAATCCGTTCATCGGCGTGCTCGCCGTGTTGGGCGTCGTGTCGTACGCCACCGGAGACGTGAAAGCCGTGATCGTCATCTCGGTGATGGTCACGATCAGCGCGCTGCTGCGCTTCGTCCAGGAGTTCCGGTCGAACCGCGCCGCGCTCGCGCTCAAAGCGATGGTGCGCACCAGCGCCACGGTCGAGCGCACCGACGAGCCATCCGAGGACGACCCGTCGCCGCGGCCGCGTCGCCGCGAAGTGCCGATCGAGGAGCTGGTGCCCGGCGACGTGATCGCGCTCTCCGCCGGCGACATGGTGCCTGCCGATGTGCGGTTCCTCTCGGCGAAGGACCTGTTCGTTAGTCAATCGGCCCTGACGGGCGAAGCGGTGCCGGTCGAGAAGGGCGACGCGCCGGTCGACGTCGCCTCCGGCCGCGTCACGTTAGGCGAGCTGCGCAACATCGGCTTCCTCGGCACGTCGGTGGTCAGCGGCACCGCCGCCGCCGTCGTCGTGGCGACCGGCGATCGGACCTACTTCGGCGCCATGGCCCGCAGCCTCATCGGCCGCCGCCCGGTGACGTCGTTCGACATCGGCGTCAACAAGGTGAGCTGGCTGCTCATCCGGTTCATGCTGGTCATGGTGCCGATCGTCTTCGTGATCAACGGCGTCTCCAAAGGCGATTGGCTGGAGGCGTTTCTGTTCGGCGTCGCGGTGGCCGTCGGCCTAACGCCGGAAATGCTGCCGATGATCGTCACCGCGAACCTCGCCAAGGGCGCGGTGGTCATGGCGCGCCACAAGACCATCGTCAAACGCCTCAACGCCATTCAGAATTTCGGCGCGATGGATGTGCTGTGCACCGACAAGACGGGCACGCTCACGCAGGATCGCATCATTCTCGAGCGACACTTGAACGTCGTCGGCGAGGACGACGAGTCGGTGCTCGCCCTCGCCTACCTCAACAGCACGTATCAGACAGGGCTGCGCAGCCTGCTCGACCGCGCCGTGCTCGAGCACAAGGATCTGCGCGACGAACTGCGCGTCGAACGGGATTTCCGCAAAGTCGACGAGATTCCATGGGACTTCGCGCGGAAGCGCATGTCGGTGGTGCTCGAGGAAAAGCAGACCGCGCACGTGCTCATCTGCAAGGGGGCCGCCGAAGAGATCCTCGCCGTCTGCTCGCAGGTCCGCGATGAAGACGTCGTCACGCCGCTCACCGACGACGCCGCGGAAAGCGCGATCGATCTCGCGCGCGAGCTGAATGAAGATGGATTGCGGGTCGTCGCCGTCGCCTATCGCGAATTCCCCGCGCAGGACCGCGCCTACACCGTTGGCGACGAGTCGTCGCTCATCCTCGCCGGCTTCATCGGCTTCCTCGATCCGCCCAAGGAAACCGCCGGGCCGGCGCTCACCGCCCTCCGCGACCATGGCGTCGCCGTCAAGATCCTCACCGGAGACAACGACGTCATCGCACGCAAGGTGTGCCACGACGTCGGCCTCGAGCCCGGCGACATTGCGTTAGGCGCGGACCTCGAAGCGTTGTCCGACGACGAGCTGGGCGACCTCGCCGCGCGCACGACGATCTTCGCCAAGCTCACGCCCACACAGAAAACGCGCATCGTCGGCGCCCTGCGCACCCGCGGCCACACGGTGGGTTTCCTTGGCGACGGCATCAACGATGCCGGCGCACTGCGCGAGGCCGATGTCGGCATTTCCGTCGACTCGGCCGTCGACATCGCCAAGGAATACGCCGACATCATCCTGCTCGAGAAGAGCTTGATGGTGCTCGAAGAAGGCGTCATCGAAGGACGCAAGACGTTCGGCAACATCATGAAGTACATCAAAATGACGGCGAGCTCGAACTTCGGGAACGTGTTCAGCGTCCTCATTGCCAGCGCGTTCCTGCCGTTCCTGCCGATGCTGCCGATTCAGCTGCTCATCCAGAATCTGCTGTATGACATCTCGCAGATTTCGATTCCGTTCGACGACATGGATGCCGACTATCTCGCGCGGCCGCGAATCTGGAAGGCCGACGACATCGGCCGATTCATGGTCTGCATCGGGCCGATCAGCTCCATCTTTGACGTCGCGACGTTCCTCCTCATGTGGTATGTGTACAAGGCGAACGCTGTGCCGCATCAGGCGCTGTTCCAATCGGCGTGGTTCGTCGAAGGCCTGCTCTCACAAACGCTGATCGTCCACATGATTCGCACCGCCAAAGTCCCGTTCCTCAAGAGCCGTGCGGCGTGGCCGGTGCTCGCGCTCACGGCCACGATCATGGTGATCGGCATCGCGCTTCCGTTCATCACGTTAGGCGAACGCGTCGGCCTCGAGCCGCTTCCCGGCAGCTACTTCCTGTGGCTGCTCGGCATCCTGCTGTCATACGGGTTGCTCACCCAGGTCGTGAAGACCTGGTACATCCGCCGCTTCCACGCCTGGCTGTAGCGCGATGCGATTCGCCTCCATGATCCACGCCGTCGACGCACACGCGTGCGGCGAGCCCGGTCGGGTGATCGTCGGCGGCGTGCTCGACGTGCCAGGCGCATCCATGTTCGAGAAGATGTGCCATCTGCGCGACCATGCCGACGCACTCAGGCTGCGCATGCTGCGCGAGCCGCGCGGCTATCCAGCCGCCAATTGCAATGTCATTCTTCCGCCGACGCATCCCGAGGCCGATGCGGGCTTCGTGATCATGGAGCAGGTCGAGTATCCCGGCATGTCGGGCACCAACACGATATGCGTCACCACCGTCCTGCTCGAAACCGGCATGCTTGCGATGCGCGAGCCGGTGACCGAACTGACCCTCGAGACGCCCGCGGGTCTCGTACGCGTGCGCGCCGATTGTGCTAACGGCAAGGTGCAGCGGGTCACGTTCCGGAACGTGCCGTCGTTCGCCGTGCACCTCGATGCGCCGGTCGAAGTGCCGCACCTGGGCACGGTACCGGTGGACGTCGCGTACGGCGGGATGTTCTACGTGATCGCCGACGCCGGCCGCTTCGGCCTCCGCCTAACGCCGGACGAGGGGCGCGACATCGTGCGCCTGGGCGAGATGATCAAGGCGGCGGCCCGCGAGCAGTTGCCCGTCGTGCATCCCGAGCAGCCCGGCTTCAGCGGCATCACCATCGCCCAACTGTCCGGCGCGCCATCGTCGCCGAGTGCGCACGCGCGCAACGCGGTGGTGGTGTCGACGGGCACGCTCGACTGGAACCGGCCGTCTACGTGGACCGGCGCCATCGATCGCTCACCCTGCGGCACGGGCACGTGCGCGAAGATGGCGACGCTGCACGCCCGCGGCCTGCTGCCGCTGGAGCGAGATTTCCAGCACGAGGGCGTGTTAGGCACCGTGTTCACCGGGCGCCTCGTGGCCGAGACGATGGTGGGAGCCTATCGGGCCGTCGTGCCGACGCTCAGCGGGCAGGCCTGGATCACCGGGTTCAGCTCGTACGTCGTCGACCCGACCGACCCGTTTCAGGAGGGCTTTACCGTCGGCGACATCTGGTGACCCGTGCGTTAGGCGCCGGCCATCTCCTTCGCCCTCGCAACCACCGCTTCCATCTCGCTTCTGTACCTGGAGAACGTGTCGTCGACGATGGCGAGGGTCGGAATCTGCCCCTCGCGAAGCGACAGCGTGTGCGGGTTCCACGCGTTGAATCCGGATTCGTGCACGCCGCTGCTGCCGCGCCCGGGCGCCGGATGACTCAAATGCTGGAAGAACCGCGCATACCGCTCGACCTGGTCGCGAACCTCCCATTGCGAGAACGACTGGTAGAGCGGCAGGAACGAGAGCAAGGCATCGTAGTGCATCTCGCCGCAGGCGAGCACGTGCGGATGTGCGCGCGCAATGTCGTGCACCAGCCGGCGCGTGCCCTCGTGCATGTCGGCGTGCGGGTTGTTCACCCATCCGCCAGCGATGTCGAGAAAGTACGCGTCCACATCGTATCGCTCGATCGCATCCAGAATCCGGGCGGACAACCAGCTGCGCCATGCATCGACGCCGAGATTCATGTACGACAGCCATCCTTCTTGATGACGGTCGTTGTCCCAGTCGACCCAATTCAAGTCGAGCGGGTCGCCGTCGATCTTCGCCGTCGCGGCGCCGGCGATCCGGGCGAAGTGTTCCGCGTGCCGGTTTGCCGCGTTGGCGCCGAACATCGGCATGAATTTGACGCCGAGCGCGTGGCCTTCCGCCACGAGACGCCGCAGTCCGGCTTCGCCGCCTAACCGATCGGCCGCGCGGTACCGCGGATAGTCCCAATAGTACCGGCCGTCCCACGACGGCAGAAACGCCAACACGCGTTCGCCCGCGATGCGCGCCGCTGCCCAACGCACGATCTCGAGCATGCGCGCGAAATCGTTGAACACATAGCCCGTGTAATGCATGCCGTGCAGCGTCAGCACGAGCGCCGTGCGGCGGAGCCAGTCGGGCACGTCTCGACGCGCATCCCACTGCGTTAGGCGATAGGCCTCGCGCAGGTGCGCGAAGTGGGGCGTCACCGCCGCGGCGAGCGTCGTCTCCCGCGCCAGGCGCCACGTCGGTGTGGTCACATCGGATTGGGAAAGCCAGCCCTCGGTTTCGTGCACGGCCTCGACGCGATATGCGCGTTCGCCAGGCTGAAAGTAGAAGCGTTTGGTCCGCACGCGATCATCGAGCGAGGACATCGAGATGAAGGATCCGTCGCTCGTCTGGATGATCGCGAGCGGCGTGGGCATGCCGCCCGCCTCGCCCGGGCCAAAGAGATCGCCGCCGCTGAACGGATAGCCGAGCAGAATTTCGTCGTCGTGCGGATCGAAAAACGGCGCGCCCGATGCCGAGACGTGCCCGCGCGGCACGCCGCGCACGATGCTCGTGATCGACTTGATGCGCGTCGGCATGGAGGCGCGCACGCTCCATGTCAGCGCGCGCTCCCCGTCACGGCGCAGGTCGAGCGTGACCCGACCCGAC
>Ga0207695_10004284_pt1 | contig 19567 bp, 12 predicted proteins | sample KBSC54metaG_FD_184354 | JGI IMG/M metagenome (GOLD analysis project Ga0207695, IMG submission 184354) | Corn rhizosphere microbial communities from Kellogg Biological Station, Michigan, USA - KBS C5-4 metaG (SPAdes) (version 2) | ecosystem: Host-associated > Plants > Roots > Rhizosphere > Soil... | reverse complement strand
GTTTGTCACGTTCAATTCTTCGGCTAACTGCACCAGGTAATCCCGGTATTCCTCGCCCGAACTTTTTAATATCCCGGGATGTGTCGAACCCAAAATAACGTACACCACATTATTATGCTTTTCAATGATTTCGGGCAAAGCACGCATTACTGTCTCCAGTCCTTTATTCCTGTTAATTAAACCGAAAGTCAATAACACTTTATGATCCCTGAACAGTTTATCATGCTTAAGCGGATTATCGTCTATTTCGGTGTCCGGAGCGCCATGCTCTATATGGGCTATTTTACTCTTTGGGACGTTATATATTTGTTGCAACATCTGGATAGCATAAGTGCCCATCACTACAACTCTGTCTGAGTTTTTGGCAATACTCTGGATGGCTATCTTTTGTTGATTGGACGGTCTCTCCAGAACGGTATGAAAGATGGTGATAAGCGGCTTTTTCAGTTGATTGACCAACGACAGGATATATATACCCGCTTCACCGCCAAATATCCCAAATTCATGTTGCAAAATACAGATATCGGCATCGCTATCGTTTATCGCATCCACCGCAGCGCGATAGTCGTCAGGCTCATTTTGCCGAATCACAAATTTTACCTCCGGCGGATAATTATAATCGTCCAAATTGTCCGGGTTTATAGCGACCACCGATCCTCCTTCACCTGAATCTTCTTCAAAATTTGACCTTATAGCATTCATCAAATTCTTATTAAACGAGGCCAACCCGCACTCTCTTGGGGGATAGGTAGATATATATGTTATTTTCATTCTTGAGTATTAGTTTACAGAATAACACTATTAAGAAAATTAAGTTTAGTTAATTTCAGCTAAATCAAAGATTTTAAGGATGGTACACATATGGCATCGATAGTTTCCTTGCTCTTTAACTACTTTATTCTGTTAATTTTTCCTGACTTGGGTTTGAAATGATATATTCGGTCATGAAGAGTAATTGTCAGTCGGTTTTAACCAAAACATCTTGCAATGGCTAATAACCCTGTACACACATTCGTAATTCCGGCTTATAAAGAATCGCCTTTTATTGAACAATGTTTACAGAGTTTGCAGGCACAGTCGACCAAAAGCGATATTATCATAACCACCTCAACCCCAACAGATTACACAAAAAATATTGCAGAAAGGTATAATCTACCGTACTATATAAATGATGAAAAAGGCATAGCCAACGATTGGAATTTTGCCTTATCGAAAGTCACCACCCCACTGGCTACCATCGCCCACCAGGATGACATTTATGAACCGGCCTATGTAGAAAGCGTGATCAAAGCCACCAACAAAAATGTACTGATCACCTTCACAGGATACCACGATTGGGTAAATGATAAACGCCGGCCAAAATCATTAAACTACTTTGTAAAAAGAGCATTACTTTTTCCTTTTCTCTTTAAAAAAGAGGTAAAGAGTAACCATTTCAAAAAACTGGTCTTAAAATTTGGCGATCCTATTTGCTGCCCTGCTGTGACCTATAATCTCGAAACGTTAAAAGACTTTAGCTTCTCCCGGAATTTTACGGTCGCTTTAGATTGGTATGCATGGTATCAATTGGCCAACAGGAAAGGCTCATTTGTTTATATCAATAAAAACCTGATGAACCACCGCATACATGAGGAATCCGAAACCACGGCTAAATTATCAGATGGCATAAGAAAACAAGAGGAGCTGCAAATGTTCCGGATGATGTGGGGCAAACGTATGGCGTCTTTTATATCGTGGGTTTATGCCTTGGGACACGCGGATAATAAAATTTAGGAATAGCTTTATTTAGTTATTTTTGAAAAACGATCTGAAAAGTGCAATTCAAACCAACTACAAACACCAAATCGTCGACAAATATGATTGCCTTAGCCATTTTCTGGGTAATAGTTTATTGCCTGGCCACCGCCTTTTCCATCGTTCTGTTGGGCGACAGAGGTTTGATATCGGGCAATCTCTTTAGCCTGGGGAATATTATTAAACTGGTATTTAACTGGAAGTTTATTCTTTCAATGTCGCTGGCGGTTTTATCGCGCTTCTCATTTATCCTGATCAACAACACCTTGTTGAAGATAACCTACCTGGCTGATATCTCTACTACCCTTTCGGTATTCATAACACTCACTTCCATCATTTTTATAGTGATCGCCAATCACCTGTTTTTAAAAGAAAGCCTGAATATTAAACAGGCCGTAGGCGCGTTCATCGTGCTGACGGGGATATTTATCATGCTGAATAAATAACCCTTATTTTTTAAGCTGCGACTCGGCAAATTTCAGGTTATTGCTGGCCAAAGTATGGTTTGGATTGATTGTCAAAGCTTTTTTGCATGCTTCAATGGCCTTATCCCATTGGGTTAATTTGATATAAGCTGCGCCAATATTATTCCAGGCATCTGCATAGTCAGGCTTTAGTTTTAATGCCTGGTTAGATGCTTCGATGCATTTATTGTAATCACCCTGGTTGTAGTACTCAAGGCTTTTGTTCAGGTAATCTTCGGCAGTTACCGGTTTGGTTATTTTGATGAAATTTTTAACTGCTACTTTTTGATGTGTTTGCGATGCCTGCAGGCATTGTTGGGCAAATTTGTCTCCCGGAATTAAGGCTAAATATTGTTTTGCTGTTTTTCCAAGCTGATCCCAGTACCCTAGCTGGTTATATATCTTTAATAACAATCCCAACGCCATTTCAGAACCCGGATTTAACTGTAATGCTTTTTCGGCCTGTGCCTGGGCATCTGTTATCCTGCCTGCATCCAATAAAAAACGCGCATAAAAGGTATAAGAAGTAAAATCGTTGGGTTCTAAATTGACCGCCTTTTTGAAGTTTTCTTCTGCCTCGCTATTTCTATGTTGCGCCCCATAAAGTACACCTTCATTTATATACAAATAGGAGTAACTGGGCACGAATTTCTCGGCCCTTTTGTATTCGGCTTCGGCCTGCCCATATTTACCTTTATTCATCAAGGCTAGTCCATAGTTCATCAATCCCCGACCGTTTCTTGGGCTCTTTATGCTCACATCGTGCCACAGCGATTCTTCATCATGCCATACCTTGTTTCTTTTGTAAATTCCATAGGCATTCAAACCTAAAATGCAGAACAGCAACGCAAGCAAATAAGAAAAATATTGTTTTTTATTTTCATAAGTGGCGCTATAGCGTTCAATCAGCAGTCCTGCGTAAGTAACCACACTTAGCATCAGACCAATGAATGGAAAGTACATCCGGTGATCATTCGTTACTTCGGCAAACGGAGCCAATGAGGTTGGCAGCAGCGCCACAGAAAACCAGATCAATCCAAATGCAATCGGCCTGCTCTCAGCTTTTTTAGAAGTCCGGATAATGGTTATAAGTAGTGCGACGACAAAAATGCAGCCAATGATGATCCGTTCATCAAACCGGTTATCGATAACTCCCCAGTCTGAGTCGGCAGTAAGATTGAATGGCAAAAAGAATGAAAGAAAATAATGCACCCAAACATAGCTTTGGGTGAGTATATAGGGTATCAATGGATTGGATATCCCCGGAACGCTTTTGATCCTTGTCAAGGCATAAACCTGTGTTACTACAACAACTATGATAAGTGGCAACATGCGCCATATCACCAGTAATATTGTTTTAAAATTTTTCGGTTTGAACAAGTCGCCAAACGAAAGATCCTTTTCGAACAGCAGGATATAAAAGAACAGTGTTATAACCAAACATAGGACTGTTTCCTTGGCAAAAACGCCCAAAAAAGCCGGAATAATATACAAGAAGTATTTTCGTTTTTCCGGCCAGTTGATATAGATCAGGAAGGATAATACGATCATAAACGTGGATAATACATCCGACCGCGAAATGACATAATTCAGCGTCTCTCCATTTACCACATGCAAGGCATACCAGGCAGCTGCTGTAAATGCCAGGTATGGAACCCATTGCTCAGGAAATGACCGGCGCATAAGCGTTTTATAGACAAAATATAACAGGATACATAAAGCAATATGCCAGATAAATGTATCCAGCTGGAAATAGAACGGATAAAGCCCTCCGCCCAGCCAGTAATCTACAGTAAGGGTGGTAGTTACCAGCGATCGTAGCCCCCAATGGGTGGGCTCTGAGCTGAACATTTTCGGATCTGAAAAGAAAGCAGGGATATTTTTAAGATTGCGGATGTAGGTGTTGGTTACAATAGCATGCGAATCGTCAAAATGAAAGCCGTTATTAAAATGGTTAGCGTAAGCGATTAATAAAAGTACAAAAGCACCTAAAGCCAGGTAGTAAATGTTTTTTCCGGAATTATTCATTCTATCCTAAATAGTTTATTGTGATGTGGGTCCTACGCTGTTAATTCGCTCTGTAAAAACAATATTAAAAGTTTCAACTACTAAACGATCGCAATAAATATAAAAACTTTAAAGCAGGAGTGAATTTTGTGTTGAGGAAAAAGTAGTTCCAATGGCAATTTTGACGAAAATTTATTTAGAGTGCATATTTTAGCCAAACTACATTAAATTTACGGGGACTAAAAAACCATTCACTGTTCAGCATAAAGCCCTGATTACAATAAGCTAATATGAAGAGACTAACCTTACCAAGTGGTGTTATTGATACAATTTATGTCATTTTTGGAATACTTTTCTGCGGCTTTGCGCTAACAGGCTTCTTAATACCTAATAAATTTTTCGACGGTGGGGTTACAGGCATCTCCCTTGTCATCAGCGAGCCAAGCGAATTTAAAAGCATTCCCTATGTAATTGTTGCGGCAAACATTCCTTTTATTATTATGGGTGCATTCCAGGTGAATAAAGCGTTTGCCTATAAAACGTTAGCGGCAGTTGTAGGGCTTGGAGCGTGCATATTACTCTTAATTCATGTTGTTCATTTGGGCGCTATCACCGAAGATAAATTACTGGTTGCTGTCTTTGGTGGCGGATTCATGGGAATTGGAGTAGGATTATCCATTCGCGGAGGCTGTGCATTAGATGGTATTGAAGTTTTGGCCCTTTATACAGGCAAACGGATCAGTTTCACGATCAGCGAAATTATATTAGGTATTAATATCGTTATTTTCCTTATTGCCGCTATAGAAGTAGGACTCCCGGAAGCTCTTTATTCAATCCTCACTTATTATGTGGCTTCACGCACAAGCAATTTCGTTATAGAAGGTCTGGAAGAATATACGGGCGTTACTATTATTTCGGGCCAAAGTGCATTGATAAAAGAGAGGCTGGTGATGGATCTGGGACGCGGCATTACCGTTTATAAAGGCGAACGCGGCTTTCTAAAAAATAGTTTTGACGTGAGCCAGCCGGTTGATATCGTATTTACGGTGGTGACCCGTCTTGAAGTGCGCCGGCTGAAAAAGTTGGTGCATGAAATTGATGAAAAGGCATTTGTATTCACCAGTACCATTAAGGAAGCCGCCGGAGGTGTTCTCAAACGGCGCGCCAGGGATCATTAATAGCCTGAGTTCATTCCAAAATGAGTTATTTTATTTAATTCAGACAACATAACTTCCTGAATTCTTTGCTTTTATAGCTATTGCTTACATTTATAGGAACAACTTTAAACCTGTTCCTATAGATGAAAAAGAAATTACCCCTTATCGCATTATTATTGTGCTGTTGCTATACGGTTTTTGGGCAAAAAAAAGAAGTCGACAGCCTTCAAAAAGCCTATAATAAAAACAAGCAAGACACCACTTTAGTGCAACTGCTTGACGCAAAAGCTGTCTGGGTTTATCTGCAAACTAACACAGACTCAGGCTTACTTTGTACACGTCAAGGTCTGGCGATCTCGCGCAAAATCCATTATAAGTATGGCGAAATGCGATCGCTCGCCAAGATGGCTAATTATTTGATTAGTATAGGCGATCTGCCGGGTGCCCTAAGAGTTACTTTCGAAGCATTGCCTATAGCCATACAACTAAAAGATATGCCCAGTATGGCAGAATCTTATAATACCCTTGGTTTAACCTATAGTACCCTTAAAGACTTAAAAAAAGCCGGCGAATATTATCATAAGGCATTAGCAGTGGCAGAGCAAGCACATATGAGTCGCCAAATAACGGTAGAACTCAACAATATATGCAGGAACTACCTGGACAGGGATATCCTCGATTCAGCGCTATGGTACAATGGGAATATATTGATTAACAGCTCTGAAGGGAATGGTTCCGAATTTATTATTAACTTACCTCTCAAATCCTGAATTCCAATATCACGATGAAAAGAACAATCATCTTTCTGACTCTGATCGCATGTTTCACCAGGCTTTACGCCCAGGAACAACGTGTTAAAATAGTTGAGCATGATTTAAAAACACACAAACAACAAGATACGTTGCGGGTAAACCGGTTGAACGAGTTGCAGAACTTAATTACACTTCCTGTTGGCAAATTGGATAGCATGGCCAATGAGGCTTTGTCTATTTCGCGCAAGCTTCATTATAACGAAGGTGAGGCAGAGTCACTGATTGCACTCGCCAAGGCAACGTTCAGAAAAAATGATCAGCGGCAGGCAAGAAGCCTATTGGACCAATCCATTGCATTGGCGCAAAAGTTAGATGACAAAACACATTTAGCAAATGCCTACTCCACTATGAGTTCATTTAATAACCTCACAGGCGAAAGCAAGCAGGCATTGGAATACGCGTTTAAGGCGGAAGCAGCGGCACAGAAAACCTCAAATAAAGCGCTTATCTCTCGCCGCCAGACCGGGGTTTCCGCATTATACGCGAACTCAGTAGGGGATTATACAAAAGCCATGGAATGGGCGCTGAAAGCGGAAAAAAATGCGGAGGAGGCAAATGATCTTAATGCTCTGGCAGCGTCGTGGTCGTCTATTGCCACAATTTTTACAAATATCGGTGATCAGTCAAATGCTATTCTTTATTACAAAAAAGCATTAAACGCAAATAAAAAACTGGGCAACCAGACCTTGGAGTTTAATTTGCTTAATAGAATCGGCGAAATGTACCGGCTTTCAGGTAGGTACCCGGAGGCTATAAAAGCCTACGAAGAAGGCCTCTCCAAAACGCAAATACCTTACAACACCGAATTAACGCAGAGCAATATAGCAGATGTCTACGTCAGGCTAAACAATTTGCCGATGGCATTTAAGTATGCCTTTATATCGCTTGCATCGGCGAAGAAAATTAATGATGCTGAGGGCGAGGAATGGATAGACGGCATATTGGCCAGAGCCTATCTCAAAGCTAACAAACCCGATAGTACCATCTATTATGCCAACAATGGTTATCAAAAAGCTATCCATACCAGCACCATCGAATTCAAGCGCGATAACAGCGAAGCATTAGCAGATGCCTATAACTTAAAAAAAGACTACGGTAATGCTTATAAGTATTATAAACTCTTCATCAATTATCGCGACAGTATGTCGAACGCGGAAGTAAGTAACCACACTAATTTGCTTCAATACAACTATTCTCTGGCCAAAAAACAGACCCAGATTACAGCGCTTAACCAGGAGAAAAAAATGCAATATTATTTTTTGGCCGGTTCAGCTGGTATTCTGATACTTATCGGGGCAACCGGTATTGTTTTGTACAGAAGTAATCGCCAAAAACAGAAAGCCAATGTATTGTTAAGCAAGCAAAAAAGGGAGATCGAAGAACAGCGCGACCAAACCAACAAAGCATTGGCAGATCTTCAATTGACCCAAAAGCAATTGATCCAATCCGAAAAAATGGCCTCGTTAGGTGAACTGACAGCGGGTATAGCTCATGAAATACAAAATCCGCTTAATTTCATCAACAACTTTGCCGAAGTGAATAAGGAAATGATAGAAGAGCTGGAAGAAGAATTGAAAAATGGCAATACTGATGAAGCTCTGGCTATTGCAAACAACATAAAGGAGAACGAGGAAAAGATAAACCACCACGGCAAGCGTGCAGATGGCATATTAAAGGGATGTTGCAGCATAGCCGCGCCAGCAGTAACGTGAAAGAGCCCACTGATATCAATAAATTGGCAGACGAGTATCTCCGGCTTGCCTATCATGGTTTGCGGGCGAAGGATAAATCATTTAATACAGAAATGACAACTCATTTTGATCCTAAAGTGCCAAATATTAATGTGGTACCGCAGGATATCGGGCGGGTTTTGCTAAACCTGTTTACTAATGCCTTTTATGCTACACAACAAAGGCAAAAAATCGCGGGCCCCAATTATAAACCCATTATAGAAGTAAGCACTGCAGTAAATAGTAAATTCATTCACATCAGGGTAAAGGATAATGGAGTGGGTATACCTGATCATATCAGGGACAAAATATTACAGCCGTTCTTCACCACCAAACCAACGGGAGAAGGGACTGGACTTGGATTGTCCTTAAGTTACGATACGATAGTAAAAGGCCATAATGGCAAAATAAATATTGAAAGCAAAGATGGTGAAGGCTCAGAATTTATAATAGATTTGCCATTAGCATAGTTTTCAACCGGGCGTTATTGATATAAAGAATGGATTTTTTTTATTTTCTTGCTGCTTTTCTGATCATAAGGCGAATAAACAAATCGCTTAAGTTTTCCATCCTGTACCCCAAATGGCGGACCATATTGTCCACTGCGATATGGGTGATAATTGTAGGCTATTTCGCAACTAAATTTACCCTGGAAGATTCATTCCAGCACCTTATCGGTTCAGCTTTATTATTTGGATTGATCTATTATGGCACTAAAGAACAAGACTTTGGCCCACAACGTTCTTATCTTTTGGCCAATGCCCCTCTCGCAGTAGTCGGACTTATTAATTTCTTATTTCAGCTCTTTTTTGAAGGGTTTTATGATAAATATGAACAGTTTTTTAATTATGCTACCCTCATAGCTTTCGCCTGGATATTCGGCAAATGGGCAAGCTCTAAAAAACAGGAAGATGAACTACGTATCAGTACCGAGCGCCGGGCTGAGCTGGAGGCACTGGTGCAGGAGCGTACTGTAGAACTTCAAAAGCAAAAAGACGAATTACAGGAAACTGTACAGGAACTAAAAACTACCCAGGCCCAATTAATCCAATCGGAAAAGATGGCATCATTGGGCGAACTAACTGCTGGTATAGCTCACGAGATACAGAACCCATTAAACTTCGTTAATAATTTCTCGGAAGTTACTGCCGAGTTGATCGAAGAAATGGAGGAGGAACTTAATAAAGGTGATAAAGAAGAAGCCATAGCTATTGCCGCCGATATTAAACAAAACCTGGAAAAAATAATGCATCATGGCAAACGTGCAGACGGTATTGTGAAAGGCATGTTGCAGCATAGCCGCGCGAGTAGTAATGTTAAAGAGCCGACAGACATCAATAAGCTGGCTGATGAATACCTGCGCCTTGCCTATCATGGTCTGCGCGCAAAAGACAAGTCCTTTAATGCCGAACTAATTACACACTTTGCCGAAGGGTTGCCGCAAGCCAATTTGGTGCCACAGGACGTTGGCCGTGTACTGCTCAATTTATTTAACAACGCATTCTACGCAGTAAAAGAGAAGCAAAAGACAACAGGTACAGAATTTAAACCAAAGGTTGAAGTGGCAACGGTGTCAAAAGGAAAATCATTAGAAATTACCGTAAAGGACAATGGCACCGGCATACCGGATGAGATAAAAGAGAAGATTTTGCAGCCGTTCTTCACCACCAAACCAACGGGAGAAGGGACGGGTTTAGGCCTGTCTTTAAGTTACGATATTGTGGTAAAAGCGCACTCGGGTAAAATTGACATCAAAAGTAAACAGGGCGAGGGTTCAGAGTTCAAAATAAGCCTACCTGTTTAAGTTTAATATTTATATTTAGCCATCATATGAAAATACTTGTCGTGGATGACGAGGCTGATGTACAGCCGCTATTTTTGCAAAGGTTTCGCCGGGAAATACGCGAACACGAATTTGAGTTCGACTTTGCTCTATCCGGAGAAGATGCCCTCAACTATTTACATGACAAGCATAGTGAGGTGGTTTTGATATTATCCGATATTAATATGCCGGGTATGAGCGGCTTGGAACTGCTATCGCGCATCAGACATGAATATGATATGCCCCCTCCTATGGTGATGATGATCACGGCTTACGGTGATGAAGAAAATCACCGCCAGGCGATGGAGCGGGGTGCTAATGACTTTTTGACAAAACCCCTTGATTTTAACCTGTTAAAAGAAAAACTTAAAACCCTAACCTAAAGGAGATAATGGCCAAGATACTGGTTGTAGACGACGAGGCTGATTTAGAGGCCCTTGTAAAACAGAAGTTCAGGAGAAAAATACGCGAGAACGTATATGAGTTCGTTTTTGCGCAAAATGGAGAGGAAGCCCTTCAGAAAGTAAGCGAGCATCCCGACCTGGACATCGTGTTATCGGATATTAACATGCCGATAATGGATGGCCTTACCCTACTGAGCCGTTTACCCGAAGCTAATCCTATATTAAAAGCGATAGTTGTATCCGCCTATGGCGATATGCAGAATATCCGCACGGCAATGAATCGCGGCGCATTTGATTTTGTGTGTAAACCGGTTGACTTTGATGACCTGGACGTAACGATGGAAAAAACCATCAACTACGTAAAACAATTGCACGATACCATTCAGGCCATTAAGGAAAATAACATCCTTAAAATGTATGTGGACGACAACGTGCTGAATTTCATGTCGCATAAGGAGTTTGAAAGCAGCCTGCTCAAAAATGAGATCATGGATGCCACGGTAATGTTCATTGATGTTTGCGGATTTACGGCAATCACTGAGCATGTACAGGCGAATACCGTGGTGAACCTGCTGAATGGCTTATTTGATAAAATTGTAAAAGAGATCATCGCGCAGGGCGGCCATGTAGACAAATTTATGGGTGATGCGGTTATGGCTGTTTATCGCGGCGACTATAACCTTGACAGGGCCATTGACACCGCCCTTGCAATTAAAACCGAACTGGCAAAAATGGATCCTATCATTACCGGTAAAAAAGAATTTAGACCGGATGTTTCGATAGGCATCAACTCGGGCGAAATGGTATCGGGGAACATCGGCTCAGCCTCACTTAGAAGGTTAGATTATACTGTAATAGGCGATTCGGTAAACGTAGCACAAAGACTCCAATCTGTTGCCAAGGCCGGCCAGGTATTAATTACAGAGCAGGTATATCAAAAAATAAAAGAATCATTCCGTTGCGAAATCAACGGCGAGTTCACGCTAAAAAACAAAGAAAAACCTGTTGTTACTTATTCGGTTATTGATTAAGGGATTCCAAAATTACGCTAACGATATCCTTGCAGAGCTAAGACCAATACATACAGCATTACCATACTATTGGCTGTTAGCCCTAATATATGAACCCGTATCTTCTCGAATGTTGCCGTCTTGTGCCTGGCAAAGTCGGCAGCAAAAAGAATAGCGCCTACTATTAACGTAAAAAACTCAATTATAAACGGCACAGGCGGTGTGTGACTATCGGTAAATCCGTTTTCCATGCCTGACCAGATGGATAATGCAAAAAATAAAATATAAAAAGCAGAATAAATGATCTCTTTGCGGGACATTTAGAAATAGTATGTTGGTAACGCAAAATAGAAAAATAGGCTGTATTTAAATAGTCGGAATCGATATTATTTGGTCAGTCATTTTAATTTACTCACAATCAATTATATTATTTCATTTCGTAAATATTATTATTTCGATCCGTATCTGGCAATTGATTGTCAGGATCGAGCACTACCTGTTTAATTTTAGAGGTAGAATTATACCTGAATATCCACTTTGGGCCATGTTGCCATATTTCCACCGGCAGTTTAATGGTTTGCACTTTGCCATTCTCTTCGGTGATCTTTGCAACGACCGGCAATGCCATTTCGCGCAGGTTCTCAACAGTGATCAAAGCTCCCGATGCCGGGTCATTCTTCAGGTATTTTACATCGGTAATCGCCTGGTCAATATTCCATGTAGTATAAAACCATTCCTTCCAAAACCAGTTCAGATCCTCACCTGCCGCATCGTTCATCGTGCGGAAGAAATCATACGGCTGCGGATGCCTATAGGCCCAGCGATTAATGTAAGTTTTAAAAGCATAGTCAAAGCGGTCAGGTTCCAGCACTACGTTCCGCAGAATGTTTAATGCCAAAGCCGTTTTAAAATAAAACATGCCGCCGTCATCATTGGCGTCCGGTGCAATCATCAATGGGTCGTGCTCTTTTTGCATGCCTTTAGTTAATCCCAGCGCCGCACTTTTCTTTTCAGCGTATTCACCCTTGTTAAAATTCTTCCATACATAACCATTGATAAAGGTATTGAAGCCCTCATCCAGCCAGCCATACCGCCGCTCGTCGCTTCCAACGATCATTGGGAACCAGTTGTGACCTATTTCGTGTGCGATATCGCGGAACAGGTCATCATTCACAATTTTATCGCTGCAGAATACTATGCCTGGATATTCCATACCTAACGCTACACCTGCTACTACAAACGCATTATGCCACGGATATTCGTAATAAGTTTTCGAATAAAATTCCATACTGAATTTCAAATATTCAACGGCACGACTATAATGCTCACGGCCTACGCTCTCAATCGGATAAACTGCCATCGCCATCCCTTTCTTGCCCGATGGCAGGTTTACGCGCGCTGCATCCCACAAAAATGCCCTTGATGCTGCCCAGGCCACATCGCGGGTATTATTCATTTTATAGTGCCAGGTTAATGTGCCGGTAGTTTTCCTCCCGGATGGTTTTATCTCATCTTTGCCAATAATACTGACGGTGCTATCCGTTTTTGCAGCTATTGCAAGGCGTTTTGTTTCTGTCGGTGTCAAAACCTGCTGCGGGTTTTGCAAATCACCGGAGCCAGCCACGATCATATCTGCGGGCGTTGTTATATAATAGTCGATACCTCCATACTCACAATAAAACTCGCCATTGCCCAGGTATGGTAAAGTGTTCCATCCGTTCAGGTCATCAAACACGCACATCCGTGGGAACCATTGTGCCAGTTGATAGATTACTCCGTTTTGGGTAGATAGTCGCCCCATGCGGTCCGCACCATGTTCAGGTATTGCAAATGAGTAATCTATATTGACCGTAATCTTGTAGCCCTGTTGCTTAACCGCGAATGGCAAGCGTATCTGCATCCGTGTATCGGTGATGTAAGGCTTTATGGCGTAGGTTTTCCCTGCGTAAACAACTGACACCTTACCAATAGTATAACCACCTTTAAAACCATTCGAATCGAAACGATCGCCCGCAGGGGTCACCGCAGCACCACGTGAATCAGCCTTGAATAAATTTTGATCCAGCTGCAACCATAAATAATTTAAAGTATCCGGACTGTTATTGGTGTAATTAATGCTCACGTCGCCTTTCACCATGGTATCTTTTTCGAGTAAAGCGGCATGAATAGTATAATCAGCACGGTTTTGCCAATACTTGGGACCGGGTGCGCCATTGCCATTGCGAATCTCATTGCCGTTATTGGTAAAAAACTGCGGATCGAAAACCTGTTTTTTATCGTAGGTAGATTTTACTTGGGCATACAGGCTAAACGGCGCAAAAAACACTAGGGTAAATACTATTTTGAAATGCTTATTCATCCTTTGATCTAAAATGGGATTTTGGAAATGCTTTATAATAATGCAATGAAGCTTTATCCCTTCGGCATTCAGCTTTGACTTTTAATCAAGACTATATATTATTGATGGTTTTTATGCGGTCACGGTATTCATCAAGCGTTTTCTCCGAAGGCTTTTTATGTTCTGCTTCTTTAATCAGAGCCGTCATATCGTTCTCTAAACTGCTGTCAACCATATCCGGATAAGGCGCTCCTACCCCCAGGTTCTCAGGCCATAACCGGGCTTCATCCACTTTCTTCATGGCGCTCTGCAATTGCCCGGCTTTCATCAGTTCTAGGGCCAGCATCAGTTTAGTTTGTTCGTATAATTTATGCCCGTCCTTTGCACCTTCGTATGGCAATACCTGCAATTGATCGAGCACTTTTTCGGCCGCTGCATACCGGTTGTTTGTCATCAGGCAGCGTGCATACAACATTCCAACGACATAATTATCCGAATGAGGTTTATAGAGGGGTTCAATTGCTTTTAGCGCTTGCTTATCTTGTTTCTGCGCAATCAAAAACTCAGTTAGATATTTGACATAACGCCAGTCGTTAGGGGCAATTTTGGCAGCTTTGGTAAGATAGTTTAACTGGCTTTGCTTATCGGTTGAATCAGATAACCTGGCGCGAACCACATAGTATGGCGCAAAATCCGGTTCGATATTTATCTTTTCAATAGCTCGCTGTGCTTTTGTGCGATCTTTTGCGGCTTGGTGTATTAAAGCCAGATAGTAATTGGGTTTCCAATCACTCGTGGTCTTCGTGGCCCATTCCATTACTGTTGTGCTCTCAGGCCTGAAAGGAAATACAAGCAGTGCATTTCCATTTTGCGCATCCGACAGCCGTTGTTTTGCATCAGCATCATTGCGGTGAAGCCATGCCAGCCAATACAATAGCTCATCATTCTTTTGCGGCGCTGTTTCCAGAACCGTTTTGCTTTCAGTCTCGAGGTTCAGATCGTAATACCAAACGGCCAGATTAAGATAGGTTTGTTGAGGCATTTCATCACGGATCAAGCTGATAAATGCAGTCTTGTTTTCGGCTGATCTATTCGCCAGGTATTCTTCAAAGCGTATAAAGTGATTGAAGGGATCGATCGATAAGATTTTTTCTTTGGCTGCTTTTTCCAGAGACTTACTTTGTGACAACCGCGCCGCTAAATACTGCAATTGCAATGCTGTAATGTTTTCACCGTTGTATACCAGGCTTTTTGATGCATAGCCCAAAGCTTCATCAAACTTTTTCTGCCTTATCTTGATCTTACTTAGCTCGGTTAGAGCGGCCGGGCGATAGTCGTCGGTCAAGGTTGCTACTTCAAAACCATCTTCGGCATCATACACTTTATCCAATTTTAATGCAGATAAGGCGTAATAGTAATTAGCCATGCCATTGTAAGTATCTAAACTGATGGCTTTGCGGGCATACTCAAACGCGGATTCATAATTCATCTTGCGGTATTGCAGCATCGCCATTTCTGCAAGCGCCGGGATCAGTGCCGGATCCAGCTTAAGTGATTTATTGATGCTGACCTCGGCTTCCGAATAATATCGGGTATCAGCCTGGTATTTGCCTTTTATATAAAGACCGTAAGGAGAATCATAATCGAGTTTTTCAAGCGGTTTTGTTGGTCTGCTCAACACTTTCGCGATACTGTCTTTCGGACTCCATTCACAGCTTCCTAGTTTGATGCGGCCAATCTGCTGGCCATTATTCAGATGAATAGTTTCCTGTAGATTCTGTAAAGGTTCTAAACTGACATTCTTATTCAAGATCGATTTACCGTCGCTGTCTGTGACTTTCAGTGTGTCTTTGATGTACTTTACCGATGAGAAGTAAATTGTAGCAGCACCGTCGTCCTTTTTAACATTTAATACCCCAGTGGTATCCGCCATAGATACGCCATTAGTTTTGCTGTACGGGTACCAATATTCCATCCAAGTATCGGTTTGATAAGGAGAAAAACTGAATTGTTTGTATGGAGTGTACATGCTTTCCTGCGCATTCTGGATATACAATCTGCCGCTTTGTAACTCGGTATATTGCCCGACATTGTCGTTTAATAGTTTATCCCAGATGGCTCCACTTCGTGCTTTTCCCCATATCCAAATCTTCTTGCCCACCTTATCTTCTCGATTCGCGTAATGGATCATTCCGTAATTATCGTTCTGCCAAAATCCGCCCCAATATTTGCTATAGGTTCCTGTAATGTGGTACGATTGACTCCCACCAAAATCATTTTGCTTATAAAAAGAAATATTCCGGTGATGTTCCTTGTCATATGGCCATTCGTAAGATTTACCGTCATGAAACAAGTGATTTGTTCCCGGCTCGATAAACTCCAGGTCGTCGTCGGCTTTTAACGCAAGATTCATCCAGCTATAATAGGGTTGATCCAGGCTGGTTTGATTATGCCAGAAAACATGCGTGGTGAAATAAGCCTTATCTTTCGGCAGTCTTATTTCCATATTCCACCTGGTTTGCGTAAGTAAATCGAGCAAGCTAACGATACAGCTTACGCTGCCATCGTCATTCTTCCGGGTAATATAGTCTACCGGATTTGCCACACCCGGTGTATGACCGATAATACCAAAGTTGGCTTCAAGTCCCCCGCTCGTCCATGGCCCGCGCATAGCGATGTCGCGGAATTTGATCACATCGTTCTGGTAAATAAATGGCCGGTTATTTTTCTTGTCGATGGCTGTCCATATCTTGCCGCCCATTTGGGGCATCACCCACAGTTTAATGAAATCATTCTCCAGCTCAACCACTTTCCATTTTTGCTGAATGGGCTTATTGGTAAACCCATCAAAACGATAATAAGGATAAATATTACCTGGATTGGGGACCGGATCGGGGTCTGAAAATGGGTATGTTTTAAACTCCTTTTCAAATTCCCTTATCGCAGCGTTATTTTGTGCCATGGCAGGTGCCTGCAACCGTAATAACAGGTATAGGCACGCTCCTATCCAATAAAACCTTTTCATCGTTCGTAACATTTATCGTTCAGATCATTTTAAAATCAGCAACCAGCCTTTGCCTTTTGACACAGAGATTTCGTCGTTCGGACTAAACTGGCTTGCCGCCTGGAAGTTGGTGATCTCCGGCGCTGTTAACTTTGCTTTAGCAGGATCGATTCCCAAAGCTTTCCAATCGATGTTCAGCTTAAACTTCGTGTCATCCTGCACCCAATTTGCAATAGCAATCATCACTTTTTTATCTTTTACATAGGCCGTAGCCAATACATCCTTGTTGTTGGTTTTAATTGGATTATGACCTACCCAGTACCCAATCATTCTGCTTCCTTTGATACCAAAATCGTCCCACACTTTCCAGATCGGACGCGGATCAGCATGATCCGACCATGGCATGCGGTTGGTCATGCCATACACCATGCCACGCCATGGGTTGCCGCCGCCCTGCAGCATTTCGCCCATCAAGCCATAAGGTATACCAGATACTTCCACCATAAAGAAGTTAGGATCATTCTTTTCATAGTCGAAATACTCGCCAAACCATAAACGGTTCAGGTACGGGAAGTGCTCCAGGTATAAGTTTGCGCTGTTATTAAAACCGTCGCTTTTGTTATATTGATTAGCAGAGTGCAGGTCGATGATACCTGGATGGCCGTTGTGTGTAAGTACTCTTTTTACACGTTTCATGGTGGTACGATCAAAGGCGACGTCATCCAAATAAATACCGTCAATACCGACATTGTTCACCAGCCAATTCATTCCTTCCACATAATAGTTATGCCACCTGTTTACGCCGCTATTAATGATAGCCGCGTCCTTTTGCTCAGGCACATACCATGCAGCAATGTAGTCGCCGCCAAGGTGCTCCTGTAACCAGGAATAACCGCCACCCTTGCCCGGCGAGAATATCTCGTGCCCCAGGCTGCGCATCGGCTGAATTTCATAAGCGCTGTTTGACAATTCGCGCACTGTGTTGTAAATCTTCACCTTCAAACCCATCTGATGCGCCGAGTCGATATAACTCTTCATATGGCGCCATGCGATGAATGGGTAATTGATATACGGGTTGATAGCTGTCCCGTGGTGGATATTGATCACAGTTGCTCCGGTCAGCTTAATGCTATCGATAGGACTGTATTTGTGATAAAAACGCATATCCCACTGCTGTTCCGTATTGATCGGATGGAACGGTGTGATCATCAGGGTAAAGTTGTAATACAACAACTCTCCCTTTTTCATGCTGCGCTCGCCGCTATAATTAGTCACCGCAGCTCCGCTTGCATTTGAATTAATGTTGATACCGCCTTTGCCTTCATTACCCCACGAAGCAGGCAGGACGAGCGGTCTTGAGAGATAAAAGTTGGTATTTAGCGGACGGATGTATTTATCATCCCTGAGCGAAAACTGCAAACCTGCGTTTACATTACCGATCCATGCGCCATCCTGGTTTTTGTGAGCTACGTCCCAATGCCATTCATAATTATCCGCGCGCTTTGATCCTTTCTCATTCAAGCCCATCATATATTCCGATGCTTGCTTGCTAAAGGGGATCACCATTTGAATATCCTTCAGACTGGCGTCATTCAACGCAGTTACCTTTACCTGGTAACTGATAAAACCGTCAAACTCCGCACGGCCTGACACATTAAGGCTTATATCCTGATTGCTGCTGGTACTTGTCCAGGTTACTGTTCCCGGATCGGTTTGTTTTATTTTAAGCTGACCGGTTTTCCATTTCTCTATATTTCCAGCTTTATCTTTTACATTGAATTGGAATGGCTGAGCCAGCACATGATTCGGCATCGTGCCAATGCTGGTCATTTCCTCCGTAAAATAAGTATTGATCTGATTTGGAAAACCGTTCTGGCCCAAAGTCAGTTTACGGCCCAGCAAACTGATGGTATTGGCTTCTACTTTCAAGGGCACATAGGGTTTAATCACCGCATTTTTCTGCGCCATGGTCGAATTTAACCAGGCAAGACGGGTTTGCTTCCATGGTTCACTGACACCTTTATCTTTTAATAGCTTATCACTAATGTTTAGGCTGATCTTTATTTCACGTGCTGGTAAACCGGCGGTTGTAATTGTTGCGGTACCAGTATATTTCCCCGGCTTTATTGCTACCGGGATGTTCACCAGGCACCACATAGCTTGAATATGTCCCTGCTCTATATCAACTGTTTTCTTTAAAGGTTTTCCTTCTGCAGTAATACCGTCGGTATTTAAGCAGCTCATCGCTGAAGCTGGTATTGCACCAGCCTGTCCTTTTAGATCACTGAATAAAACCTTAATATCATTCAATTTTTTTGCAAAAGCATAAATACCTAGCTGATAGCTAAAATTTTCACCGCGCGCGGCTGTATCGGTAAAGCTGGATTCGTTGGCTTTATTTACCCAACGCTGTGGCAGATTAGTATCCATGCTAACAGGATATACCCTGTTCTCAGGAAAGATCATATATGGCTGCTGTCCTGCATTACTGGCGAGCTTTTCGGTCTCTGCTTTGGTAGCGATTACCTCCATCGGATAAAGGTTATTCAGCGCATTGTACGATTCAAAATAATCGATCTTGACGCCAGCCTTCGCGCCATCCACCAATTTCAGCCATTCGGCTGATGCTATATTGGCTTCTTTCCTGTAAATAGCGTTCGGATAGTTTACCGGCTGTTTCAAATCATAAGACAGAAAGTAGATATAATAATTCCCTTTGCCCGAAACAGGTTCAAAATCGACTGTACCTTCCTCCGGACCCACATTTTTTGTTTTCACATTGGTGATCTGCTGATTGGTTTTAGCATCTTGCACAATGATCAACTGATCAGGCTTAATTGTGCGGCAACGCCATGATACTACCACTTCGGCCACCTTACCTTCTCCAGTAACAGTGACCACCGCGCGCTGATTTCCCAGTTTGTCCGGATCCCAGGTTTTATTGCCTGTTTTATAAGGAATAGTTTGAGCTTGTGATATACCTGCAGTCAACAAGAATAAACAGGTCGTTAGTAATAAGTAGGTT
>Ga0207695_10004281_pt1 | contig 19579 bp, 19 predicted proteins | sample KBSC54metaG_FD_184354 | JGI IMG/M metagenome (GOLD analysis project Ga0207695, IMG submission 184354) | Corn rhizosphere microbial communities from Kellogg Biological Station, Michigan, USA - KBS C5-4 metaG (SPAdes) (version 2) | ecosystem: Host-associated > Plants > Roots > Rhizosphere > Soil... | reverse complement strand
TGACTCCCATCTACCAAACCTCTACCTATTGGCAGAAATCGCCGGGGGATAATAAAGGGTTTGAGTACTCGCGCGGTACTAATCCGACGCGTAAGGCACTGGAAAGCTGTTTGGCGGCTTTGGAAAATGCAAAGTTCGGTCTTGCTTTTTCGAGCGGGATGGGGGCTACGGATGCGGTGATGAAATTGCTTGCTCCGGGCGACGAGGTTATTACCGGCAATGACTTGTACGGCGGCTCGTACCGTATTTTTACCAAAATATTTGCGAACTACGGTATCAAGTTTCATTTTCTGGATCTATCTAACCCGGAAATTGTTCGCGAATATGCCAACGATAAAACCAAGCTGGTTTGGATTGAAACACCCACCAACCCAACCATGCAGATCGTTGATATTGCAGCGATAGGCAAAATCACCAAAGAGAAAAATATCCTGTTTGCAGTAGATAATACCTTTGCTTCGCCATACCTCCAAAACCCTATAGACATGGGTGCTGATATTGTTATGCACTCGGTTACCAAATATATTGGCGGCCACAGCGACGTGGTGATGGGCGCATTAATGCTGAACGACGAGGATTTGTACAAAAAGCTTTGGTTTATCTACAATGCCTGCGGCGCAACACCGGGTCCAATGGATAGCTTTTTGGTGCTGCGAGGTATAAAAACCCTGCACCTGCGCATGAAAGCCCATTGTGAAAACGGCGCTAAGATTGCCGAATACCTGAAAACGCATCCCAAAGTTGAGAAAATATACTGGCCCGGCTTTACCGACCACCCTAACCACGAAATAGCCAAAAAACAAATGCGTGGCTTTGGCGGGATGATCTCAATTGTGCTGAAAGGGGCAGATTTGCAGGAAACTTACCGTATTGCCTCAAACTTTAAAGTATTCGCCCTGGCGGAATCATTGGGCGGGGTCGAATCATTAATTAATCACCCGGTGAGTATGACCCATGGTTCGATACCAAAAGCTGAACGGGAAAAAGCGGGCGTGGTTGATAATTTGTTGCGGTTGAGCGTTGGGGTAGAGGATGTGGATGATTTGCTGGAGGATTTGGAGCAGGCACTCAGTTAGTAGCAGTAATAAGTAGCAGTAGCAGTTTAAGTTTTTTTACTGCACTGCTACTGCCACTCAAAACTTATGGAGATTAACGACATTAAGTCTTTCCTCGATTCAAAGGTTATCCAATACAACCGTCCCGAATTTATTCCGAACGATCCTGTCTCCATCCCGCACATGTTTACCCAAAGGCAGGATATCGAAATTATGGGAATGTGGGCGGCAATATTGGCCTGGGGGCAACGCGTAACCATCATCAATAAGTGTAAAGAACTGATCACCCTGATGGATGGCGCGCCCTATGATTTCATCATGAATCACCAGGAGCTTGATTTAAAAAAGCTGCTGCACTTTAAACACCGCACTTTTAACGATATCGATACGCTTTATTTTATATCGTTTTTCAGGTATCATTATGGAAATAACGAATCGCTGGAGTCGGCGTTTTTGCCCCCCAACCCCCTAAAGGGGGAGCAAGAAATTGACGGGGAAGAGTCGATTGAGAAATATTTGAATTACTTCAGAGGCTACTTTTTTTCACTGCCTGATTTTCCACATCGCACTAAAAAACATATTTCGTCACCATCGCAAAAATCAACGTGCAAGCGGCTGAATATGTTTTTACGCTGGATGGTGCGCAAGGATGAATGCGGGGTTGATTTCGGAATCTGGAATCACATCAAACCGTCGGAACTGATAGTGCCCTGCGATTTGCACGTTGACCGCGTGGCCCGTAAGTTAAACCTCATTACCCGCAAACAAACCGACTGGCAAACTGCAATTGAACTAACTCAACGGTTGAGGGAATTTGATCCAATCGACCCGGTTAAGTATGATTTTGCGTTGTTTGGTTTGGGGATAGAGGAGAAGTTTTAACTGGGATTTCACCGATTTAAGTGTACTGATATATTTAGCTGATCAAATCAAACTTGAAATAAATAAAAAAGCGACCCACAGGCCGCTGTTGTTATTTACTGGTATGCCGGATCACGATATCAGCCGTATTGGGGCCTGTTACATCGATGCGCACTAATTTACCATCAACAAAATAATAATATTTATCTCCAGTAGTTTGAAACATGGAGTGATCGTATTTTTTATAAACTGTTGTATGTTCCGTTTGCTCAATAAGATCAGCGCCTTTGTTGTGCACCCTGAACTCTGCTTCGGACGTTCCGATAGAATAAATTTGTGTTTTACAGCCGGTAATAATTGAGAGGGATAGTAAGCCGAAAAATAATAGTTTTTTCATAAATAATGTGATTAGATCTTTAGTAGTAAATAAAGCTTTAGCGCTTTGTTGGTTTGACCTATATCACAGAGAAAGGTTTATCTCTTCATATGTTTTTTTGAAGTATTATAATGGCTAATTTAACAACTGTTTGTTTTTTAGGAAATTAAATTTCAGCGGTTTGATATTATAAACCCTAATCAAGGTTATTCATTAAAAATGCAAATTTTTTTTAGGGCGAGAGGCAAGATAGTAGTCCTCATATGTAAAAAGATTTGACGGCCAGTATATTACGAGTTTAGTATCGAGAAAAGTGAAAAGATAAAGATGTTAGTTACCAGTGAATTTCATGAGCTAAAAATGTCAATGTATTGATAATTAGTGTGTTTCATAGCGTTCGGAGCGTTCCGTATGTGTAAAAATGGAGCGCCTTGCCTGTGTGTAAGCTGCTGGCAGGTATTCCCTTTAAACAGCCTGCATCAGCTACAAGCCTGCAAATGTGTGGAAGGAATTTCCCGAAAATTACTTAATTATTTAATAATCAGCACATTGACTAGTGGTAAAAATAGAAGTTATTGATAATAAGTATGTTACATAGTGTTCGGGGTGTTCGACGTGCAAAAATGGAACGCTTAAAATCAAATTATACATTATGCGATATCACGCAACCGTCTCCATTTTATAGTCTTCAATATCGTTCATAAACTCCATCGCTTTTCTTAACTTTTTGCGCCAAAACTTCTGTAAAGGCTCTTACCCATTTTATGCGGATATTTTCAGAAGTGAGTTTATTGTACAGGTAAAATAGATTGATCACAAAAAATAAGAATGAGGCAGGCTGAATTATAGCGCAGGTGCCCCTGCCGTCAAGGCATTTCCAAATTATTCTTCTCTTATCCAAATATTCCTGTAGCTGATAGGGGCGCTTTTATCGCCATGCGCCTGCAACCGTAACGGCGCCGCGCCATGTTTAACATATACATGCTTTTTATCTGTCGAGGTACCACCGCGTATCTCGGTGTTGTTCTGCACCATTACGCCGTTAAAAAATACGGTAACATGTCCAGGGGCTTTTACCGAGCCATCCTCATTAAACTCAGGTGCAGAATAGGCAATGTCGTAAACATTCCATTCGCCGGCCTTTTTTGCGGGGTTAACCAGCGGGATTGCTTCCCTGTATACGCTGCCCGCCATGCCGTTTGTGTAGGTTTTGTTTTCATTATTATAATTATCCAACACCTGTATTTCGTACCTGCCGGATAAAAACACACCGCTGTTGCCACGCGCCTGGCCTTCGCCGGTTATGTCGGCAGGTATGCGCCATTCCAAATGGAGCTGATAGCTGTTGAATTGCCTTTTCGTTTCAATATCACCGGCTTTCTTGTTTACCGTGACAATGCCATCAGCAACAGTCCATTTTGCCGGTGATTTATCTTCAGATATCCATTCATCCAAATTTTTGCCATCAAATAGTATAATTGCATCCGACGGTGCATTACTGAAGGTATTGCCGGGTACTACAGCTTTTGGAATGGGCGCAAATACTTCGGCATTATCAGGATTTGCCGAAGGTATATTGGCTTGTTTGATGGTGGTTTGTGCGTGCGTTACTGCTGTTCCAAATAGCAGGATGGCGGTTAAGTAGACTGAAGTTTTCATTAGTCAGTAGGATTAGTTATTATTAAAACATCATTATTGCTCGTGCAGTTTTTTATAAAACTCGCTAAAGTCTGTCGCGAAGTCATTTGGTGTATAAGTTTTAGCCACTCTTGCCAACAAGGCCTTGCCATCAGTTAAGGTGTCACTTTTTCCAAACGGCGTATTCAAATTAAGCACGTGGCCAAAGCAAATACCGCTAAGGTTAATTTGTTTTCGAATGGAGCTCTCGTTCTTTATCATTTCTCCTGGCATATCATATCGCCACGATAAAAACAATTTGTTATTGATAACAACCCACTCCGTAACAAGGTTGGTGTAAGCCAATTTTAAATCGTTTTTTACATAATCCAGTTCGTAATTCATATAGCCGAGCAATGCTGCCTTTTGGTAAGCTTCCGAAGCGCTGTCGGCATTTATCGTTTCATTAGGTATCAATATAAATTGCAATACCTTATTGTCAATACTTATAAGTCCGGATTTGTTTTGGGGTTTAATATTATTTGAGACCAAATCTAAAGTAAAGGAGTGTTTGTCGCTGCTGTACACCACAACCGCGCCGCCCTTTTTCTCCATTAATGCCGATTTGAAATTTTCGGAGGAAGTTTGTGCAAGAAGTTTTAATCCCGCCGATAGCAGTGCCAGGGTAAATATTAAATTCTTCATATAATCAGGGTGTTTTTAAATCCATCGCTAAACATTTCCCTGGTATAAAGCATCGGCTTTGGCGTAAAGCTCATCATTTTCGGGCTTATTGTTTACCATACAATTAAACAGCGCTATACCGAATAACAGCTTATGCTTTTCGTTGGGAATGTTGGCACCGGCAAGGTCTGCTTTCCAGTCATCGTTGGGGTACATTAATTTATATTTCTCCTCAAAAGATTTTAGAAATACTGTTAGCTGGTAATATTCAAACCAATGCGGCAGCGCGTAAAAGCCGGTGAGCAGGCCCACCTTGTTCCGCATCGTTATATCCGCCGGCGTGGCCTTGCCATAAAAGAAACAGAAATATGTCCATAGCACAGCACTGGCAATAGCCAAAACAGGGAAGAGAACAATGCCTGTTTTGTTGTCACTATATCCGCTATTTTGCCATGCTGCATAGCTTAAAAACAGGAATAGTGCGGCCACAATAAACGATAACAGCCTGCCATACGCGGCAGCAACACTTGTATTGTTTAAGTCCATATTGAAACCGGCACGTTTATTAAACTCCGATCGGGTAACATAAATCGAGCTAAGCGGAAAAATAGGGATAAACATTACGGAGAAAAATTTGCTTTCAATCCATTGCCCATTGTGTTCGGCAACTTTGCCGTAAAAATGTGTCCCGAAGGTTATAATCATTGTGATAAAATTATTTGTTAAAAATATAACTTACGGCGTAATTTAAAAACCCATAGTGTGTTATTGAATTTTAAATATATTTAAGCTGCACGTAAATTTTAATACTCGAGTGTTATGATCACAGGTTCGCATTCAATTATCTATAGTGCCGATGCTCAGGCAGACATTACCTTTTTTAAAGATGTGCTCAAATTTCCAAATGTTGACGTTGGCAACGGCTGGCTTATTTTCGGGTTGCCACCTTCCGAAATTGCCGTGCATCCCGCCGAAGAAAATAGTCCACCCGGGTTTTATTTATTATGTGATGATATCGATTTATTTGTTGCCGAAATGGCAAGCCATAAAATTGCATGCAGCGAAATTGAAAGCCCGCGATGGGGACGTGTAACGTACATAACCCTGCCTGGTGGTGGCAAACTTGGCGTTTATGAACCCCGCCACCAACGGCCATAGAAATGTAAACTATAAAGCTTCCTGTTTTTATTTAAAATATTTGCAGAACATGTTCGTCATGCTGGTGGTGGCCGAGCTAAACAATTAACGGCCAATATACTTTTATACACATGAGAACACGACTCCCGTTTATTTTATTGGCATGGATAGCTGCCGATTTCTACTTTTTTAAAGCTGTTGAAACACTCACACATAATCAATTTATTTTATGGGGATACTGGCTGGTTGATTTACTGCTGGCTACCGGTTTTGTAGTTTTGATGAGCCGGGGCCGCGCCAACAGGCCGCCAGTTAATTTGATTGCCGCTCTTATGGCGGGCACATTACTCGCTTTTGTACCGAAAATTTTGGCTATGCCGATTTTGCTGGTAGAGGACATTACGAGCATATTCAGGAGCTTTCCGCCGCGCACCGTCTGGGTAAGCGAACTTGCTGTATTTGTAGCCCTATTTGTTTTTATCAGTTTACTATATGGCATGACCGGTGGCCGTCACCGATACAAAGTTCATCGCGTAACGCTAAAGTTTGATGATTTGCCAAAGGAATTTGACGGTTTTACCATAACCCAGTTGTCCGACATTCACGCCGGCAGTTTTAGCAGTCGCAAAGGCGTCGAAAAAGGGATCTCGCTAGTAAATAAACAAAACAGCGACCTTATTTTGTTTACCGGCGATCTGGTGAACAACAAAGCCAGCGAGATGGAACCATGGATGGATACTTTTGCTAAACTTCAAGCTGAATTTGGAAAGTATTCTGTTTTGGGGAATCACGACTACGGCGATTATACCAGTTGGGAAAGTGAAGAAGCAAAAACAGCTAACCTCGTAAGATTAAAACAAGTACATAAAGATATCGGATTTAAGTTATTGCTGAATAATTCGGTCCAGATAAAAAAGGATGAAGCTGCCATAGCTTTAATAGGAGTGGAGAACTGGGGCAAAGGCGGGTTTCATAAATATGGCAGCTTGACCCGGGCAGCGGCAAATGTAGGCGACGATGAATTTAAAATATTGATGTCGCACGATCCATCGCATTGGGAAGCAAAAACACTGGAGCACGAAAAGCACATTAACCTTGCGCTGGCGGGGCATACACACGGCATGCAGTTTGGTATTGAATTATTTGGTTTTCAATGGAGCCCGGTAAAATATATGTACCCGCAGTGGGCCGGTCTTTACGAACGCAACGGCAAATACCTGTATGTTAACCGCGGCTTTGGCTTTTTGGGTTTTAAGGGCAGGCTTGGCATTTGGCCGGAGATAACTGTAATAACCTTGAAAAAGAAATAACACTTTATTATCTTTCCGCAAAAAAGATAACATGAAAGTTGTTAGGGTTATGTACACGGTGCGGCCGGAATATGTTGCCGTCAACCAGGCCAATATCGCAGGTATCGTCGCAGAATTAAAACTACTCAATCATCCCGGCATAAAGTATGGTGCGTGGTTGCTGCCCGATGGTAAAACATTTATGCACTTCGACCAGTTAGAAAACGAGGCTGCGCATGAGGTATTGACTTCTCTCGAGTCATTTAAAAAATTCGCTACCGAATTGGACGCGAGTGGGATGGAAGTTGAACCAAAATTGGAGCTGCTTACCCTGTCTGCGTCCACCGAAACGTATTTCGACTAACCTATGCTGCAAAACCGTGTAGACCCGCAAGGGAATATCATCAGTACCAGCGCACGTGGCGCCTGGCTGGGCAACCGTGGTCAATTGCACGGCAAAGGCAAAACTATATTGCGGGCATTTAAGCATAAGGCATGGATTATTTGCGTGCTGCAATTTAAAAACAGGCACAGGCTGGTAATGTCGCCGGGGTTGTGGACGGAGTTGTTTTTCCTGGACGAAGCCACGGCCTTTGCAGCAGGCCACCGGCCATGTTTTGAATGCCGGCGCGAAGATGCTAATCGCTTTAAAGCGGCCTGGCTTAAAGGTAATCCCGGCTACGGGTTCGATAAAAAAACATCCATCAATAAATTCGACGATATATTACAGGCCGAAAGGATTGATACAAATAACGAAAAAGTAACCTTTGAAGCAGATATAAGCGATTTGCCGGATGGAACTTTTGTACAGATTGACGACGAACCTTATTTAGTGGCGAACCATTTAATCCATCATTGGACGCCATTTGGCTATGATAAAACCACAGCCTTCCCTTCATCATCAAAAGTAACTGTACTCACGCCAAAATCTACAGTCTCAGCGTTCAGCGCGGGGTACAGGCCGCAACTAAAAATAAACAGTTAGTAAAACTGTTTTGAATTTATTGATGTTTTTATAAAACGAAATAAAAAGCTACCTTTCAAAATCAATAACAACCTATAAAATCAACCAAAAATACTAAAAATGAAAAAATTATCGACGTTCGGCCGTAAGTACATGACCCGTTTTCTACAGTCGCAAATTATGTTGCTGTTGTTGCTTTGTTCGGCCACCAGAATTTTTGCCCAGCATGCAGAAATGAAAAAAGACCCTGATGTAATTGGACGTTGGGATTTAACTATTGACAAAGATGGAAAGGCCATACCATCTTGGCTTGAAGTGCAAAAATCAGGAACGCATACGCTCATTGGTCGTTTCTGCTACGCTTTCGGCAGCGCGCGGCCGATATCAGAAGTTAAAGATAATTTTGGCAAATACAGCTTTTCCATCCCGCCGCAGTGGGAAGACGGAAAAAGTAATATGGATTTCCAATTCGAGGTAAAAGGCAATCAAATTAGTGGCACAATGGTTTATGTTGATGGTACGACTTATAATTGGACCGGTGTACGCGCACCAGCTTTAATCCGCGCTAAAGCCCCGGTTTGGGGGCCGGCTGTGGCTTTGTTTAACGGCAAAAACACCAAAGGATGGCATGCTGACGGCGAGAAAAACCAATGGATAGCCGAAAAAGGTATTTTGAGGAGCCCGCATTCGGGTGCTAACCTTATGACTGATAAAACTTACAAAGATTTTAAACTCCATATCGAATTCCGTTACCCGCAAGGTAGCAACAGCGGCGTGTATTTGCGAGGTCGCTACGAATTGCAGGTTATCGATACCAAAAGCGGCGAACCTGAGCCAATCAATTGCCAGTTTAGTGCTATTTACGGCTTTTTGCCACCGAACAAAATGATGGCGAAAAACCCGGGCGAATGGCAGTCGTACGATGTTACGTTGGTTGGCCGTATGGTAACTGTAGTAGCTAACGGAACAACTGTTATAAGCAACCAAATAATACCCGGCATCACCGGGGGTGCTATCGACAGTAAGGAAGGCGAACCAGGCCCTATATTTATACAAGGCGACCACGGTCCGATTGACTACAGGAATATAACGATCAGGGAAGGGAAATAAACACCTTTAGATAGAAACAAAAAAATGCAACACAGAGGTAAGTCGATCCGCCCGTTTATAGGTGCTGAAAATTTTGAAATATCGCGCAGTTTTTATCGCGATCTTGGTTTTGAGGAAACTGTGCTTTTTCATAATATGTCGGTGTTTAAATCAGGCGGATTGGCTTTTTACCTTCAGGATGGTTATGTAAAAGACTGGGTAGACAATACCATGGTTTTTATGGAAGTCGGTGATGTAGACAAATTTTGGGAGGAACTTGTAGCGTTAGATCTTTCCGGCAAATATAAGGGCGTGAAACTAACGCCTGTCCGGGTGTTTAACTGGGGTAAGGAATGTTATGTGCACGACCCTTCGGGGATATTATGGCATTTTGGAGAGTTTAGTAAGTAAAGGGTAAGGGCAGGGGCTTTAATTCGGCAATTGTCGATATCAGTTCAATTCAGATTTATAGTATATTTATACATGTCAACCGACGATAAATCTGCACAATTTTATAAGCTGAGAGCAAAAGAATATGCTGCTCACGTTCGAAATCCGAAAGATTCCGTCTACCATGCGTATTACGAAAAGCCTGCAATGTATGCGCTTTTACCAAATCTTAAAGGTAAAACCGTGCTAAGTGTAGGCTGCGGGAGCGGGGAAGATAGTGTATACCTCAAAAGGCAGGGTGCAGCAAAATCAGTGGGGATTGACATGAGCGATGAGATGATCAAAATCGCCGAAAGTTCATATCCCGAATGCGAGTTCCATGTAATGGATATGGAAGCGATCGACTTCCCGGACAATAGTTTTGATTTCGTTTATTCAAGCCTTGCGATCCACTACGTAGAGGATTGGGGGAAAGTATTTGAACATGTTTATCGCATACTGAAACCAAATTCATCTTTTCTCTTTTCATGCGGACACCCGCTGCGGTTTGCAATGGACGATACCGGCAGCGAAGAATTTTTCACCCGGACATTACAGATCAACGAAAAGACAGATACCCGCGAAGTAACAATCACCGGAGATTATTTTGCCAAAAGAAAAACGATTGACGCCCTGGGCAAAAATACCGCAAATACATGGACCATGCCCATTAGTGATATTGCCACGGCAGCTACAGACGCAGGTTTCCTTATCGAGCGTTTGGTAGATCCTCGTCCATTAGAAGAGCTTAAAGAGATAGACCCGCAGACTTATTACCGGCTAAGTAAGATACCGGAGTTTTTGATATTTAAATTGAGAAAAATGTGACGGATGCCTTCAATCCTCCATCAAATGCCTGACAAAAATGGCATGTGCTTTTGTTTGTTGCTTTCAGAACAAATTTACAATTCTCATCTACTTAAAAAACTGTGTGCGCGATCTGATGATTGATAAATATCCTTTAAAAGCTATCCCTGGCTAAATTTACCCCGATATTCCAATGGCGTAATTCCCGCTATTTTTTTAAAAATAGTCCGGAAAGCTTTTACGTCGGTATAACCAACTGCGTACATTACCTCGTTCACATTTTTACGTCCCGCCTCAAGATTTCTTTTGGCAGCTTCTATTTTTATACGCTGGATATAGTCGACCGGGGAAATCTTGGTGGCCCGTTTAAAGCGACGCGTAAAATTTATGCGGTTCATGGCGCAAAGATCTGCCAGGGATTCGACGGTGATTTTTTCTTCAACGTTTTTTTCTATATAATCCTGCACAGCCCTTATTTCAGTATCCCGATGGTCTTTAAGTCCTTCAAATACTATAAAAGGCGATTGAGAATTTCGTTCTATATCAATTTGCAGCACTTTGGCACAATATAAAGCCGCCTCCCGGCCATTATATTTTTCGACAAGATAGAGTATAAGGTTTAAACTGGAAACGGCGCCGCCCGCGGTGTAGATACCGTTGTAATCAGTAATGATTTTGTCGGTCGTCAGGTTTAGTTCAGGGAATAAGGCACGAAACGGCACTTCCGCCTTCCAATGGGTTGAGCAGGGTTGTCCTTTTAGCAGGCCGGTCGCGGCCAATAAAAACGCGCCTGTACATAAGCTGGCAACTTCGGCGCCATTTTTATATTGTGCAGTCACCCATTCAAGTGCTTTACGGCTGGTATTTATGGCAAAATCATCGCGGGAATCAAAGCTCGGCAAGATAATTACGTCCGTCTTTTTTATTGCTGTAATATCTTGCAAACCCTGAAACGAGAAGGAGGTATTCAATAGGCGTTGTTGCAGGTTTACGCCCGCCAGTTGAATGTCATAGTACGGCGTAAGCCCCTTGTTGACATAAAATTCGTTCGCTTTTTCGAATACTTCAATGGCGTTAAACAGGCAGCTGGGTTTCAACACACCATCCGCCAGAAAAAATGTTACCTGTTTCATGTTGCAAGTTACATTGATTCATTTGCACAAACAACCCCTCATGTTGTTAAATGCACACCCTTCATGGGTGTAAATTATCCGGTAGGTTTGAATCAAAAAAAATAATAACATGGGAAAAGTAATTAGTTTAATTAACACCACGCCGGATGGCTTTGTCGACAGTCAATATGTAAACGCCGACGCCGAATTTCATGAATTTGTACATGGCTTATTGGCCGAAACACAAACCGTTGCGTTTGGCCGTAACAGTTTTGAGTTGTTCCAGCAAATATGGCCGGCAATACTTGAAAAGGAAGATGCGGCTGAATCGCAGGTACGCATGGCAAAGGCGCTAAGGGATAAACCGAAATATGTATTTTCATCAGGTCTTACTTCAACCACCTGGAGCAATTCGGCTATTGTAAAAGCAATAGATGCTGCTACAATTAACCAATTTAAGCAACCCGGTGAACAAGGGTTGCTGACTATAGGCAGCCCCGGCCTTGTAGCAGAGTTGACTAAGCAGCAACTGGTAGACGATTACTATTTCAGTATCCAGTCGGTGATAGCCGGAAACGGCGGGGTACGTCTTTTTGATAAACTTGCCCTTGATACACGGCAGCCACTTAAATTTGTCGAGAGCAAAGTGCTCAAAACGGGAGTGGTAATTATTCATTACCAAAGGTTATGATAATCCTGTAATCAGGCAGTACATCGCGGTGCCCGGTTTGCTTTAGCAGGCCGGGCTTTTCGGTATTAAAGAGAATGTAAACAGTTATCAAAATGATGTTTTTACATTACTAACAGATTATATTATAGCTATTTCGCGGCTTTCAAAAAAAATAATTACCAAGGCAACCGAGCCGTTTTTATCACGGTAATACTACCAAACTTCGTATCGCGGGTATTCTATTTTAAGGTGCCTGTTTTATGGCGTTAAATGCATTAATACGTTCAACATCTATTTTACTATTTAAAACAACCTTTTAATTACAATTTATGACGAGAAAATTTACATATCCGGCCATCTGTTTCCTCCGGAATTTAAAAAGCAACACTGCACGTTTTTTTACGATTTTAGCCTTGATGTGCTTTAGTGACGCAGTTTTAGCAAATGCAAAAACAACCCCTGATGCAAGTTATAATCTTAAGCCGGAGAAAGGCTCAGCAAGCATCAAGAATCAACCCCCGGGCATTATTACAAAAACATCAAATTTTACGGCGGCTCCAACCGTGGACTACCGGAGCGCCCGAACTTATAAAGTTGGTATTACCATAACCAAAGTTACTCCAACAACCACAGACGTTGCAACGCTGGGATATAAAGCCACAACTAATACGATAGGTTCTGGTTTTAGTCACCCCGTAAGCGTAGCAGCCGATGCCCAGGGCAACGTGTATGTGGCCGATGATGGAAATAGCCTGGTATTAAAAAAAATACCCGCCGGCGGGGGCGCCCCTGTTGGCTTGAGCGGTGGGTTTAATAACAAAAAGCCAACCGGTGTTACAGTCGACGCAGCCGGTAATGTTTTTGCTATTGATCAGGGCAATATCGTTTACGTAATGCGGGCTGATAATAATACATTAAGCACGCTTCAGGTTGGCGGTGGAAATGTTAATAACGGTCCCAATGGCATAGCTATAGATGCGAACAGTAACGTTTATGTAACAAACAGCGGAAATAACTCGGTGAAAAGAATACCTTATGATAACAGTCCCGATGCACCATTTGAAGTAACAACAGGTTTTAATAACCCAACAGGCATTGCCGTAGATGCAGCCGGCGATGTTTTTGTGGCCGACCAGGGAAATCACGCGGTTAAAATGATCCCAAAAGGAACCGTTACTCCGGGTGTAGTAATGGCCAATATAACCGGCACGTTTACCGTTAGTGCCGATGTTGCGGGTAATGTGTACATCGTCAAGCTCATCAACTCCGCTATCCAGATGTTACCTGTTAACGGTGGCAATACTATAACAGTTGGCTCATCTTTTAATAGCCCGGCTGGATTAGCCATTGGCAGCGATGGGAAAATTTATGTTGCTGATGCAGGCAACAGCCAGGTAAAGACCGTTGATCCGACCGGGGGGTATTTTGTAAATACGACATTGCCAAAAGGAATGTTCTTTAGTCCGGTAACCGGCGCTTTAACTGGCACTCCAACAACAATCAGCCCCACAAAAACTTACAAAGTATTCGCTTACGGCGCCGGGGGCAGCGCCCTGGCTAATTTAACAATTACGGTAATTCCGCCATTCCCAGCGCCTCATGTAAGTTATACCAGCCCCAATAATTTCAACCTTGGAGCACCGGTAACATTAAACCCAACCAACAGCGGTGGCCCGGTGCTCGCCCCTGCGTATAACAATCCCATTATCCATATAGGAAAGGGCCTTATCAGTACTAACGGTATTGCATCAGATGCTGCAGGCAATTTTTATGTGACCAACTCTTTTGGTTTTATTGAGAAAGTTTTGGCTTCAACGGATTCCACTATAAAAATAGGTTCGGGGTTTATCCAACCTTCAGGAGTTGCAGTTGATAAGGCAGGTAATGTATATGTGGCTGACGAAGGCGATCAAACGGTAAAAAAGATACCTGTTGGAGGAGGGAAAACGGTCGTTTTTGCATCAGGATTTACACGCGCTGCTGCTTTAACCTTTAATAGTTCCGGTGATTTATTTGTTGCCGATGGAAATGATATAAAGAAAATACCGGCGGGCTCAAACACTCCGGTTATTTTTGCCGCAGGATTTGGCGGACGTGACGTAATTACGGTGGACTATGCCGGTAACTTTTATTTGGATAGCGGAGGCTCGATAGTAAAAATTTCGCCCGACGGAAAGACCTTTAGCATCGCTGCGTCGGGATTCGGACAAATTGAAGGCATTGCGGTTGATGTTTTGGGCAACTTATATGTTTCTGATACCAGGGACGGAACATTGAAGATGGTTCCCGCCGGCAGCAATACACCGGTAGTATTGGCCAAAGCATTCGCTTTTCCCCGGGGGCTCATGGTTGACGGAGCCGGTAATATCTTTGTGCTGGATTATGGTACACCTTTTATTAAAAAATTTCAGCCATCCGGCGGGTATTATATCAATGCGTTACCCGCAGGCTTGAGTTTTAACAGCACAACCGGCGCTATTACCGGCACAACAACAGCAACAAGCGTCGCAACAAATTATACCGTAACTGCTTATAATGGGTTGTCTGGTAAAGCGGTAGTAAATATCAAAGTATCTGACCTGCACAACGCAAACCTTTCGAATTTAAAACTGAGCAATGGTACACTAAGCCCTGCGTTTGCGCAAACAACAACCAGTTACACAGCTACGGCGACAACTTCAACCATAAATATAATACCGGCTGCTGTTGACGTTAACGCTACCATCAAAGTGAACGGTACAATTGTTGCATCGGGCGCCGCTTCGGCAAGTATACCGTTAGTAGTAGGTGACAATACCATTACCACTGTTGTAACGGCGCTTGACGGAACCACCATAAAAACATATACCATTAAAGTGAACCGACTATCAGACAACGCATTTTTAACCAGCATAAAGGTAACCCCTGCAACATCACTAACCGTAGTAAGCGGCCCGGATTTCAGAGATTATACTACTACTGTACCAAACTCGGAAACAAGTGTTAAAATTACGGCGATTACACAGGATGCAACGTCTACAATAAAAGTTAATGGGATTATAGTTGCGAGCGGGACCTCATCGGCCAGCATACCATTAAATGTTGGTGCTAATGTAATTAATACTGTAGTGACTGCTCAAGATGGCATAACAACCAAAACCTATTCGATTAAATTCACCCGCTTACCGTCAATTAATGCTAACCTTGCCCATTTAATAATAAGTAGCGGTGTACTGACGCCGTTATTTGCCGCCGGCACAACCAATTACACGGCATCGGTAAGTAATGCAACCGCTTCAATTGTAATAACGCCTACAGCGAGCGATACAGAAGCAAAAATAAAGGTGAACGGCACAGCGGTAGTTTCGGGAACAGCATCAGCGGCGTTGCCGCTTGTTGTTGGACTAAATACTGTTACAACAATAGTTACTGCACAAGATGGTGCCACTACGAAAACCTACACAGTAGTTATAACCCGAAGCGCTTCGAATGACGCCCTTCTAACGAGTTTAAAGCTAAACCCGGCAACCACCCTTACGGTAATAAGCGGCCCGGACTTTAGGGATTATACCACCACGGTACCGAATACCGAAACAAATGTTAAAATAACACCCACTGCACAGGATGCTACGGCGACAATAAAGGTTAATGGAGTTACTGTTGCCAGTGGGACGGCAACGGCTAACATACCACTAACCGTTGGCGCCAATGTGATTAAAACCGTAGTAACAGCGCAGGATGGCGTAACCATAAAAACATATAGCATAGCTTTCACCCGCCTGGCACCGGCACCGGCTGTATCAACGTATGAAACAACGGAACAATCAGTTGCTTCCGGAAATATTACGGTACATCAGAATTTATCGCCAAATGGCGACGGTAAGGGGGATGTTTTGATAATAGATGGCATAGCGGCTTATCCTGAAAACAAAGTTCAGATAATGAATCGGGATGGGGTTTTGGTATACGAAACAAAAGGCTACGATAACGAAACCAGGGCTTTTGACGGGCATTCGGGCACTAATGGTAAATTACAACAGGCTGGTACCTATTTTTACTCATTGGAGTATAAGGACGGTGCTGAAACCAGGCGTAAGACCGGTTTTATTTTGATAAAATATTGAGTATTCCTTAATTTGACAATTGTAGAAAAATAAAGCCCTCTTTTTAATCAGGAGGGCTCTATTTCGATAGCTACATAACAGCGGGACTAATTTAAAGTACTGACACCAGTTCGGCTATACGATTGGAGATGCCAACCTCGTTGTCGTACCAGGCAACTACTTTTACCAGTTTGCCGATTGATTTGGTAAGGTTACCATCTACGATTGAGCTATGGGTGTTTCCTAAGATATCAGCCGACACAAATTGCTCTTCGGTATATTGCAAAATACCCTTTAACGAATTATCTGCATAGTGCTTTAATATAGCATTCAGTTCTTTAGCCGAAACTTCCTGCTTTAAGTTGATCGACAAGTCGACGATCGATCCGTCGATCACCGGGACACGATAAGAAAACCCGTCCAGTTTGCCTTTCAACTCCGGGAGAACGTCGCCGATAGCTTTTGCCGCGCCGGTTGTTGTAGGAATAATAGAATGTGGGGCCGACCGGGCCCTGCGTAGGTCCTTATGCGGAGCATCCTGCAAATGCTGGTCTGCGGTAAAAGCATGAACGGTGGCCATATAGCCCGACTCAACGCCGAACTCTTTGTCGAGAATGTATAACACAGGGGCGATACTGCCTGTGGTACACGATGCTGTTGAATAAATCTGGTCGCCGCCGATCATTTGGTTGTTCACGCCGTGAACAATAGTTTTAATCCCGCCGGTAGCAGGAGCGGTGATCAACACTTTTTTCGCACCGGCGTCGATATGGGACTGTGAAGCGGCCTTATCGGTAAAACGGCCGGTCGATTCGATCACCACATCGATACCGAGGTTTGCCCATGGCAGGTTCTTCGGATCCCTTTCACTCAATAACTGTATTTTTTTTCCGTTGACAAGCATCGCGCCATTTTCTTCTGCTACTGTACCGGGGAAATGTCCGTGTGCGCTGTCGTATTTTAACAGGTGGATCAACGTGTTCAAATCCGTCAGGTCGTTGATGGCAACAACTTCTATGTCGTGTTTATCCTGTAAGGCCCGAAGCGTCATACGCCCGATACGGCCGAATCCATTAATTGCAATTTTCATATTTCTGTAGTTTTAAAAATCTTTTGTAATCAGATGGTGTCACCATCAGGTGTCTTAAAAATAGCCTCCTCATCGATACTAATCCGCCCAAACCGCAACGTAAAGCAATTTGTTCAAGCGGCATATCACTTTCCTCAATATAAAGCCGGGCGGCTTCCACCCGTACTTTTTCGATATATTTTGCCGGTGAAATCCCGGTTTGCCGGGTAAATACCCTTGTGAAGTTCCGGGTACTCATATTCATTTTCTCTGCTAAGCGGCTAACATCAAGAGACTCATGCAATCGTTCAGCCAGCCATTCTTTTAACTGTACGGCCACGGGCGAAGTGTCAATCATGTTACCGAACTGTACCTGGTAAGCCTGCCTGTTCAGGTAAAAAAAGATAAGTTTTCGCGCTATTTCCGCGGCAACTGCCCGTCCGCAATCTTCCTCTACCATAGCTAAAGCGAGGTCGATTCCGGAAGAAACTCCGCCAGAGGTAAATAACTGCCCGTCCCTGGACCGAAAGAAATCATTGTCTGGCAACATGCCTGACCTTTCGAGGGTTGAACTATTAACGCCCACAAAACCTATTCTGCGGATGTTGTGATGTGCCATCGCCAGCCAGGAGTAAAAATCTGCATAGTCTGCGCCGGTTTCATTACCGGTAATTAACAGCGTATCTATATCCTTATCCAAATCTTTTAACTGTGAACAATTGATCTGTATCCCCGATGAGCAGTTCACAATGGCCACACCAGGCGAAACCAAAACAACATTGTAAGCATCCCGAAGTTTATTTGCATGGTGAAATACGTCCGCAGGCCCTGCAAAATCTGACAGCGGATCACCGGACATTACTACGATAGCGATTTTCTTTCTACCCACGAGTCAAAATTAAAATATTGTATTCCTGTCTCAAAGGACATAAAATATACAATTTAGGCCATGGGCACTTCGTCAAAACATGTTATTTAAGTTTTCATATCAGTAAGATATATATCCTAAAATACTTTGAAATATTGAGTTGCTTATTTAACTTTGTAACACAAAGTACTTTTTATAAAAGTAAAACTCAAAATAATGAAAATTTCAGGAACGAAATTCGTTATCATCTTCCTCGTATCGGCGTTTGGCTTTATTGCTGTTACTAATTTACTATTGCAACCGGTAAACGGCGACTGGTTTGCGGGAACTAATTCACCAATAGCCTGGAAACGCACGTTAGCCGCCATCATTTATCCTATCAAAATTGTTTTGGTTGGGCCCCTGGCACCAATATTCAATGACCCGGACCCGGCACCCCCGGTTCGGGCATTTGCCTGCGCTTTATATTGGACTGGCATAGCATTAGTTCTTCATTTTGTCTTAAGTAAAATTATTCCCCGTAAAAAACATGAATAGATTTGAAGAACTATACTTTGAAGCAAAGTCTGACAAGTGGTTTCAACGGTTTGCTGTTTTTTGCCGTATCGCTTTAGCGGCGAGCTTTATTCCGGCGGGCATCGTAAAAATCATGGGTGAACGATTTGCCGCAGGCCTGTCGCCCAACAACCCTTTAGGGCATTACTTCGATGCCTTACATGTCACAGGATATTATTATACCTTTATTGGAATTGTTCAAATCATAACAGCTATATTATTACTGATTCCGAGAACATCCCTTTTGGGTGCGCTGATATATTTTTCCTTCATCGTTAATATTTGCGTGCTGACTTATGCTACCCGCTTTGACGGTACCAGGGGTATCACCATGATGTTATTGGCAAGCTTGTTTTTATTAATTTGGCATTACGACCGTTTAAAACATATTTTGCCATTTAAACAGCCTGAAACAGAATCTCCTGTGGTAAAAAAGCCCCTGGGTAAGCGCCTTAGGATCATGTTTTTTGGCGGCTCCTTCGCAGTCTTAATCTTTATCATTGTCGGTACCTTCTATTTATTTGAGATAGTGCCGGGCAACTCTGAAGCCGAGTGCCGAAATCAATGTGCTTCCAGTAAAAACCCCGCCGCTTGCCAAATTTTCTGCGATTGCATTTATAAACAAGGTCAGCCGCTGGATAGTTGTTTGGCAACCTTTGATAAGGCGAAAGATATTCGCAAGGCCGGCGGGAGGTAGTGAGCCGACGATTGGAGTAAGACCTACGTTTTGTGAGGCAGGCCTGGGGATAATATAATCCCTAAAAACAACAAAGCCCGATATTTTCATATCAGGCTTTGTACCCAGAGCCGGGGTCGAACCGGCACGGCCTTGCGACCACAGGTGTTTGAGACCAGCGCGTCTACCGATTCCGCCATCTGGGCATTTTTGTTCGGTAGTTTTCCGCTAAAAGCGGG
>Ga0207695_10004280_pt1 | contig 19582 bp, 17 predicted proteins | sample KBSC54metaG_FD_184354 | JGI IMG/M metagenome (GOLD analysis project Ga0207695, IMG submission 184354) | Corn rhizosphere microbial communities from Kellogg Biological Station, Michigan, USA - KBS C5-4 metaG (SPAdes) (version 2) | ecosystem: Host-associated > Plants > Roots > Rhizosphere > Soil... | reverse complement strand
TCCGTCACCAGCGCTTCGGAAAGCGCGTTCAAGGCGTCCGGCCGGTTCAGGGTGACGACCTCGATCGGCCCCCGCCGCTCCACGATGATGTCCTGGCCGCTCACGGGCGCGCTCCCTGTTCCGTTCTAGTTCCAGACCAGCGGCAGTCTGGAGACGTTCCACACGCCTTCGGTGCGCCACTCGGCGCGCTGGCCGTCCGGGACGCGGATGTTGGAGAACCGGGAGAGCCACTCCTCGAGCACGACCTTGATCTCGCGCCGGGCGAGGTGCGCGCCCAGGCAGTTGTGCACCCCCGTGGCCAGGGTCAGGTGGCGCGCCCTGCGATCCGGGTCGACGACATCGGGATTGGCGTATTCACGCGGATCGCGCCCCGCCAGATAGGTCGGGCAGGCCACCCGGTCGCCCTTCTTCATCAGCACGCCGTGAAACTCGAAGTCCTCCTTGACGATCCGGCCGGTGCCGGTGACGCCGTAGGCGCGCAGGAAGTCCTCGACCGCGGCGGGGATGTCGTCGGGGTTCGCCCGAAGGCGCGCCTGCAGCGACTGGTCCTGTGTCAGGTAGCGCATGTACCAGCCGACGCTCGACAACACCGTGTCCAGGCCGCCCAGGTAGAGCACCAGGGCCATGCCCATCACCTCGCCATGGGTGAGCGGCCGGCCGTCGATCTCGGCGGTGAGGATGGCGGTGACCAGGTCGTCGCGCGGATCGGACCGGCGCGCCTCCACATACTCTTCCAGATAGGCCACGATCGCCCGGATGGCGGCGACGCGGGTCGGGATGTCGCGTCCGCGCATGTGGGTCTCTTCCCAGTCCAGGAACTGGTCGAGCTTGTCCAATGGCAGCCCCATCATGCCCAGGAACACCATGGAGGGGAAAAACTTCAGGAAGTCGTCGATGAACTCGCATTCGCCCTTGGCCTCGAACCTGGCGATGAGCGTGCGGGCGATCGTGCGGATGCTGTCTTCCAGCTTGTTGATGGCCTTGGGCGTGAACCAGGGCTGCAGCAGCTGCCGGTAGCGCATGTGCTCGGGCGGATCGATCTCCAGCGGGTTGAGCCGCCAGTCCACCCCCAGCAGGTCCGACGCATCGAAGGCGCCGCTGTTCGAGAAGTGCTCGGTGTCCATGAAGATTTCCTGGACCAGGGCGAACCGGGTCGGCAGCCAGGCGGCGCCGAAGCGCGTGGCCTTGCGCGCCCAGAGCAGCTCTGGGCCCTGGCACAGCCGCGCGACGCCCAGGTAGGGATCGTCGAGCTCCGCCGCGTAGGTGTTGATGTCATGGTCCCAGACGAGTTCGGCGGGCACGTGCGCCGGGACGTCGATCGGCTCCATTCCTGAGTCCTCCCTGGCCTTCTTTGAGCGCTGCCGCCCCACTTGTGAAGATCGGGGCCGCGCGGCCGGGCCGCCGTGAGCCGGGTCGACCTGACCGGTCGAGGCCTTTCTTCTCCGCTGTCCCGGAACGGCGTTGCGCCGTCCGCGCAGGCGTCTACGCGGCGGCCGGCGCGGCGCTCGGTTGGACGATCGTGTCTTCCGCCTCGTCCGCGCGGTTCACGATCGCCTGCATCAGCAGCAGCATCACCACCGTCGCGATCGGCAGATGCAGGCCCAGCGCCAGCGGGCGGGCGATGGCCGGCAGCACGAAGCCGACCAAGAGCAGCGGCTTCTCCCAGGGCCGGAAGCCGGTCTGCAGGCCGCGGCGCAGCAGCCAGGCCATGGGCAGGGCCAGCATCGCCAGGTCGTAGTCGAGCAGGAACGGACTGACGAGCAGGCTGCCCAGCACCAGCAGCGGGGCCTCGGCGCGGCCGCGCCGCCAGAAGCGGGCGCGGACCAGCATCGCCAGGGTGGCGGCGATCACCACGCCCTGCACGAGGTAGGCGACCACGGGCGGCGCGCCCACGAGGCGGGCGCCGGCGAAGGCGCTGACCATCTTGGCGTGGTCCACGAAGCCCTGCTCCATGGTCGCGCGGGCCAGGGCGGAGATCCTGACGAAGCCGACCCAGGCCTCAGGGCCGAACGCCAGCAGGCTGACGCCGGTGAACACCGCGAGGGTGGCCGCGGCCACGGCCAGGACGGTCCAGCGGCGGGTGGCGATCAGCGCGACCGGGACCAGCAGCGCCAGGTGCGGCTTGAACGGCAGCAGGCCGAAGGCGACGCCGGCCAGGCGCGGGCGCCGGTCCAGCCAGTAGGCGCCGAGGCCGATCAGGGTCGAGCTCAGGAAGGCGTTCTGGCCGTGACCGGCGTTCACGAACATGGCCGGGTAGGCGAGGATGGTCAGCCACGCGACGTGGCCCTCGCCCCATTTGCGGACGGTGAACACATAGGCCGTCCCGGTGATCGCCAGCCAGGCCGCCAGCGCCACGACGTAGGGCGCGAGCGCGAAGGGCGCGCAGATCAGCAGGAACAGCGGCGGGTAGAAGTAGGCGGCATAGCCGCTGTCGACCTGGAACACCGAGCCCTCGGCCGCGGCGTGGGCCGCGACGTTGTAGGCGCTGACCGCATGGCCGGAGACCACCAGCTTGGAGGCCGCGTAGAAGCTCAGGAAGTCGGTGCCGAGCGGCTTGCCGAGCGGATCGAGGCCGGTATGCGCCATCACGCACCAGGTCGCCACGATCATGCCGGTGATGATCAGCAGGATGTTGCGCCATGCGGCGGCGCGCGGCGCGGTTAGCCAGTCCGCCCGCGCGGCGGTCGAAATGATCTGCGAAGTCAACGCCGGGGCCCCCCGTGGAGCGCAAGATATGGACGAGGTTCGGTGAGGATTTGGTCAATGACTCCGTTGGGCCACCTCAGGCCGCCACAACAGTGCATCCCGGCCGAAGCCGCGCAGCGGCGTAGAGCCGGGATCTCAGCGCAAGCGCCTGCGGAAGATCCCGGACAACTCGCTGCACGAGTTTCCGGGATGACACTGCCTATGGGGTGGGAAACGCGACCGTCACCCGGACGGTCCGGCCCGCGACCCGGCGTCCGAGGGCGTCGGTGCGGCCCATGCGGAAGCGGTGCGTCATGATCAGGGCCGCGCCGCCCGCGCCGGGCGGATCGGACGACAGCACCGTGCAGCCGGTGAGCGTCCCGCGCGCGGTGGCGCGGCAGTCCAGCACCGCGCAGAAGCCGGCGGCCAGCAGGTCGCGGGTCTCGGGGTAGAAGCGCTCGGGCTCGACGGGGCGGGCCAGCCATCTCGGGCTGGCGATCGCGCCGCGCGGGATGTCGTGGGGGGCGAGGCAGGTCGGCGCGGCGCGGGCTGATCCGCAGGCGAGCGCGGCGGCCAGCAGCAGCGCTGGGCTGGCGACGGCCCGCATCGCCTCACACTTCCAGCGGCCGGTCGCGCCCGGTGCGCGGCCGGTCGGACGGGACGTGCGCCTTGAGCGCCTCGCCGCAGATGGCGATCCCCCGGACGATGCCGGCGGTGGGGTCGGGCGTCTTCATGCCCTCGCTCACCGCGACCGCCGCCGCGCGCCAGACCGGCTCGCCGGCCGCCGCATGGGTCGCCTCGTCGGCCAGGATCTCCACCTGGCGGTCGGCCAGGGCGATGAACATCACCACGCCGGTGCGGCCCTCGGCCGCGTGCGAGCCGGCGGCGAGGAAATGGTGCAGGGCGGCCTTGCGGACGCGGCGTCGCTTGAGGAAGCGTGGCGTGAGGGCGCGGCGGATCGGGGACCAGGACACCAGCAAGGTGACGACGGCGAAGAGGGCGATCTGGGCGATGGCGTAGGCCGCGAGCGCCATGGCCAGTTGCGGCTCGCTCGCGCCCACGTGGGCGGCGGTCCAGCCGCCGCTGCCGGCGTCGATCAGCGGGCGCAGGCCGAGCGCCAGCGCCACCGGCGGGATCAGCAGGGCAGCCGCCGCGCCCCACGCCAGCGGCACGTCGCGGTAGCTGGAGACCTCGCCGGCCAGCACGCAGAAGATGTCGCCGGACGATCCCGCCTCGGCTTCGGCGACCGCGGCCTCGATGCGGGCGTGGTCCGCGGGGGTCAGCATGTCACCAACTCCCCGAGGAGCCGCCGCCGCCGAACGAGCCGCCGCCGCCGGAGAAGCCGCCGCCCCCTCCGCCGCCGCTCCAGCCTCCGCCGCCGCCCCAGCCGTCGCGCCTTCCGCCGCTGGACAGGATGGTCATCGGCAGCAGGCCGCCGCCAAACCGGCCCCGTCCCCCGCGGAACAGGCTCGACAGGATGAACACGATCACGATGAAGGCGATGATCGCGCCGATCGGAGTGTCGTGCGGCTGTGTCTGCCGCTCGGCCGCAGCGACGCGGGCCTGGGCGGCCGGCGCATCCAGGGTGAGCTGGGCAGCCAGGGCGTCAGTCCCGGCGACGACGCCGCCCTCGACGTCGCCGCTGCGGAACTTCGGCAGCACCTGCTGTTGCAGGATCACGCTGGAGAGGGCGTCGGTGAGGATCGGCTCCAGGCCGTAGCCCACCTCGATCCGCACCTTGTGTTCCTTGGGCGCAACGATGAGCAGAACGCCGTTGTTCTGGCCCCGCTGGCCGATGCCCCACGCCCGGCCTAGCTGGTAGCCGTAGTCGGCGATGTCATAGCCCTGCAGGTCCGACAGGGTGACCACGACCAGCTGGCGGCCGGTTCGCGTCTCCACGTCGGCCAGCTTGGCGTCCAGGCTGGAGACCGTAGCCGGCGACAGCACGTGAGCGTCGTCCACCACCCGGCCGGTGAGGGCGGGGAAGCTGGGCGCGGCGAGGGCTGGCAGGGCCACGAGCCACAGGGCGAGCGCCAGCACGGCCGCCCAGGCGTGGCCCGGGAGGCGGCGGGGCTGGATCATGGGGTCGCCGCGTTGGGCGCCGGCGGCGGCGAGCCGGGCGCGGCGGCGGGAGGAGTTGCCGATGATGGGCCGAGGTCGAAACGCACGGTCGGCGCCGTCTGGGCGCCCTCGCTGGCCGTGAACAGCTGCATCGGCTTGGCGCTTCGGTAGAACGTCCCCGCCCAGAGCGAGGTCGGGAACACGCGCAGGGTCGTGTTGTAGTCGCGGACCGCCTCGTTGTAGTCGCGCCGGGCGATGGCGATGCGGTTCTCGGTGCCCTCCAGCTGCGATTGCAGGGCCAGGAAGTTCTGGTTCGACTTCAGGTCCGGATAGGCCTCGCTCACCGCCAGCAGCCGGCCGAGGGACGCCGACAGCTGGTCCTGCGCCTGCTGGAAGCGCTGGAAGGCGGCCGGGTCGTTCAGCTGGTCGGCGTTGATGTTGACCGAGGTGGCGCGGGCGCGGGCCGACGTGACCTCGACCAGCACGGTGCGCTCCTGCTGGGCGTAGCCCTGCACCGTAGCCACCAGGTTGGGGATCAGGTCGGCCCGGCGCTGGTAGTCGGCCTGGACGTCAGCCCAGCGCGCCTTGGCGGTCTCCTGCTTGGTGGGGATGTCGTTGACGCCGCAGCCCACCAGCGCCAGCGGGACGATGATGACGGCCAGGGCGCGCAGGACGCGCCCGAAGAGGTTGGTCACGAGGGGGGACCCCGAAGCGACGCCGCGTAGCGCGCGGCCCGGGGGGGAATCTAGGGTGGCGAGCGAAGCGGCGCCAGGGCCGGGTGATACCGGCAAGGCTCCCCACCCCCGCGAGGGGGAGGGGAAGCGCACGCGGGGCTCCCAGTCTAGAACGCCAGGTTCAGCCCCATCTTCAGCGCCACGTCGCTGACGCCGGCGCGGTTGTCGGCGTCACGGCGGTAGGCGACGGCGCCGTTGAAGCTGGCATGGCTGGTGACCGGGGCGGCGTAGCCCAGGGTCACGTCGGTCTCGTGGCCGGCCGGGGCCAGGTCGACGTCGGTGAAGCGGGTGGTGGCGTAGCCGTCATCGTCGACGTCGGTGACCGCCATCTGGGCGTGGCCGGAGGTGACCCGCAGCGGCTGGCGCACGGACAGCGAGAGGGCGTCGCCGGCCTTGAACGCGCCGCCCTGGACCAGGGAGACGCCCCAGGCCATCGCCTTCAGCGGCGAGACGCTGCGGATCAGGCCGGTTCCGACGGAGGCCCCGTCGGTGCTGACCCAGCTGGCTTCCGCCAGCAGGGTGCGTCGGCCGCCGAGGTCGAGCGCAGAGCTGGCGCCCATCAGCCGGCTCGCCCGGTGCGCGCCGAGGTTCAGTGGTCCAGCCCCGTCGTAGGTGGTGCCGAGCAGGGCGTTGTCCTCGGAGAGATTGGTGAACGCGCCGCCGATGCTCCAGCGGTCGGTGACCTGGGCGGTGAGCGCGAAGGCGGTGGCCGCGGCGTGGGAGCGGTTGCGGTCCTGCGGCGCCGAGCTGCGGGCCTGGTCGGTGGACGACCAGGCGGCGGCGAGACGCAGGCGGCCCATCGCCCGGGTCCCGAAGGCGCCGGAGTAGCCGCCCTGGGCCAGGTCGACCAGGGCGGTGGAGACGCCGAGGTCGCCAGCCTGCTGGGCGGTCAGGCTGTCGGCGCCCCAGGCGGCCTGGGCGAAGGAGAAGCCGGAGGAGACGCCGCGGCCGACGGCGACGAAGGTCCCGTTGTTGGCGGCGAACGACAGGTAGGCCAGGTCGGGGCGACGGCCGGGATAGCCGCCATCCAGTCGCCGGTCTGCGAGCGGGCCGGCCGCTGCAGGGTCCGGCAGGCCGATGAACATGAAGTGGCCGGTGGGCGCGGTGGCGACGATGGTCACCGGCTTGACGTTCGAGCTCGCGCCATTGGCCGAGGTCGAGGTGGTGGTGATCAGCGGCGAGAGGTTGACGGTGAAGTTGCGCTGGAAGCCGTCGAAGGCCGTGTAGGCGGCCAGCTGGTTGCGCACGCTGGCGAGCGGCCCGAGCGCGCCATTGCTGATCATCGCGCCGCTCAGCGTGCTGACGGGGATCGAGGCGCCGTTGGCGCCGGTGACGGTCAGGGTCCCGACCGGCTGGAAGGCCTTGGCGATGTTCATCAGGCCGAATCCGAAGGTCGACGAGGCGCCGAGGTTGCTGGCCGTCTGGAACAGCACCGCGCTGGCCGTGCCGTTGCGCTGCAGCACCGGCCAGGTCGCCTCCAGCAGCGCGACCGCGCCGCTGATCTCGGGCGCCGACATCGAGGTGCCGGTCCAGTAGGCGTACTGGCCGGTTCCGTACTGGATCCCCGGCGCGATGATGTTCTCGCCCGGCGCCATCAGCCACAGCGAGGCGTAGCTCATCCGGGTCGATCCGGAGGTGAGCGCGCCGCCGCCCGGGGTGTTGCTGAACGACGAGCGCTGGTTGGCCGAGTTGACCGAACCGGCGAAGATCAGGCGCGTGCCCACCAGCGCGGAGTAGCCGTTGGTCGAGCCGCCGTTGTTCAGCGCCGTTCCGTTGTTGCCGCCGGCCCAGACGATCACCGCGCCGGTGGAAGCCGCATAGTTCACGGCGTTGATCACCGAGGCGGTGGGCACATAGGTGACGCTGAGGTTGATCACCTTGGCGCCCGCCTGGGCCGCCCTGATGATGCCGTTGGCAATGTCGGTGTCGTAGCCGGAGCCCTGGGCGTTCAGCACCTTCTCGGCCACGATCGTCACCCGCGGGGCGACGCCGGACATGCTGATCGAGGCGCTTGAACTGAACGCGCCGCCGAGGATGGAGGCGACGGCCGTGCCGTGGCCGTTGTCGTCGTTGTAGCCGCTGGAGCACCGGAAGGTGACGGCCGCGCAGGCCGACGAGCCCAGCACCCGGCCGGCGATCTCCGGATTGGAGGCCTGAACGCCGGTGTCGACGACGCCGACGACGACGCCCAGTCCCGTGCTGGACGTCTTGATCGTGGCGGTCTCGTTGAGCTGGGCCTGCCAGGCGGCGGACCGATCTGTTCCGGCGGTGGCATGGCCGGCCGTCAGCAGCGCGAGCGCCGTTGCGCCCGCGAAGAGAGGCATACGCATTCTGGTTTTACCCCGACTGAACTTTGTACGCCCCGGGGCTACCCTAATGCAGTTGACACAATGTTGCCCACTTCTCGCCCAAATGCGGCCCGCGTCCCCTTGTCGCGGGCGCCGCAGGCAGGCCGAATCGTCAGGGCAGCCCGCAGCGGGGCGGCACTATGGCCTCCATCCGCTGGCGCAGCCGGGGCAGCGGGCAGCTGCCGTTGGGGCCCGAGGCGCAGCCGTTGAAGGTCAGCGGCAGGCGCTGGGCGCGGGCCGGGGTCAGGGCGCGCATCTGGGTCAGGGTGTCGTAATAGGCCACGGGCTTGACGTAGCGCGCGCCGCTGGCCGGATCGCGCCAGACCTCGAAGGCAAGCGTGGTCCCGGGCGCAGTGGCCTCCGGCTGGCCCGGCAGGGCCCAGTCCAGGCCGAACACCGCGCCCATGTAGGCCAGGTTGCTGTCGTGGCCGGAGAGCGCCAGCAGGCGCGTGGCCGGACCCGCCTGCGGCCCCTGGCCGGTCGGGTTCGCCTCGCCCGCCAGCGCCGCCACGATCAGCCGAGCCATCAGGGCGCCGCGGCGACCGGCGAGATAGGGATTCCGGACGGTGAGCTCGAATTGGCGCTCGTGCAGCGGCATCACCGCGGCGATGGCGGCGGGCGAGGCGGCGCGGCCCCAACCGACGTCCTTGGCCGGCATGCCCTCGACGTACTCGAGCAGCAGGTCCTCGACCAGCGACGAGGTCTCGGCGATCGGGCCGGTGACACGCGCCCCGGCGTAGCCGCCGGCAACCACAGCGTGGTCGCCCCGAAAGCAGGTCCCCGGTCCGCCGGAGCAGGCCATCGGCGCCAGGATCGACTGCAGCCGCGCCAGGGCGCGGTCGGTCGCAGGGGTGGAAAGGCCGGTGGGGCCGGCGCGGGACAGGATGCTGTTGCGGGCCTGGGCCAGGTCGGTCTGGCAGGCGGGGCTGGCGGCCCCGCTGAAGATCGGGTCGCGCGGATCGGGCGGCGCCCAGGCGGCGCGGACGCCGCAGCCGGGCGCCAGCGCCTCGGCGGTGATCTCGCCGCTGCGGCGGGTGCGCTGGTCGGTCCCGTCGGCCCACACCGAGACGGCGCCGGCGCCCGGGCAGCCGCGCGTCGGGAGCAGGCCGAGCCGGCGATAGTCGGCGCGCAGGGTCGCCCCGATCTGGCGCACCACCAGGGCTCCGTGCGGCGTCAGCTCTCCCGGCGGCACGGGCCAGGCCGGCCAGGGCTGGGCGGCGTATTTCGCAAGCTGGTCGTTGCCCACCGTCGGCGGACGCACCCCGTGGCGCTGGACCAGCACCACGCGTTCGAGGGTCAGGGGCGCGGCGGCTGCGGGAAGGGCGGCGGCGAGGGCGAGGACGAGGGCAAGCAGACGGAGCACGGGGGCGGGTCCTGAAAGCGGAGGGGCCAGACTGCCAGTGATCGGCCGCCGGCGCGAAGCTTTCATGACCGGGATGGGCGATGCCGGAGGGGAGGTGGAAACGCGACCCGAATTCGCTACTGGTCTCTCCCAAGACCGCGAGGGAGCCCAGCCGATGCAGCCGTCCGAATTCACCGTCGACACGCCCTGGCAGCCCGAGGACGACCAGTACCACCGGCTCTCCGACGACCTGTTCGAGACCGAGACCAACTGGTGGTCGCTGAACTGGCCCGAACGGAAGATGGGCGCCTGGCTGCACGCGGCCCACCACCCGAACCGCAAGTCGGTCACCACCCGGGTGTTCCTGTGGGACGACAAGGGCCACTCGCCGGGGCGCCTCGCCTACTACTTCAACAGCGGCGAGACGCCGATGCCGGACAATCCGGACCTGCGCGACATCACCTTTCCGGGCGGGGGGTACAGCCTGAAGATGCTGAAGCCGGCGATGGACTACCAGGTGTCCTTCGCCGACCCGTCGCGCAACTTCGCCATCGAGTTCGTCCATCGCAGCGTCCACCCGCCGCACCGGTTCACGCCTGGCGAGGCGCCGGCGATGTTCAACCCGCACTTCGATCAGCTCGGACACATCACCGGCGAGGTGATGCTGCGCGGCGAGAGGATCCCGATCGACTGCTACTCCGTCCGCGACCGCACCTGGGGCCCACGCGGGGGCCGGCATTCGCAAAGCCAGAAGTCCGAGTATGCGGTCGAGCGGAAGTTCCGGGTCGCCAATCCCGGCGGGGCGCGCTGGCGGGAGATCGAGCGGGAGCGGGGGCGCGGGCGCATCCAGTACATCTTCGGCCATCACAAGGCGGAGACCGGTTTCCTGAGCTTCGTGCGGCCTCAGGACGGCGATGCGCGGGGCTGGTCGCCGATGAACATGGGCTGGCTCCTGAAGGACGGGAAGTTCGTCCGCCTCGACAAGACCAAGTCGCGGATGAAGAACTATCGCAACCCGGACACCGGCTTCAGCCAGGTCATGGAGGTGCTCGCGGTCGATCTCGAGGGGCGCAGCCTGGAGGCCGAGGGCCGCTGCCTCAGCTACATGTCGGAGAACGACGCCGGCGCGAACGCCCTGATGCGCTGGGACTTCGACAACGGCCAGATCGGCTGGGGCGAGGACCAGGACGGCTGGCGCGGCGACCACTTCGCCAAGATGCTGGACGCGCTCCGGACCGCGCGGTGAGCGCGGCGGCTACGCCGCCGCCGGGAGTTCGATCGGCTCGGCCGAGAGGCAGCAGAGCTGCGCCGCGCCGTCCCAGACCTCGATGGCCGCGTGTTCAGGCGAGGCGGCGAGGCGCTGCCCGGCGAATTCACGGGCGCGGGCGTCGTCGCGCAGCTGGGCGTACAGCACCTGCCGCTCCCGCTGGCCGTAGCGATGGATGTAGATCGTGTAGTCCTTCATGGACATTCGACCAGTTCCGCCCCCCGGCGTCCTACTCGATGATACGGACGTCCGCCTGGTTTCCAGGACGCCGTCCGCTTGCTCTGACCACGATTACACGCTTCGAATTTAGCCGTTTTATGGCGCAGCTCTGTGACAATTGGGCACACACCCAGATTTGGGTATCAAACGCTTGTCAGTACTCTGCAATCTTTCAGCGGCCGGCGTGGGCCGCGTCGATGGCGTCCAGCAGTCCCGCGTCCGCGCCCAGCCGCCGCAGCGTCGCGGTGGGCAACGGAAGCGCGTCGGCGCAGGCGGCCACCGCGTGCGGCAGGCCGAGCGGCGCCAGCATCACGCCGCCGGCCTTCGCGTCCGGCCACAGCTGGAACGGCAGGTCCTCGTCGTCCAGCACCTCGCCGCAGTTGCTGGTCCAGCTGGCGTCGTGGCCGGACTGGGCCCTGGCCGCGGCCAGGTAGAGGGCGTGCAGGCGCGGCGAGACGATCGCCCCGATCGACGAGCCGTCGTCGTGGGTGTCCAGAGTCGCGGATGTCACCAGCGCCTTCGGCAGCAGCCGCGTCCAGTCCAGCGGCCGGCCGCTCTCCAGGTCGTAGGCCACGGCCATGGCGCTGGAGTCCGGGTGCGCGCCGCCGCAGTACATCTCGTCGGTGATCAAGAGGCTCACCACCTTCGGCCCGGCCATGGTGGCGGACACGCTGCGGCTGGTGGAGGCGTCGCCGCCGCCGTCCGCCTTGCACTCGCGCATGGCCTTGCGCCAGCGCTCGTCGAGGCGGGCGAGGGCGGCGTTGATCTTCGCGGAGCCTGGGGTGGCGGTGGTCAGGCGCGGCAGGGCGGCGTTGTCGGGGGCGAGCGGCGCGGGACGGGTGAGGGCGACGGGGGCGGCGGTCGCCGCGGTGGCGAGGGCGAGCAGGGCGAGGCTGAAGATGGCGCGTTTCATCGCGGCGCAGCTTGAGGCCTCGTCCTTCGGTCCGCCAGTCCCTAGACCGGCGCGGCAAGGCTCGGGTCTTCACGCTTTCTTGGGGTTCTAAACGCCTAGGTTGCAAGAACTAGTCTAGCTGGAGGTGTCCATGCCGACCCTTGCCGCCACCGTCCTTGCGATCGTCACCACCTTGGCGATCAGCCGCATTCTGATGCTGGCGTTCAAGACGTTCGGCGACAACATGGGCCGGGTGGTCCTTGCTAACGGCGCGACCCTGATCGTCTGCGTGATGGTGTGGGCGCCGGGTATCCCGCCGGACATGCACCGGGACTTTGAAGGTTCCCTCGGCCTGCACGGCGTACCGGCCGCCCTCTGGGCGCTGATCGATGTGGTGATGCTGAACCGTCGCCAGCGTGATCGCGAGCGCACCGAGACCTGAGCGGAAATTTTCGCACAGGGGCTTCGAGCCGATGGAGTAGGACTGGGCAAGGCTTCGAAGGGCGCCTTCCTCCATGACCGCGACGCGCGCCGTTTCTCTGCAGCTCCACGCCGGCTCGGCCTGCCCTCCGGTCCAGTCCATCGCAGTCCTGCTCGCCCGCCACGGTCGCTCCCTCACCCTCGCCTACGCCGTCACCGGCGCCATTTCCGATCTCATCCTGCCCGCGCCCGAGGCCCCCGAGCGCACCGACGAGCTCTGGCGGAGCACCTGTTTCGAGGCGTTCGTGCGGGGGCCCGATGAGGCCTACCTCGAGTTCAACCTTGCGCCCTCGACCCGCTGGGCCGCCTACGCGTTCGACCGCTATCGCGCCGGCATGCGCAACGCTGACGTGACCGCGCCGCGCATCGAGACCCGCCGCGAGGCGCGCAAGTTCACCCTGGCCACCACCCTCGAACTGCCGGACAACGCGCAGGCCCTGGCCCTCTCCGCCATCATCGAGACCCGGGACGGGGGCAAGGCGTACTGGGCGCTGGCGCATCCGGCGGGGAAGCCGGATTTCCATCACGCCGCGGGGTTCGTGTTCGCGTTGGGAGACGGCGCATGAAGTTCGGCATCGACTGCCTGCTGGAGGACGCGGACCTGCGCGAGCGGCTGTCCGGGCGGCGCACGGCGCTGCTGGCGCACCCGGCCTCGCTGACCGTCGACCTGACCCATTCGCTCGACGCCCTGGCCGCCTGCCCGGAGATCACCCTGACCGCCGCCTTCGGCCCCCAGCACGGCCTGCGCGGCGACAAGCAGGACAACATGGTGGAGAGCCCGGATTTCAACGATCCGGTGCATGGCATTCCGATCTTCAGCCTCTATGGCGAGGTGCGCCGGCCCACCGACGCGATGATGGACACCTTCGACGTGCTGCTGGTGGACCTGCAGGACCTCGGCTGCCGCATCTACACCTTCATCACCACGCTCAGGTACATGCTCGAGGCCTGCGCGGCGCACGGCAAGGCGCTCTGGGTGCTCGACCGGCCGAACCCGGCCGGGCGGCCGGTGGAGGGGCTGCGCCTGCGTCCGGGCTGGGAAAGCTTCGTCGGCGGGGGGCCGCTGCCGATGCGGCACGGCCTGACCATGGGCGAGCTGGGCGGCTGGTTCACCGCCGAGCTGGGCCTGGAGATGGAGTACCGGGTCGTACCGATGCAGGGGTGGGCGCCCGACGCCTGGCCCGGCTTCGGCTGGCCGCTGGGCGAGCGGCCCTGGATCAACCCCAGCCCCAACGCCCCGAACCTGTGGATGGCGCGGGCCTACGCCGGGACGGTGATGCTGGAGGGCACGACGCTGTCCGAGGGGCGCGGCACCACCCGGCCGCTGGAGCTGTTCGGCGCGCCCGACATCGACGCGCGGGCGGTGATCGCCAAGATGCGCGAACTGGCCCCGGAGTGGCTGCACGGCTGCGCCCTGCGCGACATCTGGTTCGAGCCCACCTTCCACAAGCACGTCGGCAAGCTCTGCCAGGGTGTGCAGATCGTCACCGAGGGCCCGGTCTACGACCACGCCGCCTTCCGTCCCTGGCGGCTGCAGGTCCTGGCGTTCAAGGCGATCCGCGCGCTCGCCCCCGCCTATCCGCTGTGGCGCGACTTCCCGTACGAGTACGAGGTCGGCAAGCTGGCCATCGACGTGATCAACGGCGGCCCGGACCTGCGCGAATGGGTCGACGACCCCGACGCCAACGTGAAGGACCTGCAGACCCTGGTCCGCGCCGACGAGGCCACCTGGGCGGCCGAGCGGATGTCCCACCTGCGCTACTGAGGCCCCGGTCCCGGCGTCCGACGGCGGGCTGTTCCGGGCCGCGGCGCGAGTTGCGCTGCATCAAGGCCCGTCACGCGAAGTTGCCGCAAGGGTTCCCGTCGAAACGGACGGAGCGCGCGGACGATGGGGTGGGTGTCGAGAACCGGTCTGGTCCTGGCGGGGATGGTGCTGCTGATCGGGCTGGCGGCCGGCCAGGCCGCGCAGGCCGCGCCGGGCTACTGGCGGTTCAGCAGCTATGCGACCAAGCCGCCGCAATCCCAGCTCGACGAGTCGGACCGGGGCATGCACGCCATGGGCCGCACGGCGGAGACGCGCGTGACCGGCGTCTTCCAGCCGGCCGGCTCGGGCGCCGGGTCCGTCGAGCTCTACTTCAAGAACGACGACGTCGACCGCCGCGTCATGCTGACCACCCTGAAGTTCGACTTCACCACCGGCGTGGACATGCGCGCCCTGTCCCCCGGCCAGAAGATCCGCTTCCGGGGCGTCACCGTCATGGGCGGCAACGACCTGTCGCGCGCGTTTCACACCACCGGCTACGGCAAGATGGCCGCGGGCGTCGGCGACTATTTCCTGACCGCCGAGGCGGGCATCGACCGCCCTGGCAGCGGCGAGGGCGAGTTCGAGGTTCCGAACGGCGGGCCCAACGCCACGCTGATGATCTACGCGGCCACCTACATCTCGGCCAACGGCGCGCTCGGGGGCCAACTGGAGATGTACTACGAGTGGGTGGCCGGCCCCGCCCCGACCCTGGCGCCGGACGATGGCCGGACCGCCGGCCCTTCGCGCAGCGGCGGCTCGGGCGGCAGCTATTCCGGGGCCTGGAACACCACCGAGGGCGCCATGACCCTGACCCAGGGCGGGGACCGCGTCACCGGAACCTACAGCCAAGACAACGGCCGCATCGACGGCCAGTTCGCCGCCGGGGGCCGGCTGACCGGCTACTGGGCCGAGGACGGCTCGGCTCAGCAGTGCAACTTCCCGCGCATGGGCAGCCCTTTCTGGGGCAGGTTCGACTGGGTGCTGTCCGCGGACGGCCGGCATTTCGACGGCAAGTGGTCCTACTGCGACGCCGAGCCCGACCGCGCGTGGACCGGCGACCGCACAGGCGGCGCGCCCGGACCAGCGGGGGGCGATCAGGCCCGGGGCGGTCAGACCAGCTACGGCGGGGACGCCGATCATGGCGCTCCGCTCGACGCCCACGGCTTCAACGCGCCGCCGCAACCGCCGACGCCGGCCGGAGCGACCCTCGCGGACAACTGGAACCTGGGCGCCTGCAGCTTCACCGATACGGCCACCCTGGTGGCCGAGGGGTCGATCCACCTGACGCGGGTGGAGGTGTGGTTCCACTGGAACCCCGGCGAGACCATGATCGGCTACGCCATCTCTTCCAACGGCCGCCAGGGCCGCCGCGGCTTCCTCCGCGGCGAGTGCGACCCCTACCAGCGCGACTGGTGCGTGGGCCGCGACACGCCCGACTCCGACCTGCCGGCCGGCCGCTACGAGTTCCGCACCGACCGCGCCGGCGTCTGCCAGAACTCCGGCAGCGGCGGGGCAGGCTTCATCCGCGCCTTTGGCAGCGGCGCGGCCCACGCCGAAACCGGCGGGCAGGGCGGCCATGGCCCGGGCAGCCACGATTACGGCCAAGGCGGCTATGGCCAGGGCGGCTATGGCCAAGGCGCCAGCGGCGGCTACGGCCAGGGCGACCATGGGAGCTACAACCAGGGCGGCCAGGGCGGGCGCGGCGACCAGGTCGACCATGGCGGCCACGGCGACAACCAGCTGGGCCCGCAGACCGAGGTCGCGCTGGTCGACAACTGGAATCCCGGCGCATGCGCTCTCACCGACAGCGCGGGGCTGGACCTGCGGTCCACGACCCGGGTGAGCCGGGTGACCCTGTGGTACCACTGGAATCCGGGGGAGGGATCGGTGGGCTACAGCCTCATCTCCGGCGGGCGCACCGTTTCCAGCGGCGCCCTGGTCCGGGCCGAGTGCGATCCGTACCAGGCGGCCTGGTGCGCGGCGAACGCGACCCTGAACCTGACCCTGCGGCCCGGCCGCTACGTGATCCGCACGGCCCGGGCGGGCGTCTGCCAGAACGCGGCCAGCGGCGGCGCCGGGTTCATCAAGGCCTGGGGCTACGCCAGGGCTGACGCGGCCACCGACACGCCGAGCTTCGGCGACCTCACGGGGACCTGGATGGGCAACGACGGCGGCACGTACCAAATTCGGCAGGACGGAAACCGCATCAGCTGGGTCGGAACCTCCGCCGACGGCGGCCGCACCTGGCAGCACGATTTCGTGGGCGCGATCCGCGGCGACATGATCCAGGGGCATTTCACCGACCGACCCAGCGGCATGGTGCATTCCCAGGGCGACCTGCAGCTGCGGATCGTGGGCAATCGCCGGCTGGAGATGGTGCGGGGCGAGGGCGCCTTCAGCGGCTCGCTCTGGACCCGCTGACCGGCGCTCCGCGAGCCCGTGACGGAGGATTCAGTTTCGCGACCGGCCCGAACAGGGCAGTGTCGGCGAAGCTTGTTGCATCCTGGAAATCTTTCATGCGCCCTGTCCTTGCCGCCGCCCTGGCCGTCCTCGCCCTGGCGGGGCCTCTGGCCGCACAGGCCAAGACCGCGCGGCGGGCCCCCGCACCCCCGTCGCCGCCCCGCGCGGTGACGGACCTGGTTCGGGCCGATCTGGGCGGCCCGGCCGGCGTCCGCGCCGCGCCGAAAACGCTCCCGGCGCGCGGCTTCAGCGCCGTCAACGTCACCCCGGACGGCATCGCCGACTGGCTGTTCGATCCGGGCAAGGCCGGCCTGCCCTGCGCCCGCGGCGCGGGGTGCCGGCAGGTGATCATCGTCAGCAAGGGGCGCTCGCGCGGCTACGCCGTGGCCATGGCGCTCGAGGCCTATGACGTGAAGGTGACGCCGTCGGCGGCGGGCGCCGTGCTCGACGTCGAGTTCGACGGCGGAGTCTGCCGCCTGGGGGCGGGGGACACCTGCGAGCGGCGCTACGTCTGGGACGGAGCGCGGTTCTCGGAGGCCGCCAACGGCCGCGGGGTGACCCGGCTGCAGGGACCGCTGCCGGAGCTGGTCGCGACGCCGTTGCAGGCCGTGCCCGTCGAGCTTCGCCAGGCGGTCGACCAGATCAACAAATTCTGCGCCGACGCCGCCGGAACGCCGACCGCCGTCTCGATGGACGCCGCCAGCACGCCCGATATCAACGGCGACGGACGGCGCGACTGGGTGCTGGGCACGGGCCACGATTCCTGCCCCTCGGGCGGCGGGGAGATTCCGCTCACCGTCTTCGCCAGCGCGCCGGGCGGCAGGTTCACCCCGGTCTGGCGCGGATCCGGCGTCGATTACGACATCGACCTGGGGCCGCGGCCGGCCAGCTTCATCGTCATCGAGACAGACGGCCGCTGCGGCGAGGACGGCGCGCCGCGCTGCGACGAGGACGCCATGCTGTGGGATCCGACCTCCGGCCGCCTGGTCCAGGGCTTCGCCGCCGCCGCCCGGGACCGCGCCCGCGCCGAGGCCCGGGCCCGCGACGCCGCCCTGGCCCGCCGGGAGGCCGAGGTGGCCGCGCGGGAAGCGGCGGCGCGCGACGCCCAGCGGCGCGCCTGGGACGAACGACGGCGGGCCGAGCAGGACCGCCAGCGCGCCGAGGACGAGCGCCGGCGCCTCGACGACCGCCAGCGTCTCGATGACCGCCAGCGGGCCGAGCCCGGGCAACGACAGCCCGACTGGCAGGGGGCCCAGGGCCAGGCCGGCGGGACGCCTCGTCCTGGCGGCGCACCTCAGGGCGGGACGCCGACGGCCGGGACGGGGGCGGAGGGCGCCCGGCGCGATCGCACCGGCGGACAGGGCGCGGCGGCGGGCGCCGGTCAGGCCGTTCAGGGGCAGGGACCCCAGGGCCAGGGTTCTCAGGCGAGGGGCCCTCAGGGACAGGGGCCGCAAGGGCAGGGACCGCGCGGCCAGGGCGCGGACGTCGCGCCGGCTGCGGCCTCGCCGACGCCGGCCGCCCAGGCGACGACGCCGGCGGCGCCCGACGCCGGGCCGCGGGGGGGCGAAGGTCGGCGCGGGGGCGGCGGGCCCGGTCCGGGTCAGACCGGCGGGAGCGCCGCATCGCCTGACGCCGAGCAGGCCCGGCTGGCGGCGCAGCAGCAGGCGGAACAGGCCCGGCAGGCAGAGGCGGCCCGGCAGGCGGCGCAAGCGGAGCAGGCCCGGCAGGCCGAGGCCGCGCGCAGGTCCGCCGCAGACGCCGAGCAGGCCCGGCTGGCCGCGCAGCAGCAGGCGGAGCAGGCCCGGCAGGCTGACGCCGCTCGGCTCGCCGCGCAGCAGGCGGAGCAGGCGCGCCAGGCCGATGCGGCGCGCCAGGCGGCGGTCGAGGCCGAACAGGCCCGGCTCGCCGCCCAGCAGGCGGAACAGGCCCGGCAGGCCGAGGCCGCGCGTCAGGCCGCCGAAGCCGAGCAGGCCCGTCAGGCGGAAGCCGCGCGCCAGCAGGCGGCGGCCGAGGCGGACGCCTGGGGCGCGGCCAGCGGCCAGGACACGCTGGTCGCCTACCGGAACTACCTGGCCCGCTACGCCGACGGCGCCCACGCCGAAGACGCGCGCCGTCGCGCCGCAGCCCTGGAATTCCAGCCGCCGACGGTCACGCTCCCGGCCCAGTAGCAACCGCCGTACTCGCGGGGTTTCCAGAACGGCGTCAGTGTCGGCTAAGCTGTGCGGCTCGAGCCGGAATCCGTCGGAGGTCGCCATGAAGCATCGGATCGCATCGGTTGCCGCCTGGGCGCTGGCCGCAGGCTGCGCGGGTCAGGTCCTCGCCGACCCGGCGCCGCCCTCACCGCCGCCGCCGGCCGCAGTCGCATCGCCCGCCGCGCCCGCCCCGGACCCCGCCAAGCTGGCGCTGGCGCAGCAGATCTACGAGCTGTCGGGGGGCGCCGAGGCGATCAAGGCGTCGATGCAGCAGATGACCGACACCATCACCCGGACGATGTCGGCGCTCGCGCCGGCCGACAACGCCGAGCTGATGCACGCCATCCAGCACGACATGCTGGGCGAGGTCGTCAAGCTGACGCCCACGCTGCTGGACATCGGGGCCCGGGCCTATGCCGCCAACCTCAGCGAGGACGAGCTGAAGGCCTACGTCGCCTGGCTGAAAAGCGATGCGGGCCGCTCCATCGTCGCCAAGACGCCGGCCATCCGCGGGGAGATCGTCGCCCAGGACATGCCGCTGATCCTGGGGCTGCTGCCGCGCCTGAAGCAGGACGTGGTCGAGCGCGTCTGCGCCGACGTGCACTGCAGCGCCGACCAGCGCCAGACGCTGGAGACGGCGCTGGCGCACATGGGGACGCGGCAGGGGTCGTAGGGTTCCCCTCCCCCGTGAGGGGAGGGGTCAGGGGTGGGGGGCTGCGGCAGGCAAATCCCAATCGGTCGACATGGCTGCGTCGCCATCCGTGATCTGCCGGAGAGAACCCCCCACCCCCAACCCCTCCCCTCGGGGGGGAGGGGAGTTCAAGGCGCCGGCGTGCCGATGATGATGATCGAGGTGACGCAGCCGTCCTCGCCGGCCTGCCAGGCGTGGTCGACGCCGGTGACCACCAGGCAGTCGCCCGCGGTCAGCCGGTGCGGGCCGTCGTCCAGGATCAGGTCGATGCTGCCGGCGACGATGGTGTGGCAGTCGATGGTGTCGGTGTGGTGCATCTGCGGATAGCCGCCGTTGGGCGCAAAGCGCACCGTCGACCAGCGCAGGTGGCCGGCGGGGGTGTGCAGATCCAGCCAGGCCCCGCGTCC
>Ga0207695_10004279_pt1 | contig 19584 bp, 9 predicted proteins | sample KBSC54metaG_FD_184354 | JGI IMG/M metagenome (GOLD analysis project Ga0207695, IMG submission 184354) | Corn rhizosphere microbial communities from Kellogg Biological Station, Michigan, USA - KBS C5-4 metaG (SPAdes) (version 2) | ecosystem: Host-associated > Plants > Roots > Rhizosphere > Soil... | reverse complement strand
TTTTTTGGGCAGCACCACCCTTGACAGTTTTCTGCTTGCTGCTGCCGGTTGTTTAAGCGGTTCAATGCCAGTTTATGTCTATAGCTTAGATCAGCACCGGAACTGATCTTATTTTTAGCAACGTTCTTAATGCGGTAGCAAGATTAGGCCTTATAATACAAAATATTCAGCTTTTACTTTCAGATTGACGGGAAATATAGAAGCGAACTTAGGGTTACTTTATCGTGGTTTATGGTAGTTTATCTTACTGTTGATGTTACTTATTTGTTACTTTGTGTTTTTAACTATTTGAAAATCAATGGTTAATTACATTCCGGCCATGTGGCAAAGATAAGCGCAACTATGAGTTTCTTGAGATTTATATTGATAAGCACTGTCCTGATTCCGGACCTCGAATTAGCCTAATCGATAAAGGGTAATGTTTTCTTGCGGTAGTATCCCCAAAACTGATCTTCCATTGAAAGCCTAGCGTTTAAGTTTAGTCATGATTCGGAAGTAAATTCGTGGGCAATGCCGCCTGGCTTAGGAGAAATTGTATATCCGTCAAAATAATTCTTCAGGTGCTATCGCTTAATTGAAATATATTATATGTTTGTACATTATAACATTTAATATTGACTATTGTCAACCAATTAGTATTAACATGAAAATATATCGTTTAAAAAATATTCGTTCAATTTCTGTTATCACGCTGCTGCTGTGTTCATGTGTGGTGAGGGGGCAAAATGTGCTAAAATATGTTGATCCTAATATTGGCACTGCCCACAGCCGGTGGTTCTTTTATACGCCGGCGGCAGTACCCGGCGGTATGGCTAAATTGGCCCCGTCAACAAACGCGCATTATGGTAATCCGTCGGGCTGGGAAGCGGTGGGCTATGATACCCGTCAGAATTCCATAGAGGGTTTCGCCCACTTTCATGAATGGCAGGTCGGCGGCGTAAGTTTCATGCCAACTACCGGCGAATTAAAAGTAAAACCGGGCGGCCTGGATACGCCAAACAGTGGGTACCGATCGCACTTCGACCGTAAGAACCAAATTGCCGAACCGGGATATTATAAAGTTTTATTGGATGATTATAACATAATCGCCGAATTGACTGCCACAAAACGGGTTGGTTTTCATCGCTACACTTTCCCACAAAATAACAACTCGCATATTATACTTGATATTGGAAATGTTCAGGGCGAAAGTGGTCCTGTTGTTGATGCCGGGATCAAAATGCTGGATGATACCCACTTTGAGGGATTTGTGTATACCTATCCCAAATATGTTAAAATATACGATCCTGACGGCAAAGTAAATATGTACTTCTATGGCGAGATCAGTAAAAAACCGGTTAATGTAGGTTCGTTTACAGCCAACGGAGTAACGCAGACATCCGGCTCGGCTAACGGGAAAGGTGCGGGTTTGTTCCTGGACTATAAAACAACCGAGAATGAAACTATCGAAATCAAGGTCGGACTGTCCTACACCTCAACGGCCAATGCCAAACTAAATTTACAAACAGAAACAAACGGTGTTTCATTTGACCAGGCTAAGGCAAAAGCGCAGCAAACCTGGCAACAGGAATTAAGCAAAATTTATGTTGAGGGAAAGCGTGATACAGATAAGGTTAAATTTTATACCGGGCTTTTTCACGCCCTTCTAGGTCGTGGAGTAGCAAGCGATGTAAATGGAGCCTACCCTAAACATGGTGGGATTGTTGGTCAATTACCAACCAATGCGTATGGTAAACCAGGTCACGATTTTATTAATACGGATGCAATTTGGGGTGCTTTTTGGAACCTGACGCAATTGTGGTCGTTATCCTACCCGGAAAATTATGAGGATTTTGTTCATACCCAACTACAGGTATATAAAGATAAGGGGTGGTTTGGCGATGGTATTGCCAACAGTGAATATATATCGGGTGTGGGAACCAACTTTGTGGGATTAACCGTTGCTGCTGCCTACCAGGCAGGAATACGGGATTACGATGTAAATTTAGCCTACAAGGCAGTTAAATTAAATGAGCTGGGATGGAAAGACAGGAAACCCGGCTCAGGTAAAATGGACGTTAAACCTTTTATCAAATATGGTTATGTCCCTTTTTTAGAAGGAGATGGAGGTTATATAGCAGATTCTACCGGTGCTACTTTTTCCGCTTCACACACACTGGAATATAGCTTTAGCGCCTTTGCGGCAGCCCAAATGGCTAAGACATTAGGCAAGAAACAAGATTATCAAAAACTGATCAAATATTCAAACGGCTGGCGGCATCTGTATAACCCGGCAAATAAATTGATACAACCCAAAAAAGCAGATGGCACATTTATCGGTAAGTTTGATCCAAATGCACCATGGAGAGGGTACCAGGAAGGCAATGCCATGCAGTACTCTTTTTATGTACCACAAAATCCTAAGGCATTAATTGCGATCCAGGGTAAAGATTTTTTTAACAATAACCTGGATGATATTTTTCAAAAATCCGAAAAAGATGGTTTTGGCGGTGGTAAAACAATCAATGCTTTTGCAGGCGTAAAATCGATCTACAACCATGGAAACGAGCCCAGTTTGCATATCAGCTGGTTATTTAATTTCTCCGGCAAGCCATGGTTAACCCAAAAATGGACAAGACTTATCTGTGATGAGTTTTATGGAGTTGAACCTATTCACGGCTATGGCTACGGGCAGGATGAAGATCAGGGCCAATTAGGATCGTGGTATGTGATGACCGCGCTTGGTTTATTTGATGTGAAAGGTTTTACCGATGCAAAACCTATTGTTGAATTGAGCAGTCCTATATTCGACAAGGCTACAATAGCGTTAGGTAATCATAAACGATTAATTATCGAGTCGAAAAATAACTCAAAGGAAAATGTGTACATACAATCGGCGGAATTTAACGGTAAACCACTAAATAATTGCTGGTTGTACCGGGACGACTTGATGAAAGGCGGTAAAATGATATTTATCATGGGCAGCAAACCGAATAAGGCATGGGGCACCAGGGTTCCGCCTCCGTCAGCCCAATAAAATAGATAGTCTTATTTATTAAATATGAATATAATGTATATTGGCTACTTATAAACCAACCAGGAATCGGGAAAGTAAAATCATAATCTTAAAAGAATTCTTTTAATGAGAAGACTCATTTTAATATTGCTATGTGCCGGCTTGGCCGTTGTGGTTTTTATTTATTTTCATTCACCATCTGTTGACCTGCCAGCCGATGTGAAACAGGCATATGACGCTCTGCCGGGATCAATGGATTATAATACTGATGTTAAGCCAATACTTTCCGACAAATGTTTTGCATGCCACGGTCCTGATAAAGCCAAACAAAAAGCCGGTTTACGGTTGGATATTGCGAAGTTTGCTTATGCAGAACTACCGGAAGACAAAGGAAAGGTAGCCATTAACCCCGGAGATTTGGCGGGGAGCGAATTTTTTCACCGTATTCTCTCTGACGACCCTAAATACAGGATGCCTTCCCCGGAATCACATCATACGTTAACGGCCACTGAAAAAGCAATTTTGATAAAATGGATAAAGGACGGCGCCGTTTATAAGCCACACTGGGCCTTTGTGAAACCGGTAAAACCTGATGTTCCTGATATTGATGAAAAAGGCTGGACAATTAATAACCCGATAGATAATTTTGTTTTGGCAAAGCTTCAGCAGAAAAATCTTCATCCTTCGGGGCAGGCGGATAAGGAATTGCTTTTGCGGCGGCTTTCGTTGGATCTGACTGGTCTTCCCCCAACGCTAAGTGAAATAGATGCTTTCTTAAAGGACAAATCGGCAAATGCCTATGAAAAGCAGGTTGACCGTTTGCTGAATTCCCCCCATTATGGCGAAAGGATGGCCGTAGACTGGCTTGATGTTGCGCGTTATGCCGATTCGCATGGTTATACCGTTGACAGGTTAAGGGATATGTCACCCTATCGCGATTGGGTAATAAAAGCCTTTAACAGCAATTTTCCTTATGATAAATTCCTGCAATGGCAACTCGCTGGCGACCTGATGCCCCACCCAACCCGCGATATGATTATTGCTACCGCATTTAACCGTAATCATCCGCAAAATATGGAGGGCGGCATTGTTGAAGAGGAATTTCAGACAGAATATGTAATGGACCGTACTAATACCTTTGGTAATGCGGTACTGGGCTTGTCTGTAGGTTGTGCCAAATGCCACGACCATAAATTCGATCCGATTACTCAAAAAAATTATTATCAGCTGTTTAGCTTTTTTAATAATGTAAAAGAGGCCGGGCAAATTTCGTTTGACGATGCACTGCCCACACCTACTTTGATGCTGCCAACCAAAGAAAAGGAGAAGATATTGCAGTTCATAAATCACAATATTTCAAACGAACAGAAAGCTATAGTTGAAACAGGACATAAAGCAGGCGTCGCTTTTGAAAAATGGCTAAATAGCGGGAGCTACAAAAAACTTGTTGTGGGCAAAATACCTGGCGATGGTTTACAGGCATATTATACTTTTAATAATAATTTAATTAACACAACCAATAACAAAAATGTTGGTGTTATGAAGCGCGAGGGCGGTCAGGCCGGCGAAGCGCCATTGTTTATAAATAGGGATGATGGCAAAGCGTTGCTATTAAACGGAGATTCATGGCTTGACTTGAAGCCAGTGGGGGTTTTCAGGAAGTCAGAACCATTTAGCATAGGTATTTGGGTAAATATTCCCAAACGGCTTACCGAAGGGGTTATCCTTCATAAAGGCGTCGCCGAGCGCTTGTACAATTTCAAGGGATACCATTTGTACCTGAAAAATAATAAACTTGAATTGAATATGGCCCATACGGGGCCGTCAAATGCCATTACGAAAGTAAGCGTTGATGATGTTCCGCGTGATAAATGGATACAGCTAACCATAACTTACGATGGCTCATCGAAAGCTGCCGGATTTAAGTTATACCAGGATGGGACTGAAATGAAAATGGAGACCACCATGGATCAGTTGACCAAAGATATCCTGTTTCCTGGCGGAACACAACCCGGATTGCAAATTGGTGCATGGGAGCGGGGGCGTGGTTTTAAGGATGGAAAAGTAGACGATATTACTGTTTACAACAGAACGTTAACGTCATTTGAAGCCAAAATTCTGGCGCAAAAAGCGAGCTGGAACCAAATAGGGGCTAAAGAACGGCCTGCGCTGTCGGCTGCTGAAGTAGATGTGCTAAAAAGCTATTATTTAGCAGCCGTCGATCCTGATTTAAAAGCTGAAGCAGAAAAATTAAAAGCATTGCGAACCACTTTGTCAGATTCAACCGGGAATATTGAGGAATTAATGGTAATGCAGGAAATGCCAAAACCTAAGAAATCGTTCCTGCTTAAAAGGGGGAATTACGACATGCGCGGCGAACAAGTTTTTCCCAATACCCCCGAGGCTTTATTACCATACCCAACAAATTTGCCTAAAAACAGGTATGGGTTGGCGCAATGGGTAACAAATCCTGATAATCCTTTAGCTACGAGAGTAGCTGTAAACCGTTTTTGGCAAAACTTTTTTGGAGTTGGCATTGTGAAAACTGCCGAAGATTTTGGTAACCAGGGCGAAATGCCATCGCATCCCGAGTTACTGGATTGGCTGGCAGTAACTTTTATGGAGTCGGGCTGGAACGTTAAGGCGATAAACAAAATGATCGTTATGTCTGCTACATACAGGCAGGACTCACGCGCATCAGCGGTGCTGGAAAAGGACCCGGAGAATCGTTTCCTGTCGCACGGGCCAGCTTACCGGATGACGGCGGAAATGATACGGGATAATGCATTGTTTGCAAGTGGCCTATTAAATACCCGCATCGGCGGTAAAAGCGTAAAACCTTACCAACCGGATGGTATGTGGGAGATAAACAACACCCATTACACACCTGATACCGGGAATGCAGTTTACAGGCGCAGCTTATATGTTATTTTAAAAAGATCGGTCCCCAATCCAACCCTATCAACATTTGACGCACCGTCACGCAGTTATTGTATAATGCGCAGGCAAAAAACCAACACCCCGCTACAGGCCCTGGTTACCCTTAACGATCCAACTTTTATTGAAGCCGCCAGGGTGCTGGGCGAGCAAATGACCAGGATAAACGATAAGCGAAAGGCCATAACCGACACTTATCGAAAACTTACAGGAAGAAGACCTTTATCAAAAGAAGTAGACCTGCTGCTACTGCTTCAACAGGTTGAGGCAGATAAATTTAAAAAGTATCCTGAAAAGGAGAAGGGCTGGCTAAATATCGGTCAATATAAAATTGATAAAAAATTGGATGCTGCTTTATTGACCGCCAACACGGTTGTTGCCAGTACGATATTAAATTCTGATGCGTCGCTTACAAAAAGATAAAGATTATGTCAAATCACCATCACGATGAAGAGTTTAGGCTCAATACTCCTGAATTTGAGCAGCTAAATAAGAGGCTTGAACGGCGCGAGTTTTTAACCAAAACCGCAATGGGTCTGGGGGCAATAGCTGTTGGGTCGTTATTTGGTAAAAGTCTTTTTGGTAAATCCGGTGCACCTGTGGCCGGTAGTACGGGTGATACCGAACAGGATATTTTAAGGGCAATCCCTCATTTTGCACCAAAGGCAAAAAGAGTAGTGTATTTATTTATGAGCGGCGGGCCATCCCAATTTGAATTATTTGATTACAAACCTAAGCTGGCAACTATGGCCGGACAAAACCTGCCCGACTCAGTTCGAAAAGGACAGCGGCTTACCGGGATGAGCGCTAATCAAAGCTCGTTGCCGGTAGTGCCATCGTTTTATAAGTTTAACCAACACGGGCAAAGTCAAACCTGGATGAGTGAACTGATGCCGCATACAGCACAGGTGGTTGATGATCTGTGTATCGTAAAGTCGGTTTTTTCGGAACAGATTAACCACGACCCGGCAATTACATTTTTTCAAACAGGTAACCAGCTTCCCGGCAGGCCATCTATAGGTTCGTGGTTAAGCTACGGGTTGGGTTCTGATAATAATAATTTGCCAACCTTTATCGTATTGGTTTCTAAAAACGGGCAAAAAGATCAACCATTGTATTCTAGGTTGTGGGGTAACGGATTTCTTCCGTCCAAATTCCAGGGAGTACAGTTTGGCTCGGGAAAGGACCCTGTATTGTTTTTAAATAACCCTGAAGGTTATGATGGGAACGACCGGAAGGAAATGCTGGAGTACCTCTCAAAACTTAATAAATTACAAAATGGGGCTTATGGCGATCCAGAGGTTGATGCAAGAATAGCACAATACGAAATGGCCTACCGGATGCAAACATCGGTTCCCGAAGTAATGAGTACGGCTAACGAGCCAAATGAAGTTTTCGAGATGTATGGCCCTGATAGCCGTGATCCGGGTACCTATGCCGCCAATTGTTTGCTGGCACGTAAGCTGCTTGAAAAAGATGTGAAGTTCGTTCAGCTTTACCATCAGGGCTGGGATCAGCATAGCAGCTTGCCCAAAGGCATTGCACAGCAATGTAAAGCTACCGACCAGGCGACTGCCGCCCTGATCAAAGACTTAAAACAGCGTGGATTGCTGGAGGACACCCTGGTAATTTGGGGTGGCGAATTTGGTCGTACCGCATACTCCCAGGGAAAATTGTCAGCCAATGATTACGGCCGAGACCACCATCCGCGCTGTTTTACCATGTGGATGGCTGGTGCAGGTGTTAAGCCCGGTATCACCTATGGCGAAACTGACGATTTTAGCTATAATATTGTAAAAGACCCGGTGCATGTTCATGATTTCCAGGCAACGCTGCTGCACCTGATGGGTATTGATCATGAACGGCTCACCTATAAATTCCAGGGCAGACGTTTCCGCCTTACCGATGTGGAAGGAAGAGTTGTAAAAAATATATTAACCTGATAATTTATAAAACCATGGATAACTCGAGAAGAAACTTTATTCGCAATTCTGCTATAGCATCTGTAGCAGTAGCATCTACACCTGCGCGAAGCTTTGCTATTTTACATAAAGACAAACAGCCGGACGAGCAAATTATAGGGCAAGGCGGCTTTACCTACAAGGCTGATAAGAACTGGGCAAAAATCAGCGTAAATAATACGCCGCTGGCCAACTGCCACGAAATGGTGCAGGACAGCAAAGGTCGCCTCATTATGCTTGGCGACCATATACACAATAACATCCTGATCTTTGATAAATCGGGAAAGTTAATAGATTACTGGGGAACAGCGTTACCCGGCGGTCACGGGTTAAGCATCAGCAAAGAAGGGGGTGAGGATTTTTTACTGCTAACCGACTGCGGTTGGGCTGTAGACAAAACAGGCAATGGGTACGGGCAGTCGGGCCAGGTACTAAAGACCACGCTTGACGGTAAGCTGATATTTGCCATTGGCCATCCCCGTACCATTGGTATTTATAAAGATGATGAGCCATTTAAGCCAACCGAAACCGCTGTAGCACCTAACGGAGATATATATGTAGCTGATGGGTACGGTTCAGATTACATTATCCATTATAATAGTAAAGGGCAGTATATTCGTCATTTTGGCGGGCACCACAATGCCAATAAAGACCATAATTTGATTAATGCTCACGGCGTGTCCGTCGATACCCGCGACGTAAATAACCCAACGCTGATCTGCACTTCGCGCGAGGAAAATTGTTTCAAGATATTTACGCTTGATGGCAAATTTATTAAGCGTATTGATATGCCTGGCATGTACGTTTGCCGTGCGGTTATCAACGGGCCCAATGTGTATGCCGGTGTATGCTGGTCGAAAGATGCGGCCGGAAAACGCTTTGACTATTCGGGTTTTGTAACGATTTTGGATGCGGATAACAAAGTGATATCAAATCCGGGAGGTGCTGCGCCTGTTTATAAGAACGGCGTTTTACAGCCAACATTGCAAGCTGTAAACCCAGTTTTTTATCATGGTCACGATGTTTGTGTTGATGAAGACAAAAATATGTATGTATGCCAGTGGAATGCCTATCATACAGCCCCGGTAAAATTAACGCGTGTATGATTTTTTTGAATATCAGCACGTTTTCGGGCCACTTGCATCCGCTTATTGTACACTTGCCAATAGGCTTTATTTTATTGGCTGCAGTTTTTAACATTCTATCGTATTCAAAAAAATATGAAAATTTAAAATCTGCAGTGCCAGTGGCCTTGTTAATGGGTTTTATATCGGCTGTTTTGGCCTGTGTTTTTGGATATGTACTCTCCACATCGGGCGATTATGATCAAAATGTGTTAAGGCACCATGAGTTTTCGGGGATCACCCTTGCCATCATCTCGGGGATATTATATTTTATTGCAACTGATCATTCGGGAAAAATGGCGTTCATCCCGGGTAAAATATTTTCTATAATCCTGGTAGGCCTTGTTGTGCTGATGAGCTATAGCGGGCACCAGGGTGCAAGCCTTACACATGGCAACGATTACCTGACTATGCAAACCTTAACTAGGAAGGTACGTGACAGGCCAACCAGCGTTGATAGCGCCATGATATTTGAAGACGTTGTACAGCCCATCCTGCAAAATAAATGCTCGCAATGCCACCGCGACGGAAAGTTAAAAGGGAATTTATCTGTTGAATCGCTGCAAACTCTTTGTAAAGGAGGTAAAAGCGGTCCAGCAATAGTTCCGGGAAAACTAAATGAAAGTGAATTGTATAAACGGATAACGCTTGATCCGGATAATAAGGATTTTATGCCTAAGGATGGTAAAACGCCGCTTACTAAATCCGAGGTGAAAATTATAAAATGGTGGATAGAAAATGGCAACGCAATTGGCGGCAAAAGAATTGCAGATCTCAAAAAAATAAATGCGATAAAACCGGAGCTGGCAACATACCTGGGAATTGGCGGTGTCACATCATCAGCGCCAGACGAGCACGCGTTTACCCAGGTAATTAACCCGGATATTCCTGTCGTTACCGATACATCGCTGATCGGTCAGTTAAGAAAAAAAGGGTTGATGGTAAGGGTCATGCTGAGAAAACCGCTGATGCTTGATCTTACACTTCCGGCCGGTCCGGGAATAAAAGCTGCGGAATTTAAGAACGATGTTATGCCCCTGGCCAAAAATATTATCTGGCTCAATATATCAGGTAATAACTTTACTGACGGTGACCTTTCGTTTCTCAAGCTGTTTACAAACGTTGAAAAATTGAGACTCGAAAAAAATCCATTGACAGACCAGGTAAGCAATAACCTCCTAGCATTAAAGCACCTGGAAGCCGTTAATTTAAATGAAACAAAAATAACGGATGCTGCTGTTATTAATTTGAAAAAGAACCCGGCCATTAAAAGAATTTATACCTGGGGTACAGGTGTCAGGCAAGTAAATTGATTTTTGACAATCATCGGATTATCTGGGTCCAGGAAATCCTAAAATGTAGCGTTACATAGGCGATCCTTAAAAGTGTAATCAATCTACTGATTATCTATATGATATTTATTTATAAGGTTGAGTAATACGCCGTTTGTCCATCCGAAACCATCCTGCAAAGGGTATTCGCCGCCGCCGGCTTTTATGTCGGTGTCGATGACGTTATATTTTTCCATCAGCTTACCCGTGCTTTCAAACACCCGCATATTCGTACCTATCCAGCTTTGAGCTATTGACTGGGCAAGGCCGGTTTGGTTATATTTATTTAAACCATCAATCGCCATATATTGTAATGGCGCCCAGGCATTTGGGCTATCCCATTGCTGGCCCGACCGGTTACCTGTGGTAACAAGGCCCCCTGTTTTAAAAAAATCTGCCTTTAACCCGGCGGCTACTTTTATCGCTTGTTTGGCATCGGCCAGGCTAAATTCAAGCGGATAAACGCCGGCCAGTGTGCGAAATGCGGTGGTGTGCTTTAGTTTAAAATTGTAATCCATAAACCAGCTTTCTTTCTCGCTCCAACAATATTTTTGAATCGCATTTTTGCGCGACGCTGCTTTTGCAAGATAAGCCTGTTGTTTGCCAACGTTGCCTTGTAACATGTATGATTGCGCAATGGTAGTTTCTAAGTGATACAACAGGCAGTTAAGATCAACAGGGATAATTTCGGTAGTTTTAATGGTGCTTAATTTACCTGTAGTATCCATCCAGCGGGTGCTGAAGTCCCAGCCCGATTCGGCTGCTGCCCGGATGTTGCGGTAAAAATCGCCAGGCTTTTGCGTAGTTTCTTTGGCTGCATCAATATCTTTTTTGTATGATTCTTCGCGGGGCTTGTCCGACTCATCCCAATAGCGATTTAAAATTTCGCCTTCATCCATTCTTACGCTGTTGCGGTACGCCTGCCCGGGTTTAAGGGTTTCGGCGCCTTTCATCCAGAACTCATATTCTTTTAATAATTCAGGCTGATAGGTAACAAGTGTTTTTTCGCCCTCATCTTTCGCCAGCAAATCCAGCATCATCGAAAAAAATGGTGGCTGCGAACGGGTAAGGTAATAAGTGCGGTTTCCATTTGGTATAAAGCCAAACTTATCAATCATGTAAGCGAAATTGTTAATGATGTTTTTTATGATAAGGGTTTTGTGGCTTTCCTGCAGGCCAAGCATAGTAAAGTATGAGTCCCAGTAATAGGTTTCCCTGAAACGGCCGCCGGGTACTATAAAATCGTTTGGAAGCGGGATTAATGACGAGTATTTTGATACGGTATCATGTTTGCGATAAAGCACCTGCCACAGCGTATCAACTTGCTTGCGTATTCCGGCAGATACATCGCTTTTAAAAACATTGCCGTTGGCCAGGGGAACATTGAAATTTGCCAAAACAAACTTTTTAAGGTCGAACCCAGGCTTGTCTTTTTGGCTGTTATAGTACTTAATTATAAGCGAGGGCTCAATAAGAGGGTTGGCATCGACAAAAGTTTTATTGTCGGGAAATATATCAGAAAGCTGAACTGCTTCAAACAGGCCCGGGAACATTTGCCTGGGAGTTTGGATTTGCGAAAACGCTGTAATTGAAGAAAACGCAAATAAAAAAGCTAATAATGTTTTTTTGAAAGATGCCATGTTATAATAAAGGTTATATGAATTGGGATTGATGCTGGCAGCAGGCGTTGCGTTGCAAAATATTTGCAAGTTAAAATAATATTTCAACACTATCGTACTTAAATTCAAATGGTTACATACACGCAAAGCGTTCCGCTTTTACACATGGAACACCCGGAACGCTGTGAAACATTCTGATTATCAAGTGTTTGTTATTTTCAAGCAAATTTACTTTTTTTATCTTCCGAACACCTGTGATTTCCTGACCATCAATCAGGGCGTCTGTTAAAACAGGAAGGATAGTCGAATATAAATGTTAAATCTTTCATTGAATAATCGCAGATATTTAATATGTTGCGATTAATCCCAATTGTTGTTTATGAGAGCCTTTTTATTGCTTATACTTTTTATCCCGGTAAGCTGTTTTGCCAATAGTTCTGATAAAACAGATAGTCTTATAAAAGTTTTGAAAACCGAGCTCGGTAAATCAGATGAATACCTGGCAAAGAAGGAATTACACATTAAAAAGCTAAAAGAAAGTGAAAGTAAAATAAACAAAGATGATTACCAGGCCCAGTTTACTTTGGCCAACTGGCTGTATGACGAATATAAATCGTACCAGTTTGATTCTGCTTATGTATACGTTAACAAAATGATTAACATTAGTAAGCGACTAAACTACAAACCTAAGGAGTATTATAGTGAAGTGAAGTTAAGTTTTATCCTACTTTCCTCGGGACTGTTTAACGAAACATTCAGGGTGCTTGGTAAGGTTGACGTTAGTAAACTGGAAGATTCTGTAAAATCAGAGTATTACTTTTTAATGGGACGGAGCTATTATGACCTGGCGTATTATAACAATGATAAATATTTTAGCCCCTCATATATTAAAGCGGGAAACCAGTATCTCGATTCAGCAATATATTTTGCAGGAGATAATGCTACAGCTAAAACCTATTACACCGGCTTACAAAAGTTGCAGGAAGGCGAGTTTGAGCAAGGGGCTTATGCCTTTCAAAAACTATTGAGAAAAAGTTCCCCAATTTCCATGCACCTACGGGCGATGGTAACCTGTTCGCTGGGGGAAATTTACATTAAAAGCGACCAGCAACAGGAGGGGTTGAATATGACTATTGAATCAGCAATTGCTGATGTACGATCCTCAACCCGCGAAACAGTGGCCCTTTACACGCTGGCGGGGCTTTTATACAAGCAGGGGAGCATTGAAGATGCTTATCAGTTTATAAAACTGGCAAAAGCAGATGCGGATTTCTATGGTGCGCGGCAGCGAAAAATACAGATAGGATCGATACTGCCGTTGATTGCGGCAGAAGAGATAAACAACTCCGAACATCAAAAAAACAGGATACTTATTTACCTGTTAATTATTACTTCGTTAGCAATTCTGGTAGTTATTTTCCTTGTATTGATGTTTAACCAGCTTAATAAGGTAAAAGCAAAGGAGAAGATTATCGAGGATAAAAATGTTCAGCTGGAATATATCAACGATAAGCTGCTGGAAGATGCCAATATCAAGGAAGAGTATATTGGGCAGTTTTTTAAAGAGATATCAGGTTATATCTTAAAGCTCGAGAAACTAAAAATGACGGTTGGAACAAAACTGTCTATGAAGAAGTACGACGATATAAATGAGCTCATCAATAAAATAGATATAAAAAACGAACGTGCTTCCTTGTATTACAGTTTCGACCATATCTTCATCAAAATATTTCCAAATTTTATCTTCGCTTTTAATTCGCTTTTTGAAAAAAAAGACCAATCCTGGCCGCACGAAAATGAGTTATTGAATACCGATCTTAGAATTTACGCCCTTATCCGAATTGGAATTAACGACGACGATACGATTGCCAAAATCCTGGAATATTCTGTAAATACTATTTACGTTTACAAAATGAGGATAAAAGCAAGGGCAATAGACCATGAAAATTTTGATAAACAAATTATGGCTATTAAGGCGTTTGATTTTGACAAACAAGCCTAAAAGGGGTAAAAAAGTATTCCCTTTTGCTAATAATTGATATTTAAACGGCGATATAAGGGTAAAAAATGATTATATTTTTCGATCATTATTAAACATTAATTGATTGATTATCAATAAATTAATGTTTAAATTTTTTATATAAAATTATAAAATCTTTAAAATCGCCCCTCCGGACAGGCTGCAACACCGATTGCTCTATTTTTACCAATCCACAATCGCTAATATTGTAATACGAAAGTTACAGCTTTTGTGAAGACCAATTTAACCAGGCTTACTGAACTTTTCCGAGGATTGTCATTTTAGGCTAATTGTTTTTTGTTTAGATAAAATATTCAGAATTTAATTAACCTGTGCGCAATTTCGGGCAATTGATGCATCTTTAATAGAACCTTAAAAACCAATGAATATAAAACCAATTTCAAACAATTTAAACAACTTAAACTATGCAATTTAAACGTTTACTCAGTTTAAGCTTCTTTGCAGTTTTTTGCTTTTTTACTCAGTCATTATTGGCTCAGAACAAAGTAATTACAGGTAAAGTAACTGACAGCAAAGATGGCACCACACTAATTGGCGTTGCCGTTAAAGTAGGGCCAACCGGCGGAGGCCTAACCGACACTAATGGTGATTATTCTGTTTCTGTACCGGCCGGCGTAACTTCCCTGGTATTCAGCTACACAGGTTATTCCCCACAAACCGTTGCTATTAATGGCAGGTCGGTAATTAATGTAACGTTAACCGCTGATACCAGGACACTAAATGAAGTGGTAGTGGTTGGTTACGGTACTCAAAGAGTTAAGGACGCAACTGGCTCTGTTGCTTCGTTGGGTTCAAGAGACTTTAACAAGGGGCTGATTGCGACGCCAGACCAATTACTGGCGGGCCGTATAGCAGGTGTTACAGTAACGCCTTCGAGCGGTGAGCCAGGTAGCGGTGCGTCGATAAATATACGGGGAACCGGCTCAATAAGGGCAGGTAACGATCCGCTGTATGTAATAGACGGTGTTCCGATTTCTAACGACTCGTATTCAGGCTCGAGCCCTACTATGGTTGCCGGGTCTTCTTCGCCAAGGAATCCGCTGGAATTTATAAACCCTTCAGATATTGAGAATATCTCGATATTAAAAGATGCATCTGCTTCGGCAATATATGGTTCACGCGGTGCCAACGGTGTAGTTTTGATAACTACACGCAAAGGAAGGAAAGGCCAGGGAATCCAATTCTCTGAAAATACCACTTTTGCTTCAACCGCAAGCCGTTATAAACTGTTGGACGGCCCTACGTTCTTAAGGGCAGTTGCCGCTACGGGCGCCAATGCTGATGCGATAAATAAGGGTGCAAACGTAAACTACCAAGACCAAATATTCCGCAGTTCGGTTTCACAAAACGCGACTTTAGGATTTGGCGGCGCCAAGGATAAGTTTACCTACCGTGCCTCGTTTAGTTATGACGACCAGCAAGGGGTAGTTAAAACTTCGGGATTAAAACGTTTAACAGGCCGCATCAATGCATCGCAATATTTGTTTAAAGATGTTGTAAAACTCGACTTGAATTATTTGCAGTCGAATGTTAAAGATCAGTTTGCGCCTATTACCAATAATGCGGGTTTTACCGGAAGTTTAATTGGTGCTACCCTTGGCTTAAACCCAACTTATCCGATTAAAAATGCCGATGGTACTTATTTTTTCGATGGAACTGCTCTCAACCCTGTTGCGATGCTTAACCTGACAGACGACCGCGACAATGTGAACCGGAGCCTGGCGAACATAGCTGCAACAATAAAAATAACTAAAGATTTGAGTTACCGTGGTACTTTTGGTAATGATTATGCTTTATCAAAAAGGACTACCTATTACGACCCGCTTATCCCTGGTTACACCAGCGGTGGTAATATAAGAGGCCAAAGCACACCATCTATTTCGGGTATCGGGCAAGCTTCTTTACAGCAGGTTAAACTTACAAACCAAATTGTCGAACATACGCTAACCTATGATAAAAAATGGTCTGACAACAGTCAGTTAACCGTTTTGGGAGGTTACTCATACCAGGTATTTAAGAATTTTGGTTTTAATGACGTAAGGTTTCAGACTTCAACACCTAATGTGCTTGTAAAAAACCTTAACGATTTTAAAACCCGCTTCCCTATTTTTGGCGACTCTACAAAATCTGAGTTGCAATCATACTATGGCAGGATATTTTATTCCTACAAAGACAAATATTTAGTTACAGCAACTGTACGTACAGACGGTTCATCAAAATTTGGTGCCAATCATAAATACGCAACCTTCCCTGCTTTAGCTGTTAAGTGGAAGATAATGAATGAAGACTTTGCGCCGAAAGGGATATTTGATGATTTGGGCTTGCGGTTAAACTACGGTAAAACCGGTAACCAGGAGTTCCCTGCTTATCAGTCGCTTTCCGTATTCCAGCAGCAACTTGGAGGAGGCAGCAACCAACTTTATGCTCCAAACCCCGATTTGAAATGGGAAACTACTACCCAATACGGAGCTGGTATTGATTTTGCGATCCTAAAGGGAAGAGTGACAGGAACAGTTGACTACTTTAACAAAAGCACGAAAGACCTATTGTTTCTGAACGTATTTGCCCAACCAGCCCCGGCACCAAGCCAATGGATTAACTTACCGGGAAATGTTATTAATAAAGGTTTAGAGCTCGGTTTAAATATATCGGCTGTGCAAGGCCCTAAATTTAACTGGGACATTAATTATAACATGACCTTCCTTAAAAATACCGTAGAGAATTTTGCCAGTCGTGTGGTAATTACCGGTGCAATTAGTGGCCAGGGTTTATCGGGTGCTTACTCACAGGTAATACAAAACGGTTATCCGCTGTTTACCTTTAAAGTATCGCAATACGATGGCCTCGACGCGGAAGGTTTTGCAAAATATCCCAATGGTATTGATGGCCAGACTTTACAGGGAAGCGCGCTTCCTAAATTTACAGCCAGCTTAACAAATAATTTCAGCTACGGGCCCTGGAGCTTAAGCGTATTCGTAAATGCTGTAACAGGCTTTTATGTATATGACAATACCGCTAATGCATATTTCTACAGAGGCAGTTTGCTAACAGGTCACAATGTAACTTCTGATGTTGCCTTTACTAATGAAAACGTACTTAACTCTGGGCAGGTTTCGACCCGCTGGCTTGAAAAAGGTGATTTCGTACGCATTTCAAACGCAACGCTTGGTTACACAGTGGGTTTAAAAAATGGCAAAACTATCAAATCGCTGCGATTTAGTTTAAGTGGCCAGAATTTAGCCCTTTTTACAGGGTATAAAGGACTTGACCCGGAAATTAACGTTAACAAAGACATAAACAGTGTTCCATCGAGGGGGATAGATTACACAGGCTATCCGAAAGCAAGGACAATCACATTTGGGATAAACGCTGGATTTTAAAAATATAGATATGAAAAAATTAACAGTAAAAATTGGAACGACATGCATGGCTGTGTTTTTAATTACATCCATGAGTTGCACAAAGCTGAACGAAACGGTTTACGGATCGAAAACCGTAAGGACAGGGAACGGTTCTGTATCTGATCTTGCCGGGGTTTACAACCAACTGAACGGACAGACAAACCAGGCAAATACATATGCTTTACAGGAGCATCCAACAGATGAGATGATGGGCCCCACCCGCGGGACCGACTGGGGAGATTTTGGAACATGGCGTAAACTGCATACCCACTCCTGGGATCAGTTTCACCAGCAGATCAGCGATACCTGGGATGAACTAAACACTGGGGTTTATCGTGCCACACAGGTTATTACAGCTTCAGGGGCATCTAACCAGGTGAAAGCCGAAGCCAGCTTTTTAAGGGCATATTTTATGTTCCAGGTAGTCGATCTTTTTGGCCAGGCGCCATTCAGGGATCCGGCTGGAGCATCGGATGCTAACCCTTCGGTTTTTAGCCGCAGTGCAGCTACCGATTTTATAATTAAAGACCTTGAGTTTGCAGAAGCCAATCTTACCACAGCACCCGACATTGGCCATGCCAGCAAAGCAGCCGCCGATGCACTTTTAGCTAAGGTTTACCTGAACAAAGCAGTTTACACAGCCTCAACGGTTGGTGGGCCATTTACATTTACGCCTGCCGATATGAGCAAAGTAATTGAATATTCAAATAAAGTTATCAGCAGTGGCGACTACCAGCTAACCGCGCCGGGTAAATATTTCACCAACTTTTCGTGGGATAACACAACCTTGAGCCATGAGATAATATTTGGCCGCGTTAATACTGCCACAAACGCACCTGCTAACACACACAACAGGTGGAGAATGACCATGCACTATAACCAAAGCCCAAGCAGCTGGAACGGTTTTACAACACTGTCGGATTTTTACGGCAGCTTTGAACCAACTGATGAGCGCCTTGGTGGAAATTATCCGGGCATGACCGATTTGAACGGATTGAAAACAGGATTTCTTATAGGCCAGCAATACGGTCCCGGAAATGTAGCGCTTAAGCAGCGTGGTGGCCAGCCACTCATTTTTACTCCGAAAGTTGATTTGAACTATTCAACTGAAGCACAGGGTATTAGGGTTATTAAATACTTACCACACCCTGCCGCTGATGGATCAGTAAACGATGATAATGCTACAAACGCCTATGTATTGCTTCGCTACAGCGATGTGCTGTTAATGAAAGCAGAAGCTATTATGAGAGGTGGCAATGATCCATTGGGTCAAACACCATTAGCAATTGTAAACGCTTTAAGGACAGACCGTGGAGCTTCAGCCTTAACCGCCGTTGACGCCACAGCCATGCTTGCCGAAAGAGGCCGCGAGCTTTATTGGGAAGGCTGGAGAAGAAATGACCAGATCAGGTTTGGTAAATTCAATGACCCTGTTGACCAGCGACCAGCAAAAAGCGCTGCGTTCAGAACGGTTTACCCGATCCCGCAGCGTGCTGTGGATTCAAATCCTAACCTGAAGCAAAATACTGGTTATTAATATATTGAGAAAAGTTGATTGAAGTGAGCGTAGCGAAATTTATTTCGCTACGTTTGTTTTTTCCCCCCGGTTATGCCAAATAAAAATTTGCCGTTTTTAATTATTCTTTTTGCTGCCTTAGTTTCATGCCATACTGATAAAAAGCCAACCTTATTCACTTTGCAAAACAATGCTGACATTGGCATAAACTTTATTAATGAACTTAACGACCAGGGTCGCACCAACGTTTTTGTATTTAGAAACTACTATAATGGCGGCGGCGTCGCTATTGGCGATTTAAATAACGATGGGCTGAACGATGTTTTTATGACATCGAACCTGGGCACTAACAAACTTTATATCAACAAAGGCAACTGGAAGTTTGATGATGTTACCGAAAAGGCTGGCGTAAAAGGCACAAAATACTGGAGTACAGGTGCAACCATGGTTGATATAAATGGCGACGGCTGGCTCGATATTTACGTTTGCCACAGCGGCAACGGTCCCGACAAATCGCGCGGTAACGAATTGTTTATTAACCAGCACGACGGCACGTTTAAAGAAGAAGCTGAAAAATATGGGCTGGCCGACAATGGACTATCGACCCAGGCCATATTTTTTGATTATGACAACGACGGCGATCTGGATTGTTTTGTACT
>Ga0207695_10004275_pt1 | contig 19602 bp, 15 predicted proteins | sample KBSC54metaG_FD_184354 | JGI IMG/M metagenome (GOLD analysis project Ga0207695, IMG submission 184354) | Corn rhizosphere microbial communities from Kellogg Biological Station, Michigan, USA - KBS C5-4 metaG (SPAdes) (version 2) | ecosystem: Host-associated > Plants > Roots > Rhizosphere > Soil... | reverse complement strand
ATTCGATGAATTATTTAACAGTCTCCAATTGCCTGATCCAACGCAGCAACAGGGCCAGGGGGATCAGTCCAAAGACACCAAAGCAACAGTCCACCACGATATGGAACCAGGGAATGCCGCGGATAGATCCCGCGATGAGCGCCAGTGGAAATACACCAAGGCAGGCCAGCATGGCCCATTGGATGACCCATTTGTTCTGCACCGGATCACGATAGGGGCCGACGAATAAGAGCGCAATGACCAGGTGGGCAAAGGCCAGCCAATCAAAACCGTAAAAAAGAAAAGGATAGGTACCTTGCGTGTCCCGAACGCCCTTCCATACCTGCTGCAACCAATCACGCCCCAATCCCTGATAAGGAGTGGCGCCTCCCAGCAGCCACTTCAATTCCGAATATACCGGGAAAGCTGTCGCCCCACTGACTACCAGGGCGAGCATAAAAAAAATAAGCATGCTACGGATCTTGAATAAGATTTTAGGGGAATGCATAATGGTGATGTTGAAGCAAATAAAGTTAAGTAGTTTTACGCTTCAATCCTTCTGAAAATGACCTATGTTCCTGCGTCCAATCGTTATCAGTCTATGGAATACCGTCGCTGCGGCAACACCGGCCTGAAATTACCGGCCGTTTCGCTGGGCCTCTGGCATAATTTCGGTCATGTAGACGTGTTAGACAACTGCCGCAGGATCTTACACCTGGCGTTCGACCAGGGCATCACACACTTCGATCTGGCCAATAACTACGGTCCTCCGCCCGGTTCGGCCGAAGAAAACTTTGGCAGGATACTTCACCAGGATTTCCGTGGCTATCGCGATCAACTGATCATATCCACTAAGGCGGGGTACACTATGTGGGAAGGGCCCTACGGAGACTGGGGGTCCAAAAAATACCTGGTATCCAGCCTGGATCAGAGCCTTCAGCGGATGAAGCTCGATTACGTGGATATCTTTTACCACCACCGGCCGGATCCCGACACACCCCTGGAAGAGACCATGGCGACGCTGGACCTCGTTGTCAGACAGGGAAAGGCGTTATATGCCGGGCTGTCCAACTATCGACCGGAAGAGGCGGCAAAAGCCATCAGCATTTTGCGGCAGCTGGGTACGCCCTGTCTTATTCACCAACCCAAATACTCCATGTTCGAACGATGGGTGGAAGCGGGGCTGTTGGATCTCCTGGAAAAAGAGGGAGTAGGCTGTATCCCTTTTTCACCTCTTGCACAAGGGTTGCTAACCAATAAATACCTGAAAGGCATCCCCGAAGATTCCAGGGCGCATAAACCGCATGGATTCCTGAAAGAAGAACAGGTAACGCCGGAAGTGCTGGAAAAGATCCGGCGGTTGAATGAGCTGGCGATAAAAAGAGGTCAGACCCTGGCGCAAATGGCACTGGCCTGGATACTTAAAGACAAGCGGGTTACCTCCGTACTCATCGGCGTAAGCAAACCCGAACAGGTGACAGACTCCCTGCAATGTTTCCGCAATACCTCGTTTAGCGAAGAAGAATTGCGCCAGATCGAAGAAATACTGCGATAAAGCTCCGTAAATCGTTAGTTTTTATCCGGCAGATGCAATCTCTTTCAGCCCTGGTCGAGTAAGTTTGTTCCATAAAATTTTACTTATGGCAAAAGAAGAAATGAAAATAGAAAATACCGTCCTGATCAATGCTCCGATGGCAAAAGTATGGGAAGCCCTCACCAGGCCCGAATGGACCAGGCAATATATGTTCAATTGTGCTGTTGAATCCGATTGGAAAGTGGGAAGCCCTGTTCTCTGGAAGATGCAGCACGAAGGAAAAGAGATCATTCCTGTCAAAGGGAATGTGGAAGAGATCATACCCGGCCAGCTGTTGAAATACTCCGTGATAGATCCCGGTATGGGCATTCCGGACATCCCCGAAAATTACCTTCACGTGACCTATCTTTTATCTGCAACCAACGGACATACCGAGCTCAAAGTAATACAGGATGGGTATGAGCACGCAGCCAAAGGAAAAGAAAGATACCAGGAGGCTGTTAGTGCCGGAGGCTGGGATTCTATATTGGCTGTTATCAAGGAATTATTGGAGAAATGAGAACTTTTCCAGGTTTGGGAATCGTATTCTTACGAAGGGAAAACTTCCAGGGGCACATACTTTCGCAATAAATTAATTTTCAACAACTTACATAATGGCATAGGGGTTGGATATAATCAGGTATAATTCGCCCCCCCATGAAACAAATTTACCTCTATCTTGCCTGCCTGCTGTTGAGCCTGGCAGTGCACGCCGAAAAGGGACCCCGCGCCAAATCTGCTGCAAAGGCTGTGGTCCAGGAAGGTTCAGTTCAATTTAAATTCAACAACTTAACCCCTGCTGATGCTCATAAGGATTCAGTGCTGATCATTTTCGATCGCTACGACCGCACCGGCGCCGGCGTAATCTATAAAGTGTTCGCTGCCGACAACAACCGGAATGTCTCTATCGAAGGCGTACCTGCCGGGAAGTATTATGTGACGATCCAGGGGCTGGGCCTTCATCGCGACCGTACGGAAACCGTTGTAACCGTTAAAGCCCAAAAGAACCACCAGGAGTTCATCAACCTGGCAGATGTTGAAGAGTTTACAACAGGTGCCGTGGTCATCCCTGCATCCAGGACTAATCTTGCTTCTCTGTCCGTCGTAACCATGAAATAGTTCTCTGTTACTGTCCTCTATCCTCCCAGCGGTAATATCTCCGGAAAAACAGGCTCCCAGCCGTCAAAAGAAATAGTCCTGATAATAAGATCAGGTTGTCCGAGAGAACGCCGAAATACAATATCCCAAACAGTTCGAAAGTTAGCTTTAGAAAATCGCTCTTCCGTAATGCAGCGATAAACAAACAGCTATTTAATAGCAATAAGGTACTATAACCTGCCAGTACAAATCCAAGCGCATCCTTTAATCGAATATGCTCAGGCATCAGCCAGGTGATGGTGACTATCTCCGGTAGTAACAGGAGGAGATAAAGTACTCCATACTGCATCCACCTGCTGCGCAAGGGTACAGGCATGCTGCGATAGAAAAGCAATTGCTGCTCTTCCATTCTGCGCATGTGGTAGATTAACACGCCATGACCGAATAGCGCCATGCTGAAGATCAGAAAAGGCATCCTTATATCATAGTCACCGGGACCTTGCATTCTCAACAAAAGGTACAATATCCCGCAACCCGATAGTTTGATCCCCGCCAGCAATGCTTTATGTCCTGCGAGAAAGCTCCGTAGCAGAAAAGACCAGTAAGGCATACGCCGTCTTCGTTTACCGGCACGTTTTGAAAAAGACCTCCGCCCGGGGTGAAAAAGATCGTATTGATAAAATGCCGCAGCGGTCAGGCAAACCAGCAGAATAAAACAAAATACGATGACGGCAGTCACCCAGGCAGACTCATGCAGCGCCACACCGATGACGGCCAATGCATATGCAGTCACGGGCATGAACAACACAAACTGCATTTCCAGCAAAAGCCAAAAAACCTTTGCTTTTCCCAATAGGGGTAGTATATGCAAAAAATGATGATCAGGATTTTGCTGAAGCCCCGTGATCCACTGGCCGCATTTTACTGCATACAAAAGCCAAAAAAAGAAGACCAGGGCCAACAAGAGGGGGACGGCCAGCATGCCGCGGATCAGTGCATAATGATAGGCCGGTTGCTGGGAAGGCGCGACCACACCAAAGAATATTAAAAAGAAGAAAAGAAAAAAGCCCGCATTTTGCCGGTAGTATTGCCGGACCAGCGTCTTCCATAAAAGTTTACGTGGATGATCCATACGAGCAGCCATGAAAGGTTAGTAGGCAGACCAGGAGATTTGTTACAGGTGGATAAGAAAAAGAAAATTTAAAGTTCTTAAACTCCTTTTATCTGCCACTATACTCCGGTATTATATGGCTGGCAGCCAATAACAATCCGCTATCTTCAAAGAAAAATGCTGAATTCTTTTTCCTTGGATTTATCGCTCTTGGCGTCATCTTTTTGAAAAAGAGAAAGGTGCTAAAAGAAATCGATCTGTTAATCAAGAAATTGTAAGAGGAGGTATTATGGAAAAAGACTTTATCATACACACCATTATGATGTCCCTGGTAGTAGTGTCCATGTGGTTCACCATTGACACTGGTCCCACCGAAGAGAAAAAAGAGAAAAAGGTCGCTAAACAAAAGAAAAATCCTCTTCGCAAAGTATAAGCGCTACTCGAACACCACCGTTTTATTTTTATACACCAGCACCCTGTCGTCAAACACCAGCCGCAAAGCCTTCGCCAGCACAGATGTTTCTATTTCTTTACCAGCCTTCATCATATCGGCTGCAGTGAAAGAATGATTTACCGGTATGATCTGCTGTGCGATGATGGGTCCTTCGTCCAGCTGATCAGTTACAAAATGGGCCGTTGCGCCAATAAGTTTTACACCTCGCTCAAATGCCTGCCGGTAGGGATTCGCACCGACAAATGCAGGAAGAAAAGAATGATGAATATTGATGATCCGGGCAGAAAAAGCCCTGATAAAAGCAGGGGACAGGATACGCATAAATTTAGCCAGCACAATATAATCAGGTTGATCACTCAAAAGCACATCGAGTATCCGCTGCTCAAAAACCTCCTTATCGACCTCCTCATGCGAAATATGGGAAAAAGGGATCTCAAAACGCCGGCAGATGTCTCCCAGGACTGGATAATTTCCAATGACATGCTGAACGGATGCCCCCAACGTCCTGAAATGATGGCGTACCAAAATATCCGAGAGACAATGATATTCTTTGGTCACCAATACGACGATCCTTTTCTCCGGCCGCGGATTGATAGCGATCACTGTATCCGCAGGCAGGAGAGAACCCAATTTCCGCTGAAGTGTTTCCTTCGGGACTTCTCCACTCACTTCTATACGTATAAAAAAACGGTTCTCCGAAGGATCCACATGCTCACGTAAAGAGACGATATTAAGCTGTTCCTGCGCCAGTACACCTGATACAGCGGCTACCAGTCCGATCTGGTCCTTACATTGAATGACGATGATCATAGATGACAAGTTCGGAAGAATGAAGGATTTTCACCTGGCTTTTTGGGAGGTTCGAAATTCCAAAATGGAGATCGATATCCCATAAATAGACAAATTGAGTCGCATTTCGACTCAATTTAATTAAAAGTCAATCATTTAAAGCCTGGCATATTAATCGTTCTTATTTAGGAAAATCACAATATCAAAGATCTCAGACATATTTTACAGGAAGTTTCCAGGAGCCGGCAGACGGGTTTCTTCCGGACTTTAATAGTGGCACTGCTAATTCATATATAACGATTTAGACTTGACTGACCTTACTTAGCCCGGGTGCATAACCCGGGTTTTATTTGTCTTATAATTAACATTATGTTAAATAGATCATGATGTACTAAATGTTCATGAACGATACACACCACATCTCAATCCCTTCCCTTTTCCACTTGTGGATATCCCTGAAATCCGCATCTTTGGAATTATGCCCTTCCTCAATACCAAACTAGCTCTTCGCCAGGTGACGAAGAACAAGGCCTTTACCACGCTGAACATCCTCGGCCTAACCCTTGGCCTCACGACCTTCGTGCTCATCTTGCTCTATATCCATGACGAGCTGAGTTTCGACCAGTTCAATGTCAATGCGGACCGCATTGTCCGGCTGAACACCGACATCTTCTCCGATGGCAACCTCAGTGCACGGGCAGGCGGCTCCCCGGCGGTGGCGCCGACCCTTATCAGCCACTATCCGGAGGTAGAGACGGCAGTGCGCATGCTTCCGGAGACCGGCGTCCGATTCCGCATGGGCACAGAAGATATGACGGAACAGCGGGTAGCTACCGTGGACCCGGACTTCTTCCGCGTTTTCACCTTGTCCGCCATCGATGGCGATCCGGTCAGGGGTTTGCAGCGACCGCATACGGTCGTCCTTACGGCCAGCGCGGCGATGCGGTATTTCCGCATGGTCCATGCAGCGGGCCGCACCCTTGTGCGGCTGGATGACAGCAGTGTCTGCACGGTCGCAGCCGTCGTCGAAGACATACCCGCGCAATCCCATTTCCAGTTCGATATTTTCCTGACCACAAGAGGCAACCCGCTCGAACAAAACCATGCCTTCAACAGTATTTTACCCATGCCTACTTATGTCCTGCTCAGACCGGGTACCAGCCGGACGGCATTCGACAAGAAGCTGGCAGGGTTCATGCGTCAGTATGACAACGGGTACGCAGCAATGGAAGATGACAATCAAGGCAAGTTTTATATCCGGCTCAGCGAGACTCCCCTAACGGCGATCCATCTGTATTCCCACCGACTCGACGAACCCGGGAAGAACAGCGATATCCAGTATATTTATATCTTCTCGGCCATTGCCTTATTCGTTCTGCTGATCGCCGGTATCAACTTTATGAACCTGTCCACGGCCCGGTCGTTTAACCGGGCCCGGGAGGTCGGCGTCCGCAAGGTGCTGGGCTCGCGACGCGGTGAACTGATGTTACAGTTCCTCACCGAGTCGTTGATGGTAACGGCAGTGGCCATGCTTCTCGCCTCCCTGTTCACTTGGCTGGCGCTCCCGGCCTTCAACCGGTTTACCGGCAAGGCGATCGTTTTATCCGGGTCCATCCTGTTATGGCTCGTCCCTTGCCTGTTGGGCCTCGGACTTGTGGTGGGGCTTTTCGCCGGGGCTTGGCCGGCCTTCTTCCTCTCAGCATTCCGGCCTGTACAGGTCCTGAAGTCAAGGCTTGCCCTGGGTGGGAAAGGCAGTGGCTTCCGCAACGTTCTCGTTGTTCTTCAGTTCAGCATCACCATGCTGCTGATGATCGGCACCCTCGTCGTTCAACGCCAGTTAAATTTTATCCAGCATCGGGATCCTGGTTTCGATCGCAGCCAGCTGCTAATCATAAAAGATATCGACGGCATCCCGGACCCCAACGTGCTAAAGCGTGAGCTTCTTCGCTTCTCCGGTGTAGTCAGTGCGACACTGACTGATTTTCTCCCGACCGGAGGCAACCGCTGGCATAACTGGGCGCAAGCCGGAGATTCGGGTTATTTTAAGCAGGCCGACTGCTGGGTGGTGGATGAAGACTATGTGCCTACGATGGGAATGCATATTGTCAGAGGCCGGAATTTCTCCCATGACAGGCCCATCGATTCTCAGGCCGTCGTCATCAATGAAACAGCCGCCCGGGCATTTGGCATCGAAAAGGATCCTTTGGGCAAGCATTTCCGTTTTGCCGGCCACTGGCAGGGAGACGGCAAATTTACGATCATCGGCGTGGTGAAAGATTTCAACTTCGCCTCCGTCCGAAATACGATTACACCCATGGGACTGGTCATGGCCGCGGGTCATAACCTCTCCGGTCTTAATATCCGCATCGCTGCCGGCCACATTCCCGAGGTGCTCGGCCACATCAAAGCCGCCTGGGCAGTCTTTGCCCCCAACAAGCCCTTCAACTATTCTTTTATGGATGACGATTTTGATGCCATTTACCGCAGTGAGCAGCGGATATGCGGGGTCGTGATCCTGCTTACTTGTTTGGCCATTCTCATCGCCTGTTTGGGTCTATTCGGCCTCGCGGCCTATGCCGCCGAGCAGCGTGCCCGTGAGCTAGGCATCCGCAAGGTGCTCGGCGCCAGTGTGGGCTCGATCCTCATGCTGCTCTCGCGCGATTATGCCCGGTTGATCATTATCGCCGTTGCCATTGCCTCTCCCCTTGCCTGGTGGTTGATGCGTGACTGGTTGCAGAACTTTGCCTACCGGACAACGCTACCGGCCTGGATCTTTGCCCTGGCCGCGGCGATCGTTTTTTTTGTCGCACTGCTGACGACTCTTGCGCAGTCGCGAAAAGCGGCGGTGACCAATCCCGTGGAAGTGCTGAGAGGAGAATAGAAAGTTCCACCCCCAGTCCAGGCCTAGTCCTGGCCCGTATGATGTTCAGCCGTTGGCAACAAATCAACTTTGGGTGGCAATAGCCTATAAACCACTGGCGTAACGATCCGTGATAAGACAGTTGAACTGATTAAGCCTCCTATCAGCACAAGGGCCAAAGGTGAAATTAAAGGATTTGCATTCACTGCAATGGGCAGCAAACCACAAATAGCCGTAATGGAAGTAAGTACCACCGGAAGGAACCGGATCTCCCCTGCCTTCTCGATAGCTTCTACCAGAGGCATACCCTGCCTGCGGAGTTGATTGGTAAAATCTACCAGCAGAATTGAATTTTTCACCTCAATTCCTGCAAGGCCGATAAAGCCTATAATGGTAATGTAGGACATCGGATAGCCGGTAAGGAACAAGATAAGCGCCCCGCCGACAACCCCCAGCGGGATGACCGATAATACGATCAGCAGCCCCTTGAATGTTTTAAATTGCAGGATAAGGACTACCACGAACAGGAACAAGGTTGCGATGACAATAGTCATAAATCCCCCCGCGAATGTATCGTCCTCGCTTTGCGCTTCTCCTGCCAGCTTATAATAGTACCCCGCGGGCATCTGGATCTTATTGAGCTCCGGCACCAGCTGTTTGAGCACGTCATTGGCCAGAATACCCGCTCTTGTTGACGCAGTGACTTTTCCAAAACGGTTCTTATTATAACGATTGATGGCCAGGGGCGAATTTTCAAATGTCAACTGCGCTACTTCATTAAGAGGAACGGGTGTGCCGGAAGCGCTATTGACAAATAAGCGCTGAAGGATAGCCAATGTGGCAAATTTACCCTTGGCATCCCCCACCACAATATTATAATCGTCGCTGTTCTCATCGGTGAAAGAGCCTACGGTCAGGCCAGCGATCGCCATTCTCACAGTTCGGTCGATATCCAGTGTCAGGATGCCCAAATTTCTTGCCTTTTCCCTGTCGATCTTCACTCTCAGGTCGGTTATGTCGGAAGCGAGGCCATTGTTCACATTTACCACCCCTTTGATCTGCAACAATAATTGCTCCACCTGTAAAGTCAGTTTTCTCAGCGTATCCATATTATCTCCGAATACACGCACGGATATGGGCGCTTCGATCGGCGGTCCCTGTATGAAATCATTCACTTCAATTTTTGCCCAGGGGAAATTGGAAAATTGTTTACGCACCCCTTCGATGACCCTGGTTTTTTCAAATGCTTTCGTATCATCGTTCAGCAGGACAAAAAGTTCGGAGAAATCCACCTTCTCCTGCTGTTGCGGAACATTATAATAAACCCTGGGATTCCCTTTCCCTACATTGCTGGTGATATATTTTATGTACGGCTGATGGACCAGGCTATCTTCGACCATCCGCGTAATTCTGTCCGTCTCATATAAATTGCTTTGAAGGGAAGGCTTGATATTGATCAGGAACATCGGTTTCTCCGAGTAAGGGAACAATTTAAACCCGACTTTGCTAAAAAGGCTGAGGGAACCGGTAAAGAGCAGTAATGCAATCACCAATGTCAATTTAGGCCATTTAAGGGCCCTGTCCAGCAGTGGGGCGTATGTAGTATGGATAACCCTTTTCATTGCCCGCATAAAAATATTCCCCTTCGCATTATGCTCCGTCTTTAAAAATCTGCTGGCTAAAAAAGGTACTATCGTGAGCGATACCAGTAAGGATGCCAAAACGGATGTAACGATAGCCAGCGGTAATCCCCTGGTAAATTCTCCCGGACCGCCAGGTAAAAAGACGAGCGGAAGAAAAGCGATGATCAGCGTGGCGGTACAACCCATCACTGCCACCCCGATCTGTTGGGTGGCCATGACGGCAGTCTCTTTCTTGCTATGCCCTTCCCTGAGCCACCGCTCGATATTCTCCACTACGACGATGCTGTCATCCACCAATAAACTCAAGGCAACGATCAGCCCCACAATACTGAACTGGTTGAGGGAAATATTAAAAAAATTGAGTCCCACTAGGCCCAGGGACAGGGACAGGGGAATGGCAACCATAACAATCAGGGAAGACCTGAAACCAAGCGGCATCAAGGTGATCAGGACCAATACGATCGCAATGAGGAAATCCACACCAAGGCCATTCAGGCGACGCGCTACGTTATCCGCCTGGTCAAAAACCCGGATAAGCCTGATATTTGCTGGCAACTTAGTTTCAAATGCGGTAATCGCTGGTAAGAATTTTTCTGAGCTTCAGCTATATTCGAACCGCTTTTCAACTTCGCAGATACCAGCACGCACCGGTGACCATTGATCCTGGTAATATATTTTTCCTCCTCATAATTAAATCGCACATCTGCTATATCTTTCAGCAAAACGATCTTGCCATTGGCATTATAGACGACGGTGCCGGCAATATCGTCCACATCCGCATATTTCCCGCTCGTCTTAACATTGTAGGACTTGGTATTGATATTGATGCTCCCTCCGGGTAAATTGACAGCCTCCCCCTGAATGGTACCAATCACCGTATTCAACGGAATCTTTAACCGGGCCATTTTATCCAGTTGCAGGTCTATCCGGACGATCTGTTCGGAAAGACCGGAATATTCCGCATTTTTAAGAGAAGGGATTTTTTCCAGCACTTTTCTTAACTGATCCGCCTGGTCTCTAAGCGTCTTATAAGAGGCATTTTCGGATGCCAGTGCGATTTGCAGGATGTTGACTTCGCTGGGGTCCATCTTATTTATCTCCAGCTTATACAGATCGGCGGGCAATTCACCGCGAAGGCCGTTCATTTCCCGGACAACGTCCTGGTATTTTATATCCCAGTTGGTGCTGTATTTAAAATTGACTCTCGTAACGGATTGACCATCCTGCACGGTGGACTCCATATTATCAACATCATCCAGGTCGTATATTTTCTTTTCAATGGGTTTTACAACCAATTCTTCCATGTCTTTGGAGTTGGTGCCCGGATACACCGCCGCGATTAAGAACGAAGGCGGATGCATCTCGGCATCCTCAGACCGGGGCATGGTCAACATGGTTACTATACCGATGACCGCAGCCATGATAGCCATGACCAGTGTAAACTGATAATTTTTGACCGTATAGGAGGTGATTTTCATCTGCTGATGTTTTGGGGCCTTTTGTTATTGCTATTTGACTATTACTATCCTCGATTTATCATTAAGGAATGCATTATTGGATACTACTACCTGGTCTCCTTGTCGCAAGCCGGAACCGACAATTGCATTTTTTTCATTGAATGATCTGATAATCACCTCTACCCTTTTCAATGAACCATCCGGCCCGGGGGTATAGACAAAAGCCTTATTGCCATTGATCTGTACAAGGGCTTCATAGGGAATGGTATTTTCGTTGATCGTCTTCACCGGAACAAACACAGCCTTACCGAACATGCCGGCGGCAGGCGCCTCCTTGTTAAAATTTATCTGAATATCTACCTGAAAGGATCCGCTGGCCTGATCCGCAGACTGAGACTTCCGGTATACCTTTCCTATAAATGTCCGGTCAGGAAAGGCATCCAGCCGGATAACGGCTTTTTGGCCCAGGTAGATGGCTGACCACTCCGCATCCGAGACTCCCACCCGTAAAACCCAGTCCTTATTGCCTCTTGTCTCATTGATCATCAATACAGGGGCGCCGGGTGCTATAACCTCCCCTTCATTAGCTATTTTTCTGGTGACGAACCCATCGGCCCCGGCCTTGATAAAAGCATACTGGTGATTGAAAGCGATAGCATCCACCGCCTGTTTAGCGATATCCAATATTGTTTTTTCATTTTGCAATTGCTCTAATGTGCCGACACTATCCTTATATAAATTACTTGCACGGGAATAGTCCCTTTGAGCCTTCTCGAGGGAAAGGTTGGCCTGGTCGAGTTGGGTATTGATCTCGGTGATCTTGAGCGAGGCCAGCAACTCCCCTTTTGCGACAGGCTGTCCTTCATTCACATAGATCCGGTCGATCACCCCGCCTATCTTGAATGAAAGATTTGCTTCATTCTTCGTAGTGATCAATCCTGTCGCCCGGATGGAATCCATGACCGGCTCCGTGTTCACCGCAACCACTTTCACCGGGATACGGTTCATATCTTCCAGAGGGTCTGCTTTCTCTCCTGCATTCGCAGATTCATTTTTATGCGAGCAGGAGACGATTAATACCAGGGACAAAGTGTGAATGATTATTCTTTTCATCTTATTAAATTTTAGACACAGCGGTTTGCCGCTCGTATTCAGCCAGTTGAAGTAATAGGTTGTATTGATTAATATTCAGTTGCAACGCAGAAATGGTAAGTTGGTTCCTTGCATCCATGAATTCCAGTAAGGAATTGGCCCCTTCCTTAAAGCCTTTTTCAATCAGGTTGAAATAGGCCTTTGCGGCGATCTGTTGCTTTTCTGTGGCTTTACAGGCAGTCCAAGCGGAAGCCAGGTTATTTTGCGCCGTCGCGGTGGCCATTTCCAATTGATGGGTTAAAAGATCCTTTTGCAGACCCAGGGATACCAGGTCCAGCCGGGCCTGCTTAACATTATTACGGTTCCTCCCACCGGCAAAAACGGGAATAGTAAGCTGAGCTCCGACGTAGTAATACCGGCTGTCCGCATTATATTTAAAATCGGAGGCCTGGGATCCCAGGTCCAGGAAAGTATTCAGTTTGGGTATATAATAGCTTTGGTTTAACTTAAGACGGGTATTGTACAATTCGATCTCTGTATTGATCTTTTTTAGTTCTCCCCTTTCCTGTATATCTATTATTGCGTCTGCTATCTTCGTCAACCTGCCCCTTAATGAATCAGACACCTGTGGCCCTTCGAAATTTACCGAATCAGTCAGTGGACGGTTGATCAGAAAGTTCAAATAATTCCTGGCGTTCCTCCTCAGGTTGTCCGATTCAATTATTTTAGCGGTGATATTTTGCTGTTCGCTTTCCACCCGCAGCACATTTGCCGGAAGGCCTTTCCCATTCTTCAACAGTGACTGGTTCACCCTTAAATTCTGATCCATCAATACCAATGCTTCCCTATAGATACTGATAGTCTCCACTGCCAGACAGTAATTAAAATAAGCCTGCTTGATATCCCTGATCAGGTCCTGCCGGTAGATGTCCACCTCATATTGCTGCAGTACCACTACCTGGCGGCTGATCTGCCGGGTATAATAGATATCCGTATTCAATAAGGGGTAAGTGATATGCAGACGGGCGTCATAGAAATTATTAGGCAGTAGCTGAGCGCTCTGGTTGCTTATCTGTGGAAATTTCTGCGTAGAAGTAAGCTGGTTAAGAGACGAATAAACAGAGTTTAGCAAGTCCCCCACGGGTAAGGTAATTATCCTTCCTCCCTGGGCAGACAAATAATCGGCATTAAAAGTTACAGTGGGAAGGTAATAGCTCTTGGCATTTTTAAGCGCCAGCAGGCTTTGTTTCAGGGAAACATTCCTGTCCTTCAGTACGAGGTTATTATGGAGACCTTCGTCGATATAGGCTGATAATTGATCCTGTGCAAAGGCAGGGGCGGCCAATATCAGGAGGAAACCGAATACAATGTTGTTTTTCATGAAATTGAATTCAGTTTGGGCATTCATTTTTTGGTGATTTATTGTTAACTTTGCAACTGGTGTCAAATCGCAACTGGTTTCAAAAATAAACAATAATTGCAAAAAACAACCAGTTGCAAAAAAAATATTTACAGATGGGAAATTATAGGTCACGTTGTCCGATCAACCTTACGCTGGAGGTCTTCGGTGATAAGTGGAGCCTGGTTATTATCAGGGATATCATGTTCGAAGGCAAACGCCATTTCAGGGAGTTATTGCAATCCGAGGAGAAGATAGCCTCCAACATACTGACAGACCGGCTCAATATGCTGGAGCGTGAGGGGATTATCTCTAAAAGCCCGGATCCGGAGCACAAACAAAAGGTTATCTACAGCCTGACGGCTGCAGGCATCGACCTGGTGCCCATTATTATCGAGATAGGTGCATGGAGCCTGAAGCACAGGTCTGTCGACCCGGCAAAGGGCAAGCATGCGGAGATGCTGGTGAAAGGCGGAAAGGAATTGCAAAAGGAGATCCGGAAAAATTTAGCAAAGGAGCATCTGCGCTGACCAAGCCTTTTGCCTGGCGGCTCCTGATCCCCGTCTGCATTATGGCGTTTTCCGCTCTTACGTATTCTGCAAAGCCATAAGCCCCTTCTGAAGGTCTTCAGCATTCATCACCGGACAGAACTCTACTTTCGCATTAAAGTTCAAAAAGAACGGTTCGGCGATTGACGGTATTTCGGAAGGATCCTTAAGGTCAAACACCATTAAGCAGCTCCTGCAACCATCCGTCGCAAGAAAATAGCTTGCTTCAGGCTTAAGCTTGTCCATCGTGGACTTCATGACCTTAGGGAGTGTGCCATCAAGAATAGCTTTGTTGGATGCAACCACATCCAGCGTGGCCCTGAGTAAAGTTCTCATTAGAGGAAATTTTAATGATGAAAAAATGAAATTTACTTTTGGACAGGGACAGTAAACAGGGCCTGCAATCATTTAATTTATTTATAACCTATAAATCATTTGATTACAGTTAAATATACAAAAATCCAAGTAATTCCAGCAAAAAAACATTAGCGCACCAGGATCACGGTGCCTTTGTCACTCCCTTTATACCCATACATATCAGTGTAGGTCATCACCCAAACATAATTACCTGTAAGCGCATCCTCCCCTTTTACCCGGCCGTCCCAACCTTTGTAAGGATCAGTTGTCTCGAACACCGGCTGGCCCCACCGGTTGAAAATCACCAGCCGGAACGTTTTTACAATCTCCGGATATTTGAGCCGGAAAACATCATTATGCCCATCATTGTTCGGCGTAAACGCGTTGGGCAGCATCACACTACAGGTCCCTTCGACAATGGTGATGGCTTCGGAATGGCTGCCGCATTGATTGGTGGCTGTCAGTTTATAAAGACCCGCCTCTGTCACCTTCAGTGTGGATCCGGTAGACCCGTCCTGCCATAGGAACGAAGCATCGCTGATGCCGGGGTTCAGCAGGATCATCAGCCCCTTGCACAACATCGAATCTTTGCCCAAAGAGAATGCAGGCTTGTATAAATAATTTATGCGGATAGAATCTTTCCGGTCACATCCGTTCAGGGTGGCCGTTACAAAATAAAGCCCGGCTTTATCTACCAGGTAGCTATCCTCCGGGCTGTTGTCCTGCCAGGTATAGCTGTAGCTCGCAGGTCCAGGCGTCAGTAGCTTCGTCTGTCCTTCGCAAAGGCTGGTGTCTTTTCCCAGGTCGATGATGGGCAGTGGCTTATAGGCAAGGGTGACAGTGTCCGTGCTGCTGCACCCCTGCTGTGTCACCATGAGCCAGTATTTGCCGGCCGTACCAATAGCCTGCTGTCCTGTCTGACTACCTGTGTTCCAGAGATAACCGGCTCCAGGCAATCCAAAATTATAATTCAATTGCTGCCCGATGCACAAAACAGTATCCGGGCCCAGTGTAAACACAGGTAAAGGCTGTATGGATATGTTGATCGTATCTGCACTGACACATCCGTTGTTACCCGTAACCTTTGCCCAGTATGCTCCCTGCGTCGTCACCGTATATGTATCCTGGATGGATTGATCCTGCCATTGCCAGGACTGGATGGAGGGTCCCCATGCATCCAGGATCAATTGCTGCCCGGCGCAGAGAGTAGTGTCTTTTCCCAGGTATATAACGGGCAATGGTTTATAGCTTACCTCCATGGTATCCCTCACCGTACAGCCGTTGACTGTCTCCTGCAGCCAGTATTCGCCCGGAGCGTTCACCGTTAAGGTATCGGCTGCTGACCCATCCTGCCAGCGGAAGCTGCCTTGCGTGACGCCGCCCCGTAATACCAGTGTTTGCCCCTGACATATGATGGTATCATTGCCCAATCCGATTGCAGGACGGGGATTGAAAACAGCCTGTATGGTGTCGGACACCGTGCAAACGCCGTTGTCTACCTTCAACCAGTAATCACCGGATGTCTTGACGGTGATAGCGGGATCGGCAGCGCCGGTGCTCCACAGGTAAGTTCCGCCGGGAAGTGTGGGCTGCAGGCGCAGCGAGTCTCCTACGCAGAGGATAGTATCAGTTCCCAGGTAGACACCAGCGGCATTTACATAGCTGACATTGATCGTATCCGCCTTGGAACAATAACTGTTGCTGATCCGTACCCAATATTTTCCGGGATCTTTTACCTGGAAGCTGCTGGCCGAAGAATAATCCTGCCAGGTATAGGTGGCCTGCTGTACGCCCGGGTCCAGTAAAAGGGTTTCATCATTACATAGCGTCGTATCTCCCGGAAGACTGAAACTGACACCCTGCTGCTGCGTGATGACAATAGTATCCGATTTTGGACAGCCGTTGTGATCATACTCGGCTTTCGCCCAATAAGTGCCGGGTTGTTTTACATAGATGGAAGGCGTGTTGTCTCCTGTACTCCAAATAATGTCGGCTCCGGAAGCATATACAGTTAGAAGCAGCGAGTCTCCCGTACACACATACGTATCATAACCCAGGGAAAAAGATGGCTTGGGCAACACTGTGACATGTATGGAATCTTCCAGGTGACAGCCGTCACAGTCATTCTGCCGCATCTGTACATAATAGGTCCCCGTTCCCAGCCCCCCGACATACATACTGTCCGCAATGCCTGCTTTGAAATAATTTCCGGTAACACTATCCCTGAAATGCCAGGAAAAGATCCCATTGACCACGCTAAGCTTTACTAAGGCGGAGCCGCCGCCGCATAACACGGTGTCTTTGGGATAGCCAGACAGCAGCCGTTTGGCCGGATCTTTTATTTCCACCAGTTCAGTCAGTGTCTCCTGCAAGCTGCCGGTGGGAGACAATACTTTGGCGGTCACCGTATACAATCCCGGAGCAGAGAAAACATGGTCAGCCGTCGGAGTGCCGGCTGTATTGGCTCCCCCACTGGCAGGATCGCCGAAGTCCCATTGTATATTGGGAAGGGCATCATTGGTTATCTTAAAATGAGTAGGCTGAGGGTAACAACCGCCGTTGTACAGGATATTGTTCCCCGCTCCCTTGTAGATATAGTAATGATAGAAGTCCGGTAGTCCGCCATCGGCGGCCTTCGGCAAAGTGTATTCCGGGAAATTCGTTTTACTGGAAGTGCCGATGCGGTTGGGAAAGTCGACGGCTGACAGCGTGTAGGTTCCGGCATAAGGCATATGTATTTTCTTATCCATACCTATCTGCAGCTTCCCCCAATACGGATAAGCGCAAAATGTCAGGGTATTCCCAACAACAGGTGCATACAACGTAAAGCTATCGATATTATCGTAGCAGAGATTGTACTGGAACAGGGTATTGGAAGCATAGCCGCAAGGCTGCAAGCCATATGCGATCATACCGAAATTGGCATAGACCAGCCGGTTATCCGGTGAGAAACTGCAGTAATTAACGTTTTGATAGATATACCCGGTGGGTATCGTCCTTATCTTATTGGTAATGGCGCCTGTCTGCGAATCGAAATTGAACACCTCCAGAAAGACATAGTCCTCCCAAAACCAGCTCGAAGTATCAAGATAATATCCGATACCGGCGATCATCTTGCCGTTCGGAGATGTTTTCATATCCTGGAAATTATATTCGTATAAATTGGGGTTCGTACCTGCCACACTGGTAACAGGCGAGGAAGAGATGCCCGCGGCAGTAACGAGCCGGCAGGCCCAGTTGATCGTACCCATCTTATGCCCGACAACCCAGAATTCATCGCTGCCGCTGCGATTGACCAGGGTAAACGCGGGCGACAGTTGATCGTCGATGATGTTGTCCGCGCTGACCACATCCCCCAATCCTCCGTTCAAACTCATGTCGACGATGGCATACCTCAAAGTGTATAACCCCGCATTGGCGCCAGACATATAGAAAAGATAATAACGGGAATTAGAAGAAGGTGCCGGTGCCGCCATTACCTGGTTCCAGGATATACCCATCTGCAAAAGAGAAGAACCCGGCATGACACCATAATTCCGGTCATATACGCGACCGGCGGCAAAGATGAATTGCAGGTTGCCGGCTGCATCGCTGACGACTGTGCTGGGGCTAAGACCGATGGAGGGAATCCCGGTAATATCCTGGGGCAGGTTGTTGTTGACAAAACTAAGCCCCAAACCTTGCTGGCCAAAGTACCAATTGGCCGATTCTTTCTGGGCATCGGCCTGGATAAACGATAAGGAAATGAGGAAAATGGTCAGGATCCAGCGAAACATCGCCGTTAAAATAGACAAAAATCCCGAAAAACTTACCGCATCTTCAACGATAAGGCTTAATCCGTTATGCCGTTGATCGGCAGCATCCAGCTTCCTTAAAATGCCATCGAGCTTGCGCAATTCTTTTCTTATGGCAAATTCCCGCGCCTGCTTCTCTTTGGGAAGCTGTTCGTTTATTTCTGCGACGTTTTTTTCGAAATCCCGGTCGACCGCTGCATAATAATCGGTCAATATGGGATCGCTCGAGAAGGTCTTGATATGCGTCAGCTTGATGACGGTATTTCTTTCAAGTCTGTCCAAACAGCAGTCCTTGCTGGCTGCCAGCAGGGAAACGTACACAGGAAACCGGATCAATTGCTTTTTCTCCTATCAAGTAATTGAGCACCAGGGAATTAAGAACCGCTGGAAGCTGGTGCAGCGGTGGACGCCGGTTCCGATGGCGCAACCGGCATGGCCGGTGCTGTCTGTCCAGGCCTACGTCCCAGCAGGTTGATCAGCTGGTCCAGTTGCGGCAAAATGATGATCCGTGTCCTGCGGTTCGCCGCCTGCCCTTCAGGCGTGTCATTGGGCGCAACGGTGATATATTCACTCCGCCCTGCTGCCGTCATACGTGCGGGAGATACATTGTATTGACTCTGCAGTATACGCACCACGGAAGCAGCCCGTTTGACGCTGAGGTCCCAGTTATCAAACAATGGGCCCTGTGCATAGGGAATGCTGTCCGTATGCCCTTCGACCATGAACTCGATATCCGGTAGATTGTTCAGCACTTTCGCCAGCCTGGCCAATACCGGCCTGGCCTTTTCACTCACCGTATAGCTGGTGGTATCACCGCTGAACAACAACGAGTCCGACAGATCGATCTGAACCCCACCCTTCTCCTGCCTGATAACGACATCCTGCCCCTGGCTGCCCAGGTAGGCTTTCAGGTTCATCAGCACAGCCAGGTTCACCGAGTCTCGGTGCGCTACGGCAGCCCGGAGGTCCTGGATGTACTCATCCTTCGCACCGATGTTATCCATCGACTTTTTTACACTTTCAGCCTGGGCCTTGCTAAGCGCCGACAGTGCCTCCATTTGCTTTCTCAAAAGCACGTTATTCTCCTTCGAGGCGCTCAACTCCAGGTTGATGCTGTTCATCTGGTTCTGCAGGTTTGACTTTTGCTTGGCGAGATCGACGTTCGCATCCTGGCAGGTCTTCAATGTACGCTGTGACCATGTATATAAGGAGTCATACTTTTGAGCTTCCTGCTGCATGGCCTTGAACTTGCCGGTGCTGACGCAGGAGATCATAGAGGTCGAAAAGAGTACAAGATACAAATAGACTGGTCGCATAAAAGGGGGTTAAAATTTCTGAGGCCAAAGTTAATACTTTGACCCGGTATGCACAATGAAAAAGGGCCGGCCATGAATAGCCGGCCCGTATAGCGGATGTTTGTCCACCTACCGGTAGACTGATGGAATACC
>Ga0207695_10004274_pt1 | contig 19604 bp, 14 predicted proteins | sample KBSC54metaG_FD_184354 | JGI IMG/M metagenome (GOLD analysis project Ga0207695, IMG submission 184354) | Corn rhizosphere microbial communities from Kellogg Biological Station, Michigan, USA - KBS C5-4 metaG (SPAdes) (version 2) | ecosystem: Host-associated > Plants > Roots > Rhizosphere > Soil... | reverse complement strand
GTCCAGATGCCAGTTGGGAAGGCTGGCGCCGATCACCACGCCGGCAAGGCCTGCCGCGCGCGCGGCGTCGATATCGCCCCGCATCACGTCGATTTCATCTTCCGAATAGACATAATCCCCCACGCGGGGACGGATCATGGCTCGGGCGGGACGGGCGCTTTTGGCGGCCATGGCCATGAAGCCAGGGCTCGGCGTCAATCCTCCCACTGCCAGGGACGAGCAAAGCTCGATCCGGTCCGCGCCGCCCGCGATCGCCGCATTGAGGCCCACCGGACTATCGACACAGACTTCAAGCAGAACAGACATGGGAAACCCCGCCAAAGATTTTTCCCCTTCTGGCAGAGCCGGGGATCAGGCGCCAGAATTTTCCGCCCAGGCCTGGGCATCCGGCCCTACAAGAATTTGCCAGCGCGTGGGCGCGGTCCGGATCGCCCCGCGCGGGACTGAAACGGCAAGATCGCTTTCGGCCACTTTCGCGGGATCCTTCACTTCAACCAGCAAACGGCTGCCGCGGGCCATGAGTTCGGTCAGGTTGCCGGCCCCGCCCAGCATATCCAGCAGGCGATCCCGGTTCATCGTCGACATTTGCGGTTTGGCGCCACCGGCCGCCACTTTGCGCATGTCGCCCGCCACCTGATCGGCGATCGGTCCCAGCACGATCTGGATTGCTTTCTCGGATGGCCGGATCACGCCCCGCGCGCCCAACGCTTTCAGCGCTGCCTCATCGACCTTGCTCTGGTCGGCCACGATCAGGCGCAGCCGGGTGGTGCAGGCATCGATGGAAATCAGATTGGCGGTGCCGCCCAGCGCGGCGACAAAACCTTCCTCGCGGCTGCCGGACACAACCCGCGATGCGGTAGGCGATGCGGCGGTCTTCTCGCGACCCGGCGTGGCCAGATCGAACCATTGGATGGTGAAGCGGAAGACCAGGTAATAAAGCGCGAAATAGGCCGCACCGACCGGCAGCAGCAGCAAGGGCCGCGTCGCCAACTTGAAATTGATCAGGTAATCGATCAACCCGGCCGAAAATGTATAGCCCATATGCACGCCCAGCAGATTCATGATCAGCGCCGACAGGCCGCTCATCAGGGCGTGTAGCGCGTACAGGATCGGCGCCTGGAAGATGAAGGAAAATTCGATCGGCTCGGTGACCCCGGTGATGAAGACCGTGAGCGCCATCGACAGGAACATGCCCGCCACCGCCGCTTTCCGCTCCGGCCGGGCGGCGTGATACATAGCCAGGCACGCGGCCGGCAGGCCGAACATCATCACCGGGAAGAAGCCGGCAAGGAACGCGCCCGCGGTGGGATCGCCCGCGAAGAAGCGGTTCAGGTCGCCGAACACGCCGTGGTAATCGCCCATGATGAAATAGACGAAATTGTTCAGGATGTGGTGCAGGCCCACAATGATCAGCAGCCGGTTGAGCACGCCGAAAACGAACGGACCCAAGAGACTGTGGGCCAGGACAGCGCGGCTGGCCACATCGATCCCGTGGTTGAGACCCTGCCAACCGAAGCCGAAGATCGCCGCCAGGCCGAGGCCGCCCAAGCCCGCAATGATCGGCACGGACCGGCGGCCGCCGAAAAAGGCCAGATATTCCGGCAGTTTCAAGCCATGGAAGCGATTATAGGCGTAGCCCGCGATGATGCCGGACAGAAGGCCCATCGGCACGCCGCTGCGCGCGATCGCATCATTCTTGAAAGTGGCGATGGTCATGGCCTGAAACGCTGCCGGCACGCCTTTCAAAAGATCGGCGGGCGGCTGCAGCACAGCGATGGCGCCCTTGCTGGCGATCAGAAAACAGATTGCGCCCGCCAGGCCCGCCGCGCCGTTATTGTCTTTGGCCAGGCCCACCGCCACGCCGATGGCGAACAAAAGGCCCAGATTGGAAAACACCGCATCGCCCGCCGCCGCGATGAAAGGCAGATTGAAAAGATCCGGCTGGCCCAGCCTGAGCAGCAAGCCGGCAATGGGCAAGGCCGCGATGGGAAGCAGCAGCGCGCCGCCCAGAGGCTGCAGCCAGTTCATGATGGACCGCATGATCAATCTCCCGGATTGAGTTCGCGCACTTGACGGGCCGAAGTCGCGGCAAGCGCTTTGTCGGCAAGCCGACGGCATTGCTCGAGGGTCAGGTTGGCGATGACGGATTTCAGCTCGGCGATCTGGCTGGCGGTGCCCGACAGACTACGCACGCCCAGGCCGATCAGGATCGGCGCCGCCGCCACATCCGAACCCAGCCCGCCGCAGACGCCGGTGCGGCGTCCGTGCTGGTCCGCGCCTTTGGCGGTTGCCGCGATCAGGCGCAACACCGCCGGATGCAGGGCATCGAACTGCGCCGCCAGCCGCGCATTGCCGCGGTCCATCGCCAGGGAATATTGGGTGAGATCGTTGGTGCCGATGGAAAAGAAGTCCGCCTCTGCCGCCAGTATGTCGGCGGTGATGGCCGCCGCCGGCGTTTCGATCATCACCCCCAGCGGCACCGGATCGGCGATGCCAAGCTCGGCGCGCGCATCATCCAGGATGCGCCGCACCTGGCGCAGTTCATCCAGCGACGCGATCATGGGCACCATGATGCGGCACTGGGTAGCCGGAATGCCCCGCAAGATGGCGCGCAATTGCGTGGCCAAAAGATCGGGCCGCCACAAGCTGACGCGCACGCCGCGCAATCCCAGGGCGGGATTTTCTTCCGGCGGAAACGGCAGATAGGCCGCGGGCTTGTCGCCCCCAATATCCAGCGTGCGCACGATCAGGGGCCGGCCAGCTAAGGCCTCGGCAATGGCGCGATAGACATCGGCCTGCTCCGTTTCACTGGGCGCAGACTGCCGGTCCAGGAACAGAAATTCCGTGCGCAGCAGGCCGCAGCCTTCCGCGCCCGCCGCAACCGCCGTCACGGCATCTTCGACAGAGCCGAGATTGGCGCAGATCTCGATGCGCACGCCGTCTTTGGTATGGCAGAGCGCCTGTGCATTGGCTTGCGCGGCGCGGCGCGCTTCGCGCCGGTTCGCGATGGCGCGCTCGATGTCTTCCCGCACAAGCTGGGGCGGATCGACGATCAGCCGGCCATGATCCGCATCCAGGACGATCATCGCGCCATCGGGAATGTCCAGCAGCGCCGGACCGCAGGCCACCAGCGCGGGAATATTCATCGAAGCCGCCAGAATCGCGGCATGGGACGTCGGCCCACCTTCCGCCATGGCAAGGCCCGCCAGCCGCGAAGCATCGATGCCCGCAAGCTGCGACGGCAATATGTCTTGCGCCAGCAGGATCGCGTTCGGTGGCAACGCCATCGCCACGGCTTCGGCGCCGCCCAAGGCGCTCAACACCTGGCGTTCCAGGTCGATGAGATCGGCGGCGCGCTCGGCAAGGCGGGGGTCCTTCAACGCCTTCAGCACAGCAACTTGGTTCTGGATCGCGCTCCGCCAGGCATGGCCGGCGCTTTTGCCCTGCCCGATCCGGGCCTCCGCCTCAGCCGCCAGTTCCGGATCGTCCAGAATTCCCAGATGCGCATCCAGAATGGCCGCCAGGGTGGCGTTTTTTCCCGCTGCCGCTTCCAGATTTGTTTTCACCACAGCTAGGGCAGCGCTGAGGCATCGCGCTTCATGGGCGACACCTTGCCCTTGCTCTTCGACACAGATTTCCGGCGGCATCAGCCGGACGGCAACACCCAGTGCGATGCCGGGCGCGGCCCGCACGCCCGCGAGCGCCCCATCGCGCAGCGGAGCCTGGATCGTGGGGGCCGCGGGTGCCGCGGTCTCCTCGCCCATTCCGCTTTCAATCAGATCGGCCAGCGCCGCGGCGGCCTGTTCGGCGTCCGGGCCTGTGGCGAGGATGGTCACGCGCGCGCCTTTGGTCAGGCCCAACTTCATCAAAGCGACGGGGCTTCGGGCATTGGCGCGCATCTCTCCCGACAGGATCGCGACCTCGGCGGTGAAATTTTTCGCAAGGCCCGCCAGCCGGGCGGCGGGGCGCGCATGAATGCCATGCGCCAGCGGCACCACCAGCTCGCGGCGGATTTCCCGGCCCGTCCCCGCGGCGGCCAACGGTGCGGATGACACATGGCGCACCGTCATCAATTCTTGACCGCGACCAATCCGGACATTTTCCTTCCGCCCCTCGACGACAAAGCCGTCGCCGTTGGTGACGAGGATGGGTGTCACCAGGCTGCGCGCCGATTGCGCCAGTTGATCCAGGTCGAAGGAAATCAGCTTGTCCCCCGCCTTCACCTTCTGTCCCTGGGCGACATGGGCGGTGAAGCCCCGGCCGCCCAGCGCCACCGTGTCCAGTCCGATATGCATCAGAATTTCGGCGCCATTGCCGGCCCGCAAGGTGACGGCATGGAGCGCCGCATGCAGCAGGATGATTTCGCCATCGCAAGGGGCCGTCAGCACCGATCCCAAAGGGTCGATCGCCACCCCGTCGCCCATCATCCGCTCTGCGAAGACGGGATCCGGCACTTCGCTCAAAGGCGCCGCCCAGCCATCGAACGGCGCCAGTAGCACCACGCTTTGGCCGGATGCGGGGTTCGCTGGCGCCGCGCCGCTTTGCTCCACTGTCCGCACCCCTGGCATGCCCGCGATGATCTGATTGCTGTGGGGCCATTCTGGGGCCCCCTTTCCGGCGAAGCAACTTGGCCGCCGCCGGTGGCCAGGGCCCTGAGATCCCTCGGCTTTTTGCCGCCCGGGGCGAACGGTAACGAGCCCCGCGCCGGAAAGGGTGCAATCTCCTATTCCCGGCGATATATGACCTCATGCCGGACGCCGCCGCCACCCGCATGTTTCAGGAAGCCCGCGAAGCGCCAGCACGCGTGCAAGCCCAGTTCGACCGGGACACGCAGCATGTCGCCCGCATCGCGGCGGCGCTTCGCGATTTCAAGCCGCGCATGGTGCTGACATCGGCACGGGGCAGCTCCGATCATGCCGCCACCTTCGCGCGCTATCTGATCGAGACCAGCCTGGGGCTGGTGACGTCTTCGGCATCGCCCTCTGTCAGCTCGGTCTATGGCGCGCGCCAGGATCTCAGCCAATGCCTGTTCCTGGTGATCTCCCAATCCGGCCGCAGTCCGGACTTGCTGACAGCAGCCGCAGCGGCCAAGGCTTCGGGCGCGCTGGTGCTGGCGCTGGTCAATGCCGAGGATTCACCTCTGGCCGCGGCGGCCGATCACGTCATTCCGCTCCAGGCCGGGCCGGAGCTGAGCGTCGCCGCCACCAAATCCTATATCTGCGCCCTCGCCGCCATCGTGCATCTGGTGGCGCATTGGAGCGGTAATTCCTCCTTGCGCAATGCGTTCGCGTCCCTGCCTGCGCAGCTGGACGCGTCCTGGCAGCTCGACTGGCAGCCGATGGTGGAGACATTGCAGCCGGCGCATAACCTGTTCGTGCTGGGCCGCGGCCTGGGCCTGGGCGTGGCGCAGGAAGCGGCCCTGAAATTCAAGGAGACGTGCGGCCTGCATGCGGAAGCCTTCAGCAGCGCCGAAGTCCGTCATGGACCGATGGCATTGCTGGAAAAAAAGCTGCCCGTGCTGATCTTCACCCAGGATGATGAAACCCGGCCCGGCCTCGAAGCCCTGGCCCAGGAATGGTCGGCCCAGGGCGTGAATGTCCTGATGGCAGGACGCGACCTGCCGGGGGTGAAGACTTTGCCCGCGATCCCAGCGGATGCCGCTATCGCGCCTTTGCTGCTGGCCCAGACTTTCTATCGCTGGGCCGCGACCCTCTCGGTGGCGCGCGGCTATGATCCCGATCATCCGCCGCATCTGAAGAAAGTGACCGAGACCATCTGATGCTGCAGGCGCTGACCAATGTGCGGATCGTGGCGGGGGGCGGAATTTCGGACCGTCATGCCGTCCTGATCGAGGACGGATGGATCGCCGATGTCACGGGCGGCGACGATCCGCGCCTGCACAAGGCCCAATGCCACGATCTTGGCGGCGCACTGCTCCTGCCCGGCTTCATCGACACCCAGGTCAATGGCGGTGGCGGCGTCCTGTTCAACGATGAACCCACGGTCGCAACCATCCGGCGCATGGGCGCCGCCCATCGCAAATTCGGCACCACGGGTTTTCTGCCCACCTTGATCAGCGACGATCTCAGCGTGTTGGAGCGGGCGCTTGGCGCCGTCGCCGCGGCCGTGCGCGAAGGCGTGCCGGGCGTGCTGGGCATCCACCTGGAAGGCCCCTTTCTCAGCCCCGCGCGCAAGGGCGTGCACAATGCCGAGAAATTCCGCCAGATCGATGCCCGGGCGCTTGAGCTTCTGACATCGCTCAAAGGGCCAAAGACCCTGGTCACCCTGGCGCCGGAAATGACCACGCCGGAGACGATCGGCAAATTGACCAAGGCCGGCGTGATTGTCGCTGCCGGCCATACCAACGCCACTTATGACGATATTATTACGGCCTATCAGCACGGGCTCACCGGCTTCACGCATCTTTTCAACGCCATGTCGCCCCTCACGGCACGCGAGCCCGGTGTGGTCGGCGCGGCCTTATCCAATCCGGACAGCTATTGCGGCATCATCGTCGATGCCCGGCATGTCCATCCGGAAAGTTTGAAACTGGCGCTGCGCTGCAAGCCGCATGACCGCTTCATGCTGGTGACGGATGGGCTGGCGAATGTGGGCACCAATGAAGTTTCCTTCAAGTTGTTGAATGCCACCATCCGCATCCGGAACGGTGTCTATGTCGATGAGAACGGCACGTTGGCGGGATCGGCGCTGGACATGCGCCAGGCCGTGCGCAACGCCATGACTTATCTGAATGTCAGCCTTCCCGAAGCGCTGATCATGGCGAGCGCAGCGCCGGCGCGATTCCTGGGCCTCGGCCATCAATATGGCGCGATCGAAAAAGGCTTCCGCGCCAGTTTCGTGATTGCGGACGATGATTTGAATATTCGCGAAGCCTGGATCGACGGCGCGCCCGCCGCTTAAGAGAATGTGATGACCCTGCGCTCCGCCGAAGAGCGCTGCGCGGCCTCGATGATTTCAAGCCCGGCGACCGCATCCTCGGGATCCACCGGCAAAGGCGCGCCATCGCGCAGCGCCCGCGCCATTCCCGCATAAAATTCCTGATACGCGCCCGGCAGGCTGGGAATGGCGCGCTGCGTGCCGCCGTCGCTGAGAATGCCCCACTGATCTTGCGGATCCTCGCCCCATCCGGCGGCGGGACGCCTGCCGTCCCGCAACGCGGCTTCCTGCACATCGCCCTTTTGCTTCACGAAGGCGGCGCGGTCGCCCATCACCCGCATCCGCGCGCCCGGTTGCGCGGCCAGACAGCTGGTCCAGAGGTGCGAGCGCACGCCGCTCTGGTGCGTCAGAGCGACAAAGACATCGTCATCGGTTGCGGCCCCCGGGCGCCGGATCTCGATCTCCGCATAAACCTCGCGCACCGGACCGAACAGATAGAGAGCCTGGTCGATCAGGTGGCTTCCGATATCATAGAGAATCCCGCCCGCCTCTTCCGGCGCTGGCCGCTCCTTCCAGCCGCCTTTGGGCTCAGGCCGCCAGCGTTCCAGGCGCGATTCGAATCGCAGCACCCGCCCCAATTCTCCCCGCGCCATCAGATCCTGCAGAGTGCGGCATTCGCTGTCCCAGCGCCGGATGTGATAGGCGCTGACAGCGAGCTTCTTCTCGCGCGCCTTGGCGATCACCCGGCGCGCCTCGGCCGCGGTGGCCGCAAAGGGCTTGTCGATCACCACGGCGAGGCCGGCATCGAGCGCGGCCAGGGCCAGCGGCACGTGGCTGCGGTTGGGCGTGGAGATCACCACCAGATCGTGATCGCCGCGCCAAAGCTGATCCGGATCGCTGACCACCTGAACGCCCGGATAATCGCGCAAGGCCTGGGCCCGGCGCTCCGCATTGGCCGTGACCACCGTGGTCAGCCTCAGACCCTTGGTCGCCGCGATCAGGGGGGCATGAAAAAACGCGCCGCCCAGACCGAAGCCGATCAGCGCCACGCGCAAATCATCTTTTTTGAAATCTGAAGCCATGGCGGAACTATAGAGACGCTTCCGCGGCGGGCAAAAACCGGCCTTTCCGCCTTAAAGCGGGCCGGTCGGCACCACCCCTGAAACCGGTCCGGGAACCCGCCAGGTTCCGCCATGGTCACCCGCGGGCCAACATTGGCGAAAATCAATCTTTCTTCCGGAACTGCGCCGTGGACCTCGGGGGCTGCCGGAACCGGAAAAACGCGCCTTTCAGGCCATTTTTGGCGCGCGGCCGCGCCCGCCGCACCCACAATTTCGGAAAAAGCCGGATATGCCGGAAACCAGTTGGAAGGGCCCGAAATCTATCTTGGTCTCCGGGCCGCGCCAGACGTACCGGCGGGCATCGAAGACGCGGGACATATGCGCTGGAGCCCGCGGGCGAAAGGCGGTCGCGTATGTCGTTCATCGGCGGTTTTCTGAAACGCTTCCTCAAATCCCGGCGCGGCAATGTCGCCATCATCACGGCGCTGGTGGCGCCCGTGCTGATCGGTTTCTGCGGCTTCGGCGCCGACGCCGGCTATTGGTATTACCGCCAGCGCGGCCTGCAGAGCGCCGTCGACATCGCCGCCTATAATGGCGCGGTCGCGCTGCAGAACAGCGCCACCTTGCCGGGCATCACGGATGCATCGACATCGGGCGCCACCAGCAATGGCTGGACCGCGGGCACCATCACGGTCAACAGTCCGCCCACCTCGGGCCCGAACCAGAACGCCCATTCCGTCGAAGTGCTGCTCACCGAGAATGAGCCCCGCTACTTCACTTCCATCTTCAGCAACGGCACGGTGCCGGTCAGCGTGCGGGCGGTGGCGACCTACATCCAGACCCAATCCGCATGCATGGTGGGTTTGAACAAGACCAAGGCCAATACGGTGCAGTTCTGGGGCAACGCATATGCGGATTTCACGGCCTGCAACATCGTGTCGGATTCCAGTTCCAGCAGCGCCTTCAGCGTGGGCGGTTCGGCCAATGTCACCGCGCCTTGCGTGGACACGGTCGGCGGCTCTTATGTGAGCGCGACCCTTACCCTCACCTCCTGCTCCAGCGTCACCACCAAGGCGCCTTATGTCTATGACCCCTATGCCAGCCTGCCCACGCCTTCGACCGGCAGCTGCGCCTCTTCATCCGGCTCGCCCCTCAATCCCGGCACCTATTGCGGCGGCCTGTCGCTCAGCGGCACTGTGACGCTGAATGCGGGCGTCTATGTGATCTCCGGCGGCGACCTCAAGATCAACGCCAACGCCAACATCACCGGCACCGACGTCACCTTCTTCCTGACCAACGGCGCCACCTTGCAGATCAACGGTAACGCAACCCTCAATCTGGCCGCACCGACCACAGGCACCTATTCCGGCGTCCTCTTCTATGGCGATCGCACGCAACTGACGGCCAAAAACACCATCAACGGTAACGCCACCTCCAACCTGACGGGCGCCATCTACTTCCCCAGCCAGGAAGTGGACTTCCTGGGCAATTTCAGCGGCTCGAATGGCTGCACCCAGGTCGTTGCGGACACCATCTATTATACCGGGTCGGCAACCTTCTCGACCAACTGCACCAACAAAGGGATCAAGACCATTCCCGTGCCGGGCAGCATCTCGCTTGTGGAGTAAGTCATGACCATCCGCCGCCTCAAATCGCTTTTCTCGTCATCTTCGGGTGTCGCGGCCGTGGAATTCGCGCTGGTCCTGCCCATCCTCGCCGCGATCGTAATCACCTTGCCCGATATCAGCCAGGCGGCGACGGGCGTGATGCAGATGGAAGGCGCGGCCCGCGCCAGCATCCAGTATGCCATGGGCGGCGGCACCGACATGACGCAGGCGCAGACCATCGGCCTCAACGCCTGGGCCGACAAGCCGACGGGAGCGACATTGACAGCCTCGCAATCCTGTCAATGCGCGGGCGCCGCTGGCACCTGTGGCCAGCCTTGCCCCGACGGCTCCATCCCGCAGACTTTCTTCCAGGTGGTCGCTTCGGGACATATGGGCGGCAGCGTGATCAGTTTCGACAAGTCGATCACCCGCACGGTCCGCCTGCAATGATCATGCGGCTGCCGGACAGAAACTTCGCCCGGGATCAAAGCGGCGCCACGGCTGTAGAGTTCGCGCTGGTCTCTTCCGCCTTCATCGCTCTGGTGATGGGGATCTGTTACGTCGGCCTCATGCTGTTCAACAATCTCAGCCTGGAATGGGCCGTTGCCAGCGCGTCGCGCCTGGCCGAGATCAACAAATCCGTGACCCAGACCGCCATCACCCAGGCCGTGAACGACCGCCTGTCGTCCATGGCCCTGCCCAACGCCACCGTGTCCTACAACTCGTCCGTCTCTGGCGGCTTGCGCACGGCGGTCATCACCGCTTCCTACGACCAGACTTATACATTGCCGCTGGTTTCGACCTTCAACATCCATTTCAGTTCCAGTATCACGGTACCCCAACCGAGCTGAGACAAAAAACGGCCCGGACCTTTCGATCCGGGCCTGTCAAAGCATTTGCCGTCAATTCAGGCAGAGATTTTCTTCAGAGCTCCCGCCATGCTGTCGAGCGCGGCCTTCAGGGTCGCGCGCGAGGTGGCCAGATTCATGCGGATGAAATTCTCGCCGCCCTTGCCATAGTTGGTGCCCGAATTCATGGCGACAAAGGCATTCTGGGCGAACCACAGATTGACCATGTCGGCCGAGGTCACTTTCTTGGGCATGCCGGTGGCGGGATTGATGGGCGGATTCTTGTTCATGTCGTCCGCCATCTTCTGGGCATTGATCTTGTTCGCCACCGCCGAGACATCGATCCAGGCCAGATAGGTGGATTCCGGCTTCTTGCCCACCTTCAGCATGGGAATGTTGGCTTTGATATATTGATTGGTGAAGTCGTGATTGCCGTCGATATAGGCGACGCATTGGTCGAGCCATTCGCCGCCGCCGGAATAGGCCGCCTGCTCGGCCAGCATGCCCATGGTGGACAGGTCGGCATGGTTGTTGGCTTGCGTCTTGCGGAACAGATCCTGGTTGCTGGAGAAGAACCAGGCGCATTTCATGCCCGGCAGCGAGAAGGATTTACTGCCCGACTTATAGGTGATGCTGTTATTGACGATCTTCTTGTCGTCGAGCGTGGCGAAGGGCACGTATTTCTGGCCCTTGGAGATGAAGTCGCAATGGATTTCGTCCGACAGCACCACGATATTGTGCTTGAGGCATAGCTCGCCATAACGGGAGAGCTCTTCCTTGGTCCAGGCGCGGCCCACCGGGTTCTGCGGATTGCAGAGGATGGAAACCTTGACGTCGGGCGTCATGCGGCGCTCGAAATCCTCCCAGTCCATCTCATAGCGGCCATTGACGTATTTCATCAGGCTTTCTTCGGCCACCGTGTTGGTGAAGCGGACATCGCTGTAGAAGCCGCTATAGATCGGCGTCGCCATCAAGACCTTGCTGCCGGGCGGGCACAGCGCCCGCATCGAAGCGATGATGCCGGCATGGACGCCGGTGGTGATGCCGAGCTGCTCGGGATCGATGTTCTTGATTCCGTAGCGCCGCTCGTTCCAGGCGATGATGCCCTTCTTGAAGGCGGTCGGTCCGGGCGAGGCCATGTCGACATAGCCCCAATTCTCATGCTCCATCCGCTTCTTCAGCGCCGCGGTGATGGACGGGGCGCATTTGAAGTCCATGTCGGCGGTGGTCATGCCGGCGATGATGCGGCTCATGTGATTGACGCGAACGGGCATGTCCCATTTCACGCTGTCGGTGCCGATGCGGTTATAGGGCGTGTCGAAGTCGAATTTTCCGCTCATCGGCGCCGCTGCTGCCGGAGCGCTGGCCGCAATGCTGGCTGCCAAAGGACCAAGCGCCAGAACGCCGCCGCCCAGTCCTGCATTCCTGAGGAACGACCGGCGATCGTGTCCCTTACGCGAACTCTGTTCCAAGCTAACCTCCCTGATGGTGATGGCTGATGCTTATGGTTCGCCGCGAAAACCGTCCGGCCAGCGCTCCAAACTGCAGGAGCGGCGTTCGGGCGCGGCGACAATAGCTGGTTTCGGAAAGATTGCTTAGGCGTTGCCGGAAATTCACAAACGGCATCGCCGGTGACGCGAAAAGACCGGCGTTCCCGTCGCAGGTTTCGAAATTTATGCAATTATATCAATGTCTTGGAAAATTGGTGGGTGATGTAGGAATCGAACCTACGACCCGCTGATTAAGAGTCAGCTGCTCTACCAACTGAGCTAATCACCCACGCCCACCGGTTCTGAGTGCCGGCAAGGACGGGCCTCTTAGCAGAGGGGTCCCCCCCTGTCCAGAAAGCTACGCACTCGGTCCACACCCCTGGAAAATCTGGGCGATCCGTCAGTTTCTGGCTCGCTTCGGGGCAGCGCGTCTCGCCCCAGGCTTTCTTTCCCCGCATGGCGGAGCCATTGGCGGGGGAAGATGTCTTCCGAGGGTTTATCCCGAGGAAGACAGATGGGGGCAAATTAGATAATCCCGCCAGAATGGCGCGGAATTTCCACCTGCCGGTGCACATGCACGCTCATCAGGAGCCCGAAGCCGAACATCACCGTCAGCATGGCGGTGCCGCCATAAGACAGAAGGGGCATGGGGATGCCCACCACGGGGATCAGCCCCATCACCATCAGCCCGTTGATCATGATGTAGAAGAAAAAGTTCAGGGTGATTCCCATCGCCAACAGACGGGAGAATTGGCTGCGGGCGCTGGTGGCGATCTGCACGCCATAGAACAGCACCACCGCGAACAGGATCAGAAGCGCGACACTGCCCACGAACCCGAACTCTTCCCCGAAATTGGTGAAGATGAAGTCGGTTTGTTTTTCCGGCAGGAAGTTGAGGCGGCTCTGCGTTCCGTTGAGAAAGCCTTTGCCTGAGAGGCCGCCGGAGCCGATGGCGATCTTGGCTTGGGTGATGTTCCAGCCTGCGCCCAAGGCGTCGGCTTCCGGATCCAGGAAGGTCATCACCCGCGCCTTCTGATAATCGTGCAGCACAAAGCGCCAGGCCAGAGGCACCGCGGTGGCGATCGCCGCCAGGGCCGGGGTGATCCAGTACCAGCTGAGCCCGGCCAGAAACAGCAGCGCGCAGCCATCCGCCACGATGATCAGGGTGGTGCCCAGATTGGGCTCGATCACCACAAACAAGGCGGGGATGCCGATCATGGCCAGCGCGATCCCCAGATTGAGGGGCTTGGACACTTCCTCCACACTCTTGCCGTGCAGGAAGCGGGCAAGCGCCAGCACCAGCGACACTTTCATCAATTCGGACGGCTGCAGATCGACCGGCCCCAGTGAAATCCAGCGCTGGGCGCCCAGGCCTTCATGCCCGGCCACATCCACCGCTATCAGCAAAAGCAGCGCCACGGCATAGGCGGGATAGGCAAGGCTCATCCAGACCCGCACATCGATGGTGGCCGCGATCGCCAGGATGAAAAGGCCGACGATGAATTTGGAAAGCTGCGACAGCGCCCAGGGATGAAAATGCCCGCCCGCCACTGAATAGAGCATGGCGATGCCGCCGGTGGCGATGAGGGTGATGAGCAGGACCAGGCCCCAATTCACTTCCAGCAGCTTGTCGGCGACGCTGAGAGTCCGTTTGGCGGCGGCATAGGGGCGAGAGATCATCGCGAGCCCTCATCATAAGCGCGAGAGATCATCGCACCGATCCTCCCATCAGTGCGGCGGCCTTGATCGGATAGGCGGCGGGCATGCCCAAGGGATCGCGCTTCTGGGTATAGAGCAGGACATCGCGCGCCATCAGCACCTGGGGATGGCCCACCGCGCCGTGTTCGACGATGCAGGCGCAGGCATATTTGGGCGTCGCCACCGGCGCGAAGGCGATGAACAATCCGTGATCGCGCAGTTTCCAATCCAGCGCGGAATCCTTGGTGACGCCGCGCAGATGCTCTTCCTGGCTATAAGCGCGCACCTGGGCGGTGCCGGTCTTGCCCGCCATTTCGAAGCCGGGCTCGGCGATGCGGAAGGCATAGGCGGTGCCGCCCGGGACATTGGTCACTTGATTCATGCCTTCGCGCACCCGGGCCAGGCCCTGTTCCGACAGGTCCAGCGGCGGCGCCGTTTCGCGACGGGTCAATTCCCCGCCCACCATATGCACCAGGCGGGGATTGATGCTGCGGCCCGAGGCGATGCGGCTGACTTCCAGGGCCATCTGCAAGGGCGTGGCGGTGACATAGCCCTGACCGATGCCGCAGCTGAGCGTGTCGCCCTGCTGCCAGGCCACGCCATAGCGTTTCTGCTTCCAGGCGCGGCTGGGAATAAAGCCGGATTTTTCGCCCGGCAATTCGATGCCGGTGGGCGCCCCCATGCCCAGCTTCAGCGCCACTTCCTGGATCTTGTCGATGCCGAGCCGCCGCGCCGTCTCATAGAAGAACACGTCGCAACTGTTCTTCAGGCCGCCTTCCAGATCCAGCGTGCCGTGCCCGCCTTTCTTCCAGCAATGGAAGGTGTGGTTGCCCAAGGTCATGGCGCCGTTGCAGGAGACGCGATAATCCGGCGTCGCCAGACCCGCTTCCACCGCCGCCAGCGCCACCACCGGCTTGAAGGTGGAGCCGGGCGGATAGACGCCGCTCATCACCTTGTCCAGGAGCGGCTTGTGATCGCTGGTGGTCAGATCCCTCCACTGGTCCGGCGAAATGCCGATATTGAAAAGATTGGGATCGTAACCCGGCGTCGATGCCATGGCGATGATGTCGCCTGTCGCCACATCGGTAACGATGCAAGCCGCGCTTTCACCGCCCAACCGCTTGGAAACGAATTGCTGCACGTCATGGTCGATGGTGAGCCAGATATCCTGGCCCGGCACGCCCGGCTCATGGCCCAGTTCGCGGATGACGCGGCCATAGGCATTGACTTCCACCCGCGACGCGCCCGCCTTGCCGCGCAGGACTTCGTCATACTGGCGCTCGATGCCCTTCTTGCCGATCCGGTAGCCGGGAATATCCAGCAGCGCGTCTTCATCGCCCTTTTTGTCGCCGGGAGAGACCTGGGCGACATAGCCCAGAATGTGCACCAGCTCATCATTGAAGGGATAATCGCGGGTCTCGCCCACATCCGGCTGCACGCCCGGCAGATAGGGCAGATGCATGTTGATGCGGGAGAATTCCTCCCAGCTGAGATTTTCCGCCACCGGCACGGGCACGAATTTCTTGTTCTGCGCCAGGGTGGTCAGCACGCGCTTTTTCTGCGCGTCGGTCAGGGCGATCACCTTGCCGATGGTCTCGAGCGCTTCCGCCACGCCTTCGGTGGCCTGTTCCGCCACCAGCAGGACGCGGTAATTGCGCCGGTTGTTGGCCAGTTCCACCCCGAAGCGGTCGAAGATGCGGCCGCGGGGCGGCGCCAACAGCCGCTCATTGATGCGGTTGTCTTCCGCCTCGGTCATATATTGATCGCCGTCGCGGATCTGCAGCTGGTAAAGCCGGCCGGCCAGGATTCCGAACACCAGCGCCATGCCGCCGCCCAACCCCAGCGAGCGGCGGGTGAATGTGGCGTAGCGCGATTTGTCCTTCTTATCGAACAGCGGCATCAGGGTTCGCTCCTGAGCGGCCCGACCATCCGCCGATGGATCAGGCCCACCGCATAGGCGCCGGGAACATAGAACACCGCCGTCATCGCCAGCTCAGCGACGATGGGCGAGATCAGCGGCACCTGCCAGTAATAAAGCGCGATGATGAGCCAGGCGCTGGCGCAGGCGATCAGCGCGGCGGTGGCGAAGCCCAGCACGGCGCCCAGTCCCGGCAAACCCGCGAAAGCGTCCCGTTGCCGGTCGATCACCGCATAGGTGATGACGAAGGACAAAGTCCAGATGCCGGGTGGCCCGCCCGCCATGATGTCCTGCAGGATGCCGATGCCGAAAACCGCGGCCGGTGTCATCAGGTCGGGCCGCACCAGGCACCAGAAATAGATCGGCACCAGCGCCAGGAGCGGCGCCGGAATCAGCCCGTTGGTGAGCGACAAGGGCAGGTTCGAGACCAGCACGGCGAAAAGACCGCACAGGAACGGGACCAGCACAGAGAAAGACCGCCAGCTCATCAGTGTCCCTGTGCGCTCGGCGATATCCATGCGCCGCTCATCGATCTTCGTCGGCCTGATCGGCCGGCGATGTTGCAGAGGCAGCGGGAGGTGCGGCGGGCTTGGCCGTCACGGGCGGCTCGGGCGCAATTGTGAAGACGGGTGGTGTGGCGGTGGCGGGCGGCAATCCGGCCGCCACGGCGGGAAGCTCCAAGCTGGACGGCAGCTGCTCGGGCGGCTTGCGGAAGGCCAGTACTTCGACGTCTTCGCTGGAGGACGCATCGGCCAGGAGCGCGACACGGTATTTGCCACCCTGCTCCACCACCGTGCCGATGGGAAGGCCCGGCGGCAAAAGTCCGCCATCGCCCGACGAGACGATCTGATCGCCCGCGCGCAACGTCACGATCTGGGAAAGCGTGTCCAGGCTCGGCATGGCGGTGTTGTCGCCCACCATGATGGCTTGGCGGTTGCCGGGTGAAACGCTCACCGGAATGCGGCTGTTGAGGTCGGTGAGCAAGATCACCCAGCTGGTGCGGCTGCCCGCCAGATAAATGCGCCCGATCATGCCGCGCGCATCCACCACCGCCTGGCCCGGCTTGATGTTGTGCGAGGAACCGGCATCCAGGATCATGGTTTCCAGGAACGGGCGGCTGGCCCGGCCGATCACCCGCGCCAGAACCGAATCGACGCCCGGATCGGGGACCGCATGGAGCAGGCTCTGATAACGCGCCACCCGGTCCTGCATCACCACGGCGACATTGCGCCATTGGCGCAGCCGCGCATTCTCGTCCTTGAGGCGCAAATTCTCCTGATAGACACTGAAGAGCTCGTCCACCGACCCGATCCAGCGATCGAACTGCACCAAAGGCGCATGCACCACGGACAGAACCGGCTGCATCCAGTCGGTCATGGACATGCGGGCACGGTCGAACAGCCCGCCTTGGGCCTTGCCCAAAAGCACCAGAACCACCGCAAGCGCCATCACGATGACCAGCGGAAGCTGGGCATTGCTGCGGCGGGCGATCTTCCAGGTGCCGTTGGCCATGAACCCCTTTCAGCTCATGCGCTTAAGAAGCTTAGAACGCAGTGGAAAGCACGTGACGCATCACCTTGGTATTCTCCAGAACCCGGCCGGTGCCGAGCGCCACACAAGACAAAGGATCATCCGCGATGGAAACCGGAAGACCGGTTTCGTTGCGCAACACCGAATCCAGGTTGGCAAGCAGCGAGCCGCCGCCCGTCAGCACGATGCCCTTGTCGACGATGTCGGCGGCCAGTTCCGGCGGCGTGGCTTCCAGCGCCACTTTCACCGCTTCGACGATGGCGCCTACCGGTTCGGCCAAAGCCTCGGCGATATGGCGTTGGGTGATGGTGATTTCCTTCGGCACGCCGTTGAGAAGATCGCGGCCCTTGATCTCCATGGTGACGCCGCTGCCGCCATCCGGCGCCGCGGCCGAGCCGATTTCCTTCTTGATGCGCTCCGACGAGGCTTCGCCGATCAGGAGATTCTGGTGGCGGCGGATATAGGCGATGATCGCTTCATCCATCTTGTCGCCGCCCACCCGGACGGAGCGGGAATAGACGATGCCGCCCAGCGACAGAACCGCCACTTCCGTGGTGCCGCCGCCGATATCCACCACCATCGAACCGGTGGGTTCTGACACCGGAAGGCCGGCGCCGATCGCCGCCGCCATGGGCTCTTCGATCAGAAAGACCCGGCGCGCGCCCGCCGAGAGGGCCGATTCCTGAATCGCGCGGCGCTCCACCGCGGTCGAGCCGGACGGCACGCAGACGATGATCATGGGATTGGCGAAGGAGCGGCGGTTATGCACCTTGCGGATGAAATGCTTGATCATCTCTTCGGCGACTTCGAAGTCGGCGATGACGCCGTCGCGCATGGGGCGGATGGCTTCGATATTGCCGGGGGTGCGCCCCAGCATCATCTTGGCGTCGTTGCCGACCGCGCGAACCGATTTCTTGCCGCCGCGTGTGGTGATGGTGGCCACCACCGACGGCTCGTTGAGCACGATACCGCGCCCTTTCACATAGACAAGCGTGTTCGCCGTCCCAAGGTCGATGGCCATGTCGCTCGATAGAGCGCCAAGAAGACTGCCGAACATAAATTACCTGCCCGTTCCTGACTTAAGCGACACATGCCCCTTGACGACCTTCCCGCGATGGGGCCCCCGGCGTTGCACCGGGGGCCTTTGTTCATCGCGCGACGGTCAACGCTTCCGGCGCCTGCTTCTCGCGTTTCACCAACAATTTGTTCAGCGCGTTCACATAGGCATAAGCCGCCGCCACCAAAGTATCGGTGTCGGAAGCCTTGCCCGTGACCGTGCGTCCATTCTCTTCCAGCCGCACATTCACCGTGGCCTGGGCATCGGTGCCCTCGGTCACGGCGTTGATCTGGAACAGCTGCAACACCACCGTGTGCGGATAGGCCTCGTGGATGGCGCGGAAAACCGCGTCCACCGGGCCGTCGCCATTGGTGGTGACATGCTTGTCTTCGCCATGGACCGACAAGGTCATGGTCGCCTGCGGCTTGATGCCGGTTCCGGTTTCGACCCGGACCGACACGACCTTGATCATTTCCTGGCCGCGCATGAAACCGTCATCGACCAGGGCGCCGATGTCTTCGTCGAAGACATGCTTCTTCTTGTCGGCCAGATCCTTGAAGCGGCGGAAGGCATCTTCGAACGCCGCGTCTTCCAGCGTGTAGCCCATGCTTTCCAGCTTGTCCTTGAATGCATGGCGGCCCGACAGCTTGCCCAGCATCAGGGAGGTGGCGTTCACCCCAACATCTTCGGGCCGCATGATCTCATAGGTCTCGACATTCTTGAGCATGCCGTCCTGATGGATGCCGCTTTCGTGGCTGAAAGCGTTCTTGCCTACGATGGCCTTGTTGTACTGGACCGGGAAGCCGGTGACATTGGAGACCAGCTTGGAAGCCTTGGACAACATGGTGGTGTTGATGTTGGTCCCGAAGGGCATGATGTCCTTCCGGACCTTCAACGCCATCACGATCTCTTCCAGCGCGGCATTGCCGGCGCGCTCGCCGATGCCGTTGATGGTGCATTCCACCTGGCCCGCGCCCGCCAAGACGCCGGCCAGCGAATTGGCCACCGCCAGGCCCAGATCGTTGTGGCAATGGGTGGAGAAAGTCACCTTGTCCGCGTTGGGCACGCGGTTGCGCAGCATGGAGACAATCTCGAAATATTCCTGCGGCGTGGTGTAGCCCACCGTGTCGGGAATATTGATGGTGGTGGCGCCGGAATGGATCGCCACTTCCACGCAGCGGCAGAGGAAATCCGGCACCGTGCGGGTGGCGTCTTCCGCCGACCATTGCACATCGGATGTGAAGTTGCGGGCTCGCGTCACCGACGCGCCGATCGCTTCCAGTACCGCGTTTTCGCCCATATTCAGCTTGTGCTTCATGTGAACGGGGCTGGTGGAAATGAAGGTGTGAATGCGCGGCTGACGCGCGGCTTTCAATGCTTCGCCGGCGCGGTCGATATCCTTGATGCCCGCGCGCGCCAGGCCGCAGACCGAGGCGCGTTTGACGATCTTGGTGATCTCGCTCACCGCCTTGAAATCGCCGAGCGATGAAATCGGGAA